>Ga0316363_10000367_pt1 | contig 64788 bp, 58 predicted proteins | sample Sb_taG_3_FD_200459 | JGI IMG/M metagenome (GOLD analysis project Ga0316363, IMG submission 200459) | Peat soil microbial communities from Weissenstadt, Germany - Sb_50d_a_PC metaG (v2) (version 2) | ecosystem: Environmental > Terrestrial > Soil > Wetlands > Peat | place: Germany: Weissenstadt...
AAACGCCGGCCCCTTGCCCCAGCCCCCCATCCCCGCTCAAACCGGAGATGGAACAGAACGAGGGTGTCGTATTCTTACGTGAACGAAAGCAGGGGGCAGGTCAATACCAAGCACTGGAATAAGCAGTTGGTGCTTGTCGAGAATATTCAGTTCGTGCAAGGACCACAAGGGAACATTCCCAGCCTTGTAGGGTTTTACAATATCCAAGAGAAGATCAACGATAAGAGCCGCGCTGGGGTTATCGGTGAGACCCTTCTGTTTCAATCCGCCCTTGACGCTACCTACAAGTTCTTCCCGATGGTCACGGACTGGAAACCGTGTACGGTGATTGGCGGCTCCTGTGTAGGCATCGAAGATTTGATAGTAGAGAATATCAAGCGCACTCTTGAGGTTGTGGAGCACGTCTCCAATGATGAGAGCACAGCGCGTTCTATCCAATCCCGATGTATCAATCTCGAAAAAAAGACAGTTGCTTCCCCTGTGTTCCTTGACGCTAACGGAGTAAAAGTCAGATTCAGTAAAGGTCTTCAACAGTGTATTAAGGTCATTGATGTGCTCCATGGCCCGTTCAACCTTACGTCTTGAGGCAGGGAAGTTCATGGTGGATGCTTCTACGATACATTCTCCTTCCCCGGATCATTACCCACGCTTAGACTTCTGCCCCTTTTCATGGTTGCGGACCTGCCGCCAAAAGATTCGGAGATCGCGGTTATAGGCTAGAAAGTCCCGCACTTGGTCTCCACATAGATAAAGAAATAGGAACCAAAAGAGGCGAGTGATTCCCAAGCCGATTCCAATGCAGAAGCCAATTTGTATCCAGTGGAATGCTTCGGAAAGTGTCAGCATGGCTACGATTTAATCACAAATGGAAAAGCTCCCGGTGGACGCCGGAAGCCTTTCTGAAATCATTGGTCTGCCACGACCTGTAATCCAAATTTACAGGTGATGGCCGTGGCGCGTCAAGCGGGCTTTTCTAGAACCACCAAGTACCGTTCCCCGGTAGGAAATATCAAATCTACAGAGTCCTCTGCTACGCTTATCTCGGAGCAGTCATCAAGCGAAAATCCCCGCATAAATTTATCTGATACCCAAATATTGACCCACTTTCTTTCTGGGACAACGGAAGCAATCTCCGCTCGCATCTCACGCGAGTTTGTAAAAGATTCAGAGGATGGGCCGGGGAAAATAGTCCACCTCACAGGAATATGGAAATTGGCTCCACTTAACCAACTTTTCCAGTGCATCCTCCGACGAACTCATGTTTCTGTCCTGCTTAGCTACATATGGGCCGGAACGAGCGATTGTTCTAGCGTCTGGTCACGGGTGGAAATGTCTACGGCCATTGCAAGCCTTACTGCGCTATGATAGGCGCATGAAGTCTATCCCTGATCCCGACACCACGCCAGAACAGAAGATGCAGAACTTCGATGCCGGACTGCGCAAAGTGTTGAATTGCAGTAAAGAGCAGTTGAAAAACGCTCTCGACTACAAGCACAAGATGGACGAAGGCAAACCGAAGCGCGGGCCAAAACCTAAGGCTTCGGCTTCGGCCCACGTTTCCGATAACGAGGGTTAGAAAGGTATTTCCTCGCTCTTGCCGGTCAGTTCTTTGTAGGTTAGCCGCTTGTTTGCGACCTGAGACAAGGCCAACATGAAGCGGTCGGAATCGGTCAGCGGGTTGTCCTTTGTGGCGCGATTGTTGTAGCGGAAGGCCTGCTCATCCACGTAGCGCGACAGGTGGAACGGTTCAACTGCAACGTAGGTTCCCTTCAATCCACGTTTAAACAAACTCCAAAAATTCTCTAGGCCGTTAGTGTGAACGCGTCCACGCACGTAGGTGTCAACGTGGCTCACAACGTCATGGATGTAACGCCAGTGCAACTTGTCATAGGCCACAGCGTCATCAGTGTAGACGCGAGAGCCATATTTCACGTTGTTCAAGACTTCGTTCTGCAAGGTCTCGCGTGTCACGTCGGCTACTACCGTAGCGCGAACCTGACGAGCCTCCCGATCAAGGATGCCCTGTACAACAGTTTTGCCTGTAGAGCCGCCTGTGTGTCCGGTCTCAGCAGCGAACCTTGCGCGGCGATCCCGGTGCATGTTCTTCAATTTGCCACCAACGTAAGTCTCATCAACCTCGACCTCACCGCCGTCGTTGCTTCCCAGTTTTGTTCCTAGGTCCGGCGCTTGCATAGCAAATCTGAGCCGTTGCAACATGAACCACGCAGTCTTTTGAGTCACTCCCAGAGCACGATGCAACTCATGGCTGCTCACGCCATTCTTGCAGTTGGTGAGCATCCAAAGCGCAGGCATCCATTTTTGAAGCGTGACAGCCGAGTCCTCGAATACGGTTCCGACCTTGACGGAGAACTGCCGTTTGCATTCTCGACACTTCCAACGCTTCTGAGTCTTGAGATAGTATGGCTTGAAAGCTAGGCATTGAGGGCATTGCGGGCCGTTCAGCCATCGTCTGGCGGCTAGAGCATCAATACAGACCTGTTCGTCACTAAAGTATTGAATCGCTTGCTGTAATGTCTTTGGGCTGTCCATGAAAAGAATATAGCAGAATCACCAAGGTTAGTCAAGGATATTCGTACCCTCGCAAACCTATGATTCTAATATACGAGGGGGAGGGGGGGGTACCCAGTACTAACTAGTTAATACACCAACTAGTAAACACTCGCCAGCGGGACCCGGTTGAGCCTCCGCGCTAAGTCGAATAGTCGGCGTTGATCCGCACATACTCGGCGGTCAGGTCGGTGGTAAGAAATCGCACCGCGTGCTGGCCGCGCCCAAGCTGCACACGAATATCGCAGACCGGCCGCGCGAGACTGCGGTGAGCTTGCCGCTCGTTGAACGAGCAGGCGATTCCATTGCGGCATACTCTCTGACGACCAATGAAAATCTGCACACGAGATGGATCGATGGGCACGTCGCACCTGCCCACTGCCGCGAGAATGCGTCCCCAATTCGGATCGGCCCCAGCCCACGCGGTTTTGACGAGCATCGAGTGAGCAATCGTCCGCGCCACCAGCAACGCCTCTTCCCTGCTGCGCGCCTGTTCGACAAACAGACGGATCACGTGCTGCACGCCTTCACCGTCACTGACAATCTGATCGGCAAGGGACTGGCACACTGCGGCCAGAGCCGCGGACAACTTCTTCCGGGTGCGAGCATCTCTCGCCCGAGCGCCGCTGGCGCCGCTCGCGAGCAGCAGCACTGTGTCGTTAGTGGAGGTGTCGCCGTCAATGGACATGCAATTTAACGAGTGGCCGCACGCCTCGCGCAGAAGAGGCTGCAACTCCCGCGCACTCGCACCCACATCGGTGAACAAGTACACCAGCATGGTCGCAAGCTGCGGATGAATCATGCCGGCGCCCTTGGCGATTCCCAACACGGTGACTTCTTTCGAGCCTTCTGTCGACGAAGCGCGGAAGCGCATGGACGCGATCTTCGGCCGCGTGTCGGTGGTCATGATGGCGTGGGCGAAGGCGAGGACGCCACGCTCGCTGGGCGATCGCGCTGCGATGAGCTCGGACAACTTGGCGCAGATTTTTTCTACCGACAGTCGAACTCCAATGATGCCTGTCGAAGAAGGAAAGATTTCGGCAGCGGGCACGCCGAACAGGTTTCCAGCTTCGCGGCAAACCCGCTCGCAGGCTTGAAAGCCGTCGCGTCCGGTGGCGCAGTTGGCGTTGCCGGAGTTCACGACGACGGCGCGAACGCGGCCGCCGGTCGAAAGCAACGCCGCGCGTCCAGTTTCCACAGGAGCGGCGACGACCCGGTTCTTGGTGAACAACGCGGCAGCGGTCGCGCCACTGGCGGCTTCCGCCAGCGCCAGGTCCGGCCGGCCACTGACTTTAATGCCGGCAGCGACGGCGGAGAAAGAGAATCCCAGGGGCAAACGAATTTTCTCGGGAGAACGGCGCAGTGAGGTCATGCCTGGATCTTCAACCAGTTCTTTGGCGGCGGCAGAATTGCAAACGTGGGCAGATTTCCGCGGATCATCGCTACCTCGTCGCAGCGATAGAGCAGGGGGCACTTATAACAGTCTTTGTGGATCTTGTCGGGAAGATCCTCGTGATTAGCCATAGTGAATCCCATGCGCGAGAAAAATTCCGGAATGCGAGTGAACAGGCACACGCAGGTGACCTTGTGCTTTTCCGCTTGCGCCAGAAGAGCCTTGACCAGGCGTCTGCCGCCACCGCGGCTTTGGCTCGAGGGATCGACGGTGATCGAACGAATTTCGGCCAGGTGCACGCCATAGAGGTGGAGAGCGCCGCAACCGATGATGCGTCCGTCATGCTCCAAAACGACAAAGTCGCGGACGTTCTCGCAGATCTCCGCCAGCGTGCGAGGCAGGAGAGTGCCGTCGCCGGAGTAGGCCGCGATGAGAGCGTGAATCTGCTCGGCATCGGGAAGGACCGCATCACGCGTGCGCATGGGCCTCTTTGCGTCGCGGCGGAGCGGTTTTCTTTTTTTTGTGCGTGGACTCCCCATTTTTGTGCAACGCCGCATCCAGCGCCTTGACCAGTTGATCCACGTGCTTTTTCTGAATCACGTAAGGCGGCAGAAAGCGCAGCACGGTTTCGTGCGTGCGATTGATGATAATCCCTTCCAGCAGCAGTTGCTTGGTCACCGCCTTCGCGAGTTCCGGCGAGTCCAACTCCACGGCCTGCATGAGCCCTGCTCCGCGGACGTCCTGAATCGATTTGTGCTTTTTGTCCAGTGCCTCGAGCGCCGCGTGAAAGTATTCGCCCAGCGCGCGCACGTGCCTCAGTAATTGGCGTTCAGCGCGCAGGAACTCGATGGCCACGGCGCAGGCCAGCGGGCCTCCGCCAAACGTGGTTCCGTGCAGACCCGGATGCATGCAACTCGCAACCCGTTCCGTGGTGAGGATGGCGCCGAGCGGCAAGCCGCAAGCCAGCGGCTTGGCGACGGTGACCACATCCGGCAGCACACCGTAGTGCTGGTAGGCAAAGTGGCGTCCTGTGCGGCCGAGGCCGCACTGAATCTCGTCGAGTATGAGCAACGCGCCGCTCTTCTTGGTTAAGCGTGAGGCGAGTTCGAGAAACTCCTTATTGACGGGACAAATTCCGCCCTCTCCCTGAATGGTCTCGATGCACACGGCGCAGACGCTGGAATCAAATTTTCGTTGCAGGTCGTCCAGGTCATTGAACTTGACGAAACTCACACCCGGCACGAGAGGAGCGAACGGGGCTCGATATTTCGGCTGACCGGTGGTGGCCAGCGCACCAAACGTGCGTCCATGAAAAGAGTTTTCCATGGCAAGAATGCGCGTCTTTGGATTGCCCTCGAACTTGGGCTTGTGGCCGTTCGTATTATTCATTTGCGCAAAGGCGCGGGCCAGCTTGAGCGCTCCTTCCCAGGCCTCGGTGCCGCTGTTGCAGAAGAACGCGCGGTCAAGCCCGGAGATTTCGGTCAGCAGCCGCGCGAGTTCCGCTTGATACTCGTGGAAGAAGAGATTGGAAACATGAATCAACCGGCTGGCTTGACGCTTGATCGCCGCCTGGATGGCAGGGTGGTTGTGACCGAGCGCATTGACTCCGATTCCACTTAGGAAATCCAGATACCGCTTGCCACGAGAATCCCAGAGATACACGCCGCGCCCGCGAACAAAAAGGATGGGCTGGCGCTCGTAGGTGGGAAGCAGGAGCTTCGCTTCCATGCGGGAAACAGAAGCGAGGCTCATGCTCTCAGCACCTCGGTGCCACATTCCAGCTTGGTGAAATAAAACAGGGGAAGCATTTCGACCTGCGCTGCGGGCAGAATGCGCACGCGCCCCACGCCTGATTTGAGAGCCTGGGTACAGGCTTCGAGCTTGGGCATCATGCCGCCGCTGACTACGGATTCGTCGATGAGTCCGGCAATTTGCTTAGTATCCAAACGAGCAATCACCGAACCGTCGGATTGCTTTACGCCGGCCACGTCGGTCAGAAAAATCAACGCGTCGGCTTCGCACGCTATCGCACAAGCGGCTGCCATCTGGTCCGCGTTGACGTTGTAATACTGCCCGTCACCTCCGAGCGCCAGAGAGGAGAGCACAGGAATGCCGCCTTCGGCCCAGATGGCCCTGAGCCAGCGCGGCTCGGAAAAGCAGATTTCGCCGACAAATCCCAAGTCGTATTCCGCGTCCTGTTTCTTGCGGGCACGAAAGACGCCGCCATCTCCGCCACAAAGACCGATGGCCGGACACCCTGCGGCCGCGATCGCCGCCACCAGGCTCTTGTTCACGATGCCGGCGAGCACCATCAGGGCAACATCGCGCGTCTCGGCGTCGGTAACGCGCAGTCCGTGGACGAAATCGCTTTTCTTTCCGAGGAGTTTCAGGGTCCGCGTCAGCGCGCTGCCGCCGCCATGCACGACCGCGACCTGGTGTCCGTCCTGGGCGAGCTGCACCACCGCTTGCGCGCATTTTTGAAGAGTCGGTTTATCCTCCAGCGCCGCGCCCCCGATCTTGACGACAATTTTCACTGCAGGCCCTCCGTCTCATCCCAGCCGTACATGAGGTTCATGTTCTGCACGGCTTGACCGGCTGCGCCTTTGAGCAGGTTGTCGAGACAGGAAACAATCACGAGCCGACGGCCATCGCGCGCGAGGCAAAAACCGAGATCGCAGTAGTTGGTGTGCACCGAGAATTGGATTTGCGGCAAACTCGATGCCGGGAAAATACGAACCCACCGCTTGCCCTTGTAGAAATCTTGGAAACAGCATTGGATCTCGTCCGCCGTCATTTCGCGTTTCAGGTAGACATAAATCGTGGACAGAATCCCGCGTGGAATTGGCAAAAGATGAGGAGTGAAGATCAACTGGTGGGAATTGAGCGCCAATTGCTCGAGAATCTCGCCGGTATGACGGTGTCCGAAGACCGAGTAGGCGGAAAAATTGTCTGCCACTGATACGAAGTGGGTGCGCGCCGTGGGTTCCTTGCCGGCGCCGGATACGCCGGACTTCGAGTCGGAGATAATGCCGCGATCCGAATCCACAACGCCGGCCGACAGCAAGGGCGCCAGCGCAAGAATGACGGAAGTCGCATAGCAGCCTGGATTCGCCACGAGAGCGGCCGACGGGATCTGGTCCGCATTCAGCTTCAGCTCGGGCAGACCGTACACGGCGCGCTCCGTGAGTTCCGCCGCGGTCTTTGGGTTGGCATCCTTGAAGCCATAGACGGCGCGATGCTGTTCCTGTTTCAGCCGCCACGCGCCGCTCAGATCGACGATCCGCAGCCCGCGGGTCATCAGCCCGCAGGTCATCGCCTCGGTAACAAGTTCGCGAGAAACGGAGTGGGGTGTAGCCAGGAACAACAGTTTCACGCCGCGCTGCTCCAGCGCCGGCCAGGAAAACGGCTGGATCGACGACTGGACGGGCAAATTGCCGTTGCCGGAAATGTGCGGCAATCCGGCAACGTGCCCGTCGGAATCGTCGGTCTTTTTCTCTGCCGTGCGCCGCAAAAGCAAGGGCGCGTCGGTCCGCGGATGCCGGCCGAGCAGGCGAGCGAGTTCGAGGCCGGAATAGCCGGTCGCGCCGAGAACCGCGGTTTTAAGTTTGGCCGCCATCAGATTTTCTTCAAGTCTACCGTATCTCCCCGTCCCCTTATTTTCTTCGTCGAAGCATATTTATCCATCATGATGCATAAATATTCATATATTCTAAACGGTCTCGCCGAACTGTCAAGTCGAAAGCGCGGTTCCAGACTCTTTCGGTCCTTCGGATCGACGTTCTAGAGCGGACTCAACGCTTATAGCGAATCCAGAGTTGCTGCGACCACAGGCAACTGCAGAGCTGCGCTCGGCTTGGACGGGCGAGGGCGCCCGTCCCCACACGAGCGAGGTACAGCAACTTACAGTTTTGGCCGGAGGTCGCTCGAGGTGCCGCCGGCGGCTGGAACGTAGCACTTGAGCGTGTAATCCATCACCATGCGATCCGCGTTGAAACGCCAGCCGAGGGTGCGGATGGTGCGCTTCATGCGTTGGATCCAGCCGCGCGGAAGGCCGTCGCGATCGCGCTGATAGTAGAGCGGGATCACTTCTTCGCGAAGAACTCGCAGCAGGTCCTCCCCGTCGCGGGTATCGTGAACATTCATGTCGGAGTGAGTTCTGCCGTTTCCGATGGCGAAGCCGTTCATGCCGTCGTAAGCTTCCGCCCACCAGCCGTCCAGAACCGAAAGGTTCAAACCGCCGTTCAAAACGACTTTCTGGCCGCTGGTTCCGGAGGCTTCCAGCGGACGCCGCGGATTGTTAAGCCAGACATCGACCCCCTGCACGAAATGGCGCCCGACGTTGATGTCGTAGTCTTCGACGAAGACGAATTTGTCGGAAAACTGCGGGTCGCGCATCAACTGCGCAATCTGCTGCAGGACGCGCTTGCCGGGTTCGTCGAGAGGATGCGCCTTTCCGGCAAATACGAACTGCACGGGGCGCTTCGGGTCGTTGACCATGCTGGCTATCTTTTCGATGTCGGCCAAAAGCAGATTGGCGCGCTTGTAGGTGGCAAAGCGGCGCGCAAAACCGATGGTGAGCGCGTCGGGACTAAGTACGCGTTCCAGTTGCTGCAGCACGCCGCGCGGTTCTTCGCGCCGCGCGGCCTGCTTGACGGCGCGGCGGCGCACAAATTCGATCATGCGCGACTTCAGGTTGAAATGAGTCTCCCAGAGCTCGCCGTCGTCAACGTTGTCAATGCCATCCCAGATTTTGGCTTCGCTGCTGCGCAGATGCCATCCCGTGCCGAGATGGCGATCGTAAAGGCGAAACATCTGCGGCGCTAACCAGGAGGGGACATGAACGCCGTTCGTAATGTGTCCGATGGGAACCGCGTCTTCCTGTTTGCCCGGATAGAGTCCGGTCCACATGGCGCGCGAGACTTCACCGTGTAGAGAGGAAACTGCATTGGCGCGCCGCGAGTGCCGCAGGCCGAGCACGGTCATGCAGAAGCGTTCGTCGCTTTCGGGGTTCTCGCGTCCCAGGGCCATGAAGGCTTGCTTGGAAAGACCGAGGGCCTCGCGCATAGGTCCGAGGTGCTCTTCGACCAGATCGGCGTCGAAGCGATCATGGCCGGCGGGCACGGGGGTGTGGGTGGTGAAGACCACTTCACGGGCAACGCGGGGCACGGCCTTCTCGAACCCGATGCCCTCTTCTTCCATGCGCTGGCGAATCGCTTCCAGGACCGCAAATCCGCTGTGGCCTTCGTTCAGGTGAAGAACCCCCGGTGTGATGCCGAGCGCTTTCAGAGCGCGCAGGCCGCCCACGCCCAGAAGCAGTTCCTGATGCACGCGAACCCGGCCGTCGCCTCCATACAAACGCGAGGTCATGTGCCGGTCCTCGGGGGTATTGCCTTCCACGTCCGAGTCGAGGAGCAACAAATCACAACGGCCCACTTTCACGCGCCACACTTTTGCGCGAATCGAACCATGGCGGGTATCGACCTGCACCACGACCGGTCTGCCGTTTTTCCCGATGGCCGCTTCCATGGGAAGTTGGTTAACATCGGTCTCGAGGTACTCCTCGCGCTGCCAGCCGTCGCGATCGAGGCGTTGGCGGAAATATCCCTGGCCATAAAACAGGCCCACGCCGACGAGTGGGATCCCGAGATCGGAGGCGCTCTTGATGTGATCGCCGGCCAGAACTCCAAGTCCACCGGAATAGACGGGGAGAGACTCGTGCACGCCAAATTCGGCGGAGAAATAAGCCACGGGACGGGGCCGCAGCACACCCGCGTGGCGCGCGCCCCAGGTTCGCTCCGCATCCTGGTACTCGCGCAGGCGGCGATAGGCGTAGTTGATCCGGCTGTGCAGGGCGAGTTCGGTGGCGCGCGCTTCCAGTTTGTCGAGAGGATACTCGTTCAGCAGCGAGACCGGACTGTGATTGAGCTGACTCCAGCGCAGCGGATCGAGATCGTGGAACAAGCCGGCGGAATCGTGATCCCAGCTCCACCACAGGTTGCGCGCCAGCGCCCAGAGCCGCTCCTGGGCAGGCGCGATGAAACGGTCGAGCGTGCGGGCTTCGCTCACCACGGGCGCAACCCGCTTCGCGGCCTCCGTGAGCAGACGAATCTCATTTTCCGGAAAGACCCGCGCCTCCACGGTTTGAATCACCAGAACGCCCTGCAGCACACCGCGATCGATGAGGGGAACTCCCAGGAACGATTGGTAAGCATCCTCGCCGGCTTCGCTGAAGTACTTGAAGCGCGGATGATTCCTGACCTGTTCCACGGCCACCGGGCGGACCTGTTCCGCGACCAGGCCGACGAGTCCTTCATTGACTGCCATGCGCAGCTTGCCGACGCATTCATGGCGCAGCCCGAGCGTCGCGGCCAGAACAAGATTGGCGCGGTCGGGTTCCAGCAGGTAGGCCGAGCAAACGTCGGTGCCAAACCGCCTGGCAATCAATGCGACAACGTTCATCAGGGTCTCGGCTGGCTTGCCGGGATCCGCCGCCAAGTTCGCGATTTCCTCCCACGTCAGCACATAGCTGGCATCGAGAGAACAGGCAGCATGGTCCTGAACGATCTCGTTCGATAGATCCAATCTTGTCTCCTGTGCCTAAGATTCCTTAGGTATGCAACCGGTCACCCCGTCACCAGCCCAGCGGCGCGAAGACGGTTAGAAGAAACCATCCCCCTGAGCCATTCTATAGGGTGCAAACGGAACTACTCCACATCGGATGCGGAATCGTTGATTACCACAGTGCGTATCGGATGGCCAAATCGCAGTTTTGGGCTTGCGCTATTCCCGATATGTAACCGAACTAAGAACTTTAATATCCGGTTCGGGCTAAGTCCAATTCGAATTGTGGATGGAGTGCATCAGCGGGGCAGGGTGACCAGCCTATCGCATCCATTTGAACCTACAGGGTGCGGAATCAGCCCACTGCCCAATTTCTCTCCTTTTCACCGGCTTCAAAAAATGTGATAGACGAAATGAGCAAAGAGAATCGCCAGCAGCAAGCCTCCGATGCCGCAAACCCAGTAGAGAAAATGCTCGGTCAACTTTGGGGAATTGATCTCCTTCTTGTCCATGACTGAAGAATACTCCCTGGCCTCGTTGAATTACATTTAGGACAACGGAAGACACTCGTAGCACAACACTCCCACGCAATCAGAAGAAGCGGGTGATGCCCTCTTCGAGCACGAGCACCTTGTCTTTTACTCCGGCCTTCAGCGCTTCGCGCTCCAGCAACTGGAGAGGCTCCTCGATGGGCTCGTGCGACAGGCGGAAGGTTCCATAGTGCATGGGCACCATCCATCGGGCCTTCAGATCGAGAAAGGCCTGGGTGGCGTCGGCGGGACTGGTGTGCACGTTGCGGAATTGCGGCGGATTGTAGGCACCGATGGGGAGCAGCGCTAGTTCGGGCGACAAGCGGCGTCCGATTTCGCGAAAGCCGGCGAAATACGCGGTGTCTCCGGCGTGGTACACGGAGTGTTTGCCGCTGCGCAGCACGTAGCCACCGTAGCCGCGGTGCGAATCCTTGAGGATGCGCGCTCCCCAATGCCGCGAGGGGACGTGAGTAATGTCGAGCGCGCCGTGGCGATAGCTGTTCCACCACTCCAGTTCGACAATTTCTTCGAAGCCCAGATCGGAAACCAGATCGAATAAATGATGGGGGACGACGAGCGTGGGCGCGGTTCCTGTCTGGCGCCGGGTTTGCCGCGCGATGGTGCGCAGCGACTGGCGATGCAGGTGATCGAAGTGCGCGTGCGTCACCAGTACGACATCCATGGGAGGCAGGTCGCGCAGGTTCAATCCAGGTTGACGCAGGCGCTTTAGAACAAACAGCCAGCGCGCGAAGTTGGGATCGATGACGACGTTCTGTCCGCCAATTTGCAGAAAAAAGCTGGAATGTCCGATGAAGGTGACGCCCAGTTCGCCGTTTGCAACCAGCCGCGGTTTGTGGGTCTGGCCGGTGCGAGGCGTGACCACGGAATGCCGCACCAGGCGGGTGAACTGGCTCGCTCGCTTGCGCAGAGCGGGATTTTTCAACGAGGACTTTAACATTCTTTCGACCAGTATGTTTCGACCAGTACGATTCGACCCATCCGCTGCCACGCGGACTACTGCACATTATCGGCTTTGTTTGCTCAACTCTCCAGTGCGTTTAGATGCTCTGGAGCCCGACGACGACGCACGGGCGGGCGGTTCCTTCGGGTGGTGTTTCTGGGGGTGGTTGAGTTTTGCAGTCTCAACCATCGTGTTTTCCTTGACCGCCACTTTGCCGGTCGTATCTAATCCAAAGTTTGAAGAACTCAGAGGAGGAACCAACGCCGATGCGTGTCGCTTTTCTTGGCATGGGAATTATGGGACGGTCGATGGCCGCCAACCTGGTCAAAGCCGGACACGAGGTTGCGGTGTGGAATCGAAGTGGCGGCAAGGACGTGGAAGGCGCACGCAGCGCGCCTTCTCCGGCAGATGCGGCGCAGGGCGCGGAAGTGGTGTGGATGTGCGTCTCCGACACCAAGGCGGTCGAGGGCGTGCTGTTTGGGCCGGGCGGCGTAGAGCAAGTTCTGGCCGCGGGCATGATTATTGCCGACTCGAGCACGATTTCGCCTTCCGCCACGCTGCGCTTTGCGGAGCGCGTGAAGGCGCGTGGCGTCGATTACGTGGACGCTCCGATGACCGGCTCAAAGATCGCCGCCGAAGCGGGGAGCCTGATTTTCATGGTGGGCGGCGACGAAGCCGTGCTCGCTCGCCTGCAGCCGCTTTTTCAGGCGATGGGCAAACAGGTCTTCCACATGGGCGAAACCGGCAAAGGACAGGCTACGAAGCTGGTCATGAATCTGCAGATTGCGCTCATCTTCGAAGGCTTCGCCGAAGCGCTCACGCTCGCCGCCAAGCTGGGCGTGGAGATGGAAAAACTGTTGCCGCTGGTGCAGGCTTCCATGGTGCGATCGGGAGTGGTGGACTACAAAGCTCCGTTCATTCTGAAGCGCGACTTCTCGCCCAATTTTCCTCTGCGGCTGATGCTGAAAGACATTCGCTTGGCGCTCGATGCGGCCAAGGAATCGCGTGTGCGCCTGCCTGGACTCGAAGCGGTGGAAGAGGTCTACGATGTCGCAGCCGAGGAAGGGCAGCAGGATCTCGACTACGCCGCGACACTCACCTTGCTGGAGAAATGGGCGGGCGTGGAAGTGAAGGGCGCGTCAAAGTAAGTGAAAGCGTCTTTCAGCGAAGCCGGAGTTGCTGTGACCACAAGCAGCTGCCGAGCTACTCCACCCCAGTGCGCTCGGCTTGGACGGGGAGGGCGCCCGTCCCCACACGAGCGGGCCTCGGCCGCTCTAAGTCCGCTCTAGAATGCGGAACCTTGAAGTCCGCGCTATTCCTTCTTCTTCGCCAGCGAGCGGATGTAGTTCACCATGTTCCAGATGTCATCATCCTTGGCGCGGTCGCCTTCCGGGGGCATTTCGCCCTTGCCATTCCGGATCACATAGAAGAGTGCGCCGTCGCTGCGGTTCTTCATCGCGTCCGGATTGGTGAAATCGGTGACATTTTTCATGTCCGAGGCCATGTCGCCTTTGCCATCGCCGTCTTTTCCATGACACATCGCGCAGTCGATGCCATACAGCTTCTTGCCCTTGGCGAGCGACTCCTCGGTCGGCTTGACGGGGTTTACCCTGGCGGCAGCCTCGGCGGGAGTCTTGTTTTCGGGGGCGGGCGCTTTTGCGGGGGGCTGATCGTTCTGCTTTTGCGCCCATAGCGCGAACACAAAAAAGAGCAAAACGAGAAGAACCAGCGGAGTTTTCTTCGATACTTCTTTCGACACTTTGTTTTTCAACACACACCTCCTGTTAGGGAGCACGGTTGAAATGCCAACAATACTCTACGACACCGGAACATGCACGGAAAAGGTGCGAAGTCACAGACCGGCGTGCGGGGAATCACGCATGGCACCGCAACCGCGACTCCCGGTTGCGTGGAGATTAGGTCTTCTGATAGGAACCGCATTGTGCTCGTAACCCCTTTATCCAGCGAGGATTACAGAAGTATTACAAAACGGTTCGCGGTCTTTTGATACTGTCCTACCCGGGACCTCAGTCAGACGGGGTGTGGGGAAAAGACGATGAGCCAGACAACACGCGAGATGATGAGCGAAGAGACGATCCGGGCAATGAGCGAAGCCGGGGAAGGCACCAATCGTAGGGACCGGGCGAACCGTGATGGCTTCAACTGGGGCACGGCGATCGCCATGGGGCTGTTTCACGTGGGCGCAGTCGCGGCGCTATTCTTCTTTACCTGGCCAGCATTTTTCGTCGCCCTTTTTCTGTGGTGGATTTCGGGCAGCCTCGGGATCGGGATGAGCTATCACCGGCTGCTGACGCATCGCGGATACAAGACGCCGAAGTGGGTGGAGTACTTCCTAACTTGGTGCGCGACCCTGGCGCTCGAAGGCGGCCCGATTTTCTGGGTAGCCACGCACCGCATTCATCACCAGTTTTCCGACGAGGAAGGCGATCCGCACTCGCCCATCGACGGCAAGTGGTGGTCGCACATGGGGTGGATCCTGATGGGCAAGTCGATGCATCACGACACCACCACCCTGGCCCGTTACGTCCCCGACCTGACCCAAGACAAAGTTCACGTCTGGCTGACCAGGTATCACTACACCTCCAACATTATTCTGGGCGCGATCCTGTTTGCGATTGGCGGATGGCCGTGGCTGCTGTGGGGAGTGTTCGCGCGCGTCGTGGTCGGACTGCACTCCACCTGGATGGTGAACTCGGTCACACACCTGTGGGGATCGCGGCGCTTCGCGACCAAAGACCTCTCCACCAACAACTTTTTTGTGGCCGCGCTTACGTTTGGCGAAGGCTGGCACAACAATCATCATGCGCATCCGGTTTCTGCGCGCCATGGCTTGACGTGGTACGAGGTCGATATGAACTGGTACGGCATCTGGGCGCTGCAAAAACTTGGACTGGCGCGGCACGTGTACAAGGTCGCGCTCGATAACCTGCCGCCCAAGCCGGCCCTGGTGCGGGATGTGAAGGCGGCTGGGGTGATGGTGACGGCCGCGGGAAATGACTAGAACCTTTTCACCGCCGAGACGCAGAAGACGCTGAGAGATTCGGGAATCAAGGACCATCTCGCCTTTCGTGTAATCTCCCGAGGATGCAGGAGCCGTCGCGGCGAACTGCAGATCCCTCGCTTCGCTCGGGATGACAATTCTTTAGGTTTTTCAACCAGTTTCTAACGCATTTCTCGGCGTCTCGGCGGTGAAATGATTAGAATTCTTCTGTGCGCATCATCAGCCGGCAGAAGGCGATTTATTTTTCCCTCACGCTGGGCGTTTGCTTGGCGGCGCTGGCCGGTGCGGTCGGCAGCGGCTGGGTCATCCTCAACTGGCGCGAGGGCGTCAAGGTCTTTCTGGGCGTCATTTTTTTTGGCGCCATCGTTACGGGCCTCGTCCTCAATACGATTTTTCTGGTCCGCGAAATTCGCCGCAACGAGCAGCACGACAGCTTCATCAACGCGGTCACCCATGAATTGAAGACGCCGATCGCCTCCATCCGGCTCTACCTCGAAACCTTGCAGAGACGCGAGGTGGGAGAAGCGCAGCGGCGGGAGTTCTACGAGTTCATGCTGCAAGATACCGATCGCCTGCTGCGCACCGTGGAACAGGTGCTGAAAGCGGGTGAGGCGGCGCAGAAGAAAAGCCCGGCGCAGCGTTTGCCGGTGGAATTCAACTCGCTGGTGCGCGAGTGCATCGAACTGGCGCGAGCGCGCCATCATTTGCAGGCCGCGGATCTCGACTACCGCGAGTCTTTATCTTCATCTCTGCAAAACGGCGACGGAGCGTGCGTGCTGGGCGATCCCGAGGAGTTGCGGACTGCGGTTTCCAACCTGCTCGACAATGCGGTGAAGTACTCGCCGGATGGCGTGCACATTTCGGTGGAGTTGGAGGTTCCCAGTGATGATGAGAAGCGGGTGGTGCTGCGGGTGCGCGATCAGGGCGTGGGAATTCCGGAGCAAGATTTGAAACGCATCTTCAAGCGGTTTTACCGGGTGACACACCGTTCGCTCTCGCAAGTGAAGGGTACCGGGCTGGGATTATTCATCGTACGGTCGATCGCGCGCAAGCACGGCGGCCGGGTTTTCGCGCAGAGCGAAGGCGCCGGGAAAGGAACCACGGTGACCCTGGAATTGCCCCGGAAAGTGACGGTAGCATGAGCCGGGTGCTGGTGGTGGAGGACGAGGCGCACCTGGCGCAGGGCTTGCGCTTCAACCTGCAAGCCGAAGGATACACGGTGGAAGTTGTGGCGGACGGCGAGGCGGCTCTGGACAGGCTGGTCGAAAAAAGAGAACGCTTCGACGCGGTCGTTCTCGACGTCATGCTCCCGGGCAAGAGCGGCTTTGATGTCGCGGCCTTGCTGCGCGAGAAGAAGAATTATGTGCCGATTCTGATGCTGACCGCCCGCGGGCGTCCAGAAGATGTGCTGGAGGGGTTCGCGGCGGGCGCGGACGATTACCTGGCGAAGCCGTTTGAGCTGGCCATTCTGATCGCTCGTCTGGAGAGCCTGCTGCGGCGCAGTGTCTGGATGAAAGACGCCGGCCCGGCGGGCGCTGGCAATATCGGTGACAAGACGCGGCCGGCGCCGCTGGGCGAGCAGGAAGCTGGCGCCGATACCTTCAGTTTTGGCGGCAAGTCGATTGACTTCGAAGAACTGGAACTGCGCTCGCTGGGAAATACGATCCATCTAACGGTGATGGAGGCGGAGTTTCTGCGATATCTGGTGCGCAGTGCAGGCCGGGTGGTTTCGCGCAAGGCAATTCTCGAAGATGTGTGGGGATTGCACGAAGACACCGATACGCGCGCCATCGATAATTTTGTAGTGCGGCTGCGGAGGTACATCGAAGAGGATCCGTCGAGCCCGAAACATTTGCAGACGGTTCGCGGAGTGGGGTATCGGTTTGTGGCCGAGCCGGTGTAGGGATGGCACGGTCCAACGCCACGACTTCTCATTCGACCTCGCCGAAACTGGTTCCTAGCCTGGGTAGCTCATGAGAAAACCCTACATCACAGGGTACTCGGAGTAGCTGTCGTAATATCGCGTCGGCACCAGAAGCTGAGAGCTGAAAGCCAAGAGCTAATAGCCAAGAGCTAAGAGCTCTCCATGTTAGATTCAAACCGTGCGCTCCATCCTGCAGAAACGCTCGCTGCGATTTGTGTTTGCGGCGAACGTGATCTCCATGCTGGGCAGCGGGATGAACTCCGCCGCCGTGGCTTGGACGATCTTGCAGCGCACTCACTCCGAAATGGCCTTGGGCACGTTTGCCGCTCTGCAAACGATTCCGGCCATGCTGATGCTGCCCTTCATGGGCGTCATTATCGACCGCGAAGACCGGCGGCGCCTGGTGATGATGCTGGATTTGGCGCGGGCGGCCGTCATTCTCGTGGTAACGGTGCTTGCCTTCCTGGGCCGCGTGCAGGTGTGGCAACTCTACCTGATGAATACGCTGGTGGCGGCGGGCTTCTGGATGTTCTGGCCGACGATCACGGCGCTGATTCAGGAACTGACGCCCAAGGGCGCGTTCGTGCAGTCGAATACGCTTCTACTGGCTGGCGTCCAGGGTGGCTGGCTGATTGCCGGCGCGCTGGTTGGATTTGTCTATGAACACATTGGGCTGGGCGGGGTGCTGCTCATCGACGTGAGCACTTACGTCGTGTCTTTTTTGTGCTACTTCGCAGTGCGCCAGGGCCGGCATGTTGTACCGCGAGCCGTCGAACTCCGGCACGATCTGGAAGCCGCGGAAACCGCGGTCGGACGCTTCCTGCGCGAGATGCGCGAAGGGTTGGTCTTCCTGCGCGGGCATCGCAGCGTGGTTTTCCTGGGCACGAGCTGGGCTTTATTTCTGGGCGCGATGATGACGGGAGTGGTGGTCACGGCGCCACTCAGCGATCGCGTTTTTCACGCCGGCGCAACCGGCTACGGATGGTTGAACGGGGGATGGGGTGTGGGCGCTTTCCTGAGCGCTCTTTATGCTCCGGCGCTGATTGCGCGGGTGGGAGCGCGCACTGCCATTGCGCTTGCGATGCTGCTGCTGACATTTACGATGGCGCTTTCGCCGTTTTCGCCGTGGCTGGCGATTGCCGTGCTGCTGTATGGACTGATGGGATCGGCGCGCGGCGTCAGCGGCGTGGCCATGAATACCAGCCTGATGAAACAAGTGCCGCCGCATTTCATGGGACGTGTCCAGAACACTATCTATTTCTTTGGCACGTTTCTGCAGGTGGCACTGGGGCTGACGGTGGGCGCGGTGGCATCGCGGATCAGCCTGGCGGCCGGGTTTGGCGTGATCGCGGCGGTGTATGCGGTCGCATTTGGCAGCGCCTGCTGGCCGATGAAAGCACGGCAGGCAGTGGCTTCGGTCGCGGAGTAGGGAGACTGCAGGGTTTGTGTAGAGCGGACACTCTTGTCCGCTGCCGTTGACGTTGATTTTGCAGTTGATCCTTAGGATCAAGATCAACCCCAAGATCAAAAGCGCCGGACAAGAGTGTCCGCCCCACACAAATTAAGGATACTGTTATTCTTCTCTTCTCCAAGGGGAGCTTCCATTCATGTTTGAGGACTTGAAAGGCCGGACGGCGGTCGTCTTCGGAGTGGCCAACAAGCGCTCGATCGCGTGGGCAATTGCGCAAGGGTTGCACGCGGCGGGCGCGAACCTCGCCATCACCTATCAGAACGAACGGCTGGAGCAGGAAGCCAAAGACCTGATTCTGTCGCTGCCGGGCGCGGAAGCTTTCATGTGCGATGTTTCGAAGGACGAAGAAATCACCCAGCTTTTCGAAACCCTGAAAGCTCGCTACGGCAAGCTCCACACCCTGGTGCATAGCGTGGCTTTCGCGCCGGCCGAAGAGATGAAGGCCGACTTCGTTAACACGACGCGCGAGGGCTTTCGTGTGGCGCACGACGTGAGCGTGTATTCGCTGATCGCGGTTTGCCGGGCTGCGGCCCCGCTCATGGAGGACGGGGGCAGCGTCATCACCATGACTTACTACGGCGCGGAAAAGGTTGTGCCCCACTATAACGTCATGGGCGTGGCCAAGGCCGCGCTCGAATGCACGGTCCGCTATCTGGCGCAGGATCTGGGCCGCCGGAAGATCCGCGTCAATGCGATCTCGGCGGGGCCGATCAAGACGCTGGCCGCGCGCGGCATCTCCGGCCTGGGAGACATGCTGAAAGGACATGCCGAGCGCGCGCCTCTGCAACGCAATGTGGAAGTCAGCGAGGTGGGCAGCACCGGCGTGTTCCTGGCGTCCGACGCGAGCTCGGGCATCACGGGCGAGACCATCTACGTGGATTGCGGATACAACATCATGGGGTTCTGAAATCCTATTCCCAATCACGGGACTGCTCGCGTTTTGCGAGGCTGATTGCTCCCGTTACTTTTGACAACTTGTTGACAACCATCCTCGAATAGCAAGCGGTGAAGTTAGGCGCTATGAGGTACGAGCGGATCCTCTGGCTGCACGCCTGGGTGACGTTGTCGCTGCCCCTCTGTTTCGCGCACCACTTGGCGGTCGTGGTCAACAAGGCATCGCAAAGTCAGAATCAGTATTTTCCGCGAAATACCGCCTGATTGATGTCCGGCCAGAACTCTTTTAATACGTTGAACACGCCGTCCAGGCCCACCTGCGTTCCCCAACGTTGATACGTTTTCACCCAGGGGTTCGATTGTGCCGGGTAATACGCATTGCCGATGCCCGCGGCCGCTCCAGCCCCCACGATCTCTGACATATTGAGTGTGCTCTTTCCCGCGTCGGTCTTGGTGATGAGCAGCCGACTTACCGCATAGCCGGTCCGCTTGATGAATCCGCCTTTGCCCAAGGTGTAGTATCTCGGGTCTTCTTTCGTCACCACCGGCACGATCGCTTCCGTCATGTAGTTCTCTATGCTGCCGTCGACAAAGACGTGCCAGTAGTATCGGCCGTATCCTTCAGCGCCCTGCCCAAACGACGGCTGCGATTTGCCGGCCATCGAAATTCCCGCGAGCCCTCCCACGAAAATGAAATCGGAGTAATCGAACGTATCCTGGGTTGCCAGCCAGAGTTCACTCTTGAAGCTCAGCGGAGGCAAATTCGTGTTGGCGCTGACCGCCCGGTAATTTGGGATGATCCACAGAATTCTCTTGGGTTGTTTACCAAACTGGTCGTTAGGGTTAGTTGGATCTGCGGGGTTGGTCTTGGGTGTCGGCGCGTCTGGCAAAGAGGATTTTCCATCCGTTGTTGTGCTCGCTTGCTGAGGGTCTTGGGTGAGCGCCGAAACATCGTCCAGCCCCCACCATACCGTTCCTCCTTGGGATTGTTCCAGCGCGCTCGTCGGTCCCTGGGCCTGAACAGACGCAGGTCCCAACGTCTCCGCCAGCGCTACTGCCAGGCAAAATGATCGAATCGCTTTCAAATCTCCCCCCATCCGTATTTTTCCTTTCGGCCCTATCTGCTCTGCTTTTCAAGCAATTCCTGCTAATCTCTCAACGTTGGATTGCTTGAACCGGATTTTGGATGCACCCGGCAAACCGTTCAAATTTATCCGGCATCTCGCCAGAGCGGAAGGAAACCGGTAAATGTGAGTTCCGGAGCGCAAAGAGTCAATCGTTAGCTATGTGCTTCCGATCGGGGTTCCTCCATTTCCGCAAACGGCTGTGAATATCCGGCCAAAACTCCTTCAGCTCATTCCCGAAGGCGTCGAGGCCCATCTGCACTCCCCAGTTGTTGAAATTCGCCGAAAAGTTCCGATCGGCGGCGGGATAATAGACATTGGAGATAGCAATCGCCGTTGCGTTGCCCGCAAACTCGGGAACGTTGAACATACTGGCGCCGGAGTCTTTTCGGGCGATTAGAACACGGCTGATAGCATAGCCAAAGCGGTACACGGACCGGCGCCTGCCCAATCGAAAATAGCGAGGATCTATTTTCAGGATCGTTGGGTAAACGCCGCCCACCATGACATTGCCATCCACCTGATCGGCGAAAGCCGCTCCATACCGCTTCGCATATCCCTTCGCTCCCTGTCCGAACGCCGGATCGGAATTTTCCGCCTGGCGGATGGCCGCCACAACACCGATGATCGTGAATTCATATGGGTCGAAGGAGCCTTTCGCTGCCATGGCGAACTTCTCCTTCCAGGAGACCGGCGCCACTTGCGACTGACCATCCACCGTCAAGTAGTTCGGCATCACGTAAAACATCCGGTCGTTTTTGTTCTTCTTTGTATCTTCCTGGACCGGGCCGTTTTGGTCTCCGGGTTTGTCATGCTTCGGAAGACTGGTCGCGGGCGGTTGGGCGGATTGAGCAGGGTCCGAGGTCGCAGGATTCGGTGCGCTTTGCGCGGCGCAAAGAGCCACAGGGATCAACATCAATAAGATCAATACGGGGACAAATACGAAATAGGTAGGCTTCAAGTTGATTCTGGCTCCAAATTCAGTTGATTGAAATGCGCCCCAGGGACGATGTTGGCAGTCCACCATTCTGGCTCACGGATGCCGGTGCAGCACGTGCACCGCGATATCCGGCCAGAATTCGCGGAACACGGCGGTGAGCGCGTCCCGGCCAAGTGCGTATCCGTACTTCGTGGCGAGCGCTCCAGCAGTCCGAGTCTTGCTTGGGTAATACGCCAGCGAAATTCCTTGTGCGATGCCGCGGCCGAAGACTTCGGAAGCATTGAAGGTGTCGTGTCCATGGTAATCAGGCGTGATGAGAATGCGAGACGCCGCGTAAATACCGCGCTTCCAGAACCCGCCCTCGCCCTTGGCATAGTAACGCTCGTCCTCATGAAGAATGCTCGGCAGGGCAAAAATCACCAGGTAATTGCCGTCCGTCTTATCGACATAGCCCCGCCAGTAATATCTGCCTAAGCCGTCTACGCCCTTCCCCAACTGCGGATGTGCATTCGTGCTCTCCGCCAACAGTGAGGTAATGCCCACAAAGATAAATGACGAGTAGTCGAAGCTGTTCTGGGTCGCGATGATGAAGGCCCGTTTCGGCGTGGGCGGCGGCGGGAGCGCGCCGGCGCTGACCGCGCGGAAATTGGGCATCACACCCAGGATTCGCTTCGGTTGCTGCTTTTCAGGCGGAACGCCTTGGTTCGCAGGCGCCGTACTCTGACCTGCACTCTTCGCATCGGATTGCTTCGCATTGCTATCACTGGTCGATGTCCCCGACTGTTCCGGCGGCGAGCTCTGCTGCGGACTTGGCGCATCGGGCAATGCCGTTTCAGTGGATTCCGAGGATAGGGCTGAAGATAGGGCTGGCGCCAAAGATGAATCGCGCTCTGGGGACGCAGGGTTGTCCTTCGGATCGGGTGCCCCAGCCTGCGATCCGCTCGCTCCGGCGCATAGGGCGGAGGCCAACAGTAGGCAAAAAATTGCCGGATGCGTGCGTCTCAAGATTGCTTCAACTCCCTTACTTTTGATGAAGATACGCCCAGTCGCCCCGCAGACTTAACGGGTACGCAGCTGGATTCTGCGCTCAGTCTCCCCCACTCGTTCCAGGGTGATTTCCACGTTCTGATCGCGTTGCAAGCGAGAGAACTTGTCTCCCCACTCTATCAGTAAGATGCAGTTGGGCGCGATCAGGTCGTCAAGGCCGAGCGTTTCCAGGTCGCGCTGGGTATCGATGCGGTAAAGGTCGATGTGATACAGGGTGGTGCGGGGTCCGCGGTATTCGTGGACAAGCGTGAAGGTAGGGCTGGTCACGTCCTCGGCACGAGCGGCTTCGAACCCTTCCGCGATTCCCTTCACCAGGGTCGTCTTTCCCGCCCCGAGGTCGCCGCGCAGCAGCACGATGAGCGGAGGAGACAGTTCGGCGGCAAGCTTCCGCCCGAAAGCGACCGTCTCCTCGGCGGAGTGAGTGGTGGTTTGAGTAGTGATGGTCTGGCTCGTCATCCCGGAGGACTCAGTATAGCGAGAAGCAGATCCTGCGGGTGACGATGCGGCTCGAAATCCGAACGCTCGGAAACCCAGGGCTCAGAATCCGGGCGGCGTCTGTAGCTGCTCGGAAACCGGGTCCAGGAAACTGCGGTCCAGAGCGGAATCGAGCGCCATACGCAGCTTGCGGTGGTCATCGTCGGCCAGGGCAATGAAGCGGAAAGGCTGCAGACACGCGCTCTGAAACTTGCGCGTCGGGTGCAGCATTTCGGCCATGCCGTGGATGGCGCCAGATCGGGTGTGGAAAGCGATCTCGACGAAATCTCCGGTGGAAAGCTCGTGCTGCAACTGCAGCAATCCGCCGTTGATCGAAATGCATTGTAGTTTTGCGCGCGCCCGCTGGCCGCCCTCGGCCATCACTGCGGCCGCGACCGATCCATTGAGTTGTACTCGGGGTGAACGCTGGTTGTCAGCGGTTTGGGGGAAGTGAGTCATAGCCGATTGAACTATGCCATGCTCCAACCGGTTGCGGCAGATTACGAAAGCGCCTGTACACGGGCGTATGCTAAACATGGGGCGAACGTGGTCTGCCAGTTGCCCAAGGTTGCGGTAATAACGGCAGTAACTTTTCTGGCTTGCGCCCAAGAGAGTACCTTTGGGCAGTAGGGCATTGATAAGACAAAGTTTGCGCGATGTGAGGCCTTCAGAGATATGCGTATTGCTAAGGGGTCAAGATTTCAGTATGCAGGGGTGGCGGTTTGCTTGCTGGCGGGGTTGCTGACAGGCTGCTCGCGGGATCCGAACGTCCGCAAGCAGAAGTACCTGGAGAGCGGCCAGCGCTACTTCGACAAAGGCCAGTACCGGGATGCCGAGATTCAATTCGAAAACGCCATCCAGGTTGATTCGCGTTTCGCCGACGCCCACTACAGGCTGGCGCTGGCGGCGCTGAAGCTGGAGCAGTGGCCAAGCGCCTACCAGGAGCTGTCGAAGACCATCGAAATCCAGCCGGACCAATACGCCGCGCACCTTGACCTGGCCAACCTGCTGATCCTCGGTCGTCAGTTCAATGACGCGAAGGTGCATCTGGACCTGCTAGCGCAAAAACAACCCAACAACCCCGACGTTTACATCGCACGTTCCAATTACTACGCCGGTATGAATAACACTACTGCCGCGCTGGCGGACATGCAGAAGGCGCTGCAACTGGATCCCAACCGTTCTGACTCTTATCTGAATTTGGCCATGCTCCAGATGCACGGGCAACAGTGGGACGCGGCGGAGGCGAATTTCAAGAAAGCGGTCGAACTCAGTCCCAAATCCACGATTGCGCTGGTCTCGCTGGGGAACTTCTACCAGACTCGCGGGCGATTTCCCGAGGCGGAGCAGTTGTTCCAGCGGGCCATTGCGGCCGCAACCGACGATCCCAGTCCCAGGCTCTCTCTTGCCAGCCTGTACATGGCGGAGAACAAGCCCGGCCAAGCCGAGGAATTCCTGCGCCAATCGAAAAAGGATTTCCCGAATAATTCCGAGGGCTACCGCATGCTCGGAGGCTTCTATTATGGCAATAACCAGTTCGACAAAGCCACGACCGAGTATGCCTCGCTTTATCAGGAGCATCCCAAGGACATCGTGGTCAAGAAGAATTACATTCAGTTGCTGATCCTGACCGACCGGATTAACGATGCCCGCAAGTTGAATGACGAAGTAGTAAAGGCGAAGCCCGATGACCAGGACGCCAAGATTTACAAGGGCGAGATCGAGATTCGCAGCGGCAAGGCCAGCGACGCGGTTAACACGCTGCAGGCCGTGTTGAAGGATGATCCCGATAACGCTGTGGCGCATTACCAGCAGGGCCTGGCCTTCGACCAACTGGGCAACACCAACCGGGCAGAAGCAGAGTGGCGCGATGCAATTCGACTGCGTCCTGACATTGTGGAAGCGCACCGGGCGTTGGCGGGCGTAGCCATCCACCGGGGTGATCCCAGTGGGCTCGCGCAGGAAGCGGACCAGATCATCGCCCTGCTGCCAGCAGCTCCTGACGGATACCTGCTGCGCGGGGTGGCCGAAATCGATCGCAAGGAGTACGCGACGGCGGATGAATATATTCATCGGTCCCTGGAAAAGGAGCCCAACAATCCTGCCGCTTATGTGCAGTTGGGCAACCTGCGGATGGTACAGAGCCAGTATGCCGAAGCGCAAAAAGCCTATCAGCAGGCGCTGGATCAGGATCCGAATTCCACCGAAGCACTGCGCGGCGTGCTCAACGTAGACCTAATGCAGAAGCAGCCGGACAGAGCCATCGCTACGGCCAGGACACAGTTGGCCAGGTATCCCAGGAACGCCGGGTTTCACATCATGCTGGGCCAACTTCTAAGGGAACAGAAAAAGGATCTGGCGGGGGCAGAAGCCGAGTTCAAACAAGCCTCCGACTTGGATAAGAAGAACACCGAGGCGCTGCTTCAGCTCGGCGTGGTGCAGAACGAACGCGGCGCCACGGATCAGGCGCTGCAAACGTATCTCGATGGCTCGAAGATCAATCCCAAGGAAATCGCTTTCTACCTGCTGGCTGGTGGCATCTATGAGAGCAAGCGGGATTGGGACCGCGCCAAGCAGCAGTACCAGAAGGTGCTTGAGATTCAGCCGGAAAATCCGCTGGCCTCCAACAATTTGGCGTACGTGATGCTGGAGCAGGGTGGCAATGTGGACGTTGCTTTCGCGATGGCGCAGACGGCCCGCCGTCAGCTTCCCGATAATCCGAACTCCGCCGACACGCTGGGCTGGGCTTTCTACCACAAACACGTCTATACGTCCGCCATCAACCTGTTCAAAGAAGCGGTGAAAAAGGAACCGGACAACGCGCTCTACAACTTCCACCTGGGACTCGCCTACGCCAAGAGTGGTCAGGCCGCGCTGGCCCGGAAACAACTGGACCGCGTGGTGAAGCTTAAGTCGAATTTCCCGGATGTGGACGAACTACGACGGGCGCTGGCCGAGATCAAAGGGTAGGATATGTCTATGAGACTGAAAGCATCGTCGGCAAAAGGGGAAAGGAGTGCCCCGGTGGATGTCAAGGAGTTCGATGAATTCGTCAAGCGTGAGCAGCAAGCAGCCGCTGGAACCGCTTCGGTGGATTGGGACGGCGAACGCAAAGAATGGCTCAGTTATCTCGATAAGCTTTACAAGAAGGTCGAGTCTCTATTGCACAAATACGTTTCTTCTGGACAGATACAGCTTGGATATAGGTCCGTCGAGTTGAATGAGGAGAATATCGGATCGTACGCCGCCAAACAAATGGTTCTAAAGATCGGGCCAAAAAGCGTGGTTCTCGACCCAATCGGGACGCTGCTCATCGGATCCAAGGGACGTGTTGACGTCATCGGGCCGGCTGGCAAAGCTCAGATCCTCTTGGTTGATAGTAAGTCATCAGGAGTCGCGTCGCTAATCCACGTGACGGTGGGCGTCGACTGGAAACTGCCCGCCGCTCCAACCAAATCACGGCGGGAGATCGAGTGGGAGTGGAAGATCGTCACACGCCGTCCGGAGAGGAAATTCATCAAAATTACCCAGCAGTCCCTCTTCCAGCTAATTATGGAAGTGGCTAATGGGTAGGGTCACCATCGCAGAAATTGGAGAGTATCACGACGATGTGGTCGCCTCGTTGAGATTATACTTTAGCGAGATTTCTCCGAGTTTCGGCGGTCGTTTTTTCGGCCGTCGTCGCGACGAGATTGCAGCTGAGCTTGCTATTTGTCTCGAAGAGACTGATCTAAGATCGGCATTCTTTGTCCTGGCGACGCTGGAAGCGGCTTTTTACGAAGATTACCTGTGTCGGTGCCAGAAGAGGATGAAGGGTGATCTCGCCAAAGCCTTTCTCGCAATCTACAAGTCACGAAAAGAGAATGCGAGATTAGACGATGACATTTTCAAGACGTGGAGGGAGAAGTCATCCGCACCCAGACCTCGACTGATTAGTGTGTTGCGCGACGCATTTAACTTCCGGAATTGGGTTGCTCATGGAGGTTACCGTATACCGAAACCTCGTGGGAAATACCGTTTCGACGACGTATATTCACTGGCCGAGGACGTCTTGAAGGAATTCAAATTGTGCAAACCTGACTAGCGTTCAGTCTCCCCAGAGCTTCAGACCCCTACACCGGCAGTTCTTCCTGCATCCATCCGCCGGGGGCTTCGAGTTTGGGCTCGGTGGCTAGATCCAAAATGAGCTTTTCGAGGACCAGTCGCTTGCCGGGAGGATTCGAGCGCAGCGCCAGATCGGCTTTCGCGACCAGGCGAATGGCGCGCGTCAGTTCCCGCTTCGATTTGTAGCGCCGCGCCTGCCGGATGATATCGTCGGCGGCAAACGGCGGCACACGAAAGCCCTGCCACAATGCCGCCCACAGCATGCGCTGGTCGCGCACGTTGCGCTCCAGGATGACCAGCATCTGGCGAAAAGTCTTTGCCAGCATATACAGATGCCCGATGGCAGCTTCTTCGCCGTCGCCGGTCGAAAGCAGCGCATCGAGGATTTCGAGCGCGCGCACGCGGTCTTTGGAGGAAATCGCGTCGGTCAACTCATAGAGCGAACGCTGTTTCGCGGCGAGCACCATGGTCTCGACATCACCGAGCGTGATCTTCTTCTTTTCGCCGACGTAAAGAATCAGCTTCTCCAGTTCGTTCGACACCATCATCATGTCGCCGCCCAGCGCATCCACCAACTCGCGGGCGCCGTCGGCGTCGATCTTGACTTCGCGTGTAAGGCAATACTCGCCAATCCAGCGCACCGCTTCCCCCTCTTGCACGCGAGACAGTTCGACAATGCCACAGAACGGGCCGAGGTCTTCGCGGATCTTCTGGTAGCGGTCTTTGTCGGTCATCTCCATGCGGCGGGCATCGGCGGGAATGCTGATGTGATCGGCAACAAATACCAGAAGCGCATCGGGATTGGGATTCTTGCAGTAGGTCTCGATGGCTCCAATTTTTTCAGCATTGGAGCCCGAGCCGCGGCCAAACAGCGTCTTCACGCCGCGCACGAAAAATACCTGAAACGGCGCCATCAGCGAGGGCGTGCGGGCGCGATCCAGAACTTCGTTCAGCGAAGTCTCGGCGAGGTCGAACTCAAACAGGCCGAAGTCACGCGAGTCGGGTGCGACCAGGTGCTCAAGAATGGCATCGCGGCAGCGCTTGCGAAAAAACGCCTCATCGCCCACCAACACATAAGCCGGCTTCAGCTGGCGCGACTCGAGTTCGGAGAAAAAGCGGTCCGCCTGACTGAAGGCGCGCATATCAATAGTCCTCCAACATCAGTAGGCCTCCAGGATATTAGCCACCAACGTACGCGCAAAGTCCCGCGACAAGCGATCGACGGCCGGAGAATCTTCCTGAAAAAAACTGGGAAGATCGCTGGATATTTCGTACTGATCGTGAAAAAGATAGGAAGGATTTTCGAACAGCACCTTGCCCTGGCGGTCGGTCAGCGTGACCTGAACGCTCACGGTGACCAAAGCGCTGACTGCGCGCCCGGATGTGGAATCGTAGACGAGCGGATTCGCCGACGCCGATAAAACCGTCGCCTTCAGCACCGCATCCGCGTCGCCATTCGCTTCATGGATCACACGGTATTGCGTGCGGGCGTTGAATTCGCGCACCACGGCGTCGGTCAAGAGTTGCTCGATGCGAAAGGTTTGGCTGTGGCTCACGAAGCCGGGAATCGCGATGCTGTGGATATTCTGCGGCAGTTCGATCGCATTTCCGGCCCGGTGGTAGCCGCAGCCAATCGATATCAATATCGATGTCGAGGCCAGTCCCACTCCGAGCGCAATGGCGGCCGCCCGCCGTTTCGCCGTCCACCGGGTCGTCGTCCGGCTCGCCATACAGACGATCATTGAATCTGACCTCTCGGCCGGGATGCGGTCATGGTCTCGGCGCATTCGACCGCGGTCAAGGCGGCAACACGCAGGTTGTCGGTAGTTGCCCAGAGCCACACGCCGTTCTTGTGATTGGCGTCGTTGGTGATCGCGACCAGGATGTCCCCCTGACCGGCAGCGCTCACGTTGGTGGGCGTATCTTCCGGGCTGCCGCTCACGACCACGTGCTCGCCCGCCAGGGCCTGCGAAAAATCTGCCATTGCGACGGGCTTCTCCATCTCCAGGTACACCGAAAAGCCGTGCCCATGGAAGACCGGCGCCTGCAGCACCTGCAGCGAAGGCTCGGTTGCGCCGCCGGCAATGCGCCGATAGTGCTTCCGGATTCTTTGCGACACCGCATCCAGCGCCAATTCAGATCTCTGTCCGTAGCGCGGCACCATGTTGAAGGCCACCTGGATGTCGAACACATTCTTCGGGAGCTCCTGGAAGGAGAGCAGATTCACCGTCTGCTCGTGCAGTTCGTCCATACCCTTCTGGCCGTTCTCCGACGCCGGTTCAAACACGGTCGCGACCATGCGTTCGATTTTGCCAGCCTTCTCGCTGGCCTTCTCGCTGCGCAAGGCGAGCAACGCGAGAACCGTCGCCGCGGGATGGGCCACCACCACCGGGCCCGGCTGCAACTCCGGGGCGATGGGCTGGCCGGTCTGCCGCTCGATCCAGGGCGAGCGGACCGACGCTCCCGCTTCATCTTCCAGCGCGTACGAGAGATCCACGATGGTATCGCCCAAGTCGCGCGCTGCCTTCCAGTTATTGCGCGTCGAGCGCGGGTCGGAAGCGAAGAAGGCGAAGTCCACGCGCTCGAACTGTTCCGAGCGGATACTCTGGATAAAGCTCATCTCGTCGCCGGCCGCCTCCAGTTGGCCGAGAGACTCGTCGTCATCGAGCAACCGGACATCGACGGCAGGAAAATTCCGTTCGCGCAGGATTTCAGCAATCTCTTTGCCCTTGAGCGATGCCGCGCCCACAATCGCCACGCGATAAAGATTCGTGCCGCGGAGATCGGCCTGCGAGCTGGCGGATTTGGAAAGGGGAGTCTTCGAAAGGGGACTCATGGAGTCTGAGATGCCTCCCGGTACGCCGGAGGTGCAGGCGGGGTCTTGCGGCGGAAGATCCACTGCAAGCGCCACAGGACGCCGGAAGCCATGTATAGAATCGCGATGGCGAAAAGCGCCGGGCGGGAAAAGAACCAGATCGACGCGCCTACCACGCCAAACAGCACAATCAGGCGGAAGGGATGCCGCGAACGGAAATCAATATCCTTGAAGCTATAAAAACGCCAAGTGCTGACCATCAGATAACCGACCACGACCACCATCATCAGCCAGCTCATCGCCGTCCACCAGGAAGTCACGGGATCCCCGGCGGAGTAGTGGACGACCGCCGCAATGACTCCCGCTCCGGCCGGAATCGGCATGCCCACGAAATATTTCTTCCCCGGACGTCCGGGATTCGAAGGCTCCGGATTCTTTGCAATGTTGAAGCGCGCCAAGCGGCTCGCGCCCGCCATGAGAAAAGCGAAGCAGGCCACCGAGCCCAGTTCTGTAATTTTCTGGCGCAGGTTGGGCGCAATAGTCACCGGCAACAGATGAAAGCCCCACATCCAGGCGAGCAGCGCCGGGGCGACGCCGAAGGTAATCACGTCTGCCAGCGAATCGAGTTCCCTGCCGAAATCGCTGGCGGTGTGGGTCATGCGCGCGATGCGGCCGTCCAGACCGTCGAACAATACGGCGAAGCCGATGGCCATCGCGGCGAAATCCATGTGCCAGGGTTCACCCGAGCTGCCATGCACGGTCTGCAAAATCGCGTAGAACCCAGCCGCGATATTCGCCGTGGTGAAGAGCGAAGGCAGTATATACATGCCCTTGCGCAATTTTCCGCGTGCACGGTCCGATTCACGACGATGCGGCGTGAGCTCTTCCATGTTCAATGCGCCTCCCGCTCCCCGGCCGTGGCGGCGTGAACCGGTTGCACAATAGGCTGCACAATAGGCAACAAGGCAAGTACCGTCGCTCCTCCCTTGACGCGATCGCCGGGCTTCACCTGGATCGCGGCATCGTGATCGAACAGAACATCCACGCGAGAGCCAAACTTAATGAGCCCAACCCGCTCGCCGCAGGCCAAGTGGTCTCCCACTTTAAAATTGAAAACGATACGACGCGCGATCAGGCCGGCGATCTGCTTGAATATTACAGTACGGCCTTCGCCTTCCACGGTGACGACGTTTTGCTCGTTCTCCTCCGCTGAATGCGCTCCCATGGCGTTGAGGAACTTGCCGCGCTGATAGCGCACGTCGCGGATCACGCCCGCAATCGGCGAGCGGGTCACGTGCACATCGAAGACGCTGAGAAAGATGCTGATCCGGTTCCGCGAAATTCCGTCAGAAGCTCCATCGGAAGTCACGACTGAAACATCAGTCACCTTGCCGTCTCCCGGAGAAACGACGGCGCCGGCGGTTTCGGGAATGTGGCGCTCCGGATCGCGGAAAAACCACAGAAAGAAGGCTGCCAGCAGCAACACCGGGACGGCGTAAGGCCAAGTCGCCAGCCACGCGATCACGCCCGCAGCGAGAAGGCAGCCCACACCGTAGAAGTATCCGTCACGCACCATGGAATTCAGAATGATTATAGAGCGAGGCCGCGACATTCTACATAACTGCAATAAAAAAAGGCGCTTAGACGCGCCCGGTATGATCGCATGGATCAAGTAAGGCCCTGCGTTTTACTGCGCTTCGGGCCTGATTACTCAGTCCCGTTCATCTACGCAGACTGCCGATGAACCTGCTGCTCCAGAGTCTGCATCTGGTCTTTGAGGCGCAACTTTAGTTTCTTCAGCCGCACTTCTTCCAGTTTTTCGTCGTCCGTGAGGTATCGCTTTTGTGTGAGGGATTCCAGCCGTTGGGAGTATTGCGAGTGCTCCTGAACCAGTCGCTGGAACTGATCATCACCGGTCAGGAGTTGCTCTCTTGGAGTCAGCATCCTTGCTAGACCTCCTGCAGTTTGTTACTGCACAGTTAAAAAGTAGCACAAGGATCGGTAGGGGTTCAATGAGATTTCATAGAGGGATTTCCCCCGTCGTAAGAGGGCCTTGGGGTACGAAAGTTGCACAGAAAATGATGCAGAAACTCACATGTCGGCCGAGGTTTTGGGGTCGAACCGAAGCGTGTACAGAATCGCGTCCTCCACCGGATTCCGGTAATACGCCCGTCGCCGGCCCACCTCGCGGAAACCGTTTTTTTCGTACAGTCCGCGGGCCGGCAGATTCGATTCGCGGACTTCGAGCAAAATCGCTGGCGCATTGTCATTCGCCGCGCGCTGAATCAACTCGCGCACCAACTCATTGGCGATGCCGCGACGGAGGAACTCGGCGGCCACCACCACGTTCTCGATCTCCCATTCGCCCGCGACTGCCTTGGCGCAAATAAATCCGCAAAATTTGCCTGCTTCCTGGGCCACCAGAACGACTCCGCTGCCCACCAACTTGTTGTACTGCTCGGGCGTCCAGTGGGCTGCGCCCGGTGCCTGCTGCTCGATAGCGAGAATTACCGGCAGATCGTTTAAAGCAGCGGAGCGGATGGCCACGGACATGGAGAGTCTCACGGCGCTGGCTTCGAGAAAATCTCAGCGTCGGAATGGCGGATGTAGTTGGCTTCCAGTTCTTCGGGACGAACCGTCTGGCCCCGCTGGAGATGCTCCCAACCCAGCCGGGCAATCGCCCCGCTGTTCGGATAGTCAATCAGTTCAACACGAATTCCGGTAGCGGTTCCCGCAGCCCGAACCGTCTCCGCCAACACGGCATCGGGCGTGACGACCGCCTTCCCCCTAGCGTCGGCAAGAAACTCTTCCCTGCTCAGCAGGCGTTCGCTGTGCATGCGGCAGTGGCGCACCTGAGGCTCGAGTTCGTAGTCGCCCACATAAACGTCACCCCGGCCCGCATCCAGCGCCGCGAGAACCCGCCCACGCGCTGCGCCACTGCACGCAACCGCCTCCAGCAATGAAATTGCGACGATTGGCTTCTGCAGCGCCTCCGCCAGAGCCTTAATGGCAGCCAAGCCCACGCGCAGCCCCGTAAACGACCCCGGACCGCTGGCGACCGCAAAGGCTCCCAGATCGGTCTTACTATATCCGTGCTTTTTCAGCAGCGCGGAAATCTGCGGTACCAGTTGCGCCGAAAACGCGCCGCCGGCGAGCGGCACAACTTCAAGCACACTGATTTCGCTATCGCTCTGACCCGGCGTCAGGCGGGCCAGCGCCAGACTGCCGTTCTTCCCGGAAGTGTCCACGGCGAGCAGAAGCTGAGACATTTGCAATTGGTGATTTGTAATTTGTAATTTTGAGCACCTCCGCGTCCGGGCTGTGCTTTTCAAATCTCAAATTACCAATTACAAATTGCAAATTACAAATGGCCACTCTCCACCAATTCGAGCAACACGCCCCCCGTGCTCTGCGGATGCACGAACACATACCGGTGTCCGCCCGCGCCCGTTTTGATCTCTTCCGATACCAGGCGCACGCCGTCGCTCTTCAATTTTGCAACCGCCGCCGCCAGGTCCGGAACGCGCATGCAAATATGATGCAGCCCCTCGCCGCGCTTGGCGATGAACTTGGCGATAGTCGAATCGCCCGAAGTCGCTTCCAGCAGTTCCAGCCGGCTCTCGCCCACGGGCACCATGACCAGCCGAACTTTTTCCTGCTCGACGGTTTCTTCCGGAGAAACGCTCAGCCCGAGCTTCTCGTAAATGGATTTCGCCGCCGCGAGCGACTTCACTGCGATGCCAAGATGATCGATGCTGAATTCCATGGATGCCTTTCAACGATCTTTCAACGAAGGTGCGGGCTTGCGGGCACGCGCCGACGGTCGACGGGCGAGACGCCCGTCTCTCCATCCAATCTACGTGCGCTCGACGCCGCGCACAATCTCCTCCACCAGCGAATACGGGTCGCGCTTGTGCTCGGCGATCTCGGACGCATAACGCCGCAGGCTGCCGCCGTCCGTCTCCAAGTGAGCGCGCGCTTTTTCCAGCATGGCATCGCGCAGCATCTCGACCAGCCGTTCCTGCCAGTTCTCGACGTTCTTCTTAAGGACCAGGTTCCCTTTCTTCAGGTACGCCTCGTAGTCGGCGATCGCTTCCGCCAACTCCTTGGTTCCCACGCCCTCGGTTGCGACCGTTTTCACGATCGGTGGAGTCCAGTGGTCGTCGCGCGTGGTCAGCGATTGCATGGCGCGAATCTCGCGCTCCACGCGCTCTGCCCCCTCGCGGTCGCTTTTGTTGATCACGAAGATGTCGGCGATTTCCATGATCCCGGCTTTGATCGTCTGCACATCGTCGCCCATGCCGGGCACAAGAATCACGATGGTGACATCCGCCAGCCGCACAATGTCGACTTCGTCCTGCCCGACACCAACCGTTTCGATCATGACCAGGTCGCGGCCCGAGGCATCGAGCACAGTGGCGGCATCCGCCGTGGCGCGCGCCAGACCTCCGAGCGATCCGCGCGTGGCCATGCTCCGGATGAAAATCCCCGGATCGCTATAGTGATCCTGCATGCGGATGCGGTCGCCCAAAATCGCTCCGCCCGTGTAAGGACTGGTCGGATCGACGGCGATGATGCCGACCGTTTGATTTTCTTTGCGATAGTGCTTGGCAAGCTGATCGACCAGCGTGCTCTTGCCCGCGCCGGGAGGACCGGTCATGCCGATGACTCGCGCTTTGCCGGTATGCGGGAAGAGCGCTTTGAGCAGCTCCGACCAGCCCGCAGCACGGTTCTCGACCATAGAGATGGCGCGAGCCAGAGCGCGGGGGTCACCGGAAGATACCCGCGCAATGAGAGACTGTGAGCCAGAGTCCAAACTACGAGTGTAAAGCAACGCGGGCTCTTGCGAGAAAAGGCTTTTATCTGCTCTCGTTGTCATGCCCGACCCGGCGGTCTCCTTCACGCGTGTGCCAGCCAGTTTACTACCGGCAACAACCGCGTTGGCGCACATGTGTGTCAACGGGTACACACTCAGAGGCGACAGGGCAGCACGAATCTCACTTTTGGCCGATATACGGCGCAGTAAAGTTCATTTTAGGGAGGACCTTTTTAGCTGTAGCCTTTCTTTGCACGGGTTTGTTTGGAGCGAGGGATGCGGTTGGGACACCCTTACTGATCCCATTCATGAGTTGGAGAAACGCAAACGTGTTTGCTGCCGCCCCTTTAAGGATCCATCGAGTCGTCCCTAAAAACTGCGCCTTTTCCAAATTGTATGGCCCGCCGCTGTAAGTCAGGACTGTATCGTTAAACGTACAGTTACGACAATCCAGACCGTCTAGCGGTTGGTTGGATGCGCCAGAAATAGTGAAATCTTCAAAAATTGGAGCTTCCTCAAGGGCTATAAAACGGGGAATCGCCCCCTCAATGAGTACGCCGGTCGTAGCTCCAAATGCCCCACCCCCTCTAAATACATTGCGATGCGAGTTAGACTCGCTGGTTTGTGGGTTGGTGGTTGATGCCGCAACGATCTGCGTGCGGTTGCTCAACAAAAACGCGCAGCAAGCTCCTAGAATAAACCCGCATACTGCTACGGTTGCCTTGGACATAATCCCTCCGTCATCCAAGTTAAGGCGGATTATTATCTATATCGTTCCCAGAGTCGCAAGGGGCAAAACCACCTTTTCCGGTTTTACTGGTGGGAACGAAGTAGTAACAAAATGTAGTCCAGTGGCTAGACCCAAAAACAGTGTCGTACTCAATTTTCCCGTGGATAACCAAGTCTACAGATTTCCAGTCGAAGCCGCCATCGGCACTAAAATTAGAATGGAAAACCCCGTCCGGGGCTATGATGCCGTGTCCTGGGAGAATAATTTCTTCCGAACTAGTCTTTTTGCCTTTTGCCACAGGTTCTCCGATGCCCCTAATTACGAAATTCTTAGCCGGAGTCCTGCCCGTGTTTTTGAAAATAATGCTTATAGTCCAATTCTGGCCTTGCTGAGATTCTGGGGTAATGTCACTGACAGACACCCAAGCTCTTTGTTCCAGACGGGCGTTGTCTCTTGCCTGCGTCACGCTATTTTCGGCAGAAGTAGCGGCGCGGGTAGCGGCATCCGCCGATTGCTTGTTAGCGCAGTACATCTTGATCGTGTATCCAGTGTAGACAGCAAGAAGAACTATGCCGATGATTTCCGCGCCAGTCTTGACGTGATCCCAAAAATCCTTTTCCGTCTTGCAAGTAACTTCACAATGTGTCTTGGCTGGTGGCGTGGGAGGAATGCTAGGGGCGCTCTTGTTTGCCTCTTCGTCGGATTCGCCGCTAGCGTTTGGAGCGGGACGATTTTGACCAACAGGCTCGGCATCAAGCGTCATGAGGGTTTACACTCCAATTATGAAGGAGCGTGAATACATCGAAGGCCCGGAAGGGCTTGCGAACTTTGAACGGTTTGCGACCGCGATTCTACAGGCTCCGAAGCCGAAGATAAAGGCGAAGGAACAGAACAGTCGAAGGCCGCTACTTCGCGCAAGTCCAAGAATGCCGACAGACTAGTAGGAAACTGGCGTTTCCCCGTCCCTGTCTTCTCGGAAGGATGAAACGCCGCTTCCGCCGCCAGCGGCAACGCAAAAATTAGCGTTCGCTGATGAGGTCGTATCCGTGTCGCTCCACTTTTTCATCACAACCGGCCGGTGTCCGCCATCACAGACTCCCAACCAGCCCCATGCAACAATGATCGCCTGATGGGGCAGCGCCGAGGCGTAACCGTTTCCCAAAACGGACCTCGAAGCTGTCCCAAACCAATTTTCAGCGCTCTTTGACAACCTAAGTCCTTATTCCGGAATATTTTGCATATAAGTCCTTTAAACTCAAAGATTTTGCAGGATTTTCCCGCTAACTCTATGATTCCAATAGCAGGGGGGTGGGGGGGGTACCCATACTAGTTAGTTAGTACCTTCGGAGTAACTGGGCCGCAAAGCGACGCAACTCTGGTGGTCACTCGCAACCTGTGCGAAAAGATGAGAGAGTGATGTCGAAGCATCGTCTTGCCCGGCGGAAGGAAACCTGCGTGCCCTCGACCCCGGTTATCTTACTCGCGCTTTTTCTTGCTTACGGTTTGTCGAGCGCAGGTGAAGCGGATGCGCAGGAAAATCCTTGCCCGCAAGTTGCACAATCCCAGGCAGGACAATCCCCAGCAGGGCAATCGGCCCAGTCACCGAACGCCGCCAGTACGAATTGCGACAACGGAAAAATTCCAGCGCGGAAAGAAACCGTCGCGGTCACGGGAACGTTTATTCCGGCGCCGGTGCAAAACATCGACCGGTCCATCACGGTGATCGACACGCGAGAGCAACCGTTGCTCTACACGCACTGGGTCGATTACCTGCAACTGGACCCCTCGATCGATTTGCAGGAACGCGCCGCGGATGGCGTGCAGGCCGACCTCACCATTCGCGGATCCACCTTTGAACAAACGCTGGTCCTGTTGAATGGTTTACGCATGGATGACGTCCAGACCAGCCACCATGATCTCGACCTGCCGTTGCCCACCGGCGCGATCGCGCGAATTGAAGTTCTGCCGGGGGCGGGTTCCATGCTCTATGGATCGGATGCTATGGCTGGAACCGTCAATTTCATCACCGGGCCGCCGCAGTACTCGCAAGCCCAAGCGGGCGCCGCGATTGGCAACAGCGCCGGGTATATCGACTACGATGTCAGGGCGTTGCGCCGCTTCTCGTTTTCGGTGGGTGCACGGGAAGAGGTCTTCGATACCAACGGGTCGAAATTCAGTCCGTACCTGACCGGCGGAGTGTGGCTAAAGCCGGGTTGGAAGTTGAAAGCGAGCGCCAGCCGCGCCTTCCGGCTGCCCAGCTACACCGACCTCTATTATTCCGATCCCGTCAACCAGAGCAACCCGAACCTGCTCCCGGAAACATCCTGGGGCTACGAGGGCGGCCTGCTGTGGGACCAGGGAGGGCGCTATAAGGCGGAGGTCACAGTCTTCGAGCGGCGCGATAAGAACGACATCGACTGGGTGGCATTTTCGTCAAGCCCGGTTTCGGCCAGCAATCCCTACCAAGCGGAAAACATTGCGCGCCTGAACTTCACTGGAGTGGAAGCGTCGTTCGGAGTATCGTTCGGAGTATCGTCCGGAGCCCGGGGGCAACGCCAGCAAATCAATGTGGCCTACACCGGCGTCTACAGCGCGCAGGGCCCGCTCCCCGGGCGCATATCCGAATACGCTTTCAACTATCCGTCGAACGATGCGGTCGTGAGCTGGCAAGGAACGCTGCCGGGGAAAGTCGTCGCCCGCAGCCGCATAGGCGTGGTGAAGCGATATGGGAGCGATCCCTATGCGCTCTGGGATGCGAGCGTCGGGCGCGAGTTCAAAATGATGGACGCGCACCTGGCATTCTCAAATCTGACAAACACGGGATACCAGGAGATTCCAGGCGTGGCCATGCCGGGGCGAAGCATTGTTTTTGGCATGGATGTGTTTGTGAGGGGAAAGAAGCGCTGATTCTGGGCCTTTCACGCTCTTTGCAATTAGCGGGGCCGTGGGGTTTATAGCGAGTCCAGAGTTGCTGTGGCCACCGGCAACCGCCGAGTTGCGATCGGCTTGGACGGGCGAGGCGCCCGTCCCTCCATCACTACGGTTGGCTGATGGCTAGTCTTTCAGCAACTGCCGTGCAATTACCAGCCGCTGGATTTCGCTCGTCCCTTCGCCAATCGTGCACAGCTTCACGTCGCGATAAAATTTTTCCGCCGGATAGTCTTTGATGAACCCGTAGCCGCCGTGGATCTGCACCCCTTCATTCGCGCACCTGACGGCCACTTCACTCGCATAAAGCTTGGCCATTGACGATTCGAGCGTGGTCTTCATCCCGGCATCTTTCATGGCGGCGGCCCGTAACGTCAGAAGTTTTGCCGCCTCGATTTCCGTCGCCATGTCGGCCAGCTTCCACTGGATCGCCTGAAATTCCGAGATCGCCTGCCCGAATTGCTGGCGCTCTTTCGAATACTTCAGCGCCGCCACGTATGCGCCCTCGGCCATGCCGAGCGAGAGCGCGGCGATCGAGATGCGCCCGCCGTCGAGCACGCGCATGGCGTCGATAAATCCGTTCTCTTCCCCACCTAGCAAATTCTCCGCCGGCACAAAGCAGTCTTCGAAGATCAGCTCCGCCGTATCGCTCGCGCGCAGGCCGAGTTTGTTCTCCTTTTTCCCGGCGCGGAATCCCTTGGCATCTTTCTCCACAATGAACGCCGAAAGTCCGTGCGGGTGCGCCGCGCGATCGGTTACCGCCAGCACGACGACCACGTCGGCATAGTGGCCATTGGTGATAAAAGTCTTGGTGCCATTGAGCACCCATCCGCCCTTCACCCGCGCCGCCGCCATGCGGGCGCTGCCCGCGTCCGACCCTGCCGAGGGTTCGGTCAGTCCCCATGCTCCGATGTACTCGCCGGTGGCTAGCTTCGGGATATACTTCTTTTTCTGCGCCTCGTTTCCCGCCACATAAATGTGGTTCGAACAGAGGGATGTATGTGCCGCTACAATGATCCCCACCGAACCGTCCACGCGCGCGAGTTCTTCGATGGCCGTGACATACTCCACGTAGCCCATACCTGCGCCGCCGTATTCGGGTGGAAAGATCGTGCCCATCAGGCCGAGCTTGCCTAGTTCCTTGATCGTCGCCAGTGGGAATTCGCAGGCTTCATCCCACTTCATGACGTTCGGTGCAATCTCACGTTCAGCAAACTCGCGCACGCTCTTTCTAAGGTGCAGTTGCTCTTCGTTCAACTGGAAGTCCAAAGATCCTCCATCTCCAACACGGCTAGCTCTTACAGATTGTCATCCCGAGCGGAGCGAGGGATCTACAGTTCGGTCTGACTTGAGGCTGGATGCCGCGCGCGGGGAAGACGCAAAAATTGGCGCCCAACTTTTCATTTAAGCACGGCAGACGGCAATCAACGAAATTCTCATACCGACCGGTTGGCTTGGAGGCGAAGACACAATTGCGGTCCCATGTTCAACTGAAACAGCTTGGAGCGTATCGCATTGCGCGCAGGCCACAAAGAAGCCGGAGCCCGAAGGCCCCGGCTGTCCAGTTGGTTGTGTGCCCGGATAAAACTTGAAGAAGCTCGTGTAGGGACGGGCGCCCTCGCCCGTCCAAGCCGAGCGCAACTCGTCACATGCCTGTGACTCATCACGCGGGTGACCGTACTGGTTACGCGCTCCGTCGCTGCCGCACCGTCAAGTCCCGCACCTGCGCCAGAATGCTCGACATCTGCATTCCGTTCAGCTGTGACAGATACGGCAACACTTCGGCCACGAACTGATCTTCCATCAACTCGCGCACTTCCTCCTGCCGGTTCCGTTCGCCACCGGAGAGCAAATCCGGCACACTGACCTCGAGCGCTCTCGCCAGCCGCTCCAGTGAAGACAGCGTCGGCGTCGCCTTCTCGTTTTCGATTTTCGACACGTAAGTCCGCGGCACCGACATGCGCAGCGCCAGTTGCCGCTGACTCAAGCCGCTGCGCAGCCGCAGTGATCGGATCGAGTGCGCCAGCTTCAGATGCCCGCGTCCGTTAGAGTCGACGTTCACCGGCAACACTTCTGGCGCCGCCGTCATAGCGGCGATCTCCGCCTCGTCCTCATCCAATGACAGATGGCAACGGCGGCAAAGGCTATTTGATGTGCGGAATTGCACTAAGAGACAATGATCGCATCGTACAACTTCCCGTGAGTCCACGGGAGTAAGTGTGGTAGCCATTCAGGTTTTGCGAGTGCCAGAGCGGGGGGCTACTCTCAAAGCCAACTAGAGCGTAATCTGCTGGATTGGGCCTGTGGAAGTCAAGACAAAAGTGCGAGAAGCAAAATATATTTTGGGAAACAAACCATGGTTAAGCGGCGGAAATCGCCAGTAAACGGGGAAAAAACATGAATCAACGCGATACCGCGTGGTGTTTACTAACTGAGTTCACCTCATCGGAAAGTCTTCGAAAACATGCCCTCGCAGTTGAGGCCGGCATGCGCGCCTACGCCCGCAAAGCCGGAGCCGACGAAGAATTGTGGGGCCTGGTCGGCCTTCTCCATGACTTCGACTACGAGAAATATCCGACCGCCGACGACCACCCCTACAAGGGCTGCGAGATTCTGAAGGAACGCGGCTATTCCGAAGAAGTGCGCCGCGCCATCATGTCGCACGCCGAGTACAGCGGCGTTGCGCGCCTCTCGCCGATGGAAAAGACCCTCTTCGCCTGCGATGAACTCGCCGGCTTCATCACTGCCTGCGCTCTCGTCAAGCCGGGAAAATCGCTTGCCGAAGTCGAAGCCAAGTCCGTCCGGAAAAAAATGAAAGACAAAGCCTTCGCTCGCAGCGTCCACCGCGAAGACATCATCGAAGGCGCTGCCGATCTCGGCGTGGATCTCGAAGAGCACATCGCTTTCTGCATCGAAGCCATGAAAGCGATTGCGCCCGAACTGGGGTTGGATGGGTCGGCAGCCAAGTCCGCCTAAGCGACCTTTGCCGGATGAGAGAAGATTCTCTATCGCAGCGCTTCGGTCACCTTCCCGCTGGCGATCAGTTCCGCGATGCGCGCGAAATCCTGGTACATCACGCGGTCCCTGTCCATGGTCGCGCACACCGCCCGGATCGCCGCGTGCGCCTGCTGCAATGGCTTGGAAGTCTTTAGCGGCGCGAGGAAATCGATTGCCTGTGCCGCCGCCATGGCCTCGATGGCCAGCGTGTTGCGCGTGTTCTCCACCACCTTCTTCAGCTTATTGGCCGCGACCATGCCCATGGAGACGTAGTCTTCTTTATTCCCTGACGTCGTAATCGAATCGACCGACGCGGGATGCGCCAGCACTTTGTTCTCACTCACCAGCGCGGCGGCGGTCACTTGCGCCATCATGAAGCCCGAGTTCATTCCCGCACCCGGCGCGAGAAATGGCGGCAGCCCTTCACTGAGCGCGGGGTTCACCATGCGCTCCAGGCGCCGCTCGCTGATGCCGGCCAGAGCGCTCAACGCAATCGCCAGAAAGTCGAGCGCGAACGCGAGCGGCTCACCGTGAAAGTTTCCGCCGGAGATGACGTCGCCTTCGCCGTCGCCATCCACTGCCTTCGGATTTTTCACGAACACCAGCGGGTTATCGACGGCCGAGTTCGCCTCGGTCTCAAACACCGCGCGGCAATGGGCGAGCGTGTCACGCACCGCGCCATGCACCTGCGGGATACAGCGCAACGAATAGGAATCCTGCACGCGGCCGCAGTCGCGATGCGAATCGCGGATCTCACTCTGTTCGAGCAGACGGCGCAGGTTCGCAGCGGTCCTGATTTGTCCGGGATGGGGTCGAGCGTTTTGAATGCGCTCGTCGAAAGCGACGTTGGTTCCCTTGAGGGCATCGCACGCCATCGCACCGATGACGTCGGCCGTGTCGACCAGCGTCTCCGCATCGAGCAGCATGAGAGTGCCGATGGCGAGCATGGCTTGCGTGCCATTGATGAGCGATACCGCTTCTTTCGCTTCGAGCACCAGCGGTTTGATTTGTGCGCGCTTCAACGCTTCGGCACTGGCGATGCGCGCGCCCTTTTCGTCAAAGCATTCGCCTTCGCCGATCAATGCCAGGGCTAGGTGTGCCAGCGGCGCAAGATCGCCGCTCGCTCCTACGCTTCCCTGCGACGGGACCATCGGCGTCACACCGCGATTGAGCATCTCGCAGATGGTGTCGATGGTGATGGCGCGCACGCCCGAGTTGCCTTTCGATAGCGAGTTGGCGCGCAGCAGCATCATGGCGCGCGTGTCGGAAATCGAAAGAGGTTGGCCCACGCCGACGGCGTGCGAGCGCACGAGGTTGACTTGCAACTCGCGGACCTGCTCGCCGACGATGTGCACATCGCTCAGCTTGCCGACGCCAGTCGTGATCGCATAAGAAATTTTGTTATTGGCGACGAGCGCGTCGACGACGGCGCGGGCGCGGTTGACGGCCTCGCGTGCGTCGGGATCGAGGAGGACCGGTCGGCGGACGCCGGTGTGCGCCACTTCGCGCACGGCCTCAAGCGTCAGATCGTTTCCGTTAATGTGCAGAGCTTGCAAGAGCAGTTCCTGGTTTCCGGTTCCTGGTTTCCGGTTTCTGGTTTCTGGTTTCTGGTTTCCGGTTTCTGGTTTCGAGTTTTTACTTTCCTTGCAATACCACTCTGAACGGATACAACGTTGCGGTCATCACGCCCTTCTTTACGGCCGGATCGCCGTTCATGATCTGGCGGGCGGCGTCTTCGGATTCGGCACGGAAGACCGCAAGCCCCATCGCATTCTCATCCGTATTCAGGGTGCGGCCCACGAAAATGATTACGCCTTGCGCGTTGAGCTCCTGGAGATATGCGAAGTGTTCGGCCACTACGGCCTGTTCCGAGCCGGTCGGGCCGGTGCGGAGCATATCTCCGCGCACGAGTTGCAGTCTGTAGAGGAACTCTTGCATTGGACCTTTCCTTCCTATCTCCCCACTGCGGCGCGGAACACCTTCATATATTTCTCCGGCAGCGCGCGAGGTCTCATGCTTGAATCGGCGACGATGTGTGTGGTCTCGCCTTCGGCCAGCAACTCGCCTGTTTCCGCCCTTCGCAGTTCGTATCCGAAGCGGATCACTTTCTCCCGGACATGTTTCAGGTACGTGCGCACGATGACCTCGTCATCATAGTGCACGGAAGCCCTGTAGCGGCAGTGGGCATCGACTACGGCGATGAAGCAGTTGTCTTCGCGCTCCATATTCTTATACTGGAAGCCGAACTGGCGGAGGAGTTCCACACGTCCCACTTCAAACCAGATGAAATGATTGGCGTGATAGACGACCCCCATCTGGTCGGTTTCGGCGTAGCGTACGCGGATGCGAGTTTCATTCACTGTCGCCGCCCGTTTTTCATTGACAGGCGTCGATGTATGGAGCCGGCTCATCGGCCTGTCCACTTTGGCTTGCGCTTCTCCAGGAACGACGTGATTCCTTCGCGAAAATCGGCGCTTTCGCGAATGCCGGCATTTTCACGGATGACGGCTTCAATTTGCGCATCGAGCTCGGCGCGCGCGTGATCCGTGAGCAAGCGCTTGGTACAGAAAAGCGAGAGTGGACTGCTCTCCTCCAACTGCGCGGCGAGTTCGCGGGCACGGTCAAGCAACTTTTCCGGAGGAACGATTTCATTGATCAGGCCCATCTTCAGGGCTTCCGCCGCGTCAAAGATACGGCCGGTAAGCAGCAAGTCGCGAGCGATTTTTTCGCCGACCTGGCGTAGCAGAAAAGTTGCGACGATGGCGGGCACGAATCCGATCCGGACCTCGGTGTAGCCAAACTTGGCTTCCGGCACGGCGAGCGTGAAATCGCAGAGCAGGGCCAGTCCAGTGCCGCCGGCGATGGCCGCGCCGTTGACCGCAGCAATCGTCGGTTTGGGAAATTCATAGAGCGAACGGAACAGGCCGACCATGGTTCGCGAGTCTTCGAGATTTTGCTCGGCCGTACGGCCGATCAGGGACTTCAGGGTGTCGAGGTCCATGCCGGAGCAGAAGGCCTTCCCTGCCCCGGTCAAGATTAGGATGCCGGCGGAGGAGTTTCTCACTTCCTCCAGAGCGCGGATCAGATCGTCAATGAGTTCGTAGCTGACGGCGTTGCGCTTTTCGGGGCGGTTGAGGATGAGGGTGGCGGCGGCGCAGTCGAAGTCGAGTTGAAGCGTTTTGTAATTCATTCGTAAGCCAGGAATAGGATTTCGGGCACTGCTCTTTAGTCGTTCGTCCTGAACAAAAACTTTGTCATCCTGAGCGAAGCGAGGGACCTGCTTTCCGTCGAACCACGACGCGCCCAGATCCTCCCAAGTTGGGTTTGTCGAACCGATGAGCGCAACCTTCTTGCTCCGCAGCCAGCCCTTGATAGTTTTTTCGCGGGCAATGGCACTGTTCACGTACTTGAACGTTTCATAGTAAACGAGACGATGAACTTTGTAATCGCGGGTGAACCCGGGATTGACATCGTTCTTGTGCTCCCACGTGCGGCGATAAATGTTGTCGGTGATGCCAGTGTAAAGCACTCGCGATTTGCTGGACAGGATGTAAACGTAGAAATTGCGCATGGGACAGCAGGTGCTTCGCTCAGCATGACAAATTTCGAGAGAGGATGGCTGTGCGAGGGATCACAGGAGTTTCGTGCGATTTTCGGAGGCTGAACAGCGGCGCTCGGCAGCACGGAGACAGCACTGATGATGCGGTCGAAAAGCGGGTCCTTCGCTTCGCTCAGGATGACAAGTTCGTGTGGAACGTCAGTGCTTTTCCACGAGGGAGTTCTTGTACCTCGCGCTGATCTCGGCCGTCGCCCTCGACAACGCGTCCAACGGCTTCAGCGCGGGCAATTGTGCGCCGCGGCCGCGCAGGGCTTCGATTACGGTTTCTGTCGGAATATTCCCAACCAATTCATCCTGCGCAAAGGGACATCCACCGAGACCGCCGATGGCGGAATCGAAGCGGCGACAGCCGGCTTCATAGGCCGCGATGATTTTCGCGGCGGCCTGGTCGGCGCGACTGTGCAAGTGGACTCCTATCTCGAGATAACCATACTCGGCCATCACAGCGGAGACGACCTCCTGAATTTTCTCGGGCGGCGCTACGCCTACGGTATCGGCTAGCGAGATCATGCGAATCTCCTGCAACTCGAGCAAGCCCACGGCTTCGACGACCTCATCTACGTTCCAGTCATCGCCGTAAGGATTGCCGAAGGCCATCGAGATGTGGACGACGGTTTCGAGTCCGGCCTCGTCGGCCTTCTTCTCGATCTTTTCCAGTTCCTCGATAGCGTCTTCCAGAGTCTGCCGCTGATTGTTGTGCAGAAATGTGGGCGAAATCGAATACGGAAAACCCAGGGTGCGCACGGCTTCGGTCGCGATCGCCCGCTGCGCGCCTCTTTCGTTGACCACGATGCCGATGATTTCTACGTCGTCGGGCGGGTCGAGTTCTTTCAGAACTTCTTCGGAGTCGGCCATCTGCGGAACGGCGTTGGGAGAGACGAAGCTGACGGCATCAATGTGCTTGAAGCCGGCGGAGATCAGAGCCTGGAGATAGTTGGTCTTGAGCTCGGCAGGGATCTGGCCTTTGAGGCCTTGCCAGGCATCGCGCGGGCATTCGATCAATTTTACGGCTTCGCTCATGCAGCATCTCGGAAGCGAGCCATCGGGTCATCGGATCATCGGAGTTTTTCAGATCACCCGATCGCCCGATGACCCGATCACCCGATTCTATGTTTGCAGCACTCCCACTTTGAACTCCGGCACATCCGGATTCAGCGACGTCGCCTCTAACGCTTGCGTGATGGCCTGCCGCGTTTCCATCGGGTCGATGATTTTGTCGATCCATAGACGAGCGGCGCCGTAGCGGGGATCCGTCTGTTCCTCATACGTTTTCTTGACTGAGTCGGACAGTTCTTTTCTTTCTTCTTCGCTCAGCTTCTTGCCGCTGCGCTCCAGTTGCTTCACTTTGATTTCTACCAGCGTGCCGGCAGCGGCATCTCCGCTCATCACCGCGTATTTCGCGGTGGGCCAGGCGAAGACGAAGCGTGGATCGTAGGCTTTGCCGCACATGGCATAGTGTCCGGCGCCGAAAGAACCGCCGACGATCACGGCAATCTTGGGCACGACGGAGTTCGACACCGCATTCACCATTTTTGCTCCCGCCTTGATGATGCCGCTCCACTCGGCATCACGACCGACCATAAATCCGTTGACGTCGTGGAAAAAGACGAGCGGGATCAGGTCCTGGTTGCAGTCCATGATGAAGCGGGCGGCTTTTTCGGCGGACTCGGTATAGATGACGCCGCCGAACTCAACGCGCTTGTGGCCTTCGTGGTCGATCTGGTGCGCGTGGAGTTTCTGGTTGGCAACGATGCCGACGGCGAATCCTCCTATGCGAGCGTAGCCACAGATCAGCGTTTTGCCGTACTCGGTCTTGTACTCGTCGAAGCGGCTTTCATCCACAATGCGCGCGAGAATTTCTTTCATGTCGTAGGGGCGCGCGGGCGAGGCATCGTAGGCACCGTAGATTTCTTCGGCTGACATTGCCGGGTCCACGGGCTCTTTGCGATCCCAGAGGGATTGGCGCCGGTATCCCCACTTGTCTATGAGCGAGCGGATGCGGGCGAGGCAGGTTTCGTCGTTGGGCTCGCGGAAATCGACCGTGCCGCTGATGCCGGAGTGCATGGCGGCGCCGCCTAATTCCTCGGCGGAAACTTTCTGCCCGATGGCGGCTTGCACCAGCGCGGGGCCGGCGAGGAACAGGCCGCTGCCGTCGGTCATCAGGACGTGGTCGCACATCACGGGAAGATATCCGCCTCCGGCAACGCACATGCCCATGATCGCCGCGATCTGCGGGATGCCCATGGCCGACATGACGGCGTTGTTGCGAAAGACGCGACCGAAATCGTCGGTGTCGGGGAAAACGTCTTCTTGCAGCGGCAGGAAGACTCCGGCGGAGTCGACTAGGTAGATCGTCGGGATGCGATTTTCGATGGCGATGTTTTGCGCGCGGATAACTTTTTTCGCGGTCATGGGAAAGAAGGCGCCAGCTTTGACGGTGGCGTCGTTCACGATGAGCATGACCATGCGGGTGTGGATGCGGGCGAGTCCGGTGATGACGCCGGCGGCGGCGGCGCCACCCCATTCTTCGTACATTTTGTGCGCGGCATAAAGCCCGAGTTCGAAGAAAGAGCCTGGGTCGGCGAGAAGGGTAATGCGCTCGCGGGCTGTGAGGCGCGATTTGGCGTGCTGGCTTTCGATGGCTTTGGCGCCTCCGCCTTCGCGGATTTTTTCTTCTTCGTTGCGGATCTGGGCGACGAGGTCGGCGAGCGCGCGCATGTTGGATTCGAAGCGAAGAGAGCTGGGGTCAATCTTGGTGGAGAGGACGTTGTTGATAGAGAGAGCGGTGGACTCGATACGTTCGCGCATGAGGGCTAAGTCGAAACAACTTACTATACCAGCGGGGCAAAGGGCGGAGCGCGGCGATTAAGAACGCGGCGATTTGGAATGCCGGGCGCCGCTAGAGACGGGCGCTACAATCTAAGAATGTTGCGGAAGCTCGCATTCCGGCCAGACTGGCAGATCGCAATGGCGGTAGCCGCGGCGTTGCGCGTGTTTTATACGGCCATGGCAGCAGTATGCTTGCCGTTTCTGCATCCGGATCCGGCGCTGATTCACAGCAATGCGCTCACCGAAAATTTGCCGGCCCCGCTCGGTCTTCATTATGCGTTGCTTGGAATTTGGGAGCGCTTCGATACGCTCTGGTTCTTGCATATCGCGGAGCACGGTTACGACCGGCCCATGGCGGTGATTTATTATCCGTTGTATCCGGCGGCGATTCGGCTCGTGAGTGGGTTGATTCCAGCGATAGCGGCGGCGCTTCTGGTCTCCACCGTGGCGGCTTTCTTTTTTTTCTGGGGGCTGCTGCGCCTGGCAGGAAGCGAATTGTCGGAGGTGGGAAAACTCCGCATGCTGCTGCTGGTGTGCGTGTGGCCGACCAGTTTCGTGCTGTTCGCGGGCTACGCCGAATCCTTGACTCTGGCGCTGGTGGTGTGGGCGATCGTCTTTGCGAGGGGATCTGGGCGTGAAGCACGGTGGGAAGCGGCGACCGCTTGCGGGCTTCTTGCGGGATCGGCGCGGCCTTCGGGTGTTCTGGTTTTCATTCCGCTCGCGGCGATGGCGCTGCGCAGCCGGCAGGCCCGGTCGCTGGTGGTGGCGCTGACGCCTCTCGGATTGCTGAGCTATTGGGGTTGGCTGCGGTGGTCGGGGCGAATTTCTGTGGTGGAGGCTTACCGGCTCTTTCAAGGCATGGCGATGGTCCCACCGTGGAGGGGTTTGTGGGAGGCTCTGCGGTTGATCGTGACCGAGCACGATCCGCTGCTGGCGATCAAGCTGGGCCTGGTGATCGTGGTTGCCGCGATCAGTTTGCGGCGCCAAGTGCGGACCAACTTGCGGATTGAGGACAGAGCCTTCGCGCTGGCGGTAATTGTGCAGATGCTGATGTACACGGGGCGTCCGCTGCTAGGGGCAGTGCGATATGTGCTGATGGTGTATCCCGTGTTTTTGGTTTGGGGAGCTTACGCCGAGCGCTGGAATGGGAAGCAGCTCGGATTTTACGTCACGGCACTCGGCTTCTTGAACCTGGCGTGGATGTGGGCATTTCTGAGTTGGTCGCTTGTGCTGTAGTGCGGTTTCACGGTTGCTGCACAGGGAAGCAGCGTGCCGCGTGCACGCAGGAGACACGGCAAGCCGCGTCTCTACGGGTGGCACGGAATCCGGTCAGCTGGGGCTGCGAGTTGAGTCATAGCTTCGGCGACCGGATCGTCGGCGATCGCATCCACCATCCCGATTTCGAGGGCTCGGGCGGCGGAGATTTTTTCTGCGGCGACGAAAAGTTCCAGCGCTCTGCTCTTCCCGATCAGGCGCGGCAGGCGTTGCGTACCTCCCCATCCGGTCACGAGGCCGAGAGCCGCTCCGCGATGTCCGAAGACGGCGTGGGGCGCGGCGATCCTTCGGTGACAGGCGAGCGCGAGATCAAGACCTCCGCCCATGCAGTGCCCTTCGATAGCGGCGATGACGGGGGCGGGATAGCTGGCGAGTGCGTTCATGAGCGCTTGTCCCATGGCGGAGAACTGGTAGGCTTCGGGGCCGGTCAGTGCGGCGATTTCGTTAAGATCGGCGCCGACCGAGAAAAATTGGCGATTGCCTGCGACGATCAGCGGGCGAAGTTGCTTTTTCAGTTCGTCTTTCAGATCGGCGATGGGGACGGTGAGTGCGAGCACGCAGGCGCGGGTGAGGCGGTTGGTGCCGTCGGGCGAAGCCAAACGGAGGATGCGCACCGGACCGTCGAACTCGATTCGGAAGAAGAGAGAAGACACGAGAACATAATGCACTATTGGCAAGTGGAAGGCGCGCGGAATTTCGCGGGTGCGGGCGAAAAGCAGGTCCTTCGCTTCGTTCAGGATGACAAATCTTGAATGGAGATGACAAAGTTAGTTGGGCTGGACGGCCTGGATCGCAGACTAAACGGCCGGCACGCCGTGCGGCTTCACGTGCTCGCGGATGAACTTCACGATATCGTCCATGGGAGTGCCGGGCTGAAAGATGCCGGCCACGCCGATTTTCTTGAGGCCTTCGATATCCTGATCGGGAATGATGCCGCCGACCAGCACCAGCACGTCGTCCATTTTGTTTTGCTTCAGCAGGTCCATCACGCGCGGAACGATGGCGTTGTGCGCGCCCGAGAGAATCGAGAGTCCGATGACCTGCACGTCTTCCTGGAGCGAGGCGTTAACGACCATCTCCGGCGTCTGGCGCAGGCCGGTGTAGATGACCTCCATGCCGGCATCGCGGAGGGCGCGGGCGATAACCTTGGCGCCGCGGTCGTGGCCGTCGAGGCCAGGCTTCGCGACGAGGACGCGGATTCTTAGGTCGGAGGGCATAGGATTATTTAACCACACAGGCCACGGGGCAGCACCAGACTTTCATTAAAGGTGTCGCTCGTGCACGCTCCGGACCCGACTTTCACCACGGGCTCCGAAGACACGCGAACGAATCCGACTCGATCCCGCGCTCCCGCAGCCCGTGCTCGTACTCTGCAAGCTGCCGTTCGATATCCGCTTCCTTTTCCTTTCGGCGTAACCGGTCCTCCCGGTAACGCTTCAAAAAGTAATCGATGGTTTCGATGCGCAGCTTAATGGTATTTGCCGGCCGGTTCTCGTCCAGATCTTTAAAGGAGAAATAAGGCGTGCCCGAGCGCTCCACGATCTGCTCGATCACGCTGTAAATGGGCGCGTCGTGGCCGCACTTGAAGCTGGAAATCTCCACCGCCACCAGGTTGGGGTGGCGGGCAGTGAACTTGGCGGCCCAGATCTTGTGGTTGGAACTGGCCGAGTTGGCGGTTTTCCACACATCGGAGATGTCAAGCGGGTGGCTGATTACGCCGGCGCGTACCTCCTCGCCGAACAGGCGCTCCAGCAGGTCCTCATCCAGCGGCAAGGTACTCTGCGAGAAGATCGAGTAACCCAGCTTCTGGAACTGCTCCATGATCTCGTGGTTGATGCCGGGATCGTGGTGGTACGGGCGTCCCAGCATGACGATGCCTAACTTCTGTTCTGACTCCAGTTGGTCGAGAACTTTGCGAGCACGCCGGCGAATGCTGGATTCAAACTTTCCCAACTCGCGGTAGCCGATCTCGATGGCGGCTGCATTCTCCTCCTCCGAGAGGCCAAGAATGGGCGTCCACGCTTGGAACATCTGCCGCACAAAGAGCTTGTGGTCTGTAAGATTCACCAGCGGGTGCACGTATCGAATGCCGTGTTCGGTAAAGAGGTCGGTTTCCTTTGTGTAAGCTGCTTCCACCGTCTCCGGTGTCACCGAAACGGTGGGACAGGCATTGTGCCCCTTGGTGTTCAGGAGCGGGGAGGCCAGCACGTCGAACATGGGGAAGAAAATCGCCTGCAGCGGCTTGCGCGCGTGCTTGTTGAAGATAAGGTTGTGGACGTGCGCGATGGTGATCTTTGAGGGGTAGCATGGGTCGATCGAACCACGACTCGATCCCGCGCGGTACATCTCCCCGCTGGTGAAATCCGAGTACACGACGTTTTCTGCTGGCACGCCCAAGCTTTCCAGATACGAACTGAACAGCGGCGCGTAGGCATACATGTTCAGGACGCGAGGAATGCCGATGCGCAGCTGCCCGCGCTGTTTCATCAGCGCCATGCGCCGGCGGGCGGCGGCCGTCCAGGCACGGGTGGGGATCGGATCAGCGACGCTTTCTGGGTTGCGCGATCGCCATACTTCGCGTGCGACAATCTCCACCAGGTTTGGGTTGGCGGCCTTCGTGGCGTCGAGATTGGCCTTGATGCCGCGCATGGTTTCGACATCTTCCACCGCGCCTTTTTCACAGGTGGCGATAATCATGCGCTGCTCACCCGGCTGGAGCGCAACCTTGGACTGGAAAGGGGTGTGGAAAGACGGTGGCGCCCAGCCTTCCGCGAGTCCGGTCTGCACATTTCCGGTCTGCACATTTCCCGTCTGCACATCGAGGAAAGTTCGCAGGCAGGCATTTTTGCAGAAGTGGCAGCGCGTGTCTTCGCTGTGCGTAGTGCGGTAGCTGATCTTGCGGACGGCGTCCAGGCCGATGAAGGTGGTTGCGTGCCCGTTGCGCCACAAGCGGATGGCCTCGATGCCGGCGCCGATTGCTCCCGATTCGCCGCAGTGCTGGTGGACAACAATCTCCGGTTCTTTCCCCGTGAAGCGGAAGTTGGCGCGCAGGAAATCCACCTGCGCCTTAACGGCGGCAAGATTGTTCTGCGTGCCGCCCTGCAAAATGAACCGCGTGCCCAGCGCAGCGAGGCTAGGCACCTTGGCGACATACAAGAAAACATTCCTGGGCAGCACCGTCGCCAAGCCAGCCAGGATTTCTTCCGGCCGCCAGCCCTGGCGCTGAAAGTTGACGATGTCGGACTGTAGGAACACGGCGCAGCCGTAGCCGAAGACAGGCATGGCGTTGGCGGTGAAAGCAACGTCCGCAAAGTTCTCCACCGGGATGCCAAATCCTTCCGCCGTGGATTGCAGAAAATAGCCGTTGCCCGCGGAGCATTGAGTGTTGAGCTTGAAGTCTTTAACGCGGCCATTCTTGAGGACAATCATCTTGATATCCTGCCCGCCGACGTCGACGATGACGTGTGGATCGTGGTAGAAGCGCACCGCCGACTCGGTGTGCGCAACTGTTTCGACCAATGCGACGTCGGCGTGCAACACGCGTTGCAGGATGTCCTTGGCGTAGCCGGTGGTGCCCACCCCGAGAACTTCCAGGATCGCACCTTGGGTTTCCACCTGCTGGCGCAGATTCTCGAAGAGGTCAATGGTGTCCTGTATAGGATTGCCCTTTGAGAGTTGATAGGCTTTCGAGAGAACGTCGCCGTGCTCCGACAACAGCACCGCTTTGGTGGAAGTCGAACCGCCGTCGAGGCCGACGAAAGCCTGGACTCGCTCACCGGGCTGGAAGGCCGCCGGAACGAATTTCGGCCGCCAGTATTTGGCTTTGAACTCTTCCAATTCTTTCTTCGAAGCGCTCAACCCACGGTTGCCGGAAGCCGCTTTTTCCTGGCGGCGTCCTTCGTAGATGTAGAGCTCAAGCTTCTGTGTCCCCAGATACTGCCCAATCCCCGCGTCTTCTCCTTTGCCGAATTCCACCGCGCCCATGGCCGCGAAATACAGCGCGTTCTCCGGAGTCTTGATCGCGTCTTCGGGAGTAACATCCGGTGGCAGCTTGATCCCCCGCTCTTCCCAGAGGAGCGGGATGTTGTGCTGCCATGCTTCGCGCATGCCGCGAATAAAAGTGTTCGGCCCTCCCAGCAGCAGCACGTGTGGGCGCAGCGTGTGGCCGCGAGTGAGGACGGTGAGGTTCTGCAGAACAATGGCGTCGAAAAGCGAGGCCATCAGTTCGTCGGCCGGGATGCCCTGCTTCTGCAGGCCATTGATGTCGGTCTCAGCGAAAACGCCGCACTTGCCTGCGACCGGATGGACCCTGATCCCCTTGTAGCCCTGGTCGCACAGCTCGTCGGGCGGGATCTTCAGCTTGGCGTTGATCTTGTCGATGACCGCACCGGTGCCTCCCGCGCACTTGTCGTTCATCGAAGGGATCTTCTTCCTGCGGCCGTTTCCGCCATCCTCTTTGAAAATGATGACCTTGGCATCCTGACCGCCCAGTTCGATGACCGAGTTCACTTCCGGATGGAGCTTCTCCACCGCGAGTGCGACAGCGTTCACCTCCTGTACGAACTTCGCGCCGATTAGAGTGCTGAGTGCATTGCCGCCGGAGCCGGTGATGAACATACGGCAGTTGCCGGGAGCGATGCCGACTTCGACTTCCATGCCCAGGAGAAATTCCAGGAGCTTCTCGGCTTGGTGCGCGTCATGGCGCTGGTAGTCCTGCCAGAGAATGCGGTCGGTCCCCGCTTCGCTGGTTCCGACTTCGCTGGTGCCGACTTCCATGGTTCCGACTTCCATGACCACGGCCTTAACCGTGGTGGACCCGACGTCCACGCCCACGAGATAGCGGACGCCACATCGCTCCACCGGGGCCGGCAGTGAGCACTGCTGATCGGCGGCGCACGCGCGTTGTGCGGTCTGACCCACAGAATCTCCTGGGCTCTTCAAATCTCCCCCGGCAGCTTGGCGAGGCGTGCATTGCCATCCATCAGGTTGCTAACGTGCAAAACAAAGTTGGCCGCAACCCCAGCTATACCTCGGCGGCGCGGAACCGGATAAAGCGGACTCCGCAGTTGCCGATGCTCGGCGATGTATGTCTTGATCTCATCGAGCTTCTTGCCCGTGGAAGCCAGTGCCTGCTCGAACTCCGCCTTAGCCTTGATCTTGGCTTCGCCCAGAGCCATCTGCACGCGGCTGTGCGCGTTAATCTCTCCCTCACCCGAAGTTTCGATGGGCAGGAAGATCATTTCCCGGAAACGGTTCACCACGGCGGACTGCACGCCATCGGATTGTGAAGAGGGCATACAACCGAATGGCTTCAAAGCCAGCACCATGTGACACAAGTGGTGCGTGGTGTAGTAGACGTTCTTCCCCACCTCGAGATGCCCTTCGCCGCCACGGGCAAGCGAGTGGTAAAAGGGATGCGCCACTCGGGCCAGGTCGCTCTGTGAAACGAGGCGGTGCGTGAGTCCGCCCAGGTGGCGGGCGGTGCGCGCATGCTGGCGGTTCCAGATGCCTTCGCTCAGCCGCAACAGCAGCCACTTCTTGCGGAATTTCCACTCGTTGGCCAGTTGCTCCTTCAATTCCCACCAGCGCGCGCCGGGATAGGGAGCATCGAGTCCTTTTTTCGCTTCCGCGTTGGCCCGAGCCTGATACAGGAGATAGGTGACCCAGCAGCCGATTGGTTCCACGTCCACCTGGGCGCCTTCCTGCTCCAGAAAGGTAAACATGTTGAAGTTGCCGTCGCCTTCGGTGAGTTGTGCCCAAAACTCACCCGTGACCTTGACGATGGGCTTCACGCGTGTGCGGTCCACTTCGACTTGGTTCAGGCGCTCCCGGGCGAGCTGCATAACCTTGAGGAAGTCCTCGGCGTAGAGGTGGTTCAAGACCTTGCCCAGGGTGTTGCAGATATCTTTCAGCTTCTTGTTCTGAGCCAGGCGGCGCGAAATCCATCCCGGCGTGCTCTCCAGGATTTCGTAACGCTTCCGGTTCTCCAGAAAATCGCTGAGTTGATCCACGACTTCTTTGACTGCCTCGCAGGTTGCACCCGGAGCAACCTCGTAGGGACGGATCTGGTAAACCATGTCGTTGATCACATCGCCCAGGTTCAGCGCGTTGAGCTGGCCCATGCCGAGGTCTGCGGAGAACTTCAGGCCGGGGTTGCCCGATGCCGCCTTGACGCCATGGTCCTGCTGGAAAAGCAGGACCCGGAAACCCCCGAAGCCCGCATTCTCAAGCGCCATGCGGTACTCGGACTCGTACATGCCAAAGCGGCAAGGTCCGCACGAGCCCGCGGTGAAAAAGACGTAGTTGTCGAGGATTTCCTGGCGCGAGAGACCGCGAGCTTCCAGCGACCGCAGGAATTCGATGAGGTTGCCGACTGTGAAGTAAGTAGGATTACACTGCCCGTTGTTGCCATACTCCTTGCCCGTCTGGAAGGCGGCCACGTCGGGGTTAGGCAACATCTGGCAGCGATAGCCGCAGCCGCGAAACACGGCCTCGATGAAGCGCTCGTGTTTCCAGGTAAAGCCTCCGAAAAGAATTGTTACCCGGTCGCGTTCTTCTGCGGTGAAGAGCCGCTCCATAGGGCGGTGAAAGTGCTCGATGGGTTTCTCGGGGAGCCCAGCGGCCCGTACCAGTCGCAACCTTTCGGCGGCCACGCGACGAGCGATCACCTCTTCAACTAGCGGAGGAGGCGTGGAGTCGGCGGATTTTATGGCGCTGCTCATTCCTTCAGGGTCTCTCTCTTGACCAAGTCCGCGCAGAAGCTTGACACTGACAGCTATTTGACACCATGGCAAGGGCTTTTACTTCATCCTGGGCGGAAACGGGGCATCATAATCGGCAGTCACAGAAATGGAAATCAATCGCTGAAGCCAGCCAAGCTCACACGCTTTGCAACATGATCTTTGATCCAGTGGCCGTCCCACCACTCCTTGGGATCGATCTGAACGCCTTCCAGTTGCATGCTGAAGTGAATGTGGTCGCCCCCCGCCATGCCGGTTTGGCCGCTCTTGCCCATAATCTGGCCGCGTTTCACAGTGTCACCCTCGTGTACCGCAATTTCACTCAAGTGGCCGTAGATGGTCTGCAGGCCATAGCCGTGGTCTACCACTATGCAATTGCCGTAGATGCCGAGCGGGGCAGCATACACTACACGGCCATCGTTCGACGCCTCCACGCCCACGTGCTGCGTGATGGAAAGATCGTAGCCCAAGTGAACCTGTTGATCGATCTTTTTTCCCTGGTAAATGTAGTTCCGCTCGTCGGCGAAACTGGATTCCACCTTGGAGTTGTGTTGTTGCAAAAAGGGCTGCGACCAGAGGAACCGGTCCTCCGTCTTGAAACGCAGGTCAGACAGAGTCTTGTTGTTTGCGCGCCGCATTTCGCTGTTGATCTTCACGAAACGCGCGATCGGGTCGCCCGAACCATTCGGGTCCAACTCGCCAATTACCTTTTGGACGAAGCGGTCGTCGATCTGCAAATCGCGTACCCGATACTTCGGCTGTTCTTTCTTGGGAAACTGGAACGTCATCGGTGCGCTGACTTGGTTGCCCGCCGGGTTGGTCGCGTAGACCAGCGGCACTGTGCCCGCCGGCATGTTCCACGCAAAGGCGAACAATGAAAAGAGACCGCTCTTGCCGTCGGGCACGGGCCAACTGCGGAACGTTTCGTCGCCAACCCGCACACCCGCTTCGGTCCAATAACCTGCAACGTTGAACGTCACCAGATCGGCCATGCCCAGGTAGAGGTAGTGCTGATCGGAATCGACCGTGAGAACGGGAGGTTGCGTTACCACCATTACGTCCCGCTGTAACCGCGCCGTTTTGCCAAGAAAGTCGTTGGACACGACTTCGACTATCAGTTGTGCCTTACCGTCTTTGAGTTGCGGCATGGTTTTGGTTCCGGCTACAAAGTTCCAGACACTGTCTGGAACCGCTCGCTGCCAGAAGATGCGTCGTGCCGGCTGCTTGGTTTCCCAGGCGCTGTAGCGTAGGCCGTTCTGCTCGACAAACACCACAGCCTCGCGGATCCCGTGCCGATCGCTAACCTGGAGGGTGAGCGGGGTCGCCGCGCCGAGCGCGGTCACTGGAGGCTGCAACTGGACAATTGGCGTGGCCGAGAGCGCTAGCAGGAGCACCACCGCCGTTGCCATGACAACAACCAGAATGATAAGAAAAGTTCTCACTGCAGAACCTCAGGATAGCACGTGAAGAATCGGCAGGTGCGCTACCAGGTTGCGCTACGCCCCGACCGTGATTCGATTATATGATGATGGGATGCGGGTGACCTTCGTGACGCTCCCAAAAGGTGGCATGCCCTTGCGGCCCGCGCTCGGGCTATAATCTTGCCTCGGAAGACATGTCCAGTTCACGCTACGCGTTGGTGACGTACGTCCGTAATCAGGTTGGCGAGTTTGTGGAACAACTGCGCCGGGAACTCCACCCGACTATCGCTCACATGGCGTCCCATCTCACAGTTCTTCCTCCGCGGGAGCTGACGGGAACCGAAGCGGCCGCGCTGGAATTTCTGGAAGAGGCTTGTGGCCGCGTCGTTCCGTTCAGCGTCGAACTGGGAGACGTGGAAACATTTCTGCCGACGACTCCGACGGTTTTCATCCAGGTGAAGCGGGCCGCTTATCGGATGCGTGAACTGCACGATCAACTCTGTGGCGGGGGGCTGTGCTGCGAGGAGAGTTGGCCCTATATTCCGCATCTCACGATTTTGAAAACGGAACAGGATGAGCAGGCGCGTGCGGCGTGCGTGGTCGCGCGGGAGCGCTGGGCGGCGTTTCCGGGCAAGCGCCGGGTCTATGTGGAGGAGTTGATGTTCGTCCGCGAGAATGGCGATTCCTGGCAGGATGTGGCGCCGCTGCCGCTGGGACACGGCCAATTGTCCTCAAAGTCATAGTTCGGGCAGGAGTTCGGGCAGCATCGCAACCTGATCCGCACCAAAGTCCATTGCCCCGTCCGCAACCACCCCTGAAAACCCGCAACTAGCGCCAGTTTCGCGGCGCGGCGGTACATGTCCTTTTCACCCGTTGCCAAGTCCATTGCCGGGATTACCATAGATACAACGGGCTGCACAGCAAGCAGCCGGATCCCAGGCTGCGGGTTTGATCGGAAGAGAGAATATGCAAATTGGGGTTTATGGATCCGGCTACCTCGCTACTGTCATCTCCGCCTGCCTCGCCGATTTCGGCACGCCGGTTTGCTGCTGTCATGCCGACGGCACCCGCATCATCGACGTTGCCAGGGGCAACATACCTTTCTTCGAAAAAAATCTTCAGGAAGTGATTCGGCGCAACGTGCGTTCGGGACGGCTGGTGTATTCGGCGGACCCGGAAGAATTGGCGCGTAAGACACAGGTGATTTTTCTTGCCGAAGATTCCGCGCAGGGACTGGAAGAACTCGTAGTCCGCCTGGCGGGCGCGGCTGGCCGCTTCCAGGTGTTGTCGATCGTCACCCCGGTCCGGGTGGGTTCGACCAGGAAGATTGAAAAAGCGCTGCATGACAAAGGACTGAAGAGCCTGCTGGTGTGCCAGCCGATGTTCTTCACCAACGGATGCGCGGTCGAAGACTTCAACTGGCCCGACCGCATCATTCTCGGAACGCCTTCGAGCGAAGCCGTCTCTACACTGAAGCAGATTTTTCATCCGCTGGTGATGCGCGGGGTTCCGGTGCTGGTCACGAATTACGAAACGGCGGAGTTGGCGCGCGAAGCGACCACGGCATTTGTGGCGACCAAGATTTCGTTCATCAACGAAATCGCCAGCCTCTGCGAACACGTGAACGCCGATGCCGTCAGCCTGTCACTCGCCTTGGGGCTGGACAAGAAAATTGCGCCCCGCTGCCTGCAACCAGGCGCCGGCATGGGTGGAATTTTTGCCGAGACTGACATGGAGTCGATCACCGGGCTGGCGCGAGAGAACCGTGTCGACCTGAAAGTGCTGAATGCTGCCCGCGAAGTGAATCTGAGTCTGGCGGACCGGCTTTTGCAGAAAGTGGCCGCTGTGCTCGATACCGTGCAGAACAAGGACGTCGGCATTCTGGGGCTGGCTTTCAAGCCGAACACCAACTCCGTTGCGGGATCGGCTTCCGTTCAACTGGCGCAGAACTTGCTGGCCGGGGGAGCACGCGTGCGGGCTTACGATCCGGTGGCAATTCCCGATGCGCGGCTGCAACTGAACGGCATGGTGAAGTACTGCGAATCCGCTTACGGAGTCTGCGAAGGAGTGGATGCCCTGATCGTCGCCACGGGCTGGCCTGAGTTCCGGACGCTCGATTTCGCGAAGATCCGCCACTTGGTGAAACGGCCCATCATCATCGACACCAAGAATCTGCTCGACTCGTCACGCCTGCGCGCCATGGGATTCCAGTACATGGGCGTGGGCAGACCGTAGGCGCTCCAACGAGAGCCGCAGTCCCGCCGCAATTGCTATAATCTTTATCTGCGGTGGGAGTAGCTCAACTGGTAGAGCATCGGACTGTGGCTCCGACGGTTGCGGGTTCAATTCCCGTCTCCCACCCCAAGAACCTCCCCGCCTTTCTCATCGCGTCCGATCACTACCTTTCCGACGGCATGACGGTCGACCAGTGGGAAGACTTGCCCAAGATCGGGTATCGACGACAACCTGCGGAGTGAAACGGGGCATCATAGGGTTAGGCGAAAAATCCCGCAAAGTCTTTGAGTACAAAGGACTTATCTCATGGTTTCTGGAATGTAGACGCTGCGGAGCAGGATCATTCCTCTGTATTTGCGGGTCCAGACTGCCGGATCAAGTTCCTACATCCGCGGGAGGGGCAGATGCAAAGCCGGGTTGCTCACCGTTCTTGCCTCGCAGAACCTGTCGAACCTTGAGAATCAATTCGTCGGGCAAGAACGGTTTTTCGAGAAAGTCTGTATTTGTCCCCAGAATAGTGGGATCTTCGACTACTTCCTCGGCATAGCCGGAGATGAGCAAGAATTTCACCGTGGGGCACAGACCTGCGACCATCTCCTTCAGTTGAAGGCCATTCAGTTTTGGCATCGCCAGGTCGCTTACCACCATGTCGATCGGTTCAGCCCAGGTCTTGCAGATCTCTATCGCCTGCTCACCATCCTTCGCTTCCACGACCTGGAATCCTGCCCCGTCCAACACTCTCATCATGAGCTTGCGGAGGGCGCTCTCATCCTCCACGACCAATACAGTTTGTCTTCGTGGCCGATTGGACTGCGCCTGCGAGGGTTCCGGGATGATGGCGCCGGCATCCGACAGCTTGGGTAGATAGATGCAGAACGTAGAACCTCTTCCCGGAACACTGGCCACGGTGAGGTGCCCGCCACTTTGCTTCACGATTCCGTAAGTGGTTGACAACCCCAACCCCGTTCCCTTGCCTTCCTGCTTGGTGGTGAAGAAGGGTTCGAAGATGTGGGCGAGGGTTTCCCTATCCATCCCGATGCCTGTGTCCGCCACCGAGAGCATCACGTATTGGCCCGGTTGGACTTCAAGCTGGCGGCTCGCGTACTCCTCGTCCAACTCCACCTCCGCCGTCTCGATTACAATCTTGCCGCCCTCGGGCAATGAGTCTCGAGCATTGAGTACAAGATTGATGAGAATCTGCTGAACCTGAGCCGGATCGGCTTTCACTTTGCCCAAGTCACCCTGCAGTTTCGGGATCAGGTCAATCGTCGCCGGAATCAATCGGCGCAGCAGTTTGTGGGTTTCCCACACTACGGAGTTGAGATCGACTTCCCTAGGCTCGATCACCTGCTTCCGGCTGAAGGCCAACAACTGCCTCGTCAGTGAGGCTACTTTCTGGCTCGCGCCTTTGATCTCTGAGAGGTTCAGTCGCAGGGAGTCGTTTCCCACTATCTCGCGTTCCAGCAGTTCGGTGTATCCCATGATGATGGCGAGGTAGTTGTTGAATTCATGGGCGATGCCCGCCGCCAGATGCCCGACCGCTTCCATCTTCTGGACCTGACGCAGTTGTTCCTCGGTGCGCTTGCGCATACTGATGTCACGCAGGATCACGGTGTAGAGTTTCTCGGAAGAGGTCGTTACCTGGGAGATCGAAGTTTCGACCGGAAACTCCTCACCATTCGACCGTACGGCGGCGAGCGGTCGCGGCGAGGACATGGAACGGGTGCTCACGCCGGTTTGTCCAAAGTTGCGGATATGCAGTCGATGAATCTCACGAAGACTCTCCGGTATGAAGCGATCGATGGATTTGCCGATCACTTCCGCGGCACTACAACGAAAAATTTCTTCGGCCGCTTTGTTGAACACGACGATCTGCTGCTTCTCGTCGACAGTAATGATTGCATCCATCGCCGATGTGATAATGCCGAGCAGGCGTTCCTGGCTGTCGCGAAGGGCATTTTCGGCGCGCTTGTGAGCCGAGATGTCCACCATCGTGCCCTCAATGAGCGTCACACCGCCCTGCTCGTCGCAGGTTGTCGCTACGTTCTCGACCACCCAGATCAAGCTTCCATCCTTCCGTCGAAGGCACAGCTCCGTGTCGACCAGACTCCCTTCCTGTCGCAGCTTCTTGAGGAACTCGGTGCGCTCCTCGGCAGAGAAGTAGAACTGCTGTGCCTGACAGCCGAGCACCTCCTCCTTTGAGGCATATCCCAGCATCCGTGCGAATGTAGTGTTGCAGGCAAGTACTCGGCCGTCTGGCGTGGTGCGGTAAAAGCCGGCCACGTTCCGGTCAAACAGGAGTTGGTAGCGGCTGTCGGGACCGGATGTTGTCGGGTTGAAAGATGCGCGCCTCAAGTCCAGTCGAGCCGCTATCGCGTCGGCGAGTGTCTGTAAAATCTTCCGATGACCGGAGGGCAGTGATCGGGGCAAACGATCGACTACGCTAACGGCGCCCAAAACGTAGCCCTCTTTTGTAACCACTGGGGCAGCGGCGTAGAAGCGGATTCCCGATTGCACCCAGGGATGCAAGCGGAACCTTCTGTCGGCGGCAGTGTCCTCCACGATGAGGACGTGGGGATTGCCGAGTACCAGCGCATTGAAGGATTGGTCGCGCGGGATCTCCGCGATCTCCCACCCTACCTTGGCTTTCAGCCATTCGCGTTGCGAATCGATGAAACTGATGAACCCGATGGGAGTGCCACAAAGGTAGGCTGCCTGGCTGGCGATATCGTCGAAGAATTCTTCTGGCGGGCTGTCAACGATTCGGCACTCGGCCAGCGCTCTTAGCCGCGACACTTCGTCCTCTGCTGATAATTGCATACACCACCGCGGGCTGGGCAAGGCCCTGCTCCTCACAGGTTACTTGCTTGCACGCCAGTGTCTAGTTCCAAAGTGGGTGCACGGGGCAGCTTCGGGATTCGAGCGGTTGCAACCTTCAAATACCCGCTTCTCTCCGGAGACTCTCACGGGCGGCGACCTGCCGCAGAACTCGCATCCAGTCAGTACCAAGCAATCGGATGGGTTCTTGTAAAAAGGACGCGCCATGCGATGAGCGCTGGCCTTTCACGATACTGGCTGCGGCTGTTGTGCCTGGTTCTTGCGCAATCGGCTCGCGGCGCGCGGCGGCGTAGCCTCCAGCTTCTAGAATCCGCAGATTCGCAATCTGTGATTCCGTAGATTTCCTCCGTAGACTTCCTCCGTAGACTTCCGGCGACTTCTGCCGATTGCTCCCAGCGCTCACCGTCCATATTTTCTGCTGCGTCCCGGTCGCTTCCGGGCAACGCAGATTCCGGTGCTTGATCCTCTTCCACGAACATCCTCTTGTGAGGTTCGACACTGATCTTGCGCGCACATGGTTTATAATGCCGCGATCTTAAGTAGAACTGTATTTGCTGCTCGCGGAGCGTGGGTCCGTTCCAGTGCCCGCGACTAAGGAGGACCAGGAATGAAACTGCATTTATTGTTGGTGTTCGTTCTGCTCTCGACGGCCATGCTCGTGGGCCAAACGTTTCGTGGGACAATCCTCGGCTCCGTGACCGACCCCTCCGGAGCATTCGTGGCCGGAGCAACGGTCAAAGTGCGCAACGAAGCCACTGGCCTGGAACGTACGACCGTAACCAGCGGCGACGGCAGTTACAGGGTGTCTGAGTTGCCTATCGGCACATACTCCGTCACCGTGACGCTGACTGGTTTCCAAACCGCAGTCACCAACAACGTCGAAGTGGACGTGGCCACCGAGCGGCGCGTGGATGCGCAGTTGAAAACCGGCCAGGTCACGCAGACGATTGAGGTCTCCGGTGGAGATCTTCCCCAGATCGAAACCCAGACCAATGACCTGGGAGGTGTGCTGACCAGCAAGGGCGTTGAAGATCTGCCCATCAACGGCCGCGATTACACCAAGTTGATCTTCTTGAATGCCGGCGTCGCAGGTTCGCCCGACCAGATCACCGACTCGCCGGGATCGTTTGGCGAATTCTCCATGAACGGCGCCCGCGGACGCTCCAATAATTACCTGCTCGACGGCACCGACATGAACGACGGCTATCGCAACGACCCCGCCATCAACCAGGGCGGCGTGTTCGCCGTTCCGTCGGCCATTCTGCCCATTGGCGCTGTGGAAGAGATGAAGGTGCTTTCCAACTTCCAGCCCGAGTATGGACGCAACGCCGGCGCCGTGGTCAACATCGTGACCAAGAGCGGCAGCAACAAGTTCCATGGCGAGCTCTTCGAGTATTTCCGCAACGACGCTCTGGATGCGCGCAATTACTTCAACACCTCCGAGCAGCGCGCTCCGTTCCATAACAACCAGTTTGGCGGCGCGTTCGGCGGTCCCATTGTGAAGGACAAGACATTTTTCTTCATGAACTACGAAGGCCAGCGCGAAGCGGTGGGCACGGTGACGCTAGCCTGTGTGCCTGAGCCGAACCGGATTACCTATGACCAGCAACACGGAGCCACGAATCCTGTAACCGCCCAGATGTTGAGGTTCTGGCCTCAGCCCAATATCGGAACGCGACCAGTTAGTACAGACACGGACTTCTCCCAATTTGATTTTGGGTGTCCGAGAGGTCCGAACGCCTCGTTAGTCACGCCTTCCCTAAATAACCTGAGCAGTGTGATCGGCAAGATTGACCATAATTTCAACCAGAACAATATTCTGACCGGCCGCTATTTCTTTGGCGACAGCACCCAGTCTTTCCCCTTGGCCCTCACGGCGTCAGGCGGTCAGCTTCCCGGCTTCAACACCATCACGCCGACCAGGGTGCAGTTGGTCTCCCTGTCGTACGTCCACACCTTTGGCACTAATAAGGTGAATGAACTGCGTTACGGCTGGAACCGGTTCGCTGAGGGTTTCTTCCCGCAGGACCAGAGTTTCCACCCGAGTTCGATCGGGCTGTGCGCCGCCAGTTCAACCCAAGATTGCCAGGGCTCGGGCCCGCACGACTCCGGCCTGCCCATCACCCTTGTCTCGGTGACACCGAGTGGCGCTAGCAGTTTGTTCGCCGAGCCCGGAACGACCTCTGGTGATCCGCGCGCTCGCGTGGACAGCAACAACCAGTTCGTGGAAGATTTTTCCTGGAAAAGGGGTAAACACGACCTGAAAGTGGGGTTTGAGTTCCGCCGCACCAGCATTAATCAGCAGGAGTTCGACAAGTACTTCCGCGGGAGGCTGAAGTTCGCGAACTTGACCGATTTTCTGGATGGCACCCCGGAAGGAGGTGTGTTTGGCAGTCTCCAGTACTCCGCGAACTCGACCGCGCGCCATACCTTCGGAAACGGTTACGGTCTTTACTTTCAGGACAGCTTCCGTCTAAGCCCACGCCTCACGGTGAACTACGGAATGCGGTGGGACTACTACGGCGTGATCAA
>Ga0316363_10000375_pt1 | contig 63885 bp, 55 predicted proteins | sample Sb_taG_3_FD_200459 | JGI IMG/M metagenome (GOLD analysis project Ga0316363, IMG submission 200459) | Peat soil microbial communities from Weissenstadt, Germany - Sb_50d_a_PC metaG (v2) (version 2) | ecosystem: Environmental > Terrestrial > Soil > Wetlands > Peat | place: Germany: Weissenstadt...
ACGCTCGCGGTCAATTACCTGACCCGCAATATCCCGGCGTTTCAAGCCGTCATTCTGGGCACGGTGATCACTTCTGTCTCGTGGGTGATTCTCGCCCTGCGACCGACGCTCTGGGGCGCGGTGCTTTCCCTGTTTGTGCTAGCGCTCGGCGAAATCATTCTGTCTCCGCGTTATTACGAATACATTTCACGGCTCGCGCCTCCCGGACAGCAGGGCACTTACATGGGCTTCGCGTTCCTGCCCATCGGAATTGGCTCGCTCATCGGTGGCTGGTTTGGCGGCACGCTGGTTCACCACTTCGGAGAAGTCACGCATCAGCCGGAGCGGATCTGGTGGGCGGTAACCGGCGTGGGCGTGGCCACCGCGGCACTGCTGTGGATTTATGACAAGACTTTGAGGACGGGCGGTGCGGCTCTGGCAAAGTAAATGGCTGGCGCGACATTGATTGAGACTCATCGGAGTCACCAGCCAGCCCTACCGATCTTGGTGCAAACGAACAGGTCGCGGTGTCTACTATGTATATGCCCCAGCCAAGGAAGATTTTGCGCATGCTCGGCTGGATAGTTGCTGGGCTGTGCGTGATTGTATTGATTCTAGCCGCGGCGATTCGCGTCGATCAGTATTTGCTGAGGAGGAAGGCGGAGCAGTTGCTCGCCGACCTCAAATCGCTGGAGATGCGCAAAAGCACCTACCAAGACGCGCGGCTGGTGATAGATCGCTGGAAAGGTAGTATTCACCAAGAAGATCAGTGCCAGCCATCCCGATGTGATGTTCAGATCGCCTTGGGTGATGTTTTTACACGGCACCGAGTATCCTTTGCGAACCATCAATGGCTGTTATACGTGGTCCGATACATGTCTCAATTTCTGGACGCAAGGTCCGTGATAATTGACGGCTTTATCAGAGTACGTAAGAACACTGTATGGGGTGAAGGAATCAAAGCCGTGGTAGCGAGTTATTCCGGGACAATCATCGGACGAGCGCAAAGTGGTTCTCCTCACGTCATTTCGTCCTTACATCCCGAATACGGAGTATTTAGCTGGAGCGGATGCTGCATATACCCCGAGGTCGTCTTCACTCCATATACAGATCCCGCCGAGGTCAAACGACTCATGGATATCAACTTTTCCTGCTTGATAAGCTGGCACCCATGCAAAACGGAAGCAGAGATACTACCGACTGCTTGGAACGAATACATGGCAGAAAAAAGATCGACAAATAGTTCTAAAAAGCAGAAATGCAGCCCCGATATGATTCGGGTCCTGAGTCGCGAATCAAATCGTGTTGTAATTGGAGTTGTCTCTAAGCTGGCCGGCGCTAATGCCTATATATGCTCATCGCAACCACCCTGTGTGGCAGTTCCATCGACTGAAGACGGCGAAATCACGGTTCTCTTACAGAGTGATTTAAAACCGTGGAATTCTCCTTTTCCTGTGAACCCTGAGAACCGCACCTTCGAGGATTCACTTCCTCTGAAAGAGAAGCTAGGGGATAAGTACGTGTACTTTTTCGAGCATACAGTCTATGAGTATCCTGTTGATCAAAACGCTGCCTGTAATCCGTTGCCAGCTACAAAAGAGAACCTAGAAGCTGTGCGGCGCGGGGTTGCCGAGGATTGGGCGGACCACGACGAATCCCAATCGCCACCTGGCAAATGAAGCATAAAGCTTCTGACAATTCGCGGCCAATCCGGAAGGCCCTTACGCTACGGGAAGAGAACATGTCCAACAGCAAAGTCACGCCCAGCTACATTGCCGACCACATCCGGCGCGTGCTGAAGGATGGCAGGTCGGCGCCGCACTCGGAAGACGTGCAACATTTTTTCAAGGAAGTAGTAAAGTCGCGCGGCTGGTACACGGCCGAACTAAGAAAATTTGCGGTGCGCTTCCGGCGCAGCATCGCCCGCGAACGGGGAATGGATTTCCTGGTGCAAGTCGCCGACCAACTTTTCTCCGGCCGCATTCTTGAAGAGAAGGTAATGGCTGTTTTTCTGCTCGAAAAACAGACGAAGAATTTTGGCGAGAACGAATTCCAGCTTTTTGCCTCATGGCTCGAGCGCGTATCGAGTTGGGCAGATCACGACGCGTTGGCGCATTATCTGCTGGCGCCGATGGTGGCCGCCGACCCTGCCCGTTGCCGGGAGGTTTTCCGCTGGGCGAAGTCACCGAATCCTTGGCGGCGGCGCGCGGCGTGTGTGGCACTGATTCGGGGAGCACGCGAGCGGCGGTTCTTTGAACAAATCGTTTGGCTTTCGAATCAATTGCTGCATGACAAAGACGACATGGTGCAGAAGGGATTGGGCTGGCTATTGCGCGAGACGGCCAAGGCCGATCCGAAGCGCACCGTACCCTACTTGACGAGATCCGGAAGAACGCACCGCGACTGGTGCTGCGGACTGCTTGTGAGACGCTGAGTCTCTCAGCGCGAAGGCCGGTTCTCGGATAGGCGGTCCAACCAAGCGATTTGTCACACCAGTTTTTGGGAGGTTCTATGCCGCCAGGATTTGGTCGCGCAACCCTCCGTACGTGAACGTCTTCACCAATTCATTCTCGTAAAAATCGTGCGGGAAGCCCATTTCGATGGCACTTGCCTCATCCAGAGCGGCGACTTGCGCGCGCGTCAGTTCCAACTCGAGACTTGCAAGATTATCTTGCAGCTGCGACACACGCCGGGCGCCGACAATTGGAATGACTGGAATGTCGCGGGACCGCAGCCATGCCAGAGCAACCTGAGCGGGTGAACGGCCCACCTCCTGGCTTACTTTTTTGACCGCGGCCACAATCCGATCCGGGCGCTCTCCGGTGCGCATGAAAGCCTTGGCCATATCGGTCGAGTATCTACCCTCCGCCGCGCCGCCGGAATGATACTTGCCGCTCAGCAAACCCCCGGCCAGTGGCGACCACGCGACCAACCCGAGCTTGAACGCCTTTGCCATGGGGATGAGTTCGCGCTCGACAGTCCGCTCGATCAGCGAATACTCAATCTGCAGACCGATGAAGTTCGTCCAGCCACGCAGCTCGGCCAGCGTGTTGGCCTGCGCGATCCACCATGCGGGCGCATCCGAGACGCCAATATAGAGAACCTTGCCTTGACGAACCAGATCGTCGAATGCCCGCATCACTTCTTCGACAGGAGTCATTTGATCCCAGATATGCAGCCAATATAGGTCGATGTAATCCGTTTTCAAGCGCCGTAGGGAACCCTCGAGCGCCTGCACCATGCTCTTGCGGTGATTGCCGGCTGCATTCGGATCGCTTCCTGCCATTGCGTTGGTGTACTTGGTAGCCAGCACCACCGATTGCCGGTGATCGCGAATGAACTCACCGACGAGATTTTCGCTGCTTCCGTTCGTATACAGATTGGCCGTATCGATGAAATTTCCGCCGGCCGCACGATAGGAGTCATAAATCTTGCGCGATTCATCCTTGGCCGCGCCCCATCCCCAGTCTTCTCCGAAGGTCATGGTGCCGAGCGAGACCTCGGAAACTCGAAGGCCACTGTTTCCAAACAGCCGATATTTCATGGTTTCACCTCAAGATTTCGGGATGCGCAGAACCGCTGGTCAGCGGTTGCTCATTACTATGGATTCGTTTCCAGCGTCTCGCGATTCGGAAACTTCGAATGTACAAACGCGGTCAGTGCCCTTCCTCTTCCAGAAATTTCTCCACTTCCCAAGCCGCCATGCAACCGGAACCAGCGGCGGTGACGGCTTGGCGATAGCGGCGGTCCTGCACATCGCCGCAGGCGAACACGCCCGGCACTCGCGTAAAGACATTTTTCTGCGTAACCAGGTAGCCATCCGCATCGGTTTCGAGCTGGCCTTCGAAGATCTTGGCGTTCGGGATGTGGCCGATACCGAGAAACATTGCACTTGTCGGGAAATCCCAGCTTTCGCCACTCTTCAGATTGCGCAGGCGCAGGGCGGTGACTTCCTTCTTGCCGACATCGAGAACGTCGTCGACCACGGTATCGGTGAGGAAGGCGATCTTCGGATTAGCACGGGCGCGATCGAGCATGATTTTCGAAGCGCGAAACTGCTCGCGACGATGGATGAGTGTCACCTTGGTCGCGAAGCGCGTCAGAAATGTCGCTTCTTCCATGGCGGAGTCGCCGCCGCCGATCACCGCGATTTCCTTGCCCGAGAAAAAGAAGCCATCGCAAGTAGCGCAGGAAGAAACACCGTGGCCGATCAGCGCCTGCTCGTTCGGCAGGCCGAGCCAGCGCGCGGACGCTCCGCTGGCGACGATGAGCGTGCGGGTCTGAATGATCTCTTTTCCGAAGCTTAACTCGAACGGATGTTTACTCAAATCGGCTTTGACCACGTGGCCCATACGATATTCAGCGCCGAAGCGCGCGGCCTGCTTGCGCATGTTCTCGATCAGTTCCGGCCCCTGGATGCCTTCTGGAAAGCCGGGGAAATTTTCCACGAGCGTGGTCAGCGACAATTGTCCGCCCGGTTCATGGCCTTCGATCACGAGCGGCTTAAGGTTGGCGCGGGCGCTGTAGAGGGCGGCGGTGTGACCGGCGCACCCGGAGCCCATGATCACAACATTGCGTATGTCCATAGTGGTAAGAAACAGTGTTAGTAGATAGATTCTGAAAAATAGATTTCGCTTCAGACCGCAATCCGACGGGACAACCTACGGGTTCTTCTTGCTGCCCGCGCCCGCCTTGGTCGTAGTTCTGACCGAGGTTCCCACGCCCAGGCGAGCCAGTTCCTCGGGCACCATTTTGCGCGCGCCCAGAGCATCGCGATATCGCTCCATAATCGAAGAGGCGGCGTGAAAGATCGGTTCGTACGCGGTCTGATCCGTCGCCGGACTTCCCTCTTCGCCCGGGCACCGCGCCAGTACCACCGACGATTTGCCAAAGCGCTCCAGCTTGACGCGCGAAACCAGCGTATTGGCGGACAACATCGCGGCCGCCGAAACAACCGCGGACGCACTGTCCTCGACGGAAACCTCCATCAGGTCGTTGGGCTTGGGCTCGCGCACGCGCAGCACGAGCGTCTCCACCATATTCTTCGAATCCACGCTGAACGAGTATTGGACATTGCTGAACAGGGTGGCACCGGGGAATTCGCGCCGAACCCTCACCCAGTCAGCCGCCACGACCGCACCGGGCGGTAAGGGTTGCATTCCGGGAATCGCAGTGCTCTGGTCGAGTGTGGAACGCCCGCGAGCCACTTCGTAGTCCGTGCCGAACACCGGCCTGCCCGGTACCTTGGCCAGCGCCGACGATAATTCTTTCTGCTCGTCGGCCAAAGGTGCGCACACGTTGATGACGTTCACTTTCACCGGGGGCTGCTGAGCAGAAGCCACCGCACCCATGGCCATGGCCGCCGTCATGATCAGAAATTTGTGAGGGAACACCGCGAAATTGTATCAGGCTCAGCCAGCTTACATGCCGCCTGCATTTCGCCCCGCGTCCTGTTCGGGTGCCCCGGGGTCCGCCTCGATGGCGCCATGCCTGCGCAGCAACTGCGGCAGATTCAGCGAAAACGCCGAGCGCGGCAGCACCATGTCACAGCCCACTTCGTGCGCTTTCTGCTTCAAGTCGCCCTGCACGTGCGAGAGGAATCCAATGATCGACGTTCCCTTCTTCAGCTTGCTTTTCAGTTTCGGGATGAGCGTCAAAGGCTTGGCATTGGCATTGTTCAAGTCGAAGATGATCAGGGAAGGCTTTTCTTCGCCGTTGCTCTTCATCCGCTCGGTGAGTTCCTTCTCGTTCTTAACGAACTCCACCTTCACGTTCATCTTGCGGCCCGTTTCCTGAATCTTGCTCAGGAAGAACAGGTCTTCGACAAACGCGAAGACGCGCGAAGCCGCATCCTCTCGTGGAGCGGGTAGAGGCTCAGGATCGACCACCGGGTAGGACGCCGAAAAACCGGGCCGGCGCGGTCCTCTTCCCTGGTTGCCGTTGCCATTATCCATGCCCATATGGGCGCGGTAGCTGTGATCCATGGGAGCGGTAAAAATGCCCTGATGCTCCTGGCGGTCGCGGCCCATCGGGCCACCCGCGCCTCGTCTCGGCGGACGCCGTCCACGGCGCCGTTTGTGTCTCCCTCCTCCTGCGGAGGAATGTCCGGGTCCTGCATTCATAGTTTTTCTCTTGTTAATCTTTGAAGTTAATCCCCGGCCTGGATCACAGGCCTGATTGTTTCGTCTTTCCTTGCGGTCGGCACGTTAGTCGGCACTCTAAACGTGTGGCGCAACGCGTGGCTCACTGCGCGTGGCTCACTGCACACCGGCTACCGGCAGACCAAACCCCACATCGGCTGGATGCTATTCGAGAACGATGTTCAAACTATCTTTTAATCTAGGCGCCTGGAGTTTTGTTGGCGCGAACGGCCAGCCTGGAAGCATGGCCATTGGGAACATATTGATGTTACTCATGAAACCGCCGACTGCGCAAGGGGGAAGTGCCTTAAGTTTTCCACATCTGGGACATTACCTTGGAATCCCGAGCCCATGTTTCCGGCTTGCACCGGACCAGAAGTATGCCCTGTTGTCCGTCCGACCGCAAGCGCCAGTTGGTAAATCCTTTAATTTCCGGAAGACGGCAGCCGCGCAGTTTTGCCTGAAGTTCCGCCATGGCTACGCCGATATAAGAGTTGTGAAACCCGCTCCTGCCACAGAGAAAACCTCTGCATCGAACTCGCTTGCGCTGCCCGGACAGCGTTTCGTTGCCCGCCAGCCAATTCTCGATCGCGCGCAGAATGTGTTCGGGTACGAACTTCTTTTCCGCAACGGTGTCGAAGACTACTTCAACGCCGATCCGGAACTTGCGGCCCGCTCCACACTGGATAGCTCCCTGCTTTACGGTATCAACACGCTTTGCGATAAGCGCCGCGCTTTCGTGAATTGCACCTGTGAGGTCCTGTTCAAAGATCTGATTACCTTGCTACCCCCCAACCAGACCGTAGCCGAGATTCTGGAGACGGTTGAGCCCGAAGACCGCGTCATCGCTGCCTGCAAGCGGCTGAAAGCGGCCGGTTATCTCATCGCCCTCGATGACTTCGCACCCAACGATCCGCGCGTACCGCTTTGCGAGTTTGCCGACATCATCAAAGTCGACATCCGGGCAACCAGGCCGGAGGAACGGGCTGGCATGATGCGCCGGTTTGGGTCCCCGAAGTGCAAGATGCTGGCTGAAAAACTCGAAACGCCCCACGAGTTTCATCAGGCCCGCGACATGGGATTCGTCTATTTCCAGGGATATTTTTTCTGCCGGCCCGAAGTCGTCATCGGCCGCGAAGTTCCCGCCAGCCGCTTGCACTATATACGGCTGCTCGAAATGGTCTCGCGGAGGGAAATCGACATGCGAGAACTCGAGAAGATGCTCAAGCAGGAAGCCTCGATTTGTTACCGCTTGCTCCGGTATCTAAATTCCCCGCTCTTTGGATTTGCCCTAGAAATCAAGTCGATCCGCCATGCCATCGCCGTTCTGGGAGAACGGGAAATGCGGCGTTGGATCCGGCTTGTCGTCACCGTGGGCGCGGCCGAGCAGAAGTGCAACGAACTGGTGCTGATGGGATTGGCCCGCGCCCGTTTTTGCGAACTGCTTTCCAACCGGCTGCAATCGAACACGGATTTGTTCCTGATGGGGCTGCTCTCCATCATGGATGCCATCCTTGAGGTCAGCATGGACGTGCTCCTTGAACAACTACCTGTGGAGCGCGAAACCAAGGCGGCGCTGCTCGGCCAGAAGAGTAGCCTCCGGCCCCTGTACCAACTCATGCTGGCCCAGGAATCGGGTGAGTGGTCGCAATCGAGCGCACTCGCCAAACAATTGAAACTGCCCGATGAAGAAGTCGCCTCAACCTGGTGGCAGGCCCTGCAGTGGGCACAAGACGCAACCAGCGGCGTCTGAGATGCCTTCGTAGGAAGCTGTCAGCTACCGGAATCTCGCTCTTGACCAGATCGGTCTTCACTTCCACTTCTGCTTTGGCAGAAGCTTGACTTTGCGATGGTTTGATATATCTTTAGTCGATTAAGTCGAACCCACATCCGATTCCGTTGGAAGGAGTCCTACCAACTTGGCGGTGAGCATCTTTCCAAAAGCCAACACAATAATTGATGCGGGTTTGCTTCGACTTTAACGACAAGGAGTTCTGCAATGGCTACCAATCCGGCTAATCGCGCTCCCCAATTGAAACTCGAAACGGAGAAGAAAGACTCAGAATCGACTGTCCGGGCGACGGGTCGGGTTACGCTAGAAACATCCGCTCAGCTGGAGAGCACTCTGCGCGATCTGATCGCCGAAGGCAAGCGCGTCGTGTTAGACCTGACGAACGTAGACTACGTCGATAGTGCCGGTCTCGGGGCGCTTGTTAGTGTTTATATGCATGCGAGAAGGACAAAATGCGATCTGGAGATTGCCAATCCAAAGCAGCGCATAAGGGATTTGTTTAATAGGAGCGGGTTGGCTTCGGTGTTCGAGGGTCACTCTTTTGACGTGCTGTGGGAGGCGTGGTCACGCGGCAATAGTTGAGGATCGGTGATTGACGTAGCACTGAGGAACGCAAGCCAATGTCGACGCGAGACCCCGACATCCCCATCCTGAAGGAAGCCAAGGCGAAGTACGCGAAGCTGCAATAGCGCCTTTAGTGCGCTAGAACCTTAACCATCCTGTGGAGCCACTGCCAACTCCTCGTGTTTCATTGACTTGCATATTTCACCCACGTAAGATTGTGCGCCAGTGATCGGCCAAACCATCTCGCATTACCGCATTGTCGAGAAGCTCGGGGGCGGCGGCATGGGTGTGGTCTACAAGGCTGAGGACACGCGCCTCGATCGTTTTGTGGCTCTCAAGTTTTTGCCGGACGAAGTAGCCAAAGACCCGCAGGCCCTGAGCCGCTTCCGGCGTGAAGCGAAGGCTGCATCCGCACTGAATCATCCGAACATCTGCACCATCCACGACATCGGAGAGCAGGACGGGCAGGCGTTCATCGCTATGGAATTTCTGGATGGGCTGACGCTAAAGCACCGCATTGCGGGGCGACCGATGGAAACCGAGTTGATCCTGTCGCTGGCCATCGAGATTGCCGACGCCCTCGACGCAGCCCACGCAGAAGGCATCGTCCACCGCGACATCAAGCCTGCCAACATTTTTGTCACCAAGCGCGGTCATGCCAAGATTCTGGACTTCGGGCTGGCGAAAGTGACGCCCATTGGCCGCAGAGTGATCGAAGCGGCAGGAGCAACGGCCCAAGAGACGGCGATGAGCGAGGAGCACCTGACCAGTCCCGGCGCTACGCTCGGCACTGTGGCCTACATGTCGCCGGAGCAAGTGCGGGCTAAAGAGTTGGACTCACGCACCGATTTGTTCTCTTTTGGAGCAGTCCTCTACGAAATGGCGACCGGTGCGTTGCCGTTCCGCGGGGAGAGTTCAGGTGTCATCTTCAAAGCGATATTAGACTTTGCTCCGACTCCTCCGATCCGTTTCAATCCCGACCTCCCAGCCGAACTGGAACACATCATCAACAAAGCGATGGAGAAAGACCGCGAGCTACGCTATCAGGTTGCGGCGGACATGCGGGCCGACCTGAAGCGGCTGAAACGGGACACGGAATCGCGGCACGGTGCACCAGCTAGTTCGGGGACGGTGGCGGTCGCACAGGAAAGCGGCCCTCAGGTCGCCCAACCGCCGTCGCCAGCATCCGGTTCCTCCTCTGCGCTTGCTCCATCTCCGTCATCGAGCGCCGTGAAGGTCGCCGAAGTTCCTGTCGCCGGCAGGAAACTCTGGAAGGTTCTGGTTCCCGCTGCTGTGATACTTCTCGCTGCTGCAATCGGGGGAGCGTTCTACTTGCGCTCGCGCTCAGCGACACCGACTACGAAAGCTGTGCCCTTGACGGAGAAAGACACCGTTGTGCTCGCCGACTTTGACAACAGGACGGGCGACACCGTCTTTGACGACGCGCTGAAGCAGGCGCTGGCCGTGGAACTGGAGCAGTCTCCCTTCTTGAACGTGCTCTCCGACCGAAAGGTGAGCGAGACCTTGCGGATGATGGGACGCCCGACAAATGACCGCATCACGGTGGATATGGGCCGAGAGCTTTGCTTGCGAACGGGGAGCAAGGCCCTGCTGGGCGGGGCGATATCGAGCTTGGGCAGCCATTATTTGCTAGCCGTGAACGCGGTGGCATGCAACAGCGGAGACACCTTGGCCAAAGAACAGGTCGATGCCGCAAGCAAGGAAGTTGTCCTGAAGGCCTTAAGCCGAGCCGCCTCCAGTCTTCGGGCCAAGCTGGGAGAATCACTGCCCTCGGTGCAGAGATTTGACGTTCCTATTGAGGCGACGACATCCTCTCTCGAAGCCCTGAAAAACTACAGTATGGGTATCACAGTGGGGCGCGAGAAAGGGGACGCTCCCAGCATTCCGTTCCTCAAGCGAGCCATTGAACTCGATCCTAATTTCCCCATGGCGTATGCCGGGTTGTCGATATCATACGGGAACCTTGGGCAGCCATCACTTGCCCTTGAATATGCAACCAAGGCGTATGGGTTGCGCGATCGGGTCACGGAACGGGAGAAGCTGCGCATCACTGCGGATTACTTTGCTGCGACGGGAGAACTGGACAAGGAGGCGCAAACCTACGAACTGTGGATCGCAAACTATCCTCGCGATTACGTTCCGTATGCCAACTTGGGCTCGAATTACGTTTCCATTGGGCAGTTTGAAAAGGCTCTGGCGGAGTTTCAGGAGTCATTGCGACTTGCGCCTGACGACGTGTTTGGGTATTCAAATCTGGGAGGGACCTACCTTCTTCTGAACCGACCAGATGAAGCCAAGGCAACCTTCGATCAGGCACTGGCGCGCAAGCTGGACGACGGAAGTCTGCGATTGTACATGTACTATCTAGCGTTTCTGCGGGGGGATTCCGCTCAGATGGAGCAGCAGGTGGCTTGGGGTGCGGGCAAGCCCGGAAACGAAGACCGGCTGCTCTCGGCACAGTCCGATACCGAGGCCTACTGCGGACGGCGGAGCAAGGCGCGGGACTTTTCTCGCCGGGCAGTGGACTCGGCAGTTCGCGCAGACTCCAGAGAGTCGGCGGCTCTGTGGCAGGCAAATGCCGCGCTGCGCGAGGCGGAGTTAGGCGACACTGCCTCCGCGAAGCAAGGCGTCACGGCGGCTTTGGCGTTGTCTCCGGGGCGGGATGTAAAGGTGGTAGCAGTCCTTGCACTCGCTCGCATTGGCGATACTCCCCGAGCGACAGCACTGGTCGGGGAGTTGGAGAAAAGCTACGCAGCGAATACCCTGCTCAAGCTCTACTGGCTGCCGACGATCAACGCTGCCATCGAACTCAACAAAGGCAATTCATCGCAAGCGCTCGTGTCGCTGGAAGCCGCCGCACCTTACGAACTGGGTACTCCAGGATTCATCAATTACTTGTACCCGGCCTACGTGCGTGGTCAAGCCTACCTGCTGGCACACAATGGAACTGCCGCAGCCGCCGAGTTCCAGAAGCTGCTGGATCACAGGGGCATCGCACAGAACTTTGTGACAGGCGCACTAGCTCATCTCCAACTCGGTCGCGCCTACGCGATGGCGGGCGACGCGGCCAAAGCCCACACCGCATATCAGGACTTCCTCACCCTCTGGAAAGACGCCGACCCCGACATCCCCATCCTGAAAGAAGCCAAGGCGGAGTACGCAAAGCTGCAGTAGCTGGAAAAGTCTTCCCTCGTCGCCTACCGTCTGCCGATAGTTGCTGAAATCGGGCGATTTCACCAACTGAGAATTGTTGGTGTAAAGTAAGCGTCAGAGGAAGTGCATGGTTGACAAGGCGTCGTCATTCCGATGCGGACATGCCGACAGCTCCATTCTAGGTTCAAGCGCACCATCAAAGCGAGAGCATTGATGTCGTGGGGCCCGGTGACCGACGTGACTTCGCCGAACTGGAGCGGCCCTTTTCTTTACTCGACTCTGGTTGCGTCATCCTTGAAATCGATTTTATTATTCCGATAGGTTCCAGTGCCGTACGACTTCACTTCGGCACCACGATCCGCACCGTCCCAAGTCCATTGCAGAACCGGCAGCGTTCACCCTCCATGAGTTTTCCCGATCCGGAGCACTCAAGGCATTTGGCTGCGATCTGGAATTTTGCGTTGGTGGTGTCAGGCACGTTGCCGGGAGTTACTTTTACGACTTCGGCCCGGTGGTACTTGCGCAACCACGATGCCAGTTTTCCCTCAATCCTTTCTCGCTCATCGACGCCGATTCGCATTGACAGGGAGGACCACCAATCGGGAACGCAGTCGTAACAGACGATGATCTGGTCGGACTCGAAGAGCGCGCCGGGGTCGGCGCATCGGAAGAATCGCCTGCACTGCGAGCAGCGCTTCACACCGAGCAAAGCCAAGCCGCCAATCAAATCGTTCAGATCGCGCTCGACCCGGGCCAGGGTCTCAAACAAAGGGTCTTCCGCCCGATCATGCGTTCCTACCCGAGAAACCCCATTACCTGTTTCTGGTTGCATTTGATCCCTCCTTCTGATGTTTTCTCGCCAGTCAAGTTGCCTCGTGCTGCTTCCAACCTTTTACTCACCTGCAACGAAATCCCACGACGCGCAGACCCCGCTTTCAGGCGGAATCTCTACCTGCCCGCAGACTGGCTGCGGGCGCTGCTGACAAAGCCGGTAAACCTGCGCGCCAACTCGGCGATGCGGTCTGGTTGCCGCATCCGGATCGCCTCCCTGGGGATCAACTCCGCGCCGATGCCGAGCGCAATGGCGCCCGCCAGAATGAAGCTAGAGGCCGTCTGCTGATTGACGCCGCCGGCGGCGATCAGGGGCACGTTTGGAAACATGGCCTTCAACGCCCGGATGTAGCTGGCGCCGCCGACTTGCCCGCAGGGAACAACCTTCAAAAAGTCGGGCCCCAGTTTCCAAGCGGTGACTATCTCGGTCGGAGTAAGCACGCCGGGGAAGATGACGATGTTGTTGTTCACCGCAAAGTTCACGGTCTCAAAATCAAGCCCGTCACTGGTCAGGAACTCGGCCCCGGCCTCCAAACAGCGGCGCGCCGTTTCCACATCCGAGACACCCCCGGCGCCGACAATCACTTCGGGGGCGTTCTGTACCAGGTGCGAGATCACTTTGTGCGCTTCGGGCACTGTTAACGTGACCTCCACGATGGGAATCCCGCCTCGGGACACTGCCTCCGCGGCGAAAAGAGCGTCCTCGGTCGAAGACACACGAACAGCCGGAATGACTCCAATTTCTTCGATCCGGCCTCGTACTTCTTGCTTGTTCACGGATGCGGCTCCTTCGGCGAATCGTTATCCTTCCTCTGGTTGATCATGTTGACCAATCACGGCAGGTCTCTCACGCCCACCGCTTCTCGCAGCTGTTCGAGCGCCAGCAAGTACGAGGCCAGCGCCTGCCGGTAGGCAAGCTGAGTGGCTCGATAGCTGCGCTCGGCGTCCAGGAAATCCAGCAAACTGGCGGCGCCGCGCTGGTAGGCATACTCGCTGATGTCGCGGTCCTTCTTCGCAACATCGAGATAGCCCGAGCGATAGAGCACGACCACCTTGTCGTTCGTGCGCAAACCCTCATAGGCGTCACGTACATCCGTGAGGGCCTGACCGTTTGTCGCTTTCTCCTGCTCCTGCGCCTGGGTAATGGCGATGCGCGTGCGCGCGATTTCGCCCTGGTTGCGGTTAAAGATCGGCACCGGAACGCTCCCGTAGAACGTGGCCGCATTGATCCCGTTGACGTGCGAGTAGTTGGCTTGGACGGTGACGTCGACCTTGCCAATCGCCTTCTGCAGTTCGTATTGGCTGCCTGCGGCGGTCACGCCTTGTTGGGCGGCGCGCAGGTCTGGCCGGTTCTGCAAGGCCTTCAACTGCAGGTCCTCAAGATTGCCCTTCAGGGGCTGATAGTCGAACGGCCCCGTCACATCGTAGTCGGGGGAAACGGATTCGTATCCGAGCAACTGTCGCAAGTCGGAGAGCGCCTGAACTCTGGCGAGCTGCGCCTGCTGCACGTCGGTTTCGAACTGCAGCAGCTGCAGCTTGATCTTTAAATAATCGTCCTCGCTGATCGCGCCTTTCTTGTAGCGCAGCTCGCTGAGGTCCACTGTTTGTCCAAAACTTTTCAAGTCCAGTTCCGCTAGTTCCAGCGTCGATTCGGCGAGTTGCACGTTGACGAACAGCGAGGCAGCGTTGAAGGTGAGGCTGCGCTCATTGTCGGCCACGAGCGAGCGGGTCTGGGCAGTGATGTCTTTCGCCGCCTGCAAGCGGTGTTGCCGCTTCTTGCCGCGCTCGATCAGGTAGCCAAGGCCCAGATCGGCCTCGGTTGAGTCGTGGAGATACTGGGTGTTTTGAGCAGAACTCGAGAGCGGCAGATACTCCCAATCGGTGAAGAGTATGGGATTGGGCCGCAGGTTGGCCGTTATCTCTTCGGCCTGGCTCTGCTGAATCGTGGTGCGCGCCGCCAGGAGATTGTGGTTGTGCTGTAGCGCCAACTGAATGGCTTCATCGAGTGTGATCCGGACCGGACCTTGGGTCTGCGGAGCTGGGGTTTGCGCTTCGGCCGACGGCGTGAGCAGGAAACCGGCTAGCAGGACCGCTGCCAGTCCGTGCAGACTCCCCTTTCTCCACCGGGAATACAAGGTCTTAACTCTCAAAGGACGCCTCCGGTTCCGGAAGCTCATCGCGCTCACTGGCGAACCACACATAAAGAGTGGGGAGCAGAACGATGCTCATCACCAGATCCGATATCAACCCTCCGACGATAACGATGGCGAATGGCCGCTGCGAGTCGGAGCCAATGGCGTGAGAAAGAGCAGCCGGCAGCAGTCCGAGAGTTGCCACCAGCATGGTCATCATGATGGGGCGAAGCCTCAGAACGGCGCCTTCGATCGCGGCATCCACGATGGTGTAGCCGCGCGCGCGGAGTTGATTGATGTATTCGAGCATGATGACTCCGGTTTGTACCGAAACGCCGAAGAGCGCCAGGAAGCCAACCCCGGAGGACACGCTGAAATGCGTACCCGTCACCAGCAGCGCCACCAACCCGCCGATCCGAGCCATGGCCACATTGGTGAGGATGAGAAGCGCCCACTTCGCCGACTTGAACATGCTGTAGAGGATGATGTAGATCACGAGGATGGTTAGGGGCACGATGAGCAGCAAACGTGCTTCCGCGCGTTTTTCGCTCTCGTATTCGCCCGACGAACCGACGGTATAGCCCGGCGGCATCTTCACTTTTTCACCAATCAGTTTGATCGCCTCTTCCACCGTGGTCCCCAGATCCCGGCCTCTCACGTTGAAGGTGATTGCCAGGTAACGGCCGTTGCCTTCCCGGAAGATGTCGTACGCGCCGTCCTTGACCTCGACTCTAGCCAACTGCGCCAGAGACACCCGCTCTCCGGAGGGGGAAAGCAGCCGAACCCTGGCGATGGCGTCTTGGGTTTTACGGTAGGGTTCCTGATAGCGCACCACTACGTCGTAGCGCGCTTCCCCCTGGAGCACTTGGCTCACAGCGTTCCCGCCCACGGCCGTCTGGACGGCGTCTTGTATGTCGGCCACATTGATTCCAAAACGGGCCGCCTGCCGGCGGTCGATGATTATGTCAAGATTGGGCTGGCCGAAATCGCGTAAGAGCTTGACGTCATGCATGCCGGGGATGCCCGACATCACCGCAGTGACTTCTTCGCCCTTCTGCTCGAGAATCTTCAAGTCGTCCCCGAAAATCTTGAACGCAAGCGAACCCTTGGTGCCAGTAAGGGTTTCTCCGACGTTGTCTTCGATAGGCTGCGAGAAGTTCCAAATCGCCCCCGGGCATTTCTTTTCCAGCTCGCGGTCCATGGCGGCGATCAGTTCCTCCTTGTTCTCACGAAATACCGGCCGCCATTGGTCGTGCGGCTTCAGGTCAACGAAATACTCTGTGTTGCCGAATCCCCCGGTGTCGGTTCCGTCATCCGGCCGGCCAGCCTGCGAGACGACGGTTGTCACTTCCGGGAAGGACGCGAAAACATAGCGGGCACTGGTTGTGAATCTCTCGCCTTCCGTAAGACTCGTGCTGTTCGCCAGGGTGCCCCGTGCCCAGATGGCGCCTTCGTCCAGATGAGGCAAGAACTCCGAACCGATGATTCCGCTGAAGGCCAGGTACAGGCTTACCGCCAGCGCCGCCAAACCGACGCCAACCGTAAGTGCACGATGCCCGATGCACCAGCGCAGCCGCCGGCGGTAGCGCTCGGTCAGGTAGGCCATGACCGGGTTGTGCCACTCCCGAACTCCACCGCGAAACAATAAGCTGGCCAAAACCGGTGCGACCAAAATCGAGAAGGTCAGGGCGCCCAGCAGGGCGAAAGCGACGGTCAAGGCCATGGGTCTAAACAACCGCCCCTCGACTCGTTGCAGCGTGAAGATCGGCATGTAGGCTGTGATGATGATGGCGATCGCATAGAACACCGGCCGCTGCACCTCATGGCAAGCCTGGCGGATAGTCTGCTCGACTGTCTTGGCGGGTGCAGCAATCTGCCCGGTGTCGGTCGCGTTGGTTCCGGATCCAGAACCGTTTTGGCGGCGGCTCAGATGCCGAACGATATTTTCGACCATCACCACGGCGCCGTCCACGACCATTCCGAAATCCAGCGCGCCGAGCGAGAGAAGGTTTGCCGGGATCTTGCTCAAGTCGAGCCAAATGGACGCGAAGAGCAAGGAAAACGGAATGGTGGCCGCGACAATGAAGGCCGCCCGAGCATTGCCGAGAAAGAGGAGGAGGATGATCGTCACTAGAATCATCCCTTCCGCCAGGTTGTGCATCACCGTGTGCGTCGTAAAGTGAAGCAGATCGCTGCGGTCCAGCATGGGAACGACCTTCACGCCGGGAGGCAGAATGCCGTTATTGAGTTGGTCCACTTTCTGGTGGATGGCATCGAGCGTGGGTTGCTCTTCCGCGCCTTTGCGCATCAGCACCGCGCCCTGAATGACATCGGGCTCATCGATAATGCGCCCGTCCTGCATGTGGTTGGCTCTGGCCATGTGGCCCAGCCGGATTTTTGGACCTTGGACCACGTCCGCGATATCCTTCACCCGAAGCGCGGTGCCGGTCTGGGTTTTCAGGACGGTCTGCTCGATGTCTTGCACGGTGCTGAAGAGCCCGAGCGCGCGAACATTCATCTGCTGCAGGCCCTCTTCCACAAAGCTGCCGCCGGCATTGATGTTGTTGTTGGCCAACTGCTGCTCGACCTGGCCGATGCTCAATCCGTAGGCGACGAGTTTGCTCGGGTCAACGCGTACCTGGTACTCACGCACCGTGCCCCCGAAGTCGGAAACGTCCACCACGTCGGTAACGGACTTGAATTGCTTGAGGAGAACCCAGTCTTCGATCGACCTCAATTCCATCAGGTCATACCGGGGATTTGTGCTTCTCAGCGTGTACCAATAGATCTGGCCCGTGGTGCTCCAGTCGGTGCCGATTTGAGGTTGAAGGTTTTGTCCAGGAGGAAGATTGACCTGCGTCAGCCTTTCCAGCACCTTCTGGCGGTTCCAGTCGTTAACCGAACTGTCGTCGAAGATCATGATCACGAACGACAGGCCGAAAATAGACTCGGACCGCAGAAAGGTCATGTGCGGCATTCCGGCCATTTGTATTTCGATTGGAATGGTGACTTGCTGCTCTACCTCTTCCGCCGAACGCCCCGGCCATTGCGTAATGACCGTCACGTAGTTGTCGGCGATATCGGGATAGGCCTCTACCGGCAAGTTGTGAAGCGACACAACTCCCCAAGCGAGCAACAAGACGGCAATCGCCAGGACGACGAACCGGTTGTTGAGAGCGAAATCTACGAGAGCCCGGATCATTTTCTGCTTTCTATTTTCCTTCCCACTTCTCTAGGCTGGCGGTGTGTCCAAAACCCCGAGCGCCTGCCTAACATCACTGCGCAAGCACATGATCCAAGACCAAGGCGTTCGTAACTACTTGTTGCCCAGGTTTGAGCCCAGACTTGATCTCCTGCAGATTCGTGTTGTCTGGCAAGAGATCTCCGCCAACCACCCCCAAGCGGCGAAACTTCTTGTCGGGCGCGGGAACGAAGACAAAATCGCGATCATGCATATGCAGGACAGCGGATGCCGGGACAACCGTGTGCACCTCTGTCGTTTGACCGCGGAAGGTTGCCTTCGCGAACATGCCTAGCCGCATCATTCCTGGGTTCTGAACCTCGATCCGAACCTTGGCCGTGCGAATACTCGGATCGAGGATCATACCAACGTTGCTGACCCTTCCTTTGAAGGGGCGATCGGGATACGCATTCAGGGTAATCTCCGCGGTATCCCCAAGCCGGACATGGGCCATGTCATTCTCGTACACGTCGCAGACAATCCACACCGACGAGACATCTGAAATCGTGAACGGGCTGGGCGAGGAGTAGGCCTGCACGGTCGCTGCGTTCGTCACTTGCTGATCGGTGATCACGCCCGTGGTGGGCGCAACGATGTCCACGATGCCCATGGGTTTGTCGGGATCGTTGCCCAGTAGCCGAAGATGCTCGGTCGCGGTCTCGAGGGTGACCTTGGCGTCAGCTGCGGTGTCTTGCGCGACCTCCAGGTCTTGCTCTGCAATGGCGCCGTGTGCAAACAGGTCCACGGCTCGATTCAACTGCTTGCGCGCGAGAAGCTCGTCAGAGACAGCCTTGCGATAGGCGTCGAAGCCGCCCGCCACATCGTCGCTTCGAATAGTTAGTAACACCTGGCCTTTTTGCACCGTGTCGCCGAGTCGCGCGTGAATGGCCACGACGCGCCCAGAGGCGAGTGAGACGACCGGGACGTTGCGGGAGACATCAGGGGTGACTGTCCCCGTGACGACTAACTCGGACGTCGTGGGCTGCGCGGTAGCTTCAGCGAGCGGGAATTGCTCCGGGTGGTCGACAGTGAAAAGGCTGACATCCACGCCGGGAACGATGTTAGCAGGAGGCGGCGCTTCCGCCGCCGCATCAACATTCGCTCTGCTGCAACCCCAGAGAGTTAGCAGCAAAGGGATAGAGAGCAAAACAGGAACAAATACCCAACCTCTGCTTTTCATAAGTGTGTCCACATTCGCCACCCGCCGGAGTCGGAACCAGATCCGGAACGCTGCCCCCATTTCGTTTCGCGCGCATCGTTGTCTCCGCACCAGGAAAACCCATAGCATCTCAACTCCACCGAAATACGCGAGCGACGCGTACACGCCGCTTGTCACGTACGTTGCGACTCTTTCGAGGTCACTTACCGACAGATGGACGCACCCGCACTCGTGATTGCGTTAATTCTTTAACGTCCAGCTGTCCCTTATGGTCCGTGTCCAACCTGTCGAACTCTGTTTCCATAAACTTCATCCATTCTTCCTTGGAGACCTTGCCAACTCTTGTCCGTGTCCATCACGAGCAACAGTTGCTTAGCCGCTTCCGTTGCGGCGGCAAGCTTCCTTGCTTTTTCGGTTTTTTCGGCCGCCGGCGTTGGAGTGACTACCGTTGATTTCTCGCCTTGGGTATCTGCGGCATTCACTACCATAGTTCCCGCTAAGAACACCGCTGCAATGATGGCGAAAACAATCAGCCAGGGCCTAAACATGATTCCACCTCCATTTGAAATCGCTTGACCACGTGAAGCAGGCTTCCCCTTGAGGAATCCTGAATTCAACGCTAGAACTTGACCATGATGGCCATCCTGATACTGGGTTCATCCTTTCGTAGGTCCGGTGTCCAGAGGCCGCCGTGCGTAGTCGCACTCGCACTGCAGGCCGCTTGCGCGCTGCCGAGGTTGGCGCCGTTTGGGTCGGTGGGGTTGGAGGGGTTTACCGCCCACCCAATCCCAGTCGAAGTTCCGTCCATGCAAAGATAGGATCCGGGCGAACCATTGTTGCCGTTCGGCGGAGTAATTCCGCCTCGACCCGTGAAATACGGCACATTCGCGTGCCGATAGCCGAACTCCCAGAGAAAAGTAATGTACTGTCTGGGCATGTAATCGAAGGTGACGGAATTGTCCCAAGCTTTGTACACGAGGCCAGGATTCGTCGGGAAGTATGGCGACCCGGTGACCGCGGTCGCTCCATCGATAGGGGGAAGCAGCGTCAGATAGCGCCCCGGATTGTCCAATACGCCACCGCCAAGCGTCAATCCGTACAGATCCTTTTTGAACCACCAGCGGTTGTACAACATCCACCCCGCGAAGACTTGCTTGTAGGCAGTGATCTGGCCCGCGGACCTTTTATCTCCAAAGCAAGCCGCTCCTCCACCATATTCGCATCCCAGATCGCCGGTGAGCGAGAACGCCATCTTGTCGAGGGTCTTCTCTGGATGGTCGTAGTACTTGATCTCGACGCTGTCATCCGTGTGGATGCGTGAGCGGGCGCCGTTAAGGCCCAGCGTATCTTCACCCATTCCGTAGTTGTTGAAGACCAGCGAGAGCCACGGCTTCGGACGGTACAAAATCTGTCCTCCCAGGCCGGGCCGGTTGGCGTACCTGGCATAGGATTGCCATCCGTTGATGAACCACGGCTCAATCTTCAGTTTGTCGGTGGGAAACCACTGGACCCGGACACCATTGAAAAACCAGGGCGTGTTAGACGACACATAGGACGGCTGGTACGTCCAGTTATCGAAGTTGTAGTAGCTGAAGAGACCGATGTAGGACACGAAGATTCCCGCGTCGACGTTGAGACCATGGTTCACGTTGAAGTGGTACCCGCCGTAGGCTTCAGAAAAATATTTGTACGCACCAGTGAGGTCCCATTGGCCGCGTCCAACGCTGCCATCGTTGCGCGGTGTCGTAACCCCGAACATTCCGCCCATGGTCAAGACCCGGCCGCGAACGTTTTGCCAGTGGAAGTCACCCCCGAAGCTGATCTGCTCTATCTGGACTTCGTTCGACCGGAAAATCTCGGTCGAGCCACCCAGCGAGTCATCCTTCGGATGGTTCATGCTGCTTATGTAGTCAGTGTCAAATCTGATTTCAGGAGTGAAGAACTTCGAATCCCACACCGCGTCTTTATTGCGTGGGTTGCCGTTCAGCCAGGTCCAATCGGCATACGCAAAAGGCTCCGCCGGCGGTTGTTTTTCGGGCTTCGCGGCCGGAGCTGCAGATGTGGACTGGTCCTGCGGCTGCGCCGGTCCAGCCGGTACCACCGCCAGCGCCGGATCAGTTTCTTTTGCCAGAGCCCCAGCCACGGCCGTGGATGGCTGTACTGGCGCGGCATTTCCCTTCAGTTGCAATTCGAGTTGCTCAATGCGCGCTTTCATAGCCGCGAGCTCGCTTGCAACATCTGCGGGCACAGCCGGATTTGGCGCGGCCGCCGGCCGGGCGGGTGAGTCGCTGGTCGTCGATCCCACATCTGCAGGGCCCCCCGACGAAAGTTCCCCTGACTCGTGCAACTTCGCCATCTTTGCCTGAGCCTGTGGTTGCGCCTGGGCTTGCGCGTAACAACGCGAACCTTGAGCAAATGTCAGGCACAAAGCAAACATCGAAAGGAACATCGCACCTGCAGCGGCTGTGCGCAGCAGAGGTCTCATAGTTTTCACGTCTCCATCCCCTCCGGGTTCGGAATCGCTCTTTGCTTCACTGCATGACCACCGCTTACTGAAAGCATTCGTCATTTCACTTGCTCCCCTTCTGCTTAGCTCCGTTTTCCACCGATGCCGTTCATCGCCGCGTTTTATCCACGTGTAATCGGCAATCAGAGTCTTCATAAACTAAGTGCTGTCAGACGCCACCGTCCAATAGTAATTCTTCTTAGGACTATTACTTATTGACCAAAAGGAATAACTAATAAGCACCGGGCGTGTCATAACATAACTCTTGGCCTACCGGACAGCGAGCCACGGTCACGCACCTTGCTTCTGACTGTGATTATCGTTATTGCTTCTCTGGATCTGGCACGATCTTATTCGATACCTAAGCGCGCAAAGATCTCGTAAAGAGCGCATAAAATATTCATTAAGAATTGAGAGGCTAAATTGTGGGGTTGCCAATTCGGCACGGGACGAACTCACTAACCGAGAGTCAGCAGGCATGATATTTCCTGCGCGATGTAGACCAAGATAAGCTCACGCACCGTAAGCCGCGCAACCTAGCCAAAGGCAGACCGAGGCGTGTTCTATAGCTTAAAGCGGTGCACCACCCAACTCCTGCAAACCGCTAGCGCCCGGAAGACTGTTCTCGTCCGACGGCGATCCCTGCGCTTCCGCAGAATGCGCCAGCCGGTTGCCGCTTGCCGCTTGGATCGAAGTTGCCAATGCCGTTTCCATCAGAGCCCGGGCTTTGGTGGATGCAGTTGGGCTGCGAAACAGTCCGAATCGAACCTCGGAAAGCACAGGCAGCCTGGCGTACTTGACCCCACCGATCCCCGTATCGCGGACAGTTTCCGGTAGCAGCGCTGACACCCCCAGACCGGAGTCGAGCGCTGCCAAGGTCGCATCCAAGCTGGCGCTTTCGAACACCACACGCCACTCCCACCCGGCTTTGCGTAAGGAAGAAAGTATCTTGTCGCGCCACCAGCTCGTACTTTCACACAGTACGAGCGGCAGGATCTTGGGCGGATCGATAGAAAAGTCTGTGCTGGCAAACCAGGCTAAACGCGATCCCCACTCTATGACGGGCAGGCCTTTAATCCGCGTGGGATCGGCGATGACAAAATCCAGTTCTCCCTGCGTGAGCAGGAACTCGAGCTTTGCAGGCGCAGCTACCATAAGTTTCAACTCAACACCAGGTTGGGTCCTCTGGAACTGCTTGAGCACCGGCGTCAGTCCGGCAAGCCCCGTTTGCTCGCTGACGCCGAGGCGCACTGGCCCAGAGGCGGATTCTTCGCGTAGCCGCGCCAGCGCCTCTTCGTTGAGATCGATGGCGCGATTGGCGTACGCTACCAATAGTTCGCCGTGGCTGGTTAGTTTCACGCCATTTCGGCTTCGGTAGAAGAGCTTCCGGCCAATGATCTTTTCTAGCCGCAACATCTGTTGGCTCACAGCCGGTTGAGTCTTCGCAACCGCCGCTGCAGTCCGTCCCATACTCCCATGCTGAACTACGGCAAGAAACGTGCGCAGAAGGCTGAGCTCCAAATCCTCTCGATCGGTCGTCATCGCCATGTGGAATACCTTGCTCGCTAGCTGACTTTGTAAACTCCCAACAGCTTGAACGGTAGAATGCAGACCATGAAGAATTCGTGAAGAATCTTCATTAAAACTTTGACTGGACTAAATAAAACTTTTGATTATCTGAAACGTGTTTTGGGGGCCTGACATGCGCTGTTTGTGTTCATAGCGGACCGGCAAGATGCGGAGCTAGAGGGAAATTTAACGAGGGTTCTTCGCAGGAACCCTCGTTGGCGTGCTTGCTGGCGTCATTCTCTTGCACGTCTACGCAGCCTGAACTCTCGCCGTTTCAAAGATTTGGTAAGCGTACGAGCCGCCCCAAGAATAGCCCCACCAGTCGTCGAGCTATGCTTGGCATGCTGGCACGTTTAGACCGCTCCGCTCTGAACTACTTGTTCTTCACGGCGCGCCCGATCGTTTCCACCGCCAAAGTGTTTCCGTCCAGACGTCCGGTCACTGTTACCTTTCTGGCATACATGAATTTCAAGAGTCGGTCTTTATCGCCCTGCAGCTTGTACTCTTTGTCCTTAACAACCAGCACAATATCGTCACCATGGTCGACGGAATAGAGAGCCCAACGATACTGCGTCCACGCCTTTGGCAGCAGGACGCCCTGGCAATGTGCGCAACTCACCGACCCGGTAAGCGTGACCTCGGTTGTCGCGGCGCGGGCTGGCCGAACAGCGGCGGCCAGGCTCAAGGCGGCAATGCTCGCAACGACAGCAACTCGACAAATTACTGATGCACTCATGTTCATCTCCCGTGAAGCCCAAGCGCACTGATTGCTTGCGCTTCCTCGTGAAAGAACATAGAAGAGTGAGGATGGAAAAACCGTGAAGATTTCCACAAACTTTCATAAAGGTTTTGACTGCATCGCATCGAAGTTCATGGTGACGGAAGTACCCAATCGCAACGGAACTCAACAGATAGCTCGTCCCGCGGCCAGCAACGGTTCAAAGGGATTCGTCTTCCGCTGCCGATGACCGCGAGTCCGACGGATCGCAGAATCGGTAGCCAACCCAGGGCTCTGTCAGGATGTACTTCGGACGTGTGGCATCGTCTTCGATTTTCTTGCGAAGGCTTCTGACATAGGATCGCAGGTATTCGAGTTCCGTGCCGTACTCCGGCCCCCAGATCGTACGCAACAATTTGGCGTGAGTCACAGGAATGCCCTGGTTCCGCATCAGTAACGCCAGTAACTCGAATTCTGTCGGTGTCAGGTGAATCAGATCCCCATCTTTTCGCAGACAATGGCCTTCAATATCCATCTCTAGGGCGGCTACTCGAATCACTGCCGGTTGGGTTGCACTCTCCGCTTCGAGCCTGCGAAGCACGGCCCGCATTCGGGCCACGAGTTCGCGAAAACGAACCGGTTTGGTGACGTAGTCGTCGGCACCCGCCTCCAGCGCCCGCACCATGTCATTCTCCGCATCTCGCACAGTGACCATCAGGATCCCAATTTTGGGTGCCAGGGCGCGAATCTCACGGCAGGCTTCCACTCCACCGATTCCCGGCATGTTGATGTCGAGCAGTACCAGATCAAAAGTGTGTTGGAGAAGGATGTCAACGGCTTCTTCTCCGCTACGTGCCTCCTCGATCACAAAACCGCTGGCAGCCAGGGAAGTCCGCAACACTTTGCGCAAGGCTGGTTCATCATCGACAACCAGAACATGAGGTGGGAGCGATGCCATCGTCATGCTCCGCCCTGCCATTGCCTGCATTGCCGAGAGCACAGCATTTTGACTACCGACGCCGGTGCGGGCCGAGCACGCCTGCAAGCGTTCGTGAGAGTTTCGAGCGCGATGTAAACCGATGCCATACCCTCGCGAGAGAATCGATTGCTACTTCGGTAGAAGCGCCTACGCCAGGTGCACGGTGCGAGGCCTTCTCAACCGAGCCTTCTTTTGGGAGGATAGAGCCGCAGGCATGAAAAACCCGTAAGGATTTCCTAAAAAGTTTGAGCGGGTAGATAGTAGGCCGCGAGTGCGGCCCGGCGACCAAGGTTTGTCGGCACAACTCAGGGCTAAGCTGTCTTGCCGACGTGATCAGAATCATTTTTTGCAATTGGGATGGTGAGGCGGAAAGAGGTTCCCTCACCGTCAAGTGCATCGCCGCTCTCAAGATCGAGGTTTCCGCCATGCGCCTGGGCTATTTTTCGGGCAACATATAGACCGAGACCCGACCCCGGCGCCACGTGGCGTGCTTCAGTGCCACGATAAAAGCGCTCGAAGATCCTGGCGCGTTCATTCGGCGCAATAGGGCTTCCACTGTTCCATACTCGAACGGCCACTAATTCATGCTGTGATTCGATGCCGATCTTGATGGCGGAGCCCGAATGGGAATACTTGCAGGCGTTGTCCAGCAATTGAAGCATAGCAAGCCGTAGCAACTCAGCGTCGGCGAGGACCTCAGCGGATGTTACGTCTCTGGTCAAAGATAACTTTCGGTCGGTCCAGCGTTCCGTGTATTCATCGGCCAGATGTGTAACCAGTTCGACAATGTCCGTTAGCTCCAGTTGCGGCTTGACCTCTTCTCTGTCTAGCCGGGCGATTCGGAGCAATCGCGAGGTTAACCGGCCCAGCCTTGAAGCCTCCATTTCCGCCGTTTCGGCCAGTTCCAATTGTTCGGGACGTAGCCCGCTCGTTTCACGGAGGCCACCGGCGGCGGTAACGATGGCGGCCAGAGGAGTCTTGAACTCGTGGGCCAGTGCATCGAGGATGGCTCCGCGGAACACCTCTGCCTGAGCGGCCGCGGCGGCGTGGCTTGCATCGCGAAATACACGCGCTCTTTCCAGCATAGCGGTCGCCAGTGCCGTAAGCGGGCCTGCGGTCAGTTCCCCATCACGCAAGCCATCGAATCCAATCGTTCCTGTTGTTTGCCCGGGTGCCCGCAGACACCGGATGAAAACTCCAGAGACGTTATCATCGGCGTCTTGGCGTGAGATATACGCTGCCCGAGTCCGCTCCGCGAGACCGTTTCGAGATTCTCCGTCGCTGTAGAGTTCCGTGTTAGCCCCGTCGTAGAGGCAGACAGCCTGGACCCGGAAGACTTCGCGAAACAGTCCGACCGCCTTTGCCATCAATAGGTCGTCCGGATCCAGCGCGAGCAAGCGTTGCGTCAATTCGTACAACAACTTCATCTCGTGGCGCTGAAGCTCCGATGTCTCCGCCTCCTGGCGCACTTGAGTCATGAGGCGAGTGATGACCAACCCCGTGATCAAGAAAGCGATCAACGCCCAAATGTCTGAGGAATCGCTTACCCTGAACGAGAAAATCGGGGGAACAAAGAAGAAATTCAAGCAAAGATCCGCGATGATGGAAACAACGGCAGAGGAGACGAAGTCGCCGAGCAGGGATTGCAATACCACAATAATCAGATAAAGGAAGCCGGTTGCCGTGAGATTCAGCCCCAACCCGTAGCAGATGAAAGTTACCAGGCCTACCAGAAGAGTGCCGGGGACAGCCCGAATGCCGGAACGCCAGAACCTATGGATCTTGACTCTCTGCATACGGAGTACTCTCTTGGCCCACTCAGGCCTCGCTGACACCGCTATCAATCCTACGCCAGGCATTCTGCAAAACAGTTTCTTGAATGCGCCTTCCCATTCCCCATGCGGGAAGATTGCGAAGGCATCACCCAGACAACTGCCAGCCTGGCGCGGTACGAGAAGCAGAAACGAGCCCACGACGGGACTGACGGTGTACGCAGCCTTCAGAGTTGTGCGGAGCGACTGGTCGACCGTACGAGCACCGAACCGATCAAGATGTATTCACGGGCGGGTTGCAGCATGGCGAAAAGAGAGACAGGTACTACGCTGCAATCAGAAGCGTGCGCCTCGAATCAGAAATAGTGGAGCACAACTGCGGGATAGGCGTTGCTGAATCCATGTACGCAATGCAGATAGGTACAGAAGAAACTATTCCGTGGGTGCGTAATAGCCCTTCTTGGCATACAGCCGGAAGGATGCTTGAGATGCCGAGCCTGTGAGGCGAACTTTAAGCCTGCGCCATTTGCCGTCTCGGCTGCGATTGCTCGGGTAATAACCAAGAACGTACTGATTGCGCAATTCGTGGCTGATCTGGGTCACAGCGCGGAAAAGTTCTACCGAGTCATGAACAGAGAACACGCGGCCTCCGGTAACCGATGTGACTTCGGCGAGCTGAAGTGGCCCTTTCCTTTCTTCGAGTCTGGTTGCGTATCGGTCGAACATGCCGATCGCGTACACCTCTACATCAGCTTCTTCCAGGAGAGACTCTAGTTCCGACTCGGTGTACCGGCTGTGGTTGTCACCACCATCGGAAACCAGACTTCGGGGGATTGCGTAGCTTCGTAAGTGATGGGTGCGCACCTTTACCAACAATTTATGAATCTTTTATTCGATATTTACGGACTCTCGTATCCAATGATCTCGGTTGAGTAATTCCGGCAACGGTTCAGGTGCTGGGCCAAGCCTGAAGGCTGAAATGTTCGTCACAACGGTAATGACGGTGCTGTGCACGGCGGGTATCGCATTTTACGTACGATTCCTAGTCGCGCTATGCAAGGAGTGCAAACCTCGTTTGATTGGTTATTGGGTGCGTTTGCGACTCGGCTCCGGCGAAAACGCTATAGCTGAACTGCAGGAGCGGGAAAAACCAGCGACGCGCGCTGCGTGAAAACGGGTTGAAACCAAACACCGTAGGAGTCAAGTACGTTGCGGCGAACGAACATTGCGCCCGCAGCGCTCAGCGTCGCCTTGTCGAAACTTGTTCCCTTCCAACCACACCGAGGCGGCACTAGAATGTTTAGGGGGCAATAGAGCGCTTGGTGCGTTCTGAGTCCCAGCAAACTTCGCGCTTTGATAAACGATGTCACAATGAAGAACCGGAGTGAAAACCGGGCAGAGGATGTTTTATAAGCGTGTGACGACGCCTCGGTCGGCCTTCTTCTGAGTAGGGCTGGTGGATCTCTACAGCGCAATTCAATGCGTGTTGTTTGTGGCCGTCGTTACCATCCTGGTGAAGCCCTTGGGCGGGTACATGGAACGGGTCTTTTCCAGGAAGCGGACCGTACTTGATCGTTTATGTCTTCCGGTTGAGCGGCTCATCTATCGCATGACTGCGGTTGATCCTAGTGTGGAAATGACGGGCAAGGAGTATGCGACGTGTTTCGTGCTCTTTGGTTTTGCCGGCACGCTCCTGTTGTATGGCATTCTCAGAGTCCAGCAGTTTCTTCCCTGGTTCTTTCCCCAGTACCACACGACGCCGTTATCCCCAGATTTGGCTCTGAATACGGCGATCAGCTTCTCGACGACCACTACTTGGCAAGCCTACGCTGGCGAGAACACGATGAGCTATTTCAGCCAGATGGTGGGACTCTGCGCGCAGAATTTCCTGGCTGGCGCTGCGGGGTTAGCCTTGGGTGTTGCCTTCGTCCGCGGTCTTGCGAGGCAACTCTCAGGAACGCTCGGCAACTTTTGGGTTGATCTGACCCGCGCCCTGCTCTGGATCCTGTTGCCCGGAGCATTGCTGGGCGCCGCGCTTCTAGTCTGGCAGGGCGTTCCGATGAACTTCCGTCCCTATGCGGTTGCCACCACCGTCGAGGGTGCCCAGCAGGTCATACCGCAGGGTCCTGTAGCCGCACTGGAGATCATCAAAAATCTCGGGACGAATGGCGGCGGTTTCTTCAACGCGAATGGAGCTCATCCGTATGAGAACCCCACGCCACTTACAAACTTTCTCGAAATGTTGGCGATCGTGCTCCTGCCGGCGGCATTTACGAACACCTTCGGCAGGATGGTTGGTCAGCCTCGACAGGGCTGGCTTTTCTACTGGGTGATGGTGCTCCTCTTCGGCTCCGGACTGGTCTTCGTGCATCACTTTGAACAAGGAGGGGATCCCCGTCTCAGGAGTGTGGATTTCCGAAATAGTCGCGTCCAGTCTGGCGGAAACATGGAAGGGAAGGAGGCCCGCTTCGGCATCGGCGGTTCGACCCTCACAGCTGTCGTTACCTCCAACACGGCCACGGGATCAAACAACTCCATGCACGACAGCTACACCTCGCTCGGTGGCATGGTTCTGCTGGTGAACATGCTGCTCGGCGAGCTCATATTCGGAGGCCTGGGAACTGGTCTTTACAGCATGGTTATGACCGCCGCGATCGCTGTGTTTCTCGCGGGATTGATGGTGGGGCGTACGCCTGAATACCTTGGAAAGAAGATAGGGCCGGCGGAGAACAAAATGATCATGCTGTACTCCTTAGCCGCGCCCCTGGTCGTCCTCCCACTCACCGCCATTGCCGTCAGCACCAGGGCGGGACTGTCCGGGTTGACGGTCAACGGCGGCCCGCATGGCTTCACGGGGATTCTGTTTGCTTACACATCCTGCTTCGCCAACAACGGCCAAAGCTTTGCAGGCCTAAGCGCGAACACCCCGTTCTACAACCTGACAACAGCACTAGCGATGATGGTGGGTAGGTTCGGCTTGGCGATTCCTGCCTTGGCATTCGCAGATCTATTTGGCCGTCAGCGAAGTACCCCTTCTTCGTCGGGAACTCTTCCGACCTATTCTTTTTCATTCGGAGTTCTGCTTACCACCTGTTTGATAACGATGGTGGCCCTGAGCTATCTTCCGGCCTTGGCACTCGGTCCTCTACTGGAACGATTGCTTTTCGGAAGATAGAGCGTGTGCGAAGAGGGCTCGCAGCAACCGTAAGCTGACGGCCACGTCCGTCTTCGAATACATGCGGATCTGCTCAAAGGCTGCGTCCAGCAGGCGCTCGAAGTGGATCCATCCAATGCTGGCGCGAACGATGCCCGGCGGGTCGTAGAGCAAATCCTGCGGCGGCTCTCGGGATGCGAAGCGGATTAGAATGCGGCTCAACTGATCGATACAGTTGATCGCGGTGGTGGGGTCGTTAACGGCGGGCGAGATCGCCTTCAACGCAACATCGACAATCTGCAGGACGCCAAACACTCCACGTCCTGTTGCAACGTTCTAGTTGGGCCGAAGTCGAACGCGGTAAGCAACTCGTCGGTTTCCTTGGGGGTACACGTTCCCCCTTGAAGACCATCATCAACGGGATTCCGGTCGGAACGAAGTGGCCGACCCGACGCAGAAGCGGATAGCGACGTGATAGTGCTTCGCAAGGGCTACCAGACAGTCAGGGTCGACCGCACCGGAGGGATAGGCCAAGTGGCTTGGATGTCGATGAGTAGCGGCGCTGAGTGGTCCAGGCGTTAGGAGTAAGTTCTGGAAGGCGCTGGATTGTGACATCGGCCAGTCCGGGGAGCACCGCTGCCAGATAGTCGCGCACGGAGATTCTCAGCCGTCGGCAGCTTTCCACGACCGAGAGAATCGCCGCAACCTTCGGTCCCGCCTGTGGGCTGCCTATGTGGATCCAATTCCTTCGACCAAGAGCTACCGGACGCATTGAATTCTCCGCCAAGTTATTACTAAGCTCCAGTTCGGGGTACTCCAGGACTCGCGTGAGTTTCTTCCAAAGCGTGAGCGCGTACTGGCAGGCCTTGCTGAGTGCGCTGGCAGGCAATGCGACGGACTGCGCTGCTTCGATCTTGCTGCGGATATCATCTAGGAGAGGCTTGGCTCTTTCCTGACGCAGAGCATGACGGCCAGTGAGATCAATTCGCCTGCGCCGAGCTTCGGCGTCGACGGCAAACAGCTCGTCCATCCGTGCCACAATCGGAGTTGCAACCGGGTCTCGGGGATTCAGCTGCACCGCTTCAAAGAACTGTCTTCTCGCGTGAGCCCAGCACCCGACGTGAACCATTCTCGGTCCGCCGATCTGGTCATAAGCCGCGTATCCGTCTGTTTGGAGAATGCCTTCGAACTGTCCCAGAAACTGCCTTGGCCCATCGCGTCCACGACCTAAGCGAAAGTCGAACACCACGGTTTCTCCGGGCCGACTGTATTGCCAGAGATAAGCTTTGTGGTTCTTCCCGCGGCCCTCGTGCATCTGCACATCTACTGGCGTTTCATCCGCCTGTATGTAACTTCCGCGAATCAACTCTCGTCTCATCGCGGCGACCATAGGGATCAGGAGCTCGCCGACTTTGAGGACCCAGCCGTCCAGCGTCGCGCGGCTGATTTCCAAGCCGATGTCCCTTTCCAGAATCACACTCTGCCGATACAGAGGCGCATGATTGCAATATTTGCTGACCACCGTATCGATGACGACCCGGTCGCTGGCCAGGCACTTCTCGATAATCCGTGGCGGCAGCGGTGCCGCGAGCACTCCAAGTTCCTCACACGACCGGCAAGCCCGTTTCTCTCGTTTCGTGACCAGCACAAAGTACTTCGCCGGTTCCACATCCAACTGCGAACTCTCTTCGTAGCCGATCACCACCGTTGCTTTGCCGCAGCGTTTGCACAATCGCTGATCCAGGGTGCAGGGCATAATCCGCTCTACGCGAGCAAGATTCGGAGGCAATTCCTGACGGCCTGGATGTTTACAGGATCTCGTCGCCGAGCGATGCACGGGCGCCTGCTCACCCTCCCCCTGCACTGTCACTTCGCTGACGACGGGCTCAAGTTCGAACAGCTCCATTTGCGCGCGGGAGAGCTTTTCGCCGCCCGCTCCATACTTCTCGATCCGCATCAGCCGCAAACGCTCTTCCAGCACACGAATCCTCAGCTCCGCGTACTGCAGCCGGCTCTTCAGTTGTGCGATGAGTTCCAGATCGGCTGGTGCTGAAGGAATGGGAGCTACACTCACAATGGCTTACTGATTTACCAGAGTCGATCCCAACGTTCAAGCAGTTTATGCAACAGCATGCCCTTCTGGTGGAGCCTTCCGGTACCAGTGCTTCCTCTTGGTCTTGGCCAGATCGATCCCACCCAACACCAAGGACAGCTCTTCGTGACTCAGGACGACCTTGCCTTGTGCATCACCCGATTGCGGCCAACTCAAGCGCCCTTTCTCTAACCTTTTCGCACAAACCCAAAGCCCGGTCCCGTCCCAGACGAGTACTTTCAATCGGTTTCGCTGGGCATTGCAGAACAGGAACAAGTGCCCACTGAGCGGGTCGCACAACAATCGATCCCGGATCAGACCGTACAGACCCTCGAACCCCTTGCGCATGTCGGTGACTCCGGCGGCCAGGTAGATCCGTGTGGCTGGACCCAATCCAAACACGGTTTACACCCGCTCCAGTGCACTCACCAAGCGCTCGAACGTATTTGTATCAAAATCAGGATGTACCTCGATCCGGTGCCCGCCCGCCAGCACCACGGCCAGTCCGCAACTCGGTTCGTGCTGCGTCGGCGATTTCTCGGCGGCCAACTCCACCGGCACCAACCGGCCGGCCCCAGAAGCTGCTCTACTCCTCCTCTTCCAGCGTTGCTTCTTCAGGTGCCGATTCAGCGTGCCGAAGCTCAAACCCCGACTCCGGCAAAACTCGCTGCGTCGCATGCCGCTGCTCACAAACTCCGCCACCAACTGCTGAACTTCCGCTCGCGTACGTCGCTTGGGCGCTACCACCTTCTTTTCTGTGGTCATCGAGCTACTTCAACACAGACACGTCTCCGCGAACAGGTGTGTTGGTCAAACGCTTACGGTGTAAACGCGATATTACAACAACAATCGATACTCTATTACGCGCTAGCGGATTGCTGGCACATCGGTGAAATGCGTCCGCATCAGGCCGGGATGATCGCCTGTCCCCGCCCCATTTGTTGCCGAAAATATTTATTTTCGACCCGGTTTTCCTGCTGTGTCCTCATACGTCCACAGGCGGCAAGGGTGCATAATGCACGTGCTTAGCGTAGCGACGTCATCGGCAGGAAGTTTTGAACGTCGCTGGTAAAATCGCGATCCTACAACCAGTGGCTGGTGGGCACTACCTCAGCGAAGCACAGAGAAATTACCTTGGTCATATTCCGAGTTAGGGAAATCCGGTCTAATTTCAGCATAGTCTGCACATTGGGGAGGGAGCATGAAATCAGCGGATCTGGCAAGAAAATTGTGGCGAAGCGAGGAGGGTCAGGACATCGCCGAGTATGCGGTGATGCTCGCGGTGATCCTGGTGATCGTCATTGGAACCGTCCGTCTGATCGGCGGGAATGCGAATAATGTGTTCTCCACGGTTAGCAGCAGCATCTCGCAATAAGCGCTGGTGCCATTTGGCATATCAAGCAGTTTGGCGAACCTGTTGCCTCAATTAAATGAGGCGATGTAACGCCACCCAAAGGTCATTCGCTAGGCTTTTCACAAGCTTCGCAGGAATGGGAATCTTCCGCTCTTTGTAAGCCGGTGACCGATTACCTCAGTTATCAGGGCTAACCTTGGCGGAGTCGAAAGACACACACTGCCCTTGTGGCCCTTGAGGCCCCTGCGACACCGGTGCCAAGATCCCGTTCAACGGTAACGCACCATAAGAGGGCGCCCCGGCTTGAGGTAGGTCCTTGAGCGCTAACGTCATCACCTACTGAAAGGACCAACAGCGTGTCCGCGGTGCCAGGTGGGAGCTTGGTGAAAGCTTCGTTGATGGGTGCGAGTTTTCGCTTTTACTCGCCTACGCCGACGATCACAGGCGTTCCACGCGGAGATTCGTGCGAGCCGCTCTCGGGTTCTAGCGTAACCGCAAAGTTCTTGGCTTCGACACCCTCCGGCAGCGGAAGATTCACGACCGTCGCGCTGCCACGAGCATCGGGCTTGAACAGGCCCGCCGCGATGGCGGCATCCGCCCGTCAACGAATGACGGGGGTAGTACGCATTGAGGGCAAATTGCTACACCCCCCACACCGCAGGCCAGGCCGGGGCCCGTGCGCGAGTGGGGCGGGCGGGCGGTCGGGAATTGAATGGGCGAGCGAGCGTGCGGTCAGATGCGCATTAGGGGTAAACAATTCCAGCTCTTGCGTCAATCGATATGCTCGCCCTCTTCAAACTGGCCGTCCGCAGATGGGAGCACATCTCGCTCGCCAGCCATCCAGACGTATAGAGTTGGCAGCAAGAAGATGCTCATCACCAGGTCCGCAATCAATCCGCCCACGATGACGATGGCAAAGGGGCGCTGAGAATCGGAACCAATCGCGTGCGAAAGAGCCGCCGGTAGTAGCCCCAGAGTTGCCACCAGCATCGTCATCATGATGGGCCGCAGTCGCAGCACAGCTCCCTCAACTGCGGCGTCCTCTATGGTATAGCGCCGCGCTCGAAGCTGATTGATATATTCCAGCATGATGACTCCGGTTTGCACGGACACGCCAAACAGCGCCAGGAAGCCCACGCCGGAGGAAACACTAAAATTGGTACCAGTAATCAGAAGGGCCAGCAGACCCCCGATGCGTGCCATGGCAACATTCGCCAGGATCAGCAACGCCCATTTAAAGGATTTGAACATCGTGTACAGAATGATGAAGATCAGGAGAATCGTGATGGGGAGCACGATCAGCAGACGCTCGTCCGCTCTCTTCTGACTCTCGTATTCTCCCTCCCAATCGATGTGATATCCGGGCGGCAGTTTGACCTGATCGTTGACCTTCTTCATAGACTCTTCCACCGCGCCGCCCAGATCACGAGCACGGACACTGTACTTGATGGCAACATAACGCTGATTGCCTTCACGATAAATTTCGGAACCGCCATCCCTCACGCTGATCTTGCAGAGCTGTGCGAGCGATACCCGTTCACCGGAAGGCGATAGCAGACGAATGTTCTCGATTGCCTCCTTCGTGTCGCGGTAGTGCGGGAGATAGCGCAGCGTAAGGTCGAAGCGGGCCTCGCCCTGGAGGACCTGGGTGAGTGCGTTTCCCCCCACCGCGGTCTGAATTGCATCCTGCACATCCGCAACATTGATCTGGTAACGAGCCGCCGCGTCGCGGTCCACCGTCACGTTCATGTTGGGCTGGCCGAGCACATGAAGGACTCCCAGGTCCTCGATTCCCTTGATACCCCGCATGATGTTGGCGATCTGGTCACTTTTTTCTTCCAATACTTTCAAGTCGTCGCCATAGACTTTGGTGGCAAGCTCGCCCTTCACTCCACTGACCGCCTCCTCCATGTTGTCTTCGATGGGCTGCGAAAAACCCCATACCACGCCGGGGATTTTATTGAGTTCGCGATTCATGGAGGCGATTAATTCGTCTTTGTTTTCGTGGAAAACAGGCCGCCACTGTTCTTTCGGTTTGAGATCGACGAAGTACTCCGTATTGAAAAAGCTGGTTGTATCCGTGCCGTCATCCGGCCGCCCCGTTTGACTGGTGCATTGCGGGACCTCGGGAAAAGAGCACAGGATGATTCGGGCCTGGTTCGAGAGCCGGATCCCCTCATCCGGTCCGGTGCTGGGCGCAAGTGTGCCACGTACCCAAAGCGCACCTTCATCCAAGTGGGGCAGAAATTCGGAACCGATGACGCCGCTGAAGGCGAGGTAAACTGCTATGAAAAGACCGAGCACCCCGACACCCACCGTGAGCACACGCCGCCGAATGGCCCACCGAACCGCTGTGCGGTAGTGCTTGATCGAGAACTCCATGGCTGGATTACGCCATTCCTTCGCTCCCTTCGCGAAGGCGAAACTTGCCAGCACGGGCGCGATCACAATCGAGAAGAGCAATGCCCCGAGCAGTGCAAAGGCTACGGTCCAAGCCATGGGATGAAAAAGCCGGCCCTCGACGCGTTCCAGCGTAAAGATAGGCAAATAAGCGGTAATGATGATGGCGATGGCATAGAAAACAGGACGTTGGACTTCGTGCGAGGCGTCACTGATTCGCTCGCTTGCCGTTTTGGAGTCCCCGTTCTTGTGGCTTAAGTGCCGCACGATGTTTTCGATCATCACTACCGCGCCATCCACCACCATGCCAAAATCCAACGCGCCGAGCGACAGGAGGTTGGCGGGAATGTGCCTCAGGTCCAAACAAACGGACGCAAACAACAGCGAAAACGGAATCGTTGCCGCGACGATCAGCGCGCCCCGGACATTGCCGAGGAATATAAGAAGAATGATCGATACCAGGACCATTCCTTCCGCAAGGTTGTGAAGCACCGTGTGCGTGGTGAAGTGAACAAGATCACTGCGATCGATGAAGGGAACAACCTTCACGCCCGGAGGCAGAATGTGATCGTTCAGTTCCTTCACCTTTTTTTCGATGCCCTGCAGCGCCGTATCCGCCGCAGCGCCTTTTCGCAACAGCACGATGCCTGACACCACATCGTCGTTATCAACAATCTTTCCGTCCTCGCGGTGAATGGCTCTGGCAAACTGGCCGAGCCGAATCTTTGGACCTTGCGAAACGACCGCAATATCCTTCACCCGCAGCGGCGTGCCATTCCTGGTCATGATGACCGTGCGTTCGATGTCCTGGGCACGGTCGACCAATCCGACGGAACGCACGTTGATCTGCTGCAGACCCTCTTGTATGAAACTTCCGCCTGCGTTCACGTTGTTGTTGGTGAGTTGTTGCTCGACCTGGGCCAGGCTCAGGCCGTAGGCGACCAGTTTGTTGGGGTCGACCCGAACCTGGTATTCACGGGTGGGGCCGCCGAAGCTGGCAACGTCGACAATGTTCGGCACAGATTTGAAATTCTTTTCGATGATCCAGTCTTCAATGGACTTCAGTTCCATCGGGTCATAGGCCGGATTGGTGCTGTGCAGGGTGAAGAAATAGATCTGGCCGACTGGGCTCCAGTCCGTGCCCATTTGCGGTACTACGTTTGGTGGCAGGGTAACTTGGCTCAGCCGTTCCAGAACCCGCTCGCGGTTCCAGTCGTTGTCTGCTTCGTCGTCGAAAATCAGCTTCATGTCGGAGAGTCCGAAGAGCGAAAACGACCGCAGATGCACGACATGCGGGATGCCGTTCATAACGATTTCGAGTGGAATCGTGACCTGCTGTTCGATCTGTTCCGCCGAAATCCCCGGCCATTGCGTAATGATCTCGACGTAGTTGTCGGCTACGTCGGGATACGCCTCGATGGGAAGGTCATGGAATGCAACCATTCCCCCCGCGAAAAGCAGCAGTGCGAAAGCCAACACGAGCAGGCGGTTGTTAAGAGCAAAATCGACGACTCGACGAATCATTCATTGCTCCCGTTTATTGCTCCAAGGTGTTTTGCAATACCAGGGCATTCAACACCACTTGATCTCCGGGTTTGATGCCGGAAACAACTTCCTGCAGGTTGCCGGGGAGCATGTTTCCCGCGATCACTTCCAGGCGCTTGAAATGTCCCGCGATCACAGGCGTGTAGACCCACTCGCGATCGTGCAAGTGCAGAATGGCGGTGGCGGGAACCGCGGCCCGTGTTTCCGGCTGCTTACCGTAGAAGGTTGCAGTGGCGAACATTCCCACCCGCATCATTCCGGGGTTGGCGACTTCGAGTCGAACCTTCGCAGTGCGGAGACTGGGATCGAGAACCGGCAGGATGTTATCGATCCGGCCTTTCAACACCCTGTTGGGATAGGCATTCAGGCGGATATCCGCGAATTCACCCACCTGCACGGCGTCGAGATCGTTTTCGTAAACGTCGCAGATGATCCAGACATAAGAAAGATCGGAGATAGTGAAGGGATTGGGGCCAGACAAACCCTGCACTCCCGCTGCGTTGGTGACCTGTTGGTCCGTGATTACACCCGATATAGGGGCGGTAACGTCGACGATTCCCGATGGATGGTCCTTGTCCACGCCCAGCAGTCGCAACTGTTCGGCTGCGGTATCCAGATCAACCTTGGCGTCCTGTTCAGTGTCTTCCGCTTGTTCAAGAGCGCTCTTGGCGATAGCGCCCTTCTCGTAAAGAATCTGCGCTCGTTCGAGCTGTATACGCGCCAGCCGCTCATCGTTCACCGCCTTTAGATAGAACTGGTAAGCTCCCGAGACATCGTTGCTCCGGACCCTCAACAGCAACTGGCCCTTTTTCACGGTGTCGCCTAGCCTGGCCTTAATTTCCACAACTCGTCCTGAGGCGAGCGAGATCACGGGCACCGCGCGGGCAATGTCGGGCTGCACCACGCCGGTGACATTCAGCGCCGGTGCCACTTTATGCTCGACCGCCGTGACCAATGGAAACTGGTCGGGATGGTCCACTTTGAAGTTGTTGGCGTCCAGGTCAGGCTCGACGGTTGCCAGAGGCGGGGCCTCGGCCTTCGGGTCCACTTTGGTTTCGCCGCAACCAAGGAGGAGCAAACTCAAGGGCAAACAAAGAGTTGCTACTAGGACCAGGCCGGCAAATCTGGTTTTCATGGGATAACCTCCCGACCGACGGCCATATTCAATTGGGCCGCAGCCGTCAAGTAAGAACCAAGCAAGTTCACGTAGCTGAGTTCCACGGTGCGATACTCACTTTGCGCGTTCAAGAAATCGAGCAGTGATGCGCCGCCACGCTGATACGCAAAGAACACCGTGTCGCGAACTCGAACTGCCTGTTGCAGATATTTCGCTTTATAGGGCTGCAGCAGAATCACATTGCTGTTCACTATCGCGTAGGCGGAATCAACATCGCTGAATACTTGCGCCTGGGCGGCATCCAGTAGCCTCTGGTTTCGATCGATGTCTAGCTTTGTGCGCAGCTTCTCGCCTTGATTCCGGTCGAAGATGCGTAGCGGAATGCTCACATTGAAACCAATGTATTGATCGATCGGAGGATTGCGTCCAACATCGAAGCCAAGCGTCGGATCGGTCGACCCATTCGCGACCGCAAGTTTGTGATCAGTCTTAGCTTTGTCGACCGACTGAGCGGCTGCCCGCAGGTCAGGACGCGTGTCCAGAGCGATTTTGCGGAATTCGTCCAACGGTAAAATCTGTTCACTGAAGTCGAACGGTCCGGTTGCGTCAAACTGTTCGACGGGAGTGCGATCGTTCAACAACATGAGCAGTTGGATTTTTGCGGTGCGAAGGTTGACGTCCGCCGTCTGCAAATCGGATTCATATTGGACGCGCTGCAGTTCCAGCCGGTCGAGATCGATCTGTGCGATGTCGCCCGCCTTGAATCGTTCTCGGCTAACGTCGAGGACGTGGTCGTAGTAGGCGAGATTGTCTTTCGCGAGCTGCAAAACCGACTTGGCCTGCAAGGTTTGCACAAACGCGCCTCGCAGGTTGAAAAGCAGCCCCCTTTCCAGGTCAACCTGGCTGGATACAGCGATAGCCGTTCCCTCTCGCGCGCTCAACTGTCGCAATTCGCGCTTATGCTGACGCTCGTGCAAATAGCTGGCGGATGCCACCGTTAACAGGGACCCGAACGTACTGTGGGGCGGGCCGCCGTTGAACGGATTGATCTGATCGACGCTCAGTGACAAGCCTGGGTTGGGACGAAGAAAGGCCGTGATCTCCTCGGCCTTCGATTCATCGATGTTCAGCGTGCCTGCTAGTAGTGTCGGGTTGTGCTGTTCAAATCGTTCGCGTACCTGCTCCCAACTCAATGGGGGCTGGGATTGTGCCACGACACACACGCTGCACACCATCAGGGCACAGCACCATTGCAACTCTTGCATCCATGACTCCGTTCATGCACCGAAACTCCACGGCTAAGAATGTGCCGACTTCTTCGGGTTCCGGCGTCTTCGGCTAGCGTTCAGATTTCGCGAACACTTGCGAGTCCGAGCCTTTGGCAGGCGAGACATCAGCTCGGTGAGCCGGCAGCTACCATCGCGAGGTACAAGCAGACAGCGAACACGGCGACCACAGCCAAAACATAACCATTCAATACCTCTAGATTCACGGGGCACTCCGAGCACGTGGTTAGGAATCCGGACCGCCTCCCAATTTTCCGTGGAGCGACACCCCTGCCTAGCGCCCCTCGCACTCGGGTCTGAACCTTATGTATCCTTAATTTCCGGTTCTCGGAAGACACTCAACCGGTATGCTGGCGAGTATTTCGATTTCGGGAGCGTGCCCACTTGCCCAATCGCTTGATTGGGCCCGATGAATGGTTCAGAACCATACGCGATTTCGCGCGGGAGCACGAATCCCTCGATTGCCGCATCTCTAATCTTTCTGGCAATCCTTTGATTGGCTTGGGAAGTAATGGGATAATAACCGATCAATCGAGACCTATGTTGAACTTGGAATGGATCTGGGAACCACGGAACCGGACCTTCGTTCTGCTCACCAGCGTGGCCATCGTCCTGGCGATCGCGGTCGTGGACTGGTGGACGAAACCCTACGTCTCGCTGGGTTTTCTCTATTTCTTTCCCATTATGCTCGCGGCTGGGTTCTTGCCAAGGTGGGCAATCGTTCTCATGGGTATCGCCTGCGCGCTGCTGAGCGAGCGTTTCAGCAACTTGGACCCGGCAGACGCTCCCATCCGTACCAGTTTTGAAGCGTTGGCACTGGTCGGTTCCGGACTGTTCATCTCCGAAGTGCTGCGCAACCGTCGATTAAGATTGGCGTCCCAGGAGCGATTACGCGTCCTGGTGGAAACGAGTCCCGCGGCAATTGTCACGGTTGACGATCATGGCTTCATCGAACTCGCCAACCAGGCGGCAACTGAACTGATGGCCCCACGGGACGGACATCTGATCGGGCAGCCAATCGCGGCATACCTGCCTGAGCTACATCACGCATTGCGCTGGGAAGAGGGGCCACAATTCAGGACCTCAATGCAATGCCGCGGGCATCGTGGCAACGGAGAGTCGTTTCTAGCCGACGTGTGGTTCTCCAGCTATAAAGAAGGAGCAACCCCCAAGCTGGCTGCGATCATCGCTGATGTCACCGAGGAACGAAACGCCGCCGAGGATTTGACCTCGACCGGGTCCGATCACCGGGAAAGGACGCCCTTGAACAATCGTGAATCTGACGTGCTCCGGCTGCTTGTTCAGGGTTTAGCCAACAAGGAAATAGCATCGCGTCTAAACGTCTCCGAGAGCGTAGTCAAGAACACCATCCAGCAACTGTTTGCAAAAACCGAAGTACGCACTCGGAGTCAACTGGTTCGGGTCGCGTTGGAATGTTATCGGGATCTTCTGTGAAAGCGTCCTTATAGGGCATGCTAACGCTTTTCGAAATTATGCTTCGCCCAGAGTAACATTAGCGACTTTGGCCAGGGCCTCCCAATGCCTCGGGTGTGGGCGGTGTCGGCCCGCGCGGATGTCCGCCGCTAAGGTTACCGAGACTCCGAGCGTCGAAGCCAGGGCAGAGATCCGTAACCCCAACTAGCCGGTTGAATCTGCCGGACGGCGTCTGGTGGAGGGCTAAGTCGAGCATTACAACAACGTCCGCCTGAACAGTGCGATCGGCTACATCACGCCGAAGGACATGCTCGCCGGGCGTCAGCAGGAGATTCACGCCGACAGGGATCGGAAGCTGGAGGCGGCGAGGCAACAACGGCAGATTCGTCGCCAGTCGGCCGCGTGAAAAAGCCAAGACGCTAGTCTCCGGGCGGTTCCGCGTGACGGATGAAGTGGATTACTTCCGGATGGCCGACGGCCCGGAAGTATTATAGGTCAAGGAGTAGGGAGCCGTGACCACGCGTCAACACAAGGTTCACACTCAACTCGGCCGAGCCGCAGTCCAGATCTTTGCCGCCAATGATCGCATGAACCAGATTCTTATCGAACATCTTGACCCTACCGCCTGGAGAGCCAAACCGCCCGGCAAGGCCCGCACCATTGCGGCGATCTTCACGCACATGCACAATGTCCGCTCCAAGTGGGTCAGGCTTACAGGTCCGCACCTGAAGGTTCCACCACAGCTCAACCGCGCGCACTGCACGCCGCAGCAGGCCCGTGCGGGATTGGCCGAGAGCGCCGCTCGCTGCGCGGAGATGCTCGCGGAAGCGCTCGGCGGTGGTGGGGGCCGCGTCGAGAAGTTTCGCAGAGACGGCTGGGCTCGGCCTTGGCCGGTTGGCCTGGAAATGCTGTGCTACATGCTTTCTCACGAAGCCCACCATCGCGGGCAGGTGTGTATGCTCGCGCATCAGCTCGGATTCCCGTTGCCGAACGAGGTGGCGTACGGGATCTGGAATTGGGAAAAGCTGTGGAAAGAGTGCGGGTCGCCTGGCGGCCCCGGCTACGATTCTTAAGGAATCGCTCAAGGGCGCAGGCCGCCCGGGGATGGGCTGCGATGGTGGAGACATCGAGCCCCAGCCGTTGGGGTTGTTGTAGAAGCTCCGGGCGGCGGCAGCAATTTTCGGGGCAATGCGACTGGATTTCTCTGCAACCCAGACTGTGTGGCGGAGAGGGAGGGATTCGAACCCTCGGTACGGTTTCCCGTACTCCAGTTTTCAAGACTGGCGCCTTCAACCACTCGGCCACCTCTCCGGCTACTAAAGTTTTACTACAGTCCCCAATTTTTATGTGCCGCCGGCTATTTCGTTCCGTTTGGATACACCAATATCTTGCTGGCTTCGCCCGTTTTTAAGCGGGCCATGGCTTTGGAAAAATCTTTCATCGGGATGCGGTCGGTGATCACCGGATGAAGATCGAGGCGTCCGCTTTTGAGCAGAGCGGTCATCTGGTACCAGGTCTGGTACATTCGCCGGCCGTTGATGCCTTGAACGGTGATGCCTTTGAAAATGATGTCCTCGGAGAAGTTGAGCGGGATGGGTTTTGAGGTGAGGCCAAGCAGAGAAATGCGTCCGCCGCGCCGCACGATGTCGAAGGCGGTGCGGATCGCGTCGGGATGGCCGGCCATTTCGAGGACCACGTCCACGCCGAGGCCTCCAGTTTTTTCGGCAATAACAGCACGGACGTCTTCTTTGGACGGATCGAGCGCGTAGTCGGCGTTCATCCTGGTCGCAACTTTGCGCCGGTGTTCGTTGACTTCGATCGCGAAGATGGTGGTTGCGCCTACGGCTCGCGCGACTGCGATCGAGAACAGTCCGATGGGGCCGCAACCCGTGATGGCTACAGTTTTCGCGGCGATTTCTCCGGCCAGCACGGTATGCACGGCATTGCCTAGCGGATCGAGGATGGAAGCATACTCCTGCGGGATCGCCGGATCGAGTTTCCAGATATTCGACTCGGGGATGACGACGAACTCGGCGAAAGCTCCGTCGCTGTCGACGCCGATAATTTTCACGTGCTGGCAGATGTGGGCTTCGCCGGTGCGGCACTGCAGGCACTTGCCGCAGGCCACATGCATTTCGGCGGATACGAAATCGCCTTCCTTGACGCTGGTGACCTCATCGCCGAACGCGACCACCTCGCCGCAGAATTCGTGTCCGGGGATCAGCGGCGGATGAATGCGTCCCTGGGCCCAGCGGTCCCATTCATAGATGTGGAGATCGGTGCCGCAGATGGAGGCGACTTTGACCTTGACGAGGACGTCGGTGCGGCCAAAAGCGGGGATTTTGACTTCGCGGATTTCCGCGCCCGGCGCGGCTTCCGGCTTGACCACTGCGAGCATGGTGCTGGGCATGGAAGCCCCCTTTATGCGTACCCGGATCTAGAAGAGTTAATAATCATTTTACACCGCCCAAACTGTATTTCCGTTTTCCATTGTTCCGGATATGGATTGCTCAGGATGAGTGCACCGGATGGCCCCGAATTCGAGCTCACACCTATGCTTTGTACGTTCCGCGAGCATGCGTCTTCGGGCTCGCAGTTTTGTAGTCTTCGGATCTGCCCCGCGGAATGCTCAGCGTCTGCCATTGTGAAGAGCGCAGGTGTTTGGCGAGGAAGACGATTTGTCCAATGTGTTGCGCGAAGTGGGCGAGCGCGCGGTTGAGCGCCTGCATGACCGTGTGCGGCTCCTGGCGGATGGTCACGGTGCGCTGCACATCCTCGGGCTTGAGCGCGTCAAGCGCGGAAAACACATGGGACCACGCCTGCTCCCACCAGCGCAGAACTTCTTCGCGCGTTGTTTTCGCCGAGACTTCAAATTCCTGATCGCGAAACCGATCCGGCTTCTCGCCATCGCTGGTGAGGAAGTCGGTGAAGCGTGAGCGCGCGTTGCCGGCGATGTGCTTGACCAAGGCAGCGACGGAATTCGATTCCGCATCAAGCGTAGCTAAGAAATCCCTGTCTTCAAGCTGAGCCATGGCAGCTTCGCCCATGCGCTTGTGGCCGCGGAGCTGGCGCTTGATTTCTTCGAGGTAGTGGGATGCGAGGTCAGTCATGTAAATCCTATTGCAGAAGTTAGAGGTCAGATTGTAGAGGTAAGAACTTCAAGTTTCAGCAATTCTTCTCCTTCAGGAGGTTTTGACCTCTGCAATCTGACATCTTACCTCTGACCTGCAATTGTACGTCGCACGCCACGCGGAACCCATAGTCCGCGTACTTGAACTCCGGAGGGATGCTGGAGCGGGCCGCACAACGCGACATCTTGATGTGGTGACGCCAGGAGCCGCCGCGGGAAGCGCGCCGCTCGCCGCTTTCAGGGCCGCGCGGATTGCGCTCGGGAGACGCCGCATAGTAGTCGGGCAAGTACCAGTCGCTGCACCACTCATGCACGTTGTCGCACATGTTGTAGAGGCCGTATGCGTTCGGTTCGGCGCGGCCGACGGGCTCGGGGCCCGTCTTCCAATGACCGGCGCAGCGATCGGCGTAGCCGGGCAGCGACTGCGGAGGCGCATCGCCCCACGGAAATAGTGCGCCCTCGCGGCCTCCGCGGGCCGCGCGCTCCCACTCGGCCTCAGTAGGCAAGCGCAACTTTCCGCCGGTGCTTGCGCTGAGCCACTCGCAGTAGCGGATTGCCTCGTACCACGACACTCCCACAACGGGCTGCTCGGGATGGTTGAACGCGGGGTCGCTCCAGAACGGCGGCGGCAGGGATAGCGACGCGGCGTCGCGCAGGAAGCGCCCGTACTCGGCGTTCGTGACTTGGCGGGCGGCGAGCAGAAATTCGTCAATCCAGACGCGATGCACCGGCTTTTCGTTGTCCTGTCCGGCGTCGCAGCCCATGAGGAAGCATCCCGCGGGGATACAAACGAGCGCGGGAACGTATTCTTCGGCTCCGGACGGAGAGAGCGACGGAGAGACCAGTTGCGTCGGTTGCGTAGTGTCCGTCGGGTCCATGGTGTCAAAGCGCCCGCAATGCGCGGACGACGTCTTCGATTTTATTCTCCTGAAACAGGCGGATGCCGGCGACGCCGGCCGCTCCAGCTTCCAGGCACGATGCGGCGTTTTCCATCGTGACGCCGCCGAGAGCGAGGACGGGGATCTTCGCCCGGCATGCTTCATGCAAGGCGGCAAGGCCTGTCGGTTGCCTTCCGGGAGCAGCGTTTTTTCCGAAGACTGGAGCAAAGACGGCGAAGTCGGCGGCCTCGGACTCGGCGCGAATCACATCCTCGTTCGAGTGGCAGGAGGCGGCCACGAGGAAGTGGTCGGCGGCTAGTGGCCGCTGGACAGAAAGCTGATCAGAAAGCTGTACAATCGCACGCGCTTCCCGAGATGACAGATCGTCTGCGCGCAGATGCACGCCGTCGGCCTCCGCAGCCAGCGCGACGTCGGTGCGGGAGTTAATCAAGAGGCGAGATCTCAGTTCTCGGTTCTCAGTTCTCAGTGGAGTGCTATTGCGCACGGCACTTAGGGCGTCCCGTGCCAGCATTTCCAGTTCTCTCGTGCTCAAATCTTTTTCGCGGAGCTGGATGTAGTCGACGCGGGCGCGCGCGGCTTCAGCGACTTTGGTGAGCAGCGCGCCACGGCGTGCGCGCTCGTCGCCGCGAAACTGACTTCGGTCGGTGATGTAATAGAGCAGACAGCGATTGGCCATCAGCTCTCAGCGTACTACGGAAGCTCGCATTCACGCCGTTGTCGAGAAGTTCTGAGGAACGAACGCCCGCGAATCCAGCCCCGGCAGGGGCGAGCCAGCTTAGCCCCGCGCTTCAGCGCGGGGGAATGGAAAAACCAGCGAAGTCCCGGAGGGACGACCCAGTTCTCACGCAGACTTGTAGAATCCCCGTCGCCCCAGTGTAGTGTGAGGGCACGCGGGCAGGACTGCCTGCAGCGAAATCGAAGGAGTGTCCGCGCCACACCGGGCTACGGTCGCGTCTTGGCGATTTCGGGGACGGCCGCTTCGCCGGTGCGCTTCGCTTGCTGCGGGGCGAGATGGTACTTGGTCAGTCCTTCTTTCAGGAACTCGAAACTTTCTTCCGGCGAATCGCACATCTTGAACAGTTCGAGGTCCGGTGGTGAGATCATGCCGGCGTCCACCATGGCTTCGAAATTGACGATCTTCTTCCAGTAAGCGCTGCCATAGATGACGACGACAATTTTCTTGGCCAGTTTCTCCGTCTGCGCCAGGGTGAGGATTTCAAAAAGTTCGTCGAGCGTGCCGAAGCCCCCGGGAAAGATCACCAACCCTTTTGCCAGGTACGCGAACCAGAACTTACGCATGAAAAAGTAATGGAACTCGAAGTTGAGCGAAGGCGAGATGTAGGGGTTCGGATTCTGCTCGAACGGCAGGTTGATATTGAGGCCGATGGTTTTTCCCCCAGCCTCGTGGGCGCCGAGATTCGCAGCTTCCATGATGCCCGGGCCGCCACCGGTGGTGACGACGAAGCGGTGGCGCTTGGCGGGGATATGGGTGGACCATTCGGTCAGCAGGCGGGCCAGCCGGCGCGCGTCCTCGTAGTAGCGAGCCATGTCAACCGCGGCCTCGGCGCGCTTCATATCCTTGGCTTGCTGCGCGTCGGAGAACTGAGCGCCGTTGCCGCGAACCTCGGTCAGCCGGTTCGCGGCGTTGTCGTGGCTGTGGATGCGGGCGGAGCCGAAGAAGACGACCGTGTCCTGGATCTGCTCGCGGCGGAAGCGCGAGAGCGGCTCGCTGTACTCGGACAACAGGCGCAGAATTCTGCCGTCGGGACTGTTGAGAAATGGTTCGTTCCGATACGCGAGCGGAGCGGGCTTGAGTGTTTGATCAGTCATAAGTAAGTCAGTCGTTGGTCGCTAGTCGTTGGTCGTCAGTCATTCTTCGTTGACTAATGGAGCTGCAGCCAAAGGCCATTGTTCGCGAACGACGAACGACCATCGACCGACGACCGACGACCAACGACTGTTATTTATTCCTCTTCCCGATATTGAATCGCCTCCCAAAATCCGATCCACACATTCAGCACGCCCAAGCCGGTCGCGACGCCGCGCGCGAAGCCGCTGGCTACCACGGCGCGAAGCGTGGGATACGGGAAGAGTAGAGGGTTGTCGGACCACTCGGGACGCCAGGGCAGAATCATGAGCATCACCCCAAGCGTCGCGCACAAGAATACGAACAGAAGCACTCCGATGCGGCGGAGCCACAGACGCGCGACCGAAGGCGAGGGCCTGGAAACGGGGACTGGAGCCAGCGGGACTGCCGTTTCGGCCGGGGATCTGAGTTCCCCGACACTGGTGGAGTCGCTGGCAAGGGGTAGCTTGGGATCGGAAATCATTGCACGCGTCGTTGTGGATAAGGCCGTGGGGCGGGTACGGGATCAAGTCGCATCCCCAGCGCAAGTTTCGAACCCACTTGGTGCATTCTACGACTTCAGAGCCTGAATGCGCTCGGCCACGTCGCGATAATCGATATTTGTGCCGTACACGCCGGTGAAATAGCGCAGTGCAGCCGGCTTGTCCATGGCAGTTTCGCACGCCGACCCCAGCTCATAGTTGATGGCAATGCGCGCTTCCTCATCGAGTCCGGGGATGCTAAGCGCCTTTTCATACCAGCGGATGGCGGCTTCCGGAACTCCTTTATCGATGAAGCACTGGGCCAGCCAGGTGTAGGTCTGCACTGGCTGAGAAAATGCCTTGCCGCGATCGATCGAGGAGCAGACCTTCTGCAATTCCGCGATGGCTTCGTCGAGCAGGCCCATTTCGCGGAAGGCAACGCCCAGGTTGTAATGCGTTTCCGGATCGTCATCGCCCGCAATAACCTCTTCTTCGAGTTCCTGTTTCAACGCGCCGAACATCTCCGAAAGATCGACGCTATCGGAGGGATGCATGGCCTGGGCTCCGGCTCCCAGGGGGCGCACGGCAGCAGGGCTGTAGCTCATGGCAGGAGCGGCGGCGGTTGCGGCGCCTCCCGCCGATGCTGCGATCGAAGGCATGGCCGCCGGGGCAGCTGGAATTTCAATTTCGAGATGTTCCACGGGCTCGAGTGCCGCAGCCTCGTGTGCCACGGGCTCCGTTTCCGGCTCGGGCGTTCTGGGTGCAGCCGACGCCGGCCAGCCCGGCAACGGCTGTGTGTCGGGTGGCTGGGTTACCGGTAAATGGGTTGCGGGAAGCTGATCAACGGGCGCCGGCGCTTGCGGGAAAGAATCGCCGAGCGAAGCTTCCAGCTCCGCGACCAGCGCGGTCAATTCACTGGCCTCCGCAGGCGCGGCTTCTGCGTGAGCGGGTTCGGCGCATGCCGGTTCAGGCGCGGGTTCCGCCGGAGTCTCGTTGTGGATCTCGTCGTGGCGACCGGCCAGCAGATCCGGCGAGGCTTCGATCTCGGACTCGTGCTGGGTCTCCATTTCAGGTTCGAATTCCGCAGGCTCGTCGGCGTTGATCTCGGTGATTTCCGGCTCGGGCTCGGCCGGTGGCTGGCCGGCGAATTCGACGGCAGCGCGCAACGGATCGAGAATGCGGGCATCGCTGGTCAGGGTTTCGAGCTTCTCGATCCCGGCTCGTGCCTGATCCGTCATGAAGTGCTCGAGATAGAAGCGGATTTCCTCGGCCGTCTCAACGATCTCGGGATTGCTGGAAGCATCGGCCTCGGCTGCGGCTTCGACCGTGGCCGACAGTGCTGCGGCTGGAGCGTGCTCGTCGACGGAAAGCGAATGCTCCCACTCGGAGGCGAGGTCGGAAGAGAGTTCGGAGGAAAGTTCGGAGGAAGGCTCGGAGGAAAGCTCGTGCCCGTCCGCGGGCGCGTACACCCCCAATTCCTGGATGGCGAATTCCGGATGCGCGGCAGCGGCAATTTCGTGATCGGGAGCCGCGGGCGGGGCCATCGGCCAGGGCGCGGGTGAACCCGCAGCGGCGGCGCGGGCCGCGGGCGAAGCGCTCGCCGACGGAGCAGCCGCCGATGATGCAGAAGTCGATGATCCAGAAGTCGATGGAGCGGCGTCCGCGCTCTGCTCATAGCGCGCGGCCAATTCTCCATAGCGCACGGCTTCATCAGGGCAGCCGGCATCGTGGTACACGCCTTCCAGTGTGCGGCAGCAGACGGCGGCTTCGGTAAAGCGCTGGAAGCGGGTATGGAGCGCGGCCAGGCGCTGGTTCAGGCGCACGTCGCTCGGTGCCTGCGGCAGAACCCCCAGCAGAGGCACGACCGCCTTGTCCGGCAGATTGTAAGAAAGGAACAGGTCTGCATCGGTGACCGCGGAGCGCACTGCGATTGCGATGTGGTCGGGATAAGACTGATCGATGACCGGTGCGGTTGCTTCCAGCTCCTCCACGATGACCGCCCCTTCTTCGGCGGTGATCCCGATGGCGGGCGATGCTCCTGCCATGCGCCCCACCACCTGCTGATAGTTCTGCATGTGCAGCGGGTTCTGAGGCTCGGTGGTGGCCAGCATCTGGTACAGGTCGCGAGCGCGGGCCAGGTTTCCGTCCTTGACGGAGGCGTGCGCCAGGAGCTCGGTGACTTCGTTGACGTGCGTGCTCTCGCCCGCTTTGTTCAGCAGCTGCATCAGCGCGTCCAGTGCGCCCGAATCGTCACGCAAATGGGTGATCATGGCATGCAGGCTGCCCAGCAGCTTGGCCGAGTCGGTCGCCAGCAGGCGATCGGCGTGCCGGGTGTAAACGTCGAGCGCCTGGTGATATTGACCGAGGCGGGCGCAACCCTCCGCCAGCAAAAACACCCCCTCGGGATCGTTGTGCACTGTCAGCAGCTTCTCGGCGATTGGGACAGCCTCGGTCGAGGTTCCGATTTGCAGGTACGCCTTCAGCAGGTCGCGCAAGCCTTCGGGATGAGAATCGAGGTCGGGAGCCGCCTCCAGGTACTCGATGGCGTTCTTGGGATCGTCGCTTTCGAGGGCGGCCTTGCCCCGCAGCAGCAGAACGTAACTGTTGCCCGGGTCGAGCGCCAGCATCCGCTTCAGAATGTCTTCGGCGGCGGCGAGTGAACCGCGCGAGCGCAACGATTCCGCCACCGCGCTGAAAATCTCCCACGCCTCTTTCTTTTTTCCCAGCCGGACATAAACCTCGGCGAGCTTGACCCGCATGGGTACATTTTCCGCGTCCATCTCGAGGATCTTCTGGAAAAGCCGCACCGCTTGTTCGAGGTCGCCAACCTTCATGAAGTCTTCGGCGACTTGCAGGTACTGGGCGCGGGCGTCGTTGAACAGCCCCTGCTGGGTGTACAGTTCCGCCAGTTTCAAAGATCCATCCACGCTCGGCTGCAGCTTGGTGATCTTCTTGTACATGGCGATGCCCTTGACGGTGAAGCCCTGCGCGGCATAGGCATCGCCCACCGTCTTGAAGCACTCGATGGCTTTGGCGTTGTCGCCCAGCCGCGCGTAGAGATCGCCGATAGTGTTGTTGACGGTAAGATCCTTGGCATCGTGCTTCAGGATCTTGTCGTACTCAGCAATGGCGTTCTGCAGCTTGCCCTGTTGGACAAACTTTTCCGCGGCGCTAAGAACCTTCTGTTTGTTAAAGCCAAAACCAAACGCCATAGGGTGCGGACTCCAGCCTTTTTCCCGCCCAACGCCCGCGCTTTGCTCGAGCGTTGCCGAACGGGTCCGAACCTCGCCGGGAGATTCCCGGGCGAAACCCCGCAAACCGCGCAACCGGGATCGCGGAGTAAGCTGATTGTAAGGCCGGGCACCCTCAGTTCGATGGTTACCGACGATTACCGGGGGTTACCGAAAGGGAGTGTACGTCCGGTTGCGGAAAAAACCGCCTCCCGCCTCCAGAATGGGAGCAAACAAACGACGCCCAGATGCCACACCGCCCCTATGTGGTGTATTCTGCTACCCCTGCACTCTCAATTTCGCAATTGAGGAAAGACTATGAGCTCATCGAAAAAGAGCCCAGTCCCTGCCAACAAAGTGGATCTCTACGACAAGCTCATCGCAACCCATCCTGAGATCGAACGCAAGGGAGATGCCAACCCTTACACTTCCCTGAATGGTCACATGTTTACCTTGTTGCATGGATCGCGCTCATTGGCTATCTGGCTTCCCGAGGATAAGCGCGAGGAATTTCTGAAGAAGCACAAAACCACGCTGTTCAAGGCCTACGGCGCCGTCATGAAGGAATATGTAGCCGTTCCAGACGCATTATTGAAAAATACGAGAGAACTGCGGAAGTACCTCGAACTCAGCTACGAATATGTTGAAACGCTAAAACCCAAGCCCACCAAGGCTTGAACTTACGGGGAGGCTTGAACGTTGACTAACTCCCCGTGGACTTGCGCTCTTCCCAGCGTTCCCGCACTCCAGCGAGAAACCTCCTCTTGTCCGCTCGCATTTGTCGGACGAGCGCTTGATTACCGGTATCTTCGTGCGCGGCCGCCCAGAGGACCATTTCCGTGAGAACCGGCGCCAGGTCAATCCCTTTCGCTGTCAGCAGGTAAATCAGCTTCCGTCCGTCCCGCGGGTCTGGTGCCGCGGTGACGATTCCATTCGAAGTCAGCCGGCGCAGGCGATCTGCCAGGATGTTCGTCGCGATCCCCTCGTAGCACTCCATAAATTGCTTGTACGTCCGGAACCCTCGCAGCATCATGTCGCGGATGATCAACAACGACCAGCGATCGCCCAACATCTCCACGGAAACGTTCAGTGGACACTCCGACCGGCGCTTGGCATTGCGCTTCTGCGGCATATTTTGATCATACATTTTTAACTTGCATTTAACAAGTAATATGTTCCATAATCTCTCGCCGTGGGGATATTCTCTATCCTATGCAGCCCAGGTGGCGTGCTGCCGAACATCTGAATCATGGCCACTCACCGAGGCCGCTGACAATGCAGAGAAGACAATGCCGAGAAAAAGATGAGGTCGAAGTTCAACCTGGTCGATTCACAAAAAACAATAGAAGAAAAAGGAGACAACCATGGATGCAAAACCCACGCACGAACAAGCGCAACTCCACCTGCAGATCTATGATATGCGCCGCGAGGCCCGGCTGCGCCAAGCCCGCGATTGGTTCTTCAAGAACTACTTCGTGGACAATCTCGAGGACTGGATGCGACTCGCGGCGCCCGGAACGGAAACGGGCGCGTTCGCGATGATGGTGCTCAGCTATTGGGATCAAGCCTGCGCCATGCTCAACTACGGTCTGCTCCACGAAGATCTATTCTTTGAGACCAGTGGCGAATTTTTCGGGGTCTGGGAACGCGTCAAGCCCGTCGTTCCGCAGGCCCGGGAGCGGTTTGTGAATAAACAGTTCCTCGCGCACTTGGAAAAAGCTGCGCAGCGCTACGAAGCCTGGATCGAAAGCCGCTCTCCGGGTCATATCGCGGCCATGCGCGAGTTTATGAAACAGATGCGCCCCTCAGCCTGCAAAAGCAGCTTAGAGCCTGGTTCGGGCGCGAGGGCAAATAGCGAGCCTGTGACGCGGAGCACACCCGGCTTCCGCGGCACAGGCTCAGATTTAGCATGACAAAGATTCGGTGCAGCAGAAGAGAACGATGTGCAAAAAATCACTCCATTCTTGTGGTTCGACGGCAAGGCCGAAGAGGCAGCAAACTTTTATACTTCCATTTTCAAGAACTCGAAGATCCTGAACATTGCCCGTTACGGAGAAGCGGGGCCGGGACCGAAAGGAACAGTAATGACGGTGACTTTCCAACTCGAAGGGCAAAACTTCATGGCGCTTAACGGTGGTCCGCATTTCACCTTTTCACCAGCCATATCGTTCCTTGTAAACTGCGAGACGCAGGCAGAAGTAGATGAGTTGTGGGAGAAGCTCTCCGTGGACGGAGGAGAACAGCAATGCGCATGGCTGAAAGACAAATTTGGCGTTTCGTGGCAGATCGTCCCCAGGGCTCTGCTCGAACTGATGCAGGACAAGGACCCGGTGAAATCGCAAAGGGTCTTCAAAGCCATGCTGCAAATGACCAAGATCGACATTGCAGGGCTGAAGCGAGCTTATCGGGGTGAATGAAATAAGAAAGGAGCGCGGTATGAGCAAAGTACGAGTTTTGGTCGGCACACGCAAAGGCGCATTCATTCTAGAGTCAGACGGCAAGCGCGAAAAATGGGATGTTAGCGGCCCCCACTTCGCGGGCTGGGAGATGTATCACCTGAAAGGATCGCCCGCCGATCCCAATCGCATCTACGCGTCGCAGACAAGCGGATGGTTCGGGCAGCTGATTCAACGCTCAGACGACGGCGGCAAAACCTGGCACCAGCCCGGAACGCCGACCGGGGAGCCGCCCGCCCCAGGTCCCCCGAAGGCCGCAAGCAACAAGTTCGTCTACGACGCGTCGGCGGAAACCGGCAAGCCGCTCACCACTCATCAGTGGTACGACGGCACGCAGCGTCCCTGGGAATTTAAACGCGTGTGGCATCTCGAGCCCTCGCTCACCGATCCCGACGCGGTCTACGCTGGAGTCGAAGACGCCGCCTTGTTCCGCTCGAACGACGGCGGCGAGAACTGGCAGGAACTCGCCGGACTGCGCGGCCACGGCACCGGCCCTCAATGGCAGCCGGGCGCGGGCGGCATGTGCCTGCACAGCATTATTCTCGATCCGAGCGACCCCAACAGAATCTTCATCGCCATCTCGGCAGCGGGCGCCTTCCGTACCGACGATGGCGGCAAAACGTGGAAGCCGATCAACCGTGGGCTGCGTTCGCAGTACATCCCCGACCCGAACGCCGAGATCGGTCATTGCGTTCACCACATAGCGATGCACCCGTCGCGCCCGGGCGTGTTGTTCATGCAGAAGCACTGGGACGTCATGCGCAGCGACAACGCGGGCGATTCGTGGCAGGAAATCAGCGGCAACCTGCCGACCGACTTCGGGTTCGTGATCGACGTGCACGCCCACGAGCCGGAAACCATCTACGTCGTCCCCATCAAGAGCGACTCGGAGCATTTTGTTCCCGAGGGAAAGCTGCGCGTGTTCCGCAGCCGCAGCGGAGGAAACGAGTGGGAGGCGCTCACAAAAGGCCTGCCGCAACGCGACTGCTACGTCAACGTGCTGCGCGACGCCATGGCCATGGATTCGCTCGATAAATGCGGAGTGTATTTCGGCACCAGCGGCGGGCAGGTGTACGCCTCCGCCGATGCCGGAGACAGCTGGGCCCCCATCGTCCGGGATCTTCCGGCGGTGCTGTCTGTCGAGGTGCAAACGCTGACGTGATCCGAGTTATTCTCCCGCCACATCTGCGAACGTTGGCGCAAGTTCGCGTCGAGGTACAACTCGACGTCAAGGGCCCAGTCACCCAGCGCTCGGTCCTCGACGCGCTCGAGGCTCGCTATCCGATGCTGCGCGGAACCATCCGCGACCACGCCACGCAACAGCGCCGTCCGTTCCTGCGGTTCTTCGCCTGCGAGCAGGATCTATCTCATGAGCCGCCGGACGCCCCGCTGCCCGACGCGGTCGCGTCCGGGGCGGAGCCTTTTATCGTCATAGGGGCCATTGCCGGAGGCTAGGGCGAATCCAGAATTGCTGTGACCGCAGGCAGCGGTCCACCTGCGCTCGGCTTGGACGGGCGAGGACGCCCGTCCCCACACTAGCGGGCTACGTAATTCCTCACTTCTGCAATACGACTTGCGACTTCACCCGCTTCTCGATCGCCACAAATTCCCGTGTGTCGTGCCCGATCCACACCTGGCGCGGGCGCGCGATCTTCTGTTCGGGGTCGTTCAGCATTTCCTGCCACTGCGACAGCCAGCCGATGGTGCGCGGAATCGCGAACAGCACGGTAAACATTTCCGGCTTGAAGCCCATCGCCTGGTACATGATGCCGGAGTAGAAGTCCACGTTCGGATAGAGCTTGCGCTGCACGAAATAATCGTCTTCCAGCGCGATGCGCTCCAGTTCCAGAGCAATCTCAAGTTTGGCATTGCGTCCGGTAACTTCGAACAGGCTGTCGGCGGCCCACTTGATGATCTTGGCTCGTGGATCGTAATTCTTGTAAACCCGGTGCCCGAAGCCCATCAGCTTGCCTTTGCCTTCCTTGATCTTCTTGATGTATGCGGGAACGTTGTTCTTGGAACCGATCTCATCCAGCATGCGCAGCACTTCTTCGTTCGCCCCGCCGTGCAGGGGTCCGGAAAGAGCGGCGGCGGCCGCAGCCGTGGCCAGATAGGGGTCGCTCTGGGAGCTGCCCACGGCGCGCATGGCGTTCGTGCTGCAGTTCTGCTCGTGGTCGGCGTGCAGAATAAATAGGATGTCGAGCGCCCGTGCAATCACCGGATTGGCGACATACTTCGGCTCGACCATCTTCCACAGCATGTTCATGAAGTTTTCGGGATAGGTGAGGTCATTGTCAGGATAGACGTACGGGAATCCCACACTGTGGCGATACGACATGGCCGCAATCGAGGGCATCTTGCCGATCAGGCGCTTGATTTGCAGCAGCCGGGTCGCGGGGTCGTGAATGTTCTTCGATTCCGGATACACTGTCGACAGCGCCGCCACCGTGCTCACCAGCATCGCCATGGGATGCGCGTTATCGCGGAAGCCTTCCATGAACTTCTTGGTGGATTCATGGAGCATGGTGTGGTGCGTGATGTCATCCACCCAACTGTGCAATTCACTGGCGTTAGGTAGTTCGCCGAACAGGAGCAGGTAGGCGACTTCAAGATACGTACAGTGTTCGGCGAGAACGTCGATGGGATAACCGCGGTAGCGCAGGATTCCCCGATCGCCGTCAATGAAGGTGATCGCGCTGCGGCAGGAAGCGGTATTCATAAAGGCGGGGTCATACGTCATCAAGCCAAAATCTTCGGGGCCCGTCTTGATCTTGCGCAGATCCATCGCGCGGATGGTTCCGTTTTCGACCGGAAGCGTGTAGCTCTGCCCGGTGCGGTTGTCGGTGATTGTCAAGGTATCTTGCGGCATTCAAACCCTCCTGAGAACGATAACAAGCGAAAGAATTTAACGCGGGACGAACCTCGCGCGTCAAATAGTATCGACCGCCGGCACTGGGACGCAGTAGCCTGCGTCACAACGGAATGTTTACTTACGCATCCCGTAGCGACTCATCATGCTACAGCACCGGGCACCGATTGCGTAAGGCCTGCCGCGACAAAATCTGGTTGAGCGGGTGCATCACCGATTCGAGCACTCCGAGGGCGTTTCCGCGAAACCAACCGGCCAAGCCCGGTAGCATTCTCCAACCATTGCCGCGTCTGGTCCTCACGGGCCTTTACTCGTTGGCCACCCGGCGGTGCGATTTCACGGCCAGGCAACGGGCGAAGATCGCCGAAACCTGCGGAATCTCCTCTTCATTCAACTGAATCGCGCTGCCCAGTTTCTTCAACGCCGCATTCAGAGCGGCGGGCTTTGACTTTGTCAGTTCCAGGAGTTGCTGCCACTCCCGCGCAACTGGAATGCGCTCGTCGGTTTCGGCGTCGTCGCAAAACTGATCGGCCGCTTCCGGAGGAGTTCCGTACTCGTCGGCAACATCCTCATGGAAGTAGCCTCGCAGGAACGTATGCAGCGCGGGAAAGTTGGCGGCGGTGATTTCCGGTTTCGGGTTGGGCTTCATCAGCGGCACTCCGGATAAGAAGTCAAAACATAGTAGTTGTTGGGCCCAACGTATTTCAGTACGACCAGCGCGTGCGCGCACGAACGCGCCTCGCTCTCGCCACGATTGCGAGAGATAGTGCGGCCAATCGGAGCCGGGCTGTCATAGTCGAGCACCAGGTTAGGATGTCCTCCCGAGTGGTTCAGCCAGCGCTCGATTCGGTCCTGCGATTCCGCGATCGCCGCGCCCACGGCACGCTCAGCGGCCGCGCGGTCGGTGTAGGTCGATGCGCCGGTAATGCGGCCTTCCCGCTCCAGGCGTTCGCGCAGTTGCTGGTCGGTCTGTCCAACATGCCTGCGTAGAATGTGTCCGCCGGCAGCCTCGTCCTGGCTGAGGTCGCGCACTGGACCATTCGTCTGGTGGGTCTCCACCCGAAGGCTGACAGAACCAGCAGCGGAAGAAGACTCCGAAGTCGTCCCGTTTGTGGAAGCGGGTGTTTGGCACGCGATCAGAACACATATCCCCAGCGCGAAAACAGCACGAACTGTGATCCGAGCTATGACGCTACGAACTGGAAAAAATGTTGTCATCAAGCCCCAGACTACCGCCCGAGCGCGGTTAGTCCTGTAAAGTTCTGGGAATTGTGCTACTAAACAGGGTGTGCGGGCAAGTGTCCTGGATTCGCTGGACGATTTCGAGCGCTGCGGTGGCGACTGCGCCTACGTGTTTCCGCGAGGATACCGGCGCGAGCGTTGGGGCTACCACCGCGTCGCCGGAGTGGCGTATCAGTTTGCCCGGGAGCTCGAGGCGCGCAACATCGCCAAGGGCGATGCGGTGTTGTTGTGGAGCCCGAACTGTGCCGAGTGGGTGGCGGCGTTCCTCGGATGCGCGCTTTGCGGGGTCATTGCCGTTCCCGTCGACGATGCCGCCAGCCCCGATTTTGCGCGCCGGATCAGCGCCCAGGTGCGAACCAGACTGGTGTTGTGTCCGCGTGAGCGCGCCCCAGTTTTCCAGGGGCTCGCGACGGAGATCGAGGCGAAAAAGATCGCCGCGGAGAAGATCCTAACCATCGATCCCGCCGATCTCGCGGCCGCAGTCGCAGAGCATCCGGCCGAACGCTTTCGTCCAGCTCAGATTCAGCCTTCCGATCCCCTCGAAATCGTTTTCACTTCCGGCACCACGGCCGAGCCCAAGGGAGTCGTGCTCACCCACGCCAACGTGGTCGGCAACCTGGCCCCGATTGAAACCGAGATCAAGAAATACCTGAAGTACGAGCGGCTCGTGCATCCGATTCGTTTCCTGAACCTGCTACCGCTGAGCCATGTCTTCGGCCAATTCCTGGGAATTTTTCTTCCCCCGCTGCTGGGCGCGACCGTTGTGTTCGAGAACACATTCAATCCAACCGAAGTCATGGCGACGATCCGCCGGGAACGCGTTTCGGTGCTGGTGGCCGTCCCGCGCATGATCGAGTCGCTGCAGCAGAAAATCGAGCGCGATCTCGAGAACGCCGATGCCGCTGGCCTCCGCGAGAATTTTGCCGCCCGCTACGCCGCCGCCGAGAGCCAGCACTTTCTGCGGCGCTGGTGGACCTTCCGCGACCTGCACCGCCAGTTCGGATGGAAGTTCTGGGCCATGATCAGCGGCGGCGCCGCCCTCGATCGCGCGACCGAAGAATTCTGGCATCGCCTGGGATACGCCGTCGTCCAGGGATACGGATTGACCGAAACCACTTCGCTGATCAGCTTGAATCATCCCTTCCACACCAGCCGCGGCTCCATCGGCAAAGTTCTGCCCGGGCGCGAAATCAAGCTGGCGGAAGATGGAGAAATTCTCGTGCGCGGCAGCGGCGTCGCCAGCGGCTATTGGAACGGACGCGAACTGCAACCCGTGGCAAGCGATGAAGGCTGGTATCGCACCGGCGACCTGGGCGCGCTCGATGAGCAAGGCAATCTTTTTTTCAAGGGACGCAAAAAAGAAGTGATCGTCACGCCCGCGGGCATGAACATTTATCCCGAGGATCTCGAAGCGGCTTTACGAGGTCAGAAAGAGGTTCGGGATTGCGTGGTCGTCGGCCTCGAGCGCGGCGGAAATGCCGAGCCCTGCGCGGTCCTGATTCTGCGCGACCGCAATTCGGACGCTTCGTCCGTTGTCCCGTCCGTTGTCTCGAGCGATGTTGTGCAGGCCATCGTGCAGCGCGCCAATGAAACACTGGCCGAGTATCAGCGCATGCGCACCTGGTTCGTCTGGCCCGACGAAGATTTCCCTCGCAGTTCCACGCAGAAGCCACGCCGCAACGTGATTCGCGATGCGGTCGAGGCGGCCCTCCGCGGACAAGCGCCGGCGACAGTCAGTCAGCTGTCCGAATTGTTGACGCGAATCACCGGCCGCGCAGCGCACAACCTGACGCCGGACGCAAACCTCGAAAGCGGGCTGGGGCTAAGTTCTCTGGGGTTAAGCTCACTGGAGCGAGTCGAACTGCTCAGCGCGCTCGAAGACCGCTACCAGCTCGACCTGAGCGAAACGAAGTTCGCGAAGGCAGCGACCGTCGGCGATCTGGAAAAACTGCTGCGGAGCGAACGAGCGGTTGGCCGAAAGCTCCATGATCCCGGTTTTCACTATCCAGCTTTTCACTATCCCCGCTGGGCCCTGCGCTGGCCGGCCACGTGGGTGCGCCTGGCGTCGCATTATCTGCTGGCGCGCCCGGCCGTGTTTCTTCTGGGATGGCCCCGCGTGACCGGGCGCGAGAACTTACGTGGCATTCGCGGGCCGCTGCTGGTCATCTCAAACCATGTTGCCGATGTCGATGTCGGCTTCATCCAGTTTGCGCTGCCCGCGCGCATCCGCCACAAGCTGGCGACCGCAACCGGCGGCGAGGCGCTCGAAATACTGCGCTCGCCCGGCCCGAGCGCAACATTGGATCGGCCGTGGCTCCGCGGAATCTACGACCGCCTGCAGTGGACGCTCGGCGTCGCCCTGCTGAACCTGTTCCCGCTGCCGCGCCAGTCCGGCTTCCGCAAGAGCTTTGCCTACGCCGGAGAGGCCGTCGATCGCGGCTACAGCGTCCTCGTCTTTCCGGAGGGAAAGTACACCGAAGACGGCAAGCTCGGCCCGTTCCGCACCGGTGTCGGCCTGCTCGCCAACAATCTGCGCATCCCCATCCTTCCGATGCGGATCGATGGTTTGCTTGAAATCAAGAACGCCGGGAAAAAATATGCCGCGCCCGGAAAGATTCAGGTGCGCATCGGCAAGCCCGTGCAGTTCGCCCCAGAAACCAACCCCGAGGAAATCGCACGGACCCTGCAAAAGGCGGTTGAGAACCTCACGAAGTGAAGTTCCCGCGGAGCAGGAGACGGGAGTGAAAACCCCGCCAAGTGGAACTTGTACGAGTAAAAGTGCAAGGGATGGCAATAAGTGCGCACGCAGGGCCGCCGAAACCTCAAGTGGATCGATGTCCCGGCGCTAGCCCCTCACTGCTTCCCTGGGTCTTCCGCCGAGCCTGCCATTTGCTTTGGAAGCCGCTCTCTTGGCTCTGCTTCTGGATTGTCCGCCAACTCGGCCGAGTCTGGACGCCATCCACTTCCTCGACCCAAGAAAACCCTCCAAGAGGCCTGGCACGTAGAGGTCTGCATCGAGCTTTGGAAAGTGGATTCCAAAACCGGATGGAGTGATCTCAATTTCGTCGAGTTGCGATGGCTTGGCGTTTTCCAAACCCTGCGCATCGCGAGGTGAGAAACTCAGAATCAGTTTTGAGCTGAGGCCGATCACGATATGACCGCTCTTGCGGTCGTAATGCGCCGACACGGCCTTGGGAATGGCCTCTTGCAGTTCCTTCGCCCGCTGCTTGGCCAGTTCGAAATTGTCACGCACTGCCATGAACTCCCTCCCATGCTTGGCAAAGCTCGTCCAAGTGCTCCGGCAACGCACTTTAGATGTGCGTGGGAATGTGCGTGAGTTCCCGTCTCGAAAACCCGTAATTCTCCCGAAGCTCCACCGGCCCTGCCCGACAGTTCAGAGTGAATACAGCTTCACAGCCCCGTCCAATCACATGTACGTGAGCCGGCCTGTGGTCGTTTGGATAAATCACGACGCGCAGTCCATTAAATCTGAGAACTGTCGGCACCGGTTAAAATTTTACCACAATTCCTAAGCGATTGGGTTAATTTGCGCTTTTTCCTTGGCCTCAGATTCCTGCTCGACAAACTCCCGCCCCGCCCCCGCTCAGACCTGCACCAGCCGCACATGCGCTTTCTGGCATGCCCGCGCCAAGTCCTCGTCCAAGGTAGCAAGTGGCAAGCCGCTATCCAGAGCGAGATCAAGGTAAGCGGCATCGTACGCAGTCAAGCCGTGTTCGCGGCTGAGGCGCTGGATCCTGCCAAAAACAACTCCGGCGGGAAACTGTTCCAGCACGATGGGAAGCGTTGCCAGGTCGTCGAGGAAGCTTCGCACCAACTCTTTAGAAATGCGCTTGCGTTTTTCTCCAACCAGCAAGGCGTTCAGAACCTCGTGCGGCCAGAATGAGGGCGCAACGGCGGTGTCGCCTTGCTTGAACATGCCGGCCACATGCTGCGCCATGGCGGCATTCTCATCGGGAAAACACCAGGTCAGGACGACGGACGGGTCGAGGACAAACCGGCTCACCGGCGTCCTTCCTGTCGCCCTTCATTGATCAGATCTTTGATTTTGAGCCCCCGCAAAGAGAGCCGGTGGCGCTTGCCGAAACCCGCCAGCCGCTCCGCCGCTTCCGCTGCAGATCCGCCCTGGACCGACATGCGCTTCTTCAGCAGCTCCCCCAGCAGCCGCGAAACGCTGGTATCATGGCGCGCGGCCTCGATCCGGGCCCACTGGGCTACGTCTTCTTCCAGGGTTACGGTTACGTTGCGTAAACGACGAGTGGACGACACAAATGTAGTGTAACACGAACTTCGTGTCCTTTACGAACAAGAATTTGAAGCTTGTTTTAGACAGGTTGCCGCGTGCCCGCTTTAACTGAAAGCGGATAACTGAAAGCGGAGAGCTGATCCGCTACGGCGTCCCGTGGAGTTGCCGGTATAGGTCGGCAGCGAAAATCCGTCTACAGCGGGTCAGGGTAAGGAGAGGTGTTGCAAAGGTAGGCCACAAATTGGGCAATTTCGGCAATGCTGGTACGGATCGCATACCGATTCGGTGCACTCCAGATGAAAATCTTTTCACACTGTTGCGAGCGGCGAGATGGGTGTACACTGATCGCCGTTTTTGGGATCAAAAAGCAAATTCGTGCTCAGACCTAAAGGAGGTCTCATGTCCTGGGTCTCCCGGAGAAACCGGGTCGAGCACTGATGGAGGAGTCAGCGATGAAAAACAGCGAGAAGGCGAACAAGCGGCTCGAGCACTGTGGGTTTACTTCCAAACTTTTGCTTCAAGTGGCGGCTATGTGCGTGGTCACGCTCGGCTCGGTACTAACCGCATCTGCCGACAACCGTCCGATTGCTCTCACTGAAAGCGGAATCGTGATTGGCTCAAGGACGGAGGGCGTAAACGAATTTCTCGGCATCCCGTACGCGGCTCCGCCGGTGGGATCTCGGCGCTGGAGACCGCCTAGTTCTTACGGGCTCTTCCCCGGATTTATCCTGCAAGCGACTCAATTCGGTAGTGAGTGCACGCAAGCTGGAGGGGGCAGCGAGAATTGCCTGTTCCTGAATGTCTATACGCCCCAGGGGGAATCGGGTAATGGCGGGTTCCACGGCCTGCCTGTGATGGTTTGGATTCATGGGGGCTCGCTCACGGGTGGGAGCAGCGATCCTTACGACCCCACACGACTCGTGAAACAAGGGGTGATCGTCGTCACCATTAATTACCGCCTGGGTTATTTGGGATTCTTTGCCCAGTCCGCGATCGATGCCGAAGGCCATCTCAATGGCAACTATGGGTTGATGGATCAGCAGTTCGCGCTCAAGTGGGTTCGCAGGAACATCGCGGGCTTTGGCGGCGATCCGCATCAAGTAACGATATTCGGTGAGTCTGCGGGCGGACAAAGCGTCTATTCCCAGCTCGCATCTCCCCTGGCAGCAGGCTTGTTCGAGGGGGCGATAGCGGAAAGCGGATCGTATTTGGAATTCCAAGACTACTTTTTCTTCATTGTTACGCTGGCGGAGGGGGAAACGACGGGCAGCGCAGGTGTACCGTCTGGCGCCGCGATTGCGGATAGTGTCGGATGCACCAGCCAGACGTCTTCGTGTCTGCGTGCCGTGCCAGCCTCGACCATGGTCGCAGGAGAGGCAAGCCCCGTGTATCCGTTCGTGGATGGAACCCTGCTTACACAGACGCCCAGCGCGGCATTTGCCAGCGGCGAATTCAATCAAGTGCCGGTGATTTCGGGCACCAATCACGATGAATATAGGTTGTTTGTAGCTTCTGATTATGACTTCAGTGGGAATCCAATATTGACTTCGGCGGAGTACGATACTGCTGTCACTGCTCTGTGGGGCGGACTGGCGCCAGACGTCCTCGCCTTGTACCCATTTGCCAGTTACCCGTTTGGCGGTGAGGCATTGGGCGCCTCAGGTACCGACGGAGTCTTCAGCTGTCCGGCGCGTAATGCGGATCAGTCACTGTCGAAATTTGTGACGACCTATGCGTATGAGTTCAATGATGAGAACGCGCCCCCGCCGCAATCTGCGTTTGGCGGGTTGTTGACGTTTCCATTGGGCGCCTATCATACTTCAGAGCTTCAATACCTATTCAAGGGCGTCAATTTTTTCGGAATCCCGCCGGCGCCACTTTCGTCCAAACAAATGCGGCTCTCCAATGCGATGATCAGCTACTGGACGCAGTTCGCGAAGACGGGAAACCCGAACTCCTCTGGTGAGCCGGTTTGGTCTCCGTACAGTGCGTCAACCGACGAGTTCCAATCGTTCATACCACCGAAGCCGGTGGTCGAGTCCAACTTTGCCTCTGGTCACCAGTGCTCCACGTTTTGGGACACGTTCTAGGAGCGACAGCCGGGTTCACAACTGCCTGACCTCAATGGACAGCGGCCTACTCGGGCCCAGAAAAAACGCCCCAGAAAAACAAAGGCCGGGCGATTGAGCCCGGCGCTTCGTACTGAGAAACTGTCAATCGCTGAGTTGAGCTAGATCAGTTTCCCGTTAACCTCGCTTTATCGTTGCGCGAAACCTCTTAAGGCGTTGCGCCAAACCTCACATCACCAGCGCGAGCCCTTCCAGTTCACGCTCCAGCACCGGCAGGGAACAGCCCGCCATTTCCACCCGTCCCGCGGCGTCGATCGCAGCCGCCTGCGAAACGCCATAGCCACGCCCCGCTAAAAAAACCTGCAGCAGTTCCGCTGCTTCGCGGGAATCCACCATGCCGCCCTGGATCAGGTCGTTTCTGAGGGCGCATAGTTCCGTCACCGTAAATCTCTCTTTCATG
>Ga0316363_10000378_pt1 | contig 63119 bp, 58 predicted proteins | sample Sb_taG_3_FD_200459 | JGI IMG/M metagenome (GOLD analysis project Ga0316363, IMG submission 200459) | Peat soil microbial communities from Weissenstadt, Germany - Sb_50d_a_PC metaG (v2) (version 2) | ecosystem: Environmental > Terrestrial > Soil > Wetlands > Peat | place: Germany: Weissenstadt...
CTTCCAGAAACTTTGGGTGAAGATTTCGTGGACGAGGTAGTCGGGATTGTCCTGGTCCATTTTTATTTCTTCGAGGATGACGCCGCGCTCCTTCGCGATATCTCCGGCATCGAAGACGGGATGAAGGACGAGATCGGTTAGGACATCGAGGGCGAGCGGAAGGTGCTCATCGAGGACTTTGATGTTGAAGCAGATACATTCCTTCGCCGTGAAAGCATCCATGTTGCCGCCGATGGAATCGACCTGGCGGGCGATGGCTTCCGCGGAGCGAGTCTCCGTGCCCTTGAATACCATGTGCTCGATGAAGTGGGAAATGCCATTCCACTCGGAATCTTCGTCGCGCGAGCCGGACTTGAGCCAGATGCCGATCGCGACCGAGCGGATGTGCGGCATCTGCTCGGTGATGACGGTCAGGCCGTTGGGCAGGATCTGACGACGAATACTGCGGATCTCTTTTGCCATTAGTTCCTTACTTAGTTTCCCACCCCTGAAGGGGCGCCTAATTTCGAATAACTTGCGGCATCGCTGAAGCGATGCCCCGATACGAATCTGGGCCGTTGATGTTATTGTCCCACAATCCGAGGGGGGACAACGGCGGCTGAGATTCAGCCTTGTGTTTGTTTGACTTGCGACGATTCTCCGACATCATTTCGGTATTACACTCAAACACGGGCGAGAGCCTGCCCTGAGCTTGCCGAAGGGACGCCCGTCGTTCCACCAGCACCCAATGAAAAGCCAGCCTTCCAATTCGCTGTTAGGACTTAGCCTGCAGGAACTCACGAATCTTGCGCTTGGGTCGGGGCAACCTGCCTACCGGGGCCAGCAACTATTTGATGCGATCTATCGGCAAAAGATTGAGCGGCTGGATCAGGTTTCGACGCTGCCGATCGAATATCGCGCTCGTCTCTTGGAGGAAGGCTGGGGGGTGGGGCTTCCGGCAATTGCGCGGAAGTTTGTTTCGAGCGACGGCACGGTGCGGTATCTGGTGGAGCTGGCCGACGGCGAGACGGTGGAGACAGTCTGGATGCCGGAGGGAGATGGCGGAGAGAGTGGCGACGGGAGCGAAGCGGGGGACGAGATTGAGGGTGGAACTGCTCCGGTGGGGCGTCGGGCTACGATTTGCGTATCGAGCCAGATGGGATGCGCGGTGAATTGCAAGTTCTGCTTCACGGCGCTGCTTGGGGTCAAGCGGAATCTGGGGGCGGGAGAAATCGTCGGACAGATTGCGGCGGTGCTTCGGGAGCAAGGAGTTGAGCCTCCGCTGCAGCGCGTCAACATCGTGTTCATGGGCATGGGCGAGCCTTTTTTGAACTACGACAACTTCATGAAGTCGGTGCGGCTGCTGGTCGAGGGCGTGGGGATTCCGGAGTCGCGGATGACGGTATCAACTGCGGGGATCGTGCCGCGGATCCATGATTTCGGGCAGGAGGCGGTGCGTCCGAAGCTGGCGATTTCGCTCAATGGGTCGAATGACACGTTGCGGAGCGAAGTAATGCCTCTGAACCGGAAGTGGAACCTGGGGGAACTGATGAAAGCGGCCCGGGAATTTCCGTTGCGCGCGCGCGAACGGCTCACGTTTGAGTATGTGCTGCTGGCGGGTGTGAATGATGCTCCGGAACAGGCGCGCGAGGTGGTGGAGTTGGTGCGGGGCATAAGGGCAAAAATTAATTTGATTGCGCTGAATCCGGGGACGGAGTTGCCCTACCGCACGCCGGAGCAAGAGCGGGTGCTTGCTTTCCAGCGGATTCTGGTGGCGGCGGGAATTCCGACATTCGTGCGGCGTCCGCGAGGGCGCGACATTTTTGCGGCGTGCGGACAGTTGAAGAGGACGGTAGAGTAGCAAAGTTTCAAGGTTTCAGGGTTTCAAAGTTAACTCTCAACGACATCGGCCTTTTCCTTGAAACTCCGAAACCTTGAAACTTTGAAGCCTTCTTGCGCTCGCGGTGCGCTCCGTAGCGAGGCTGCACTGTGAGCGTGGTCCTCATCTTCAGCCGATCGGAATAGGTCAGCAGCTTCTCCACGCTCACTTTGGCTATCTTTCCTCGAGTGAGATTGCTGACCGAAGGCTGATATTCGTCGAGAATCTCAACGAGTTGGCTCTGCGTGTAACCCTGCTTCTCGATTTCCCGGAGAATAGCATCGAGCAGCGTCGCTTTGATCTTCAGCGCCGACGCTTCCGAACGCGACAAGCCAAGATCGTCGAACACATCTCCCTTCGTGATGTGGCTCGGCCTATTTTCGGATTTCACCTGTTTTTCTCCCCTTGAATACGGTTTAGAACCTGTTTCAACCGGGCTCGCGCGGTCGCGACATCTCGCTTGTCCGTCCTTCGACTCTCCTTTTCGAAGCAGTGCAGCACATGAATCACGCCGCCAATCTTCGTTAAGTAAACTACGCGGTACCAAGCCCGCTCATCCGATTCCTTGAGTTCCCAGACCCCTTTTCCGATCGATGCCATCGATCGCGTTTCGCACGCCGGAAACTCACCGCTCTGTAGCCTGCGCAAAGAGTAGCCAAGGCTCAGTTTCACATCTCTCGGGAATCCGCTCAGAACTTCCTTCGAATCTCCCTCCCAGTGAATCTCTGCCGGTGTACGCCGAACGTCCTTCACGGTAGCGCGATTATACAATTTATACTATAACATGCAAGTAGCAAGGTTTCAAAGTTTCAAGGTTTCAGAGTTTCAAAGAAAAGGCGTGCGTCGTTGAGGGTAAACCTTGAAACTATGAAACCTTGAAACTCTGAATTTTACGAACTGCTGCGGGCCGCGGCGCGGTTGGGCGCGGCGAACGAGGAATGGATGGCAGAGTTGGCCGCGACCCGCAGTTCCATTCGGAAAGCGGGGTTGCCGGGAGTCGAAGGCTGCAAGAGACGGCCGCCATGTTCTTCGAGGATGCGGCAGCAGGCGCTCAGCGAAAGGGTAGAAGGCTTGTTCCCATCTTGGGAGTTGAACACCGACGGGAACGAGAGTGGCTGCGAAGAGGGATCGTAGGAGGAGAAGTCAACCAGGACGAAGTTACCCTGGCTGTGCGTGCGAACGAACAGGGCGGAGTTTATTTCGCGATGGAGATGGGCGTTGATCTGTCCAGCAAGGTGCATGCAGACGTGGAGAATCTGGTTGGAGTCGGCGAGCACGAACGGAAGCGAAGGAGTGAGTTCGAGGCGGATCGAAATGGCCTCCGCTTCCATTTGGGGAGCCAGCAGGCGCACGGCGGTTTGCAGCACGGAGTTGATGTCGAGGGCGGCAAGCTTGACCGGAGCCTGACGGGCAAAAGTGAGCAGGCTCGCTACCAGCGTGGTGGTGCGGCGGACCTGCTCGCCGATTTGCGCGGCTTGGAATTGTTCCTGGGGTGGCAAGGTGGACGCGCTGAGCAGGTCGGAGTATCCCAGCATGGCGGTGAGCGGGTTGTTGATCTCGTGGGCGGCTCCGCCCACCAACTGGCCGAGGGAGGCTAGCTTCTCGGATTGAATGAGCTTTGCCTGCAAATCCTTGAGGTCGTCGAAAGAACGGCGGGACCTTTCGAGAAGCAGCGAAAGCTCGTCTCGGAGCAGGCGTTGGCGCCAGAGAACCACGATGCCCATCAGGACCATGGTGAAAAGACTCACGGTAATGCGGAAGGCCTTGACCGAAGGCGGAAGCGTCGGGTCCAGTTCGGAGTGCAAGACGGCCCAGAGGAGGCTGAACAGAGCGAGCATGCTCAGGCGAGTGATCCAGACGCCAAGCAAAGGCCGCGACGGCCTGGAGTCGGACAGATTGAGGCGGAGGGCGAGCAAGGGAGCCGCCGCCATCCAGGCCATGGAAACAGTGAGCGGGATGTCGTAGATGCTGCCGCTGTAGTAGAGCTTGTGGCCGATGGCCCAGTTGGCGACATAGGAACTGGAGGCATAGAGTGCACTGGCGCCGAGCAACTGTCCGTAAAGCTGCCGCCAGCCGCCGTCAGCGGTGTAGGCGAGGATGGCAAGCGAGCCCAGGAGCACGAGTTTTTCGGTCAGATACGCGAAGTTGAAATTGGCGCTGTAAGTTGCTTCATCGACGTGCACGGTCTGCCATGGGATGACGGTGTATACATAGATGAAGACCCACCAGATGAGCAGGAGGGCAAAGTCGAGCCTGCGGATTCGTTCATCCCGTTCATCTTCCCGAAGATGAGGAAGCACCGCGAGCGCGGCGATCATGGGCACCAGATGCAGGAACAGAACAATATCACCCAGGAAGGGGTCGGGCACGTCCTGACGCTTGAAGACTTCAAAGTAATTCCACATTCCCTGGTAAGTAAGCCAGAAGAGCATGCCCACGCTCATGAGGATCCAGAAGAGCCGGGCGTGGGCAGTCGGGCAGCGCGAGCGCGAGGTATTGGGTAGGTAGGCGGCGGTGGCAACGAGCAGCAGAGTGCCCTGGATGAGGTCGCTGGCAATGATAAGAGCGCCGCTTCTGGGCATGAGCACAGACGCTGCCGTCTGGGCGAAAACCAGCGCGAGCAGCAGAGAGACCCAGAGTTTAGTGCGTGCGGCCAAAGGCAGACTTCTCCGAACTCCCATTCTAGAGCGTGAGGTGGGCTTGAGGTGGTTACCAAAGTAAGCCCTTAGTGCGGAAGTTAGAAGTGAGAATTCGAGAAGTGAGAAGCTCATGGAGTTTAGCTGAGATTGCCTTTAGAATTAGGCGCTTAACTTTAGAATGGGTGCTTAGCGACCTACGAGAGTCCCGTGTCCTGGATGATCCCTCGATACCGTGATCTATGGCGCTTCCGGGCGCCGCTCAGTGCGGACGAAATCCGGCGCACCGAGCGCTGGCTCGCGACGGCGCGGGTGGCACTGACGATCGCGGCGGAGTTCGCTCTTTGGATGGAGCCAGTGCGCGGATTTGCATATTCGCCCTGGCTGTATTGGCTCCTGACAGTGTACCTGGTTCATGCGGTGGTGGTGATGTTGCTGGTGCGCTTCCGGAGGCAGTCGACAACCGCTTTTCGTCTGGTCGTGCACGCGGTGGACATCCTCTGGCCGGTGCTGATTTCCTTGTTCGCCACGGCGCAGCACGGGCAATTTTTTCTCTTCTTCGTGTTCGTGATGGTGGCGGCGGCCTATCGCTGGGGGCTGTGGGAGACGGTGGGCACGGCGGCTACGGCGGTGGCACTGCTCGAGGTGGAAGCGTTCACGGTGCGAGCTGGACTGGAAACGGCGGCGGATCAGTGGCTGCGAGTGGTGCATCTGCCGCGGCTGGGTGTGAGCGTGCGGGAACTGGATCCGCAACAACTGTTCATGAGCTCGGTGTATCTGATTGTGCTCGGATTCTTGCTGGGCTACATGTCGGAGAACCAGAAGAAGGTGCGGGCGGAGCGCGCCGTGATCATGCGCGTTCTCAGTTCGACGCGAGTGGAGGCGGGACTGACCGGGACCATGCAGCAGGTTCTTGGGGAAGTGCTGAGCATCTACGGCGCGTCCCGGGTGCTCAGCGCCTCGCAGGAGAGGCACAGTTACCGGGTATTTCTTGCCGAGGTGCGGCGTGGCGCCGAGGGCGGCGAAGGGCTGCGCTGGCGCGAGGCTTCGCCGGAAAGCGAAAAGGCGTATCTGTTCGACTCGCCAGCGGACGCGATTTATGCGTCGCGCACTGACAAGGGTTTTCATGCGGTGCTGCTGGATCGTGACGGAGGGCGGCTGCGCGATGGAAGCACGGAATTTCTGGATGCGCTGGCGCGAGTGGAAAAGTTTGACGCCATAGTTTCGGTGGCGTTGGTCTTCGGGACCGAGTGGTCGGGCCGGGTGTTCCTGTTCGATCCACAGATGATGGGGGGGCCGGAAGAGGAATTGCGGTTTCTGCAGGAGTACACGCAGCAGGTGGCTCCGGCGGTCTACAACGTGTACCTGATGCGGCGGCTGCGGGAGCGGGCGGGGGCGCTGGAGCGGGCTCGGTTCGCGCGCGAACTTCATGATGGAGCGATTCAATCGCTGATCGCAGTGGAAATGCAGTTGGATGTGCTGCGGCGCCAGTCGGGAACCCAGGCGCCAGTGGTGAATACGGAGCTGGGGCGGATCCAGAAACTGCTGCGCGAAGAAGTTCTGAAGTTGCGCGAACTGATGCAGGCGATGAAGTCGTTCGAAGTGAATGCGGACCGGCTTCTGGGTTTCATTTCCGACACGGTGGAGCGCTTCCGGCGGGAAACGGGAATCGCAGCCGAGTTCGTCAGCGAAGTGGAGCGGGTGGATCTGGCGCCGAGAGTGTGCCGGGAACTGGCGCGCATCGTGCAGGAGAGTCTGGTCAACGTGCGCAAGCACAGTGGAGCGCACCATGTGCTGGTACGGCTGGCGCAGCGGGCGGGTAATCTGCAACTGACGGTGGAGGACGACGGTAAGGGATTTTCTTTTTCCGGAAGGCGGTCGGATGCGGAACTGGAGACGTCTGGCAAGGGGCCGGGAGTGATTCGCGAAAGAGTACGCCTGCTGGAGGCCGAACTCACGATAGAATCGACTCCGGGACACGGCGCACGGCTGGAAGTCCGAATTCCGCCGGCGAGAAAGGCCAATCATGGATAAGCCAACGATGGATAGGCCAACAATGGATAAACGAATTCATCCCATACGCATTGTGATTGCCGACGATCACCCCATTTTCCGCGACGGGCTGCGGCGTCTGCTGGAATCGGAACAGGATATGAAAGTAGTGGGCGAAGCTTGCGACGGCTTCGAGGCGGTGAAGCTGGCGACCGAGATCAAGCCCGACATTCTTCTGCTCGATCTGGCCATGCCGCACCACAGTGGGCTGGAAGCGCTGCGCGACCTGAACACGCGCGTGGGCGGGGCGGGGCCGGTGCGCATCATCCTACTGACCGCGGCGGTGGAAAAGAAGCAGGTGGTGGAAGCCTTGCAGTTGGGAGCGCGCGGCGTGGTGCTGAAGGATTCCGCGACCCAACTGTTGCTCAAGAGCATTCATGCGGTGATGTCCGGGGAGTACTGGGTGGGGCGGGACAGCGTCTCGAATCTGGTGCAGTACCTGCGCAACCTCATGCAGAGTACGAACGAGGAAACGAAACAGAAGAAATTCGGGCTGACGCCGCGGGAACTGGAGATTGTCTCGGCGGTGGTCGCGGGCTATGCCAACCGGGAAATCGCCGAGTACTTCAAAATCAGCGAGGATACGGTAAAGCACCACCTCAGCAACATCTTCGACAAACTGGGGGTTTCCACCCGCCTGGAACTGGCGCTGTTCGCGGTGAACCAGGGGCTTCCCCTGAAAACCATCCTGTAATCAACAGGTTGGCTGGATCTAAGGGAAATTGCGTTATGGCACAATTGTGCACAGTTGTGGCACAATAGTGCCATTAAAGGTCACTCGTGTGCTATTGGCGAAAGAGGCAGATTCACGGTATTTTAATATTACACGGCGGCGGACTACTGTCCCGAGGAGTGAGTGAAGCTATGGGCGCGTCGTCGATTGGGGGCAAACAGTGATCAAAGCATTACGTCAACTTTGGGTTGAGGAGAGCGGTCAAGACGTCGCCGAATACGCGGTGATGCTCGCGGTAATCCTGGTGATCGTGATTGGCACGGTCCGGCTGATCGGCGGCAACGCCAACAACGTGTTTTCGCAAGTCGGAAGCAGCTTGGCACAATAGCCTGCACCACCAGCCCCGCTGCGTCTGGCAGCGGGCTTCCCCTGATTTTTTTCTGCCGGTTCTCTCCAGCTCCAGATTTTCACCTGCGCGCAATGATCAAGGCTAAGTAGCTTTTGGCTGTTAGCTCTTGGCTTTCAGCTTCTGGTGCCGACGGGTTGTTGAAGAACGCCGGAAGCGAGTGCCGAGGGTGCGGCGATTGCGATCTACTCCTGGCAGTTGACAGCTAAGAGCCAGAAGCCGCCTTATTGCCCCGTAGGAGTTGCCGCTGTTTTCTCCGGGACCGGAGCCGCTTTTTCTGGAGCGGCGACGGTGCCAAACCTGGTGAGGAACGGGAAGAAGGGCGTGACTTCAAACGGCATCTTCTCGGCTGCGGTGGTGATGGCGACCGGCTTGGTCTTGATCAATTCGAGTTGATTATTCCACGGATCAACCTTCACCCGGCCACCCAGCGGAAGCGCCGCAACCTGGTCGGCCTTCTTCGGATCGAATTGCGGCGAGGCGGTCATCAAAGCCGACATCCTGGTGGCGTCGCCATTGAGCAGGCTGTCGCCCAAGTGCGCCCGAATCAGGTTCTTCAGCTGCGGCGCTCGGGCCTGGACCGCTTTGAGGAACAAGCCGGCGTTGCTGAGCTTATCTTTGTAGGGCGAGTTGTTGAGCAGTTCCATGGCTTTCTTGTCAGCCGCTTCTTCTTCGCCGCGATCGCGAGCGAAATCCATGCGCTGGAAGGTGCGCTCATCGGGAAAGAACATGCGGTCGTTGAAGGCGAGTTTGGTGTCGAGGTGATGGCCGAGCACGATGTGCGCCAGTTCGTGGGTCAGAATCATGGCCAGCGACGCTTCGTCGGGCAGCACGTCAATCATGCCGCGGCTCACGACGATGGTATGGCCAATGGCGAAGGACTCGAGCGGCGTGGTCAACAGCACACGGCACTTGATCTCGGGTTGAATGTCGAGGTTATTGGTGACCATTACGTTGTTGACGACGGTTTGTAGCACCTTGTCAATTTCGCCTTCCGGTGCGATCAGGCCGATCTGCTGCAGGCGGTCCAGGACGTTGATCTCGGCCTGACGTTCCCAGGCGCGCTGGGCTTCGATGGGCGTTGCGTCCTGGGCTTTCTGACTCTGGTCCTGCACCGCCTGCGGGGCGTCGACGGTGATCTCGGTGAACTCGGAGTTGCGGCGGAGATCCTTCAGGTTATAGCCCCAGAGCCGCGTCTGCGCCTTGTAATCAAGCGTCTGGCCCAGGCGATATTTCAGGTCGGACTCCTCGGAATAAATCAGCGAAGGCAGCCAGACGCCGCCGGGGCGGAGGTTCTGACGCCAGCTGTCAAAGTGCAGGTAATAACTGGCTCGCGGATGAGGATAGTAAGTGCCGTTGAAGCGGACGATGTTGTAGTTCTGATCTTCGATCCAGATGCGGCCGAGGAAGCGGCCCTTGCCGGCGTCTTTCTTGGGGGCAACGTCGATGACGACGCAGCGCACTTCGCCGAGAAACTCGCGGCGCACGAACGTGAAGTCGTAATACTTGCGCTGAAAATCCTCATCGAGCACCACCATCTGGGCAAAGCCCAGGGGCAGGAACTTCATGGAATACACGTTGCTCAGTTTGTTGAGCATGCGCTTGCCGAGGCCGGCCGTGGTGGGCGAATAGAAAGTGCGGTCATCGGTACCATCGCTCATGTCCAATCGGCCAAGGAAGTACACGTCGCTAGTGGGGACGGGAGCGCCGAGGTCTTTGTCTTGCTTCAGATTCTGGAGATAGGTTTCTACCAGGGGATGCAATTGCTTCATCTGGGCCATGAAGAAATGTTCGCGCTCCACCGCCCGGTCGACAACCTGGTCGAAGCTGCTGCTGGCGGTGGCGGCCTGTTGGGTGGCGGCGTCGCGGGTGGAGAGTTGGGGTTCCGGCGTAGTCTGGGCGGGCGTAGTCTGGGCGAGCGAAGTCTGGGCGAGCGAAGTCTGGGAGAACAGGGACGCGGCGCAGCCGACCAGGGAGAGCGCAAAGAGTGCGAATAGGGAGCGCAACATTTTCGTTTGTTTCATTATTATCTATGATGCGAGTTGGAACACGATGTGCAATACCGCCTCGGAATCAGCGGGTTGGCCGTCTCTCAGGGCGGGCTTGAAGCGAATTTGTTCCGCCGCGCGAACCGCAGATTCGTCCAGCCCATGGCCGAGACCGCGTACCACTCTCACGATGCGAATCTGCCCCGTCGCTGAAAAGACAACATCGAGCAGGACCTCGCCCTCAATCTTAAGGTGTCGCCCTTCATCAGTGTAAACCGGACGGGGCTTGAATGTAATCTCAGCCGGCAAAGTCTTGACCGCGGGTTCGGCGGACTTGGCTTTGGGCTGAGCGGTTACGACATCGGTGTCTCCGAAGGAGCCCTGGCGAACCGCACCGCGCGAGACAGAAACCGGGCCGGAACTGTCGCCGGTAGCGACGCCGCTGCCAAAACCGGTGCTCGCGACCACCCCGCGGGCGCCATGCGATCCGCCGGTGCCGTTGCCATAGCCTGGGCCGGAGGGCATATCAAACGAGCCCGCCTGCGCGATCGTAATCGGGCGGCCGTGATTATCCGATGCGGGCACGCCGTTGGGATCGCCGAAGCCGCCGGTTTGTACTTTCTGCGGCGCGCCCGCCATGGTTGGCGTAGCCGAGCTTCCCGTGGAGAACACATTCGTTTTGACCGGCGCCCGGGGAATCTGCGGTTTCATGTCCGGCAGAAGTTCTTTGCTGGTAGCCAGTGTTACCTTAGGCGCCTGGTCCTCGGGAACGGGAGGCTTTTTCGGCTGCACCAATTCTGACGGAACGCGCAGAGCTTCGGGCCGCGGCGTTACCGGGTCGGCGATCTTTGGAACCGGAACGGGAAAATTCCTGACCGGCGCCGGAGCCTGTGGAACCGGGGGCGGAGTGCTGACCAGGCTGACAAAGTGGTAGTCGTGTACCGGCATCACCAGAACTTCGGGGTATGCGATGGCCATAATCACGAACAACGCCATCACCAGCGACTGCATGCCATAACTGAGAACGAACCTTCCCCAACGGGTGCGAGGCTCGGGAAGAAGGCCTAGGGTCAATTGCGAAGCCTGGGAATCCATGTACAGCACCTCATGTAGCTACTTGCTTAGCGCTTGCCAAAAGAAGTGGTCGATCCCACGAACCAGCATTTTAAAGACCGCGGGAGACTGGCCAAAGGACGACACTTCTGAACCGTGAGTGCACGCCGAAGGCCATTTTCGACGAAGCCTGTCCACCTTTAAGATGCTGCTAAGCGGCCACTTACATCGGGGAGAAACTATTCTAACAGACCGGACCCCAGCTGCAAGGTTTTTCCTATTTGGGAAAGGGAAAATTTTGTGGGAAATCGGAAGATTTTGCCCTGAACGCGGGCGGGTCCAAAGGGGCAGTTCTCGGTGGCCATCCAAGGGTCGCAATGCAGGGCATCGCTGGACCGATAAATAAGTATCAAAGCCGGCGGAAAAGAGTGTCCACCCCACAACGCTAGTCTTCTTCTTCTTCTTCGATCTTGATTCGGAGGGACTTGAGAAACTTCAGATCCTGATCGCTGATCTTGAGTTCGGCATTAGTGCTCAGCGTGGAGACGAGCGATGTCTTGTCGGTGGTGTGTTCGCCTTGCTTGCTGACGCCGATGGTGGCTTCGAGAACGAGGAATATGTCGTAGCCGCCTTCCTTGATGCGGGCAACCACTTCGGCGATCGACTCGGAATCGGACAGAGACTCGTTGATCGCTTCTCCGAGTTCTTTCATGAGCTGTTTCAGTTGCTGATCCACGAATCCCCCTGGAATCGGACGCCGCTGATGGGGGACATCACACTTGGTCGTGACCCCGCCCACCGTCATTGTACGCCCGGTCGCTGTTAAAATCGAATGATGATCGGCGGCCAGGCGGTGGAAAAAATCAAGCTCATTTTCCGTGTGGCAGTCCAGTGGCTGGAGCGCAGCCGGACGGGCGGGGCGCTCCTGGCCGGGATCCGTGCGACCGCGCGTTCCGTCGGGCGGGTCCTGCACCAACTCTGGCTGGAAGTGACCGGATTCACGTTCTTGGCGATTGCCGGGATCGGGGCCATGGCCGGCATGCGCGAGTACGGGAAGTACCAGTCTGGCCACGCCACTGGACCAGGCCGGTTGGTGCTCGCGGTATGCTTCACGGTGTCATTCACTTGGTTCGGGCTGAGCTCGTTCTGGCGAGTAAAGAGAAAAGCCAAAGGCTAAGAGCTGAGAGCTGAGAGCTAAGCGCTAAGCGCCAAGAAGGGCAGGACAACATGACGGAACTCAAGACGGCCGAATCCGCAACCAAGCGGGAAGCTAGCCTCCCGATCCAAGAGACGTCTTCTCATATCGCCGTAGCCCCCCTCTACACGCCCGCGGATCTTGCGGCGTGGGACTACGACCGCGATGCGGGGTATCCGGGGGAATTTCCCTACACGCGCGGCGTACAGGCCACGATGTACCGCGGCCGCCTGTGGACCATGCGGCAGTACGCGGGCATGGGCGATGCCGAGGAGTCGAACAAGCGCTACAAGTACCTGCTCGCGAACGGAACGACCGGGCTATCGGTGGCCTTTGATTTGCCGACGCAGATTGGGCTCGATTCGGACAATCCGCTGGCCGTCGGAGAAGTTGGCAAAGTCGGCGTGGCCATCGATTCGATCGAAGACATGCAGCGGCTGTTCGATGGCATCGACCTGACCGCGATTTCAACATCCATGACCATCAATGCTACAGCTTCGATTCTGCTGGCGTTATACGTGGCCGTGGCGCGGCGGCAGGGCAGGGACATTCGCAAGCTCTCCGGCACGGTGCAGAACGATGTGCTCAAGGAGTACATCGCGCGCGGAACGTACATTTATCCGCCGCAGCAGGCGATGCGCATCATCACCGACGTTTTTGCCTGGTCGAACGAGAACGTGCCGGAGTGGAACACGATCTCGATCTCGGGCTATCACATGCGCGAGGCGGGATCGACGGCGGTGCAGGAAGTCGCCTTCACGCTGGGCAACGGAATTGCCTACGTGGAAGCGGCGATTCGCGCGGGCCTCGATGTCGACAAGTTCGCACCGCGGCTTTCGTTCTTCTTCAATGCCCACAGCAATTTCCTCGAGGAGGTCGCGAAGTTCCGCGCCGCGCGCCGGATGTGGGCGAAGATCATGCGCGATCGGTTCAAGGCGAAGAATCCAAAATCGTGGATGCTGCGCTTCCACGCTCAGACGGCCGGCTCCACGCTGACGGCGCAGCAACCGGAGAACAACATTGTGCGCACGGCGATCCAGGCCATGGCGGCGGTGCTCGGCGGGACGCAGTCTCTGCACACGAATTCGTTTGACGAGGCGCTGGCGCTGCCAACCGAGGCGTCGGCGCGAATCGCGTTGCGCACGCAGCAGGTGATCGCGTTTGAATCGGGCGCGCCGCAGACGGTCGATCCGCTGGCGGGTTCGTATTACGTCGAATCGCTGACCAGCGAAATCGAAAAGCGAGCCGTCGACTATCTGGAAAAAATCGAAGCCATGGGCGGCATGCTCAAGGCGATCGAGCGCGGATATGTGCAGCAGGAAATCCAGAACGCGGCCTACGAATATCAGCAGGCGGTCGATCGGCAGGAGGCAGTGGTCGTCGGCGTGAACCGGTTCCAGATAGGAGAAGAGAAGGCGGTGCCGATCCAGCGGATTGACCCGGCGCTGGAGCCGAAACAAGTCGAGCGCCTGCGGGCGCTGCGCGCCAAGCGCAACGTCGAGGCCTGGAAAGCCGCAATTCGCGCCGTCGAAGACACGGCGCGCTCGGGCGACAATCTAATGCCGCAAATACTGGCGGCAGTAGAAGCGAACGCCACGGTGGGCGAAATTTCGGATGCGATGCGAAAGGTGTATGGGGAGTATAAGGAAGCGGTGGTAATTTGAGCTGACATGTTCAGAGGATCCAGTTTGCCCAAGCTGAAACGGCTGGGATGTGGCATTGTCGGAGTGATAGTCCTTGCCCTGGGCCTTTACTTCTCCCGCGCCGGATACGGTTTTTCGTATCGGAAGTGGTTCGGCGGTCTGGTCTTTGGGCCCGTTGCGGTCGTACTTGGGATAGTGGCACTCCTCGGGGCGGCCTTCAATTGGCCGAAGATATGGAACTCACCGCCGCGAGATCCTGCGCGAAAAAAGTGGTGAACAGCCGTTCGCCACGTCTCAGTTTGCCAGTTTGTAGTCGCAGGCGGTGCGGCAGGCTTCGCAGTACAACAAGCCATCGGTGCAGAGGCGCACTTCGAGTTGGGACTGGCACAACACGCAGAATTTTTCGCACCAGCAACGCTCTTCCGCCTGTTCGCATTGGGCGCAGACGATGCGGCGTACGCCCGGTTTAGAGGACATGGTTGGAGTTTAGTTCAGCAGAGGCCTGGAAGGAACATAACGGAAGTCACTCGAAGGCAGGTCTCAGGTGCAAGGTCTCAGGAAAAAGGTCTCAGGGAAACGGACCGTGCTTCCGGTTTGCTTTTCCTGAGACCTGACACCTGATCAATTTGCGCCCTTCCCGCCTAGGTGTTAAGTTATTCAGTTCCAGACTCCGGCAGTCCGGCCACTGTCGGAGCGAGGTCTGACCGAGGTGCTTCTTGTCGGTTGCTGAAGCCACTCCGCCTGTCGTCCCAAGAAACGTCCGCAAGACTGCCTTGAACGCCGTCCATCGCCAGATGGGCGCGAAGATGGTGGAGTTTAACGGCTGGGACATGCCGGTCGAATACCCTGCTTCGATCGGTTGCGGCATTGTCGCCGAGCACATGGCGGTGCGTACCGGCGTCGGCATTTTTGACGTCAGCCACATGGGCGACATCCGCCTGGCCGGCCCAGGAGCACTGGCCGCCGTGCAGCATATCTCGATGAATGACGCGTCGCGGCTGGCGCGTGGCCAGGCGCAGTATTCGGCGTTGCTCTATCCGCAAGGCACGTTTGTGGATGACGTCATCGTTCATCGGCTGGACGAGGACGAGTACCTGCTCGTGATTAACGCGGGCACGCGGGAAAAGGATTTCAGTTGGGTGCGCGAGAATACCCGGCAATTTGACTGCGCGGTTGAGAATCTATCGGACGATTTCACGCAGATCGCGATTCAGGGGCCGAAGGGCGTGGACGTGCTGCAAAAGTTGACGGACCGAGACCTGAGCGCGGTGAAGTTCTACTGGGTGACGCGCGGGACGGTATGCGGCCTGAAGAACGTCCTGATGGGCCGCACGGGTTATACTGCCGAAGACGGATTCGAGATTTACGTTCCAGCGGACGAGGCGACCAGCGCACGGGTCTGGCACGAGGTTCTGGCGGCGGGGAAAGAGTTTGGCGCAGTCCCCTGCGGCTTGGGTGCGCGCAACACGCTGCGCCTCGAAGGCAAGCTGCCCCTCTACGGACACGAAATCACGGACACGATCAATGTGTGGGAAGCGGGACTGGATCGTTTCTGCAAGATGGAAAAGCCGGAATTTATTGGGCGCGCGGCACTGGAGAAGGCGAAACCCGAGGGCTTGAAGAAAACGCTGGCCGGTCTCGAGATGGTCGACCGGGGCATCGCCCGCGACGGATACAAGGTTCTAGACGAGGGCGGGCGCGAGATTGGCTACGTTACCAGCGGTTCTCCGGCGCCATTTTTGAAGAAGAATATTGCATTGGCATACGTTCCACCCGCGCAAGCTGCGGTTGGAACGACAGTAAAAGTTGATATCCGCGGACAGGGCGTGAAGGCGCAGGTAGTGCCGATTCCTTTTTATAAGCGTCCGAAAAAAAGCTAAGAGCTAGGAGCCAGAAGCCGACATGCCTTATCCAACCGACCGCAAATATACAAAGGAACATGAGTGGATCACTGCCGATGGCACGATGGGCATCACGCACCACGCCCAGGACGCGCTGGGCGACATCGTGTTCGTCGAACTGCCCAAGGTGGGGGTGGAGGTCATAATGGGGAAGACTTTGGGCACGGTGGAGTCGGTGAAGGCCGTGTCCGATGTGTACGCTCCAGTTTCGGGGACCGTCACCGGCGTGAATGAAGATCTGGCCACGTCCCCGGAAAAAGTGAACAAAGATGCGCACGGGGCCTGGATGGTCAAGATCAAGGTGAAGGATCCGGCGGAGATGAATGCGCTGCTTTCGGCGGCGGACTACGAAAAATTCGTCAGCGAAGAGGCGGCACATTAAAGGACGATTGCAGAGGTCAGAGGTCAGATTGCAGAATTGAAAACCCTGGCCCATAGATGACTGCTGAAGGCCGAGCCTTTCACCTCTGCAATCTGCCCTCTAACCTCTGCAATCGTTTCAGTGTGCTGATTACATCAAAAGAAAGTTCTTATGAGATATCTGCCTAAATCTCCCGCGGATCGCGCCGCCATGCTGAAGGCGATCGGGATCCGCTCCGTGGACGAACTGTTCTCGCCGATTCCGGCCAAGTTCCGTCTGACGCGCGATCTCGCTGTCCCGCGGCAAATGGCGGAGTCGGAAATCGTGGACTGGTTTAAGCAACGGGCGAAAGAAAACGGCGAAGGTTACACCAGTTTTCTCGGAGCCGGGGCTTACTCTCACTACCGGCCGGTGGTCATTGATGCGCTGGTGCAACGCGGCGAATTTCTGACCTCCTACACGCCCTACCAGGCGGAGTTTGCGCAGGGCACGCTGCAAGCCATCTTCGAGTTCCAGACGATGATCTCGGAACTCACCGGCATGGACCTGGCGAATGCCTCGATGTACGACGGTTCGACCGGCGCGGCCGAGGCCGTGATGATGGCGGTTCGCATCACGGGGCGGCGTTCGGCGGCGATCGCGCGCAGCGTGCATCCCGAGTATCGGGAAGTGCTCAGCACCTACGCGACCGACCAGGCGATTCCGCTGAAGACACTCTCGTTCACGGACTCGGGAACGATCGATCTGGAGGAGCTCGAAAAGGCAGTGGGCGACGATACCGCCTGCGTCCTGGTTCAGTCGCCGAATTTCTTCGGGACGATCGAAGACGTCGAGGCGATTGCCGAGATCGCCCACAAACGCGGAGCGCTGTTGATTGTGTCGATCGCCGAAGCGGCATCGCTCGGCATTGTGGAGCCGCCGCGCACCGCCGACATCGTGGCCATGGAAGCGCAGTCGTTCGGAGTGCCGCTCGGATTCGGCGGTCCCTATTGCGGCGTGCTCGCGACGAAAGATAAATTCGTCCGGCAGATGCCGGGACGCCTGGCGGGTCAGACCGTCGACAAGAACGGCAAACGTGGCTTCGTGCTGACTCTGGCGACGCGCGAGCAGCACATCCGGCGCGAGAAAGCGACGTCGAATATTTGCACCAACCAGGCGCTGGTCGCGCTGATGGTGAACATCTTCATGACCGTGTACGGCAAGATCGGCTTGCGGGAACTGGCGAAGCAGAACCTGGCGAAGACGGCGTACGCTGCCGACCAATTCAGCAAACATGCCAAAGTGCTGTTCGCGGGTGCGCCACGATTCAACGAGTTCGTGGTCCAGACCAGCGAAGATCCTTACGCCATCAACTCGCGGCTGCTGGAACAAAAAATCGTTGGCGGATTTCCGCTGAAGAAGTTCTATCCCGAATTTGGCAACGCGGCTCTTTGGTGCTGCACCGAATTGACGACAAGGCCCATGATCGATACGGCGGTCGGCCTCGTCGCCGAGAGCGAACGGTCGGTCTTGAGTAAGGATGCCGAGCCCGCGGAGGCGCTCCGATGATTGGATCCAGAAATACTTGCACCTCTTGCTTCGGCGACGGAAGGTGCGCCGAATGCGACGGTTCTGGCATCAACTCCCACCTCAATAATGAGGATCAGCCGAAATGTCGGAACTGCTCGGGGACTGGCGTTTGCCCGGCTTGTAACGGAACAGGCGCATGGATGGTGCCGCCGCCAGAAATTATCGATCTTGGACTCTCAGATCTTGGACTCTTGGATAAATAACTATGAACCACATAACTCGCAAAGCCACGCGTCACATCAGTCAGAACGAAGGATTGATTTTCGAGAAGTCGTCGCCGGGCAAGGCCGCATGGAAGTTGCCGCCGCTCGATGTTCCGGAAGTAGATACGGCGAAGTTGCTGGGCAAGGCGGAGCGCAAGGATCTCGGCAATATGCCGGAGGTCAGCGAGTTAGAAATCATCCGTCACTTCACCCGCCTCTCGACGTGGAATTACGCGATTGATCTCGGCATGTATCCGCTGGGCTCCTGCACCATGAAGTACAACCCGCGCGTCAACGAGTTTGTCGCGCGCGTCGAAGGTCTCGCCAACGGGCATCCGTATCAGCCGGAGAGGATTTCGCAGGGCGCGATGCGCATCATGAAGACGTTGAGCGATTGCCTGCTTGACATCACCGGGATGGACGCGATCACGCTGCAACCAGCCGCGGGCGCGCACGGCGAACTGACGGGATTGCTCCTGGTGCGCGCGTATCACCAGTCCAAAGGTAACGCGCGCAAGAAAATTCTGATTCCGGACTCGGCGCATGGGACGAATCCGGCGACGGCGGCCACGGCGGGTTACGCGGTCGAAAATTTGAAATCGAACGCCAGCGGCATGGTCGACGTAGCGGCGCTGGCGGCGCAGATGAATGAAGACGTCGCGGCGCTGATGGTGACCAATCCAAATACGCTGGGCGTTTTCGAGCAGGAGATTCACAAGGTAGCCGAACTCATGCACGCCAAGGGCGGCCTGCTCTACATGGACGGCGCCAACATGAACGCGCTGGTCGCGAAAACCCGGCCGGGCGACTTTGGCGTCGATGTCATGCACATGAACCTGCACAAGACGTTTTCCACACCGCATGGCGGAGGCGGTCCGGGGTCGGGGCCGGTGGCCGTGAAGAAAATTCTTGAGCCGTTCCTGCCGACGCCGGTCGTCATCACCAAAGCCGATGGCACGCTGGGCTTCGAATACAACCGTCCGCAGTCGGTGGGGCGCGTGCGCGCGTTCTACGGAAATTTCGGAATGTTCATCCGCGCGCTGGCCTACATTTTCGCCAACGGCCCGGACGGCCTGCGCCAGACAACCGAAGACGCGGTGCTCAACGCCAATTACATCCGCAAGGGACTGGAAGGCGTTTACGACCTGCCGTACTCGACGCCCTCGATGCACGAAGTGGTGTTCAGCGACAAGGTGCAGGCGAAGAAGGGCGTGAAGACCATCGACCTTGCCAAACGCCTGATCGATTACGGATTCCATCCCTACACGACGGCGTTCCCGCTGATCGTGCACGGCGCGCTGATGATCGAGCCAACCGAGAGCGAGCCGAAAGAAGAACTGGATCTCTTCATAGAAGCCATGAAATCGATCGCGGAAGAGGTGGAAGAAGATCCGCAGTTCGTGCTCGACGCCCCCCACAACGCGCGCATTTCCCGTCTGGACGATACCGCGGCGGCGCGCAAGCCGGTGCTGCGCTGGAAGCCGGAGAACGCTAGCTGACGTCTCCTCAATCGCCGAATCTTTCTGCTGCGCGAGCCTTCGCCTTGGCTGCCTCCTCTTCGCGATTCTTGGGCGGAGCATTTGTGTCGAGCGAGCGGAGAAGACGAGCGGAAATCGCTGCGATTTCATCGATCGCGTCCATGAATGCGGCTTCGTTCGCCTTTGAAGGTTTGTTGAACCCTGTGATTTTTCTCACAAACTGGAGCGAAGCTGCCCGAACTTCTTCGTCAGTGACGGGCGGATCGAAGTTGAACAGGGTTTTGATATTGCGGCACATGCGATCAGACCTCCCACTACGACAAGGCCAGTGATAATTGTCTCAAAATCAGCTATTACCTGGCTCTCCACCTTTCGTGGATTGTCATCCCGAGCGATCGGGGCCCCCAACCAGCGCTTTTGCTAGCTGGGGTGGGGGAGCGAGGGATCTGCATTTTGCCGCGAACTGCAGATCCCTCACTCCGTTTGGATGACAAAATCTGAAATTTGAGGGGGCGCACGTGCCTGCTTGCGTCTTGCTAGAATCACCTGAGCCTACCTCTATGCCCGACGATCCGGCCAGCTCCGCAAGCGCCCGCCAACTGGCCGAACAGCACTACTACGCCGCGCTCGATCTGGTTCTCGAAGGCCGCCACGAGCAGGCGGTCGAAGAGTACCGGCAGGCGGTCGAGGCCGATCCCAGGTTCACCGATGCGCTGCATGGGCTGAGCCGGGCGCTGCAGGACCTCAACCGCTTCGACGAAGCCATTGAAATCTCCAAGCAAATTTCAGAAATCGATCCCGACGACATTCTGGCGCACACGAGCCTCTCGATCCTGTATCAGAAGAAGGGAATGGTTCCCGAGGCCGAGGCGGAAGGAAACAAGGCGCGGGTGCTGGGGTGGAAGCGGGAGTTGAAGAAGGGAATATAGCTCTAGACACGAAATCCCAAAACTGGGATAATGACTATGGTCCGACCGCAAAGCGTTCCCGGCGAAAAGCCGTTGTTTTGGGTCGGCCCGGCGAAGGACGACCTCACGGAGTTCCCCGAGGCGGTGAAAGACGAAATCGGAACCGCTCTGAGCGTGGCGCAGTTTGGCGGCAAACATCCGAAAGCGAAGCCGTGGAAGGGCGAAGGTCCGGGCGTCCTGGAGGTCGTCGCGGACCACCGCGGCGATACTTACAGGGCCGTGTATACCGTAAAGTTCGAGCATGCGATTTACGTGTTGCATGCGTTCCAGAAGAAGTCGCCCAAAGGCAGAAAGACGGCGCAGAGCGACGTGGAGCTGATTTCGCGACGGCTCAGAATAGCCAGCGAGGACTACGAGGCACGGTATGGCAAACGGGCGAAATAGCGTATCTGTAGTGCGAAGTTCGGGGAACGTGTTTGCCGACCTCGGGCTGCGCGATGCCGGCGAGAAGCAGACAAAAGTGCGTCTCGCGCTTGCGATCCAGCAGATCATTCAGGCGCGCCATCTGTCGCAGACAGCGGCGGCGCGGGTGTTAGAGATCAACCAGCCGAAGATTTCCGCGCTGGTCAACTATCACCTGGAGGGTTTTTCCGTCGAGCGCCTGCTGCATTTTCTCAATGCGCTTGATCGCGATGTCGAGATCGTGATCCGCAAGAAACCTCGGTCGCGCAAGACGGCCCGGATCGTGGTGACGGAAGCTCAGCTGTCTGCGGTGTAGCAACTGCCGAGCTTCGCTCGGCTTGGACGGAAGAGGGCGTCCGTCCCTACACGAACGTAGAGCATTCCGCGCCCTCTGCGGTTAGAATTGGCCTATGCGAGAAGTCGTTGTAGTTTCTTCCGTCCGCACTCCGGTAGGCCGCGCGTTTAAGGGTACGTTGCGGGCTACGCGTCCTGATGAGCTGGCTGCCGTTGCGATCAAGGGCGCGCTCGATCGCGTGCCGCAGCTTGATCCCAAGGAAATTGAAGACGTCATCCTGGGCTGCGCCATGCCCGAGGCTGAGCAGGGGATGAACGTGGCCCGCATCGCGTCGCTGCGCGCGGGGCTGCCGGTTGAGGTGTCGGCGGTGACTATCAATCGGTTCTGCTCGTCGGGCTTGCAGGCGATTGCCATGGCGGCCGAGCGCATCATGAGCGGCGGCGCCGAGGTGATAGTGGCGGGCGGGACGGAATCGATGTCGATGATCCCCATGGGCGGCAACAAGATTTCGCCTAACCCTTGGCTGGTGGATCATTATCCGGATGCGTATCTCTCGATGGGCCTGACGGCGGAGCGAGTGGCGGCGCGCTTCGGCATCACGCGCGAGGCGTGCGATCAGTTTTCATTGCGCAGTCATCAGAAGGCGACTGCGGCGATTGCGGCGGGCAAGTTCGAGGATGAGATTGTGGCCGTGCCGGTGAGCTTTACTACGCCGAATGGATCGAAGCCGAAGAAGCAGGAAATTTCTTTCAAAGTAGACGAGGGCCCGCGCTCCGATACTTCGATCGAAGCTCTGGGAGCGCTCAAGGCCGCGTTTCACATGAAGGGCGTGACCACGGCGGGAAATTCTTCGCAGATGTCGGATGGCGCCGCGGCGGCAGTGCTGATGTCGGCCGAGCGGGCGAAGGCTCTGGGCATCGCTCCGCTGGCGCGCTATGTCGCGTTCGCCACCGCCGGATACAAGCCGGAAGAGATGGGGCTGGGGCCGGTGTTTGCGATTCCGAAGGCGCTGAAGCTGGCGGGGTTGAAGCTCTCGGATATCGACGTGATCGAACTGAACGAGGCGTTCGCGACGCAGTCGCTGGCGGTGATCCGGGAAGCTGGGCTCGATCTTGAGCGCGTGAATCCTAACGGAGGAGCGATCGCGCTGGGGCATCCGCTGGGATGCACGGGGGCGAAGCTGACGGCCAGCATCATTCGCGAACTGAAGCGTCGCAAGGGACGCTACGGCATGGTAACCATGTGCGTCGGCGGCGGGATGGGTGCGGCGGGGATTTTTGAATACCTGCCGTGAAACTTTTTTACCCAACCATTATGTTCTTTGACGACGATCAGTGCTTGGAGAATTCCCATTCTTACGCCTTTCGCGGTACGCCCCTGCTAGGTACTTCCTGGGTGCTGCGCGACGACTACCAGCCGCTCGAACGTAAGGACCTGCATTTGCGCGCCCCCCGCGTTAGAATAGCTGTTGTCGCTTGTCATGTGTCCACTCAGCGGTCTTCATCTAGCTGTCTAAATTTAGAGGTCTGAATTTCGAGGTCTGAATTTCGAAAGGTCTAAAAATGGCTACCATATCAGCAATACCTAAAACCAAGATTTCCGGCGGCAGCTTTTTGCTTGAAGATCGGCAGACTGCCGATGTTTTCACCCCAGAAGATTTTTCCGAGCAGCAACAGATGATCGGGCAGACGACCGAAGAGTTTGTCATCAACGAGATTCTGCCCCAAGTCGAGAAGATCGAACACAAGGATTTCTCGATTTCGCGCGATCTGCTGAAAAAAGCCGGCGACCTCGGCCTCAGCGGGGTTGAGATTCCCGAGGCCTACGGCGGCCTCGATATGGATAAGGTCACCGCCGCTATCATCGCCGACCACATCGCCAAGTACGGCGGGTTTTGCACCACGTGGGGCGCGCACACCGGCATCGGCCTGTTGCCGATCGTTTATTTCGGCACCGAAGAGCAGAAGAAAAAATATCTGCCGCGACTGGCCGCGGGAGAAACGGTTGGCGCGTACGCTTTGTCGGAAGCGACTTCCGGGTCCGACGCCCTCAATTGCCGCGCCCGTGCCGTGCTTTCGCCGGACGGCAAGCACTACATCCTTAACGGCGAGAAGATGTGGATCAGCAATGCGGGCTTCGCCGACCTGTTTACGGTGTTCGCGAAAATTGACGGCGACAAGTTTTCCGCGTTCCTGGTCGAAAGAACTTTTCCGGGATTTTCCGTCGGCGCCGAAGAGCACAAAATGGGCATCCGCGGATCTTCAACTTGCCCCATCATCCTGAATGACTGCCAAGTGCCGGTCGAGAATCTGCTCGGCGATGTTGGCAAGGGGCATGTCATCGCCTTCAACATTCTGAACGTTGGACGCTTCAAACTGGGCGCGATGTGCGTGGGCGGGGCCCGGGTTTCAATCGAGAGCGCGGTGGCCTACGCCAAGCAGCGCAAGGCATTTGGAAAGACGATCAGCGAGTTTGGGCTGGTGCGGGAAAAGATCGCGAACATGGCGACGCTGATCTATGTCGGCGAGTCGCTTGTCTATCGCACCGTCGGAATGATGGACGCGTTGCTCTCGGAAATCGATTCCGCCAGCCCCAATGCAACGAAAGAGCGGCGCAAAGCAATCGAGGAATACGCGGTCGAGTGCTCGATCCTCAAAGTCTGGGGCTCGGAGATGGTCGGCTACGTGGTCGACGAGACGCTGCAGATCTATGGCGGCTACGGCTTCGTGGAAGAGTATCCGGCGGAGCGGGCCTACCGCGATGCCCGCATCAACCGCATTTTCGAAGGCACGAACGAAATCAACCGGCTGATCATCACCGGATTCCTGCTGAAACGGGCGATGACCGGCCAGTTGCCGCTGCTGCCGGCGATCAAGAAGCTGATGGACGAAGTGTTGAGCGGGCCGTCTGCCGGCGAGGAGATCGAGGGCCCGCTGGCGGAAGAGCGCAAGCTGGTCACGCAGGCGAAGAAGCTTGGCCTGTTCGTCTCCGGGTCGGCCACGCAGAAATACATGCAGGCGATTCAGGACCAGCAAGAGGTGATGGGCGCGATGGCCGATATGACCATCGAGATTTACGCCATGGAATCGGCCGTGTTGCGCGCGCAGAAGATGGTCGAGCAGAAAGGCGAAGCCTCGGCTGCGCTGCCGATTGCGATGACGCGAGTGTATTTGACGCAAGCGCTGGAAAAAGTCGAGGCGGCGGCAAAGAAAGTCATTGCCGACGTGGCCGAAGGCGACATGCTGCGGACGCAGTTGGCGATCGTGCGGCGGTTGTCGAAGCACGAGCCCTTCAACACGATCGCGCTGCGCCAGCAGATCGCGCAGAAGACGATCGAGGCAGGGAAGTACACGCTGGCGTAGACAAGCAAGAAAGATTACGCATCGCGCCCTTACCGGGCACAGCTATCTCGGGAGACGAAAATGCCGGTTGGCACATTCACCGCGGTCCTGCACAAAGAAGGCGACCTGTACGTTGCCGACTGCCCGGAAGTTGGCACGGTCAGCCAGGGAAAAACTGTCGAGGAAGCTATCGCCAACCTCAAGGAGGCGACTGAACTCTACCTGGAAGAGTTCCCCCCGGAAGGGTCCAGTCGCCCGCTTGTTACCGTCTTCGAGGCACGCTATGCCTAGACTGCCCCGCGTATCAGGGGCAGAAGCGATCCGCGCTCTTGAACGGCTGGGCTTCGCTCAGGTTCGGCAACGTGGAAGTCACGTTATCCTTAAGCGCGTTGGGCCGGATAGAGTCAGTGGCTGTGTCGTTCCCTTGCATTCGGAACTTGCAATCGGAACACTGCGCGGCATCTTGAAACAAGCCGGAGTTCGAGCGGAAGAATTTATCGCGCAGCTGTAATTATTCTGATTGGCAGGCCTCGGACATCCTCTGCACCTCGGCCTGCCGGTCAGACATAGTCCTACTCCTTCGGAAAGTTCGGATCCGCTTTCACTTCTTCAATCTGCTTGGTGTGGCGCTCGGAGTGCGCCGAGATCAGCAAAATCCACTGATACGCATCGAGCGACCCCAGCAACGGGTGCGGGCCGAAATGGTCGCGCAGATCGTCGTTCGTGGTTCGGATGTAATCCATCGTCGCTTTGCGGCTGTCCTCGAAGGCCTTGGTCAGCTCTACCTGAGTTGCCCAGCGATTGGTTGGCTTAAGAAACTCCGGCGCCTGCGCCTTGTGGCTGCGGTCGGGGACCATCTTCAGGATCGTCTCGTCCTTTCCAGCAACCTCGGCACGCTTTTCTGGCGCAGCGGGCGATGTCATGACCTTGCTCTGAACCATGCCAAAGATCGCGGACTCGGAGACAGCAATGTGCTCCGATACTTCGGCGACCGACCAGCGGTCCGGGGCGGGCTTGAATCTCCATTGCTTATCCGACAATCCGGCTATGGATTGCAGGAATGCATCGTGAGTGGCTTGCAGACTCCGGAGCGCAGCTTCACGCTCCTCGGCCGACAGAGTCGTTGGGGCCGGGGCTGTAATGGTTTGGGCGACGCTCGCCAGCGCAAGCGTGAGGACGAGACACAGCACTGCTGAGAACTCCGATTGGATTTTCATTCAATACCCCTGTGAGATTGGAAATGCGGTAGAGCAATTATAATGACGGTCCGCAAAAGCGCAAATCGGCTACCGGGCAGGTTGCAGGAAAGGCCTTCTGATCATTCAAACCAGCCGCTGCGGTAAGCCACCCACCACGAGATGCACACGATGGGAATGGTCGCGCCCAGGGCCCACCAGAGCGGCAGCATGAAATCGGCAGCGAGCCCGAGCACGGTGAACGAGATCCAGAAGATCTTGCGCTCCATATTCTGGATTGTAAGTCTTTCCCGCCATGTATGACCCCGGTTAGCAGCGGGGGAGAAACTTCGGTTTCGCGTCGAAAGAGTCTTCTGTCCTTAGAGACACTAACAAAACCAGAGAGCCTAACAAAACCCCTAATCGTCCTTACACCGGAACGTCCTTAGTCGAGCTGCGCTTGCGGGGCTTCAGGTCGAGCGCCGTCAGAGGTTTCAGTCGAGGCTCCGCAAATTGCCTATCCAAATGAGCGGGCGAAGGATGTGCCACGCGAGAGAGCTGGCCCTCGGCTACAAGGCGTTCGTACGCCTCCGGCCAGGATGGGACAAGAGCGCCGGTTGGGATCCAGTGGGCGTAGGAGGCTTCGTCGCACCATTCGACAAGACGCGGCATAACTTTGGCGTGCGGTGCGGAGCCGCGAAACGCCTTCATGCATCGCTCGTTTTCCCACACGGTCAAGGTCCAGAATGTGCGATGAGCGTCCAAGAGGAGTCTTCCACCGAGAAACCCAGGTGCGCGCGAAGCTTGGCGTTGACTAAGAAATGTCTGCCACACGAATGGTGGAAGATACCTTACAGAGCGAACGCGAAGACGCGTGACGGACGCGAGCATGGCCCTCTATTTTAGGCCGATTGCTGATGTTTTATCAAAATCACGCTTTGGGTTTGAGTTCTTCCATCACACTTTGGATCAACTCTTTGGCGTCGGTGAGATTTTTCATGATGAGCTGCACATCCATGACCGGCTTGCCGGGCCAGCGCTGGCTCTGGCAATAGACGCCATGCTGCCCGACCAGGGCCATGGCGTCGGTGACCAGGTCCATGGTGACGGCGAGGCGTCCGCGGGGCACGCCCATGCGAATTTCGTAGTGCTCGAGTTCTTCCCGCTTTTCGTTGAAGACAGCCATGAACAGATTGTAACGGGGATGTGGGTATAATTCTCATGCAGCTTTTAGCTCTTAGCCCTTAGCTCTTGGCCAAAAGCCAACGGCTAAAAGCCAAGAGCCAATCGCTAAGTGCTATCTCAGGAGGAACCAAGTCATGAAGAAATTCGCCTTAATCGCAGCGTCACTCTTTGCGGTCGCCACTTTCACTTCGGCGCAAATGGCGCAGGACAAATCCAAGCGGCCCAGTCCGCCGGCCAGTGCGGAGTGCAAGTTTTCCGATGGCAAGACGATCAAGATCGACTATTCCAGCCCGCGTGCAAAAGGGCGGAAGATTTTCGGCGAGGCCAGCGAAAAAGCGCTGGTGCCCTACGGCGAGATCTGGCGCACCGGCGCGAATGAAGCCACCACATTCGTCAGCGATGCGAATCTGACGGTGGGTGGCAAGTCGTTGCCCGCGGGCAGTTACACCATCTTCACCATCCCAAAGGCTGACAAGTGGATACTGATTATCAACAAGAAGACCGCCGAGTGGGGCATTCCGTACAAGTACGAAGCCGACGAGTTGGCCCGAGTTGACATGCAGGTCTCGAAAACGCCGGCGCCGGTGGAGAACTTCCTGATCGCCTTCGACCAGATGGGCAGCAAATGCACGCTGCGCACGGAGTGGGAAAACACCCGCGCCAGCGTAGATATTACAAAGTAGAGACGGGGCTTGCTCCGTCTCGCCGGCGTTATACTGGAACCCGATGCGGTCGATGCTGCGCTTTCTTTGGAACTCCACCCGTGGCCACCGGATTGCCCCCTGGCGCAGTCCCTATCTTCTATGGCGCATCGAGACCTACACCGGCGTCAAAATGACCCAGATTGGATTCCTGGAATTCTGGGAATTTTTGTGGACGGAGCGCAGCAACCTGTGGCGCTTCCTGAAGTGGACGGCGGAGATGGATCGCTACGTCCATCCCGGGGCGAAGAACATGTAGCAGCCGCTCTCCAAGTTTTGCAGCCACCCTCCAAATTTTGTCATCCCGAGCGAAGCGAGGGATCTGCAACTCGCCGCGAACTGCAGATCCCTCGCTTCGCTCGGGATGACAACTCATGAAGGGTGTCACACGCACCGCTCCGCACGACACCTCTGTCAGCGGCCTTCCATCACCACATTGACTTCGCTGCCTTTGCCCGCGCCCAGCATTTGGTAGGCTGAACCCCGGTTGGTCGCGACTTCCAGAAAACCCATGCTGCCCAGGATTCCGAAGACTTCGCCGGGAGCGCCTTCGGCGTAGCTTGTGCACATGCGCGTTGCCTGTGCCTTCGTTCCAATCGCGATCTTGAAGGCGGGCGGCGTGGCCCCGAAAAGTTGGGGCGCATCTTCGGCCCTGATGTTGGTAATGAGATTGCCAAAACGATCGACTTTCAGCACCACTCCTTGTAAGGTCCGCTCGTCCACCGGCTTGGGGCGGGGCGCGCTAAAGCGGACATAGTCGGTGATCTCCTCGCCGAAGCGCTCGGGATCGATTCCCTTGGCGAGATAAGCGGCGACTGGAGAGAAGATATCGCGCGCGTGGAACGTGTTACTGCGGGGCTGCAGAAAATAATGCTCGGCGGTGACGTGCCGGACGGAGATTCGCTCTTCGCGGTCGTAGATCAGAGAAAGCACGCCGTTGTCGGGAGCGACAAACAAATGGCGGTCGCCGGTTATCAGCACGGGCCGCCGCGCCGTCCCCACCCCGGGATCGACGATCACCATGTGCACGGTGCCGGAAGGGAAGTAGGAGTAGGCCTGCGAAATGGTCAGCGCGCCATCCAGAATGTCGAACGGCTGCACCGCATGGCTGATGTCGATGATCTGCGCCTCGGGGGCAATCTCGAGGATAACCCCCTTCATGGCGCCGACGAAATGATCGTTGAGTCCGAAATCAGTGGTGAGAGTTATGATCGCGGTGCGTGCCAATCCGTTACCTCGCCGAGCCTGAAAGTTTTCAGGAACTCACGAAGTATCAGGTGTCGCACTATGGCACGTCAAGGTGCCGTCCGCCGCGGAGACCGGAAAGGCCTGGCTACGGCCTTTGCGACCGAGGCCTCACGCCAGACCCGAACTCGCTTGAGATTTCATCGGGCAGCCAGAGGCGCGTTTCGCTCGGCACTTCACCCATTTCTTCTGCGAACGAAACCCAGTTTTCGTCGCTGTCCACTTTGCAGTTGTTGCCCGGGTCCATGCAAACGTCGAGCGCATATACCGGATGAATCTCCCACAACGAGGAGCGCTTCGGACTGCCCTTGCCTCCGGAGCAGGGGCGGTGGCTGCCGTCGAAAAACAACTGCCCGGTGAAGCGGTACAGGTGTGCGTTCTTTTGGTTCAAGTTGGTGGGGTCCCAAACGTCGGGCCGGAAGTGCGGACTCATCTCCGCGGTGACACTGTTACATTGGTCCTGTTCTTTGTCGTTATCGGCCAGGACTATGTGGATGTCGTTACTCTCCTTGTCGGGTTGCTTGCAGTTGACGCTTTCTCCTTTGCCCAAGTTCGAATAGTGAGCGTCCATGACGAAGGCCACCAAGCGGACAACCGTTCCCTCGCTCAAGGGGCCCGCCTTGGTAGGCAGGTCGCGCAGCACGGAACGGTCCTTTGGGAGCTGGGCGTCGCTCCCGAACGTAATGCCGCTGCCCGGTTTCGCGGCATCGGCTTGCAATTGGTGGAGCACGTCGAAGTCAATATTGACGGGCGTTCCCGTGGAGCAGAAATTGTTCTTGGCGTCGTTCTGCGCCGACTGTGGAGTATCGGGCTGGGCGGAGCCATCGGCGAAACAGGAATCGTCAATCGGATGGTGCTGTTTGATCGCGTCGAAGGGCAAGGTGCAGGCAGGCCCGGCCTCGGAAACGACAGCAGCTTGGGGGGCAGCGGGCGCTCCCGGAGTGGACATATTGCCAGCCAGCCCGAGAGCCAGTGGCAACATGGTCGCAGCAGAAGCCAGTCGGCGGCGGCGCGTGGCTCCCGACGTTGGTGTTCGAGTAGCGGTACTACCTCGAGTGGGCATAAGTCGACCTCAAGCCAAAGTGATCACAGCCACATCAGTGACGTCCGCATAATCGACGCAGGAAGCCTTAACCGTGGCATGCAGCGGAGCGGTCGGGGCTGGGACTGGTGCAGCGGGGGCCTGGTAAAGTCCGGTATCGGCGTTGATCGTTCCCCGCCCGGGAGTCACCTCCCAGCGCACTTTGGCATCGGGCTTCCGTGCCACCGTCGCTGTGAATTGTTGCGTCTGGCCGTAGTGGACCGTCACATCGGTCGGTGAAATTGTAACCGTGACGGGCCGGTCCTCAACGCCAGCGGGATCGGAGAACTGGATCGCTTTGCCCACCGCGTAAGAGCTGCCACTGATGCCCAGCAGCGTCAGGATTCCGCCCGGGATCGATAACGGAAACGCCGGCCCGTTTTTCGCGCCGACGATCACGAGAAACAGGCTCAGCGAAATCACGAACGTAAACACCAAAAACTGGAAACGTGACATGCTGGCGTCGCCATTGGGCTCGCTAATCAGCCGCGAGAGGTCAATGGTCCCGTCGAAAATCTGCCATAGCACGGCAACGCCCAGTAACCCGATGAGACCACAAATCAAGTACCCGCAAATCATGGTTAAAAGCGTCATCACAGTTTCTCCTGTCCTTTACTTCTTCGAATTTCCGTTATTGCTCCAAAGTCTGGAATACGCCTTTCCACCCAAGTAGATGGCGTTACTGCCTCCGACCACCGCCGGCCATGAATCTGGAAGAGGCGGAAAAGTACCGGGATTCGGGTTATTCAAAACCTGCGTCAGGTAGTAAGAAGCTGCGCCCAGCGTGAAGAGTAACAATTGAACCCGCTCCGGGCTGAAGTAAAGCGTGTCGTCTTTTTTCCTGCCCTTTATCTGCCCATCGGGTCCCACGATCGGATCACCGGTGTCATTCTTTCGGCCGTACAGAAGGTTCTTGGTACTGATCTGGCCGGTGAGGAGTCGCATTGCGACAATGCCAAACAATGCCAATAGGAAGAGTTGCACTTCCCATGTGATGAGTTCCGCGATGCCTGGCATACACTCCCTCGCAGGCGGGGTACGCGCCGCGACGCTAACGCTAACTATTTTGGGACCAGGGGCCGAAGGGGAAGAGAAATTGTTGCAATAGGGTCAGCGACGAACAGCCTTCCCCTTAACGGTCGCAATGTTACTCCCGTTTAGATATGTGTCAAGCAGAAAAGTAAGGTGCGGATCGAAAACGGAAAAGGACTCTATGCGAGTGTCACTAATCATTCTGAACCTGAACCGGCGTGCGCATAGTCGCGCGTTGTGAAACTGTGCGATTCAGCGCGAGGACGCTCGCCACAACCGCTAGTCAACTTGCACGTTGCCGGAACCGGTGTGCACGGAAACCATGGGACCACCGCCGCGTACTTTGCCAACCACGCTCTTCCTCGACTCGCGAACGCGGCCCTCGATGGTGGTGGTCACGGGATGGCCCAGCGTGACGGTTCCGGAATTCGAGGAGATGTCGACGTCGAAGGCAGCGTCGGAGGGCACATGCAGGGTGACGTTGCCCGAGCCGGTGCGGACGCTCCACATGTTTTTGGGCGAGCCTTTGCCGTGAATGTTGCCGCTGCCCGCCTCGGCACGAAATCCACCGTTGATGCCGTTTACGGTGATGTTGCCCGAGCCGGTGCGGATGTCCACGTCGCCCGCACCCATTTCCTCGATTTCGATGTCACCGCTGCCCGCTTTGACCTTCGCGGGACCAGAAAGCTCACGCCCGCGCACGTCTCCCGAGCCCGTCTGGAAACGCATTTCACCGGTGAGGCGCGCCAGCTTCAAGTCGCCCGATCCACTCTCGAGATCGACGTTGCCCTTCAGGCCTTCGACGGTTTGATCGCCGCTGCCGGTATGGGTTCGAATCGCGGTGTTCTCTGGGACGGTGATTTCGTAGTCGATCGAAATATTGTTGAAGTGGACGTAGTCGATGCGGATGCTGTTGCCGTTCTGGCGAATCGGAGGATTGTTCTGCACTTCCTGCACCTCCGCCTTGTGGTCGCCGCCCAACCAGGAAACGCCCGAGTGGATCTTGGCATGAATCGAGACCGTGCCCGCAGCCCCGTTCCGGACGGTGATGTCGCCGGAGCGAGTGAGCACTTCGAGGTCGACGGGGCCATTGACCTGGAACGAACGGTCAAAGGTTCCGGCGACGGAGGCGAAGCCGGCCAGCGAGGTAGCCAAAACAAAAACCAGCGTTCTAACGGCTCGATGCCGAATCAAGAAAGTGTCAGTCATAACGGTCCGACTCCATAAGTAATTTCTAGATTGTCAGGTCAGCGCATTTTCCCCAAGAGCTAAGAGCCAGGAGCTAACAGCTAAGAGCTGCTTTCTTACTGCAATACCACCTGGTCGCCTTCCTTCAGCCCTTGCAGCAACTCGGTCTTGGCGCCATTCGATATTCCGATGTTGACGGCGATCTTCCGCTTGCCTTCCTTGGCTTTCGGGTCCGGTATCTCGACCGACGCCTTCTTATCTTTGTCGTAAATGATCGAGCCTTCCGGGATCTGGAGGACATTCTTGTGCTCCTCGAGAATGATCTCGGCGTTGGCCGTCATCATCGCTTTGAGGACGCCCTCGGGATTGTTGATGGAGACGCGCACCTCGAAGGTAGTGACGTTGTCTTTTTCGACGCCCATGGGAGAGATCTTGGTCACTTTGCCGGTGAAGGTCTTGTCCTTGAACGACTCGACTTTGATGCGGGCGGGCTGCCCCAGATAAACCTTGCCGATATCGCTCTCGTCCACTTTGCCTTTGACGTAAACTTCGCTGGTGTCGCCGAGCGTCATTACCAGCGTGGCCGTGGAACCCAGCACCAGAATCGAACTCACCGCATCGCCAATCTCGACGTCGCGCGATAAGACAATTCCGTCAATCGGCGACTCAATCGTGGTGTAACCCAGCTGTTCTTCCAGTTGTTTCAGGTTGGCGCGGTCCTGCGACAGCTGTCCCTGGGCCTGACCGATTTTGGCCTGCAAAACCTGCAACTGCGCCTTGGACACATTCTGCTTGTTCAGCGACATCTCGTAATTCTTCTCGGCGTCGTCGAGCGCAGAAGCGGACACCACGCCGTCCTTCGCCATGCCCTGGGCGCGCTCATACGCGCGTTTCAGCAGCGGAACGTCCGGGCCTTCGGCGTCGACCTTGGCGCGCTCCAGGTCGGCGCGCGTGCCGTTCAAGCTGGCACTCGAGCCCTCCAATTGCGCGCGGGCCTGATCGACACGGGCCTGAATCTCTTCCCGATCGAGTTCGGCGAGCACCTGGCCCTTCTTCACTTTGTCGCCGTAATCGACGTAGAGCTTTTTCACGATGCCGCTGGCCTTGGACTTGATCTCGACCTTGGTGATGGGCTCGATCTTGCCCGTCGCCACCACGCTTTTCGCAAGGTCTCCCTTCTCGACCTTGGCGAGCTTCGAGGCGTCGATCTTGGTGCCGCCGCTGGATGCGATCAGCGCGCCGGCAACGACCAGGATGAGAACGACTGCCGCTATCGAGCCCCAGATGATTCGCCTGCGCCGCTTTTTCTTGGCGTTGCCATTGCCGTTGCCTTCCACGACCGCCTCCTGCTTGATTTCAAATCTTAGAATCGGCATTCACTTGTTGTTACGAGAGAAACATTGGAATAGTTCCTCGAAAATTCTCAGGTTTCGTATCAGCGCAAACTTTAGCTTGTAGAGACGCGGCAAACCGCGCCTCCACGGGAAAACGGATGCGCGCTCCGCGGCCCATACGTACTTAGACCGCCGGGCAACGAAAAAGAAAGCTATCAGTTTGCGCTAGCAGTTAACGGTTCATTTTGATTGTACCGCCAGCGAGTTCCAAGAGCCGGTGACCGTGCTCCAGAACCGAACGATTATCCCTTTGGAATGTTAGAATTAGAGTTCCATGATTGCATACGTGCTGCTGCGGGTGTTCGTCATCCTGCTTCTGGTGGCGGCCAATGCCTTCTTCGCCGCAGCCGAGTTCGCGCTGGTGAGCGTGCGCGAAACTCGCATCCAGCAGTTGATCGCCGCCCACCGCGTCGGCGCCCGCACCGTTCTCAAGCTTCACCAGCAACTTAGCCGCGTCGTGAACGGCGTGCAACTGGGAATCACCGTCGCCAGCCTGACCCTGGGCTGGCTGGGCGAGCCGGTTCTGGCGCGATTGTTCGAGGGCTGGATCGGAAGCGTCCCGCATGCGGTGATCTACTCTCATACCATCGCCGTCGCGGTGGCGTTTGTGCTGATCACCAGCCTGCACGTGGTCCTGGGCGAATTGGTTCCCAAATCGCTCGCCTTGCAACGGGCTGAGCGGGTCGCACTGGCGGTCGCTGCGCCCATGGACGTCTTCCTGACCGTCACCGCACCCCTGACGATTGCAATGAGCCGCGCGGCTGGTTTTGTCCTGCGCGCCTTCGGGACACGCGAAATCCGGCACGGTTCGGTTCACTCTCCCGACGAACTCAAGCTCATCGTAACCGCGGCGCGCACCTCCGGACAGCTCTCTTCCGCTCAGGAAGAGATGCTGCTGAACGCGCTCGAACTGGACAACATTACCGCGCGTCAAGTGATGGTGCCGCGGACCAGAATTTTTTCCTTGCCCTCCGATCTCACCACGGACGAAGCCCTGTCGCGCGTAGTCGACGAGCAACACTCGCGCGTCCCGGTGTATGATCCGCAGCGCGGGCCCGAACATATTATCGGCGTGCTTTACACCAAGGACTTGATGCGTTGGACGCGGCTGCGCTTGGGCCACAGCGCCGCAACTCCTGCTCTGGCCGCTGCCCTGCGCATTGCCCAGATGAAGATCGGCCAGATCATGCACGATGTGCTGGTGGTGCCCGAAACCAAGTCATTGCTGGACCTGCTTGGTGAATTCCAGCTGCACAAGCGGCACTTGGCGGTGGTGGTCGATGAATTCGGCTCCACGGCGGGAGTGATCAGCGTGGAAGACGTGCTGGAGCAACTGGTAGGCGAACTGGAAGACGAATTCGACGTCGCTTCCACGCAGCCGGTGGCCATCGATGCGAATGCGCCTCTCGTGCTCGACGGAGCGATCAACATTCGCGACCTCGAAACTCAATACGAGCTGAAACTTCCACAGGATGAAGGCTACGAGACTCTCGCCGGCTTCCTGCTTTCGCGCTTGCAGAAGATGCCCGCAGGCGGCGAGGCGTTCGATTATGAGGGGCGGCGTTTTGTCGTCGAGAAAATGGACGGCCATCGCATTGCCACGGTTCGGATCGAGCCCGTGCCCGCGCCCCCGGCGGTGTCGGCGGCGGCAACCTCGGTGCAGCGGGCCGGAGACTAGCCGGGCCGGAGACTAGCAGCCCGTGGTACAAGTGAATCCAGCCCCGTTAGGGGTGAACCAGCTTAGCCCAGCGCTTCAGCGTGTGCGTGAGAACTCGTTTTCGGTCAACCCAGTGGAACGAAATGCACGAGAATTCAGCCCCGGAGGGGCGCCCGAGCTTAGCCCAGCGCTTCAGCGCTGGGGAAAGTGGAGAGAAATGATTCAAGTCCCGGAGGGACGACCCAGTTCTCACGTACACTCTTTAGCCCCTGAGGGCCGGACATCACAGCATAAGAATTATTTATGAGATAGCGATATTAATTCCCGATGCCGCGCTACATCATCTCCCGCGTCCTCTACACCCTGCCGGTCATCTGGCTCGTCGTCTCCACCGTCTTCCTGCTGATCCACTTCGTCCCCGGCGATCCCATTCAGCAAATGCTAGGAGAAGGCGCGGCCGCCGGAGACATCCAAGCCGCAAGACATGCCTACGGCCTCGATGTCCCACTAGGCCAGCAATACCTGAATTACTGGCGAGGCGTTCTCCACGGAGATCTAGGCAAGTCGCTGCGTTTCAACCAGGGAGTTACAAGTCTGATAGCACAGCGCTATCCCTTCACCTTGCAACTAACGCTGGCGAGTTTGTTCGTAGCCATTGTCCTAGCCATTCCAGCAGGCGTGCGCTCAGCCCAGCGCCGCAATCAATGGGATGACCGCGCCCTAAGCGTAGTAAGCCTTTTCGGCCTGTCGTTCCCGAACTTCGCGCTGGGACCGGTACTGATCTTGTTCTTCGCGGTCAAGCTGGGATGGCTCCCCGTCTCCGGTTCCGGCAGCATAGCCCATCTAGTGCTCCCCGCAATCACCATGGGCGGAGCCTTAGCCGCAATCCTGACCCGCATGGTGCGCACCTCGATGCTAGAAGAGTTAGGACAAGACTACATTCGCACCGCGCGCGCCAAAGGCCTGCCGGAGCGCACCGTAGTCTATCGTCACGCCCTGCGCAACGCCATGATCCCAATCCTGACCGTCCTCGGATTGCAATTCGGCGCGCTGCTAGCCGGAGCAATCGTAACCGAAACAATATTCTCCTGGCCCGGAATCGGACGCCTAACCATCCAAGCCATAGCCAATCGCGATTACTACCTGGTACAGGGATGCATTCTGGCGATCGGGCTGACCTATGTCGCCGTTAACTTTATGACGGACTTACTCTACTCGGCAGTAAATCCACGAATCAGACAATGACCGTGTAGGGCGGACACTCCTGTCCGCCGCCTTTGACTTTGATTTTGTCGAACCCAAGAACGTCCGCGGGTGCCCCATCCTTGCGCGTTCTGTGCGCAAGGGTGGGATTCCACGGAAGTGTCCCGCATGGGACTTTGTTGCACGCGATTTTCGGTGGCGCAGCGGTAGCTCCGCGAGTTACGAAAGCCAAAGATAACTGTGATGCTACAATCCCTACGTGAAGTGCCCACACTGCATGGTTGAGTTTCATGACGACCCCAAGCCGATTTATGTTGGACAAGACGTGGATGGCGCGTGGGCGCTGGTAAGCCGGACGTGCCCCGCTTGTAAGCGAATTATTCTGAACTTGCAGAACGGAGATCCCAATTCTGCCCAGTGGAACCAAGCTGGCGGCCAAAGGATATTTGCCGGATTTCGCCCTCGCAGCGACCGACTGGTAAGGCCCAAAGGGAGCAATCGTTCGCCTGTTGCGGTCGAAGTCCCGAAGAAGTTCGCGGACGACTATGTGGAAGGCTGTCTCGTGCTCGCGGACAGCCCCAAGGCCGCTGCCGCCCTTGGCAGACGATGCCTGCAGAATCTCCTTCGCGAGGTCGCGGGGGCTAAACCTGGGAACCTGGCCGACGAGATCCAAGCGGTCATCGACAGTGGCAAGCTGCCGTCCGACCTCAACGAGTCCATTGACGCCGTGCGAAACATCGGCAACTTCGCCGCGCACCCGATGAAGAGCAAACAATCCGGGGAGATTCTAGACGTTTTACCAGGCGAGGCCGAATGGACTTTGGACGTTTTGGAAGACTTGTTCGACTTCTACTTTGTGCGTCCGGCGCAGCGTCAGAAGAAGAGAGACGCGCTCAACCAGAAGCTCGGTGAAGCCGGAAAGCCCGCGATGAAATAACAAAATAGTGCTTACACCAATTCAATCACCACCCGCTGCCCCACCAGCGCCGCCGCCCGCTGCAAACTCGACAGCGTGATGTCGCGTTTCGGATCGAGAATGCGATCGACCTGGGAGCGGCTCGTCTTCAGCAAGACCGCCATGCGCGCCTTGGAAATCTTTTTTTTCTTCATAGCCTTGGCCAGTTGCCAGGCCACGACCTCTTTGATCGCCTGCGCCTCCTCGAAGATGTTTTCCTTCTTCAAGAAGTCGTCAATGCCCGATCCCATATTCTGCTTACTCATTGCCCCCAGCCTCTTCGGTTGCTTGCGCTACTGTGCCACAAAAGATACACAACAAGACCCGTAAATACCGCTTGACGAATATATACAAATAATCTATTCTGTATATACGCCGGAATCAAGGAGAACCCTATGACTGCGACCATGACATCGATCCGCCTGGACACCAAATTGGCCGACGAGGCCAAGAAACTTCTCGGCGTAAAGTCCCGCACGGAAGCCGTACATGTCGCGCTTCGTGAACTTGTCGCGTTGAAGCGCTTCAAAGCCTTGATGAAGAAGAACGAAGGGAAGCTCTCGTTCGCCAATCTCGATGAGTGACCTTATCATCTTCGACACCTCGGTTCTCGTCGACGACTTGCGCACCGGTTGTTATCGGCGGCGGATCGAAACTTTGGATGGCCTGCTCCGAAATTCCGCTGTGGTTCTTGCCGAGCTGTCGCGAGGAATTGCGAAACCGGCGGATCGGGAGTTTTTGCGCGTGCTCGGGAAGAATCATCCGATCTTAACTCCCACGGAAAAGAATTGGTTGGAATCAGGCGAGATTCTAGGAAATATTCAGGCCGATTTGGGGTACACCGCTGACAAACTGCGCGACCTGCATTTCGACGTTCTCATCGCGCTCACTGCCCGGTCGCACGGAGCCCGCCTGATCACATCGAACCGCGCCGATTTCGAAATGATCAATAGTTACCGCAAACTCCAGCTTGAGATATGGTAGTTGTCACTCCATGTCCACCCTAGCCATCTCGCTCCCCCGCGTCGCCCGCCACAATCCGTTGGCTGCCGTCGGAGTCGTGTTGGTGGTCATCTTCGCGTTCTCCGCGATTTTTGCGCCCTGGATTGCTCCGCAAGATCCCGCACACATCGATCTGCCGAATCGCCTGCAAACGCCCTCAACGCAGCATTGGTGCGGAACCGATGAACTCGGACGCGACATTCTCTCCCGCCTGATCTGGGGCGCGCGCATATCTCTCTTCGTCGGCAGCAGCGTGGTGGCGTGTTCGCTTCTGCTCGGCCTCATCATCGGCAGCCTTGCCGGATACTACGGCGGAGGCATCGACCGCTTCGTCAATGTCGTGTTGATGAATGCGTTTCTTTCGTTCCCCGGCATTCTCATCGCGATTGCGTTTGTGGCCTTTCGCGGCCCCGGCATTTTCAATCTCGTTCTTGCCCTCTCGTTGGGAGGATGGGTGGGCTACGCTCGCCTGGTGCGCGCGCAGGTGCTGGCCGTGCGCGAGCGCGAATTTGTCGAAGCGGCGCGGGCGCTGGGGGCAGGAGATCTCCACATCGTCGTCAGGCACATCCTGCCCAACATTATTCAGCCGGTGATTGTGCAGGCAGCCATTGGCATGGCGGGCGCGGTTCTGGCCGAAGCGACAATGAGTTTCTTGGGATTGGGCGTGCCGCCGCCCACCGCGAGTTGGGGATCGATGCTGAACGACGCCCGATCGCACCTCTTCGACGCTCCTCATCTGGTGCTCTTCCCGGCGGTCACGGTGATGTTCGCGGTTCTGGCCTTCAACTTTATCGGCGACGCAATGCGCGACCTTCTGGACCCAAGATCCCGGATTGAGGCGGGGTTGTAATTTTAAAAACTATTTACAAATTCGTAACAATCAAAAATTTGTTATCCGCTAAAGTTGTCTTCAGTTGATGACCTTTCCCTTTTTTCCACGTCCAATGCAGGGACAACAGATTGGGGAACTTTTTCCAGGGCTGCTTCGTACTAATAGACATCAAGGCAGGTTCGTATGAATAGACATATGGAACTGAAATTTCAAGTCGAATGCTTGCAGGATTTGGCGGTCGTCAGGTGCTCGGGACGCATGGTGCGTGGGGCAGCGCTCGACCAGTTCCGGCGCCGGATTGAACAGCTAATGGATCAACTCCAACGTGTCCGCGTGCTGGTGCTGGATGTTTCGGAAGTCGAACAACTGGATGCGGCAGGCTTGGGAACCTTGCTGCTGGTGCGCCGTTGGGCGACGCAGAGGTCGGCGAAGGTGAAGCTGGTGAACCCGCCGGTTTTCTTCCGCCGACTGCTGGAGGCGACGCATCTCACGCCGATGTTTGAGATCTCTTCCCTGAAAGAAGCAATCTGCATCTTGCGCGCGAACGAATGCCCGCCGCGCTTCGCGGTCGCCTGAGCAAGCCAGCCACAAGGGTGCGATGCGATATAATTCGCGCCCATAAAGATGAGTCCGCCCTCCCACCTCACACGTAGGGACAGTCGCCCTCGGCTGTCCAGCCGAGCGCAGCTCGGCAGGCTCTAGCCGCTCCCGATGACGCAACTCGCCCGCAAATTGCGCGTCACCGATTACTTCTCCCTCGGCTGGGGAACGATGGTGGGCGTGGGCTGGCTGGTGGTCATGGACGACTGGCTGCTGCGCGGCGGCCCGCTCGGCGGCATTCTGGGCTTCGCCATTGGCAGCATCCTTCTTCTTCCCATCGGCTATGTGTACGGCAAGTTCGTGATGGCCATGCCCGACGCAGCGGGCGAGGTGGCCTATACCGCGAAGGTTTTCCCGCGGCCGGTCAGCTTCTTTACCGGATGGATGATGATGCTCGCCTACTTCATCGTCTGTCCGTGGGAGGCGGTGGCCGTGGGCCGCATCGCTGGTTACATTTTTCCCGCGCTCGATTCCATCGAGTTGTACCGCGTGGCGGGAAAACCGGTTTACCTGCCGCACCTGGCCATCGGGCTGGCGCTCACGGCGCTGGTCACGGTGGTGAACTATCGTGGCATCCGGCTGAGCGCCACCTTCCAAAACTGGACCACGTTCGGCACGCTTGCGCTTTTCGTGGTCTTCGTCGCCATTGGCGTCGCGCGCGGATCGCCAGCCAATTTTCCGCCTTTGTTCACGCACACTCCGTTTGTTTCCATTTTGCTGGTTCTGCAGATCGTCCCGTACTACATGACGGGATATGAATCGGTGACCAAGGCTGCCGAGGAAGCCAATCCGCAATTTCGCGCCCAGGGATTCTCTCGCGCCATCTTTGCGGCGATCGTCGTCGGCGCCGTGTTCTACATCATTGTGATCGCGGCGGTGGGCTTCGTGGCGCCGTGGCGGCGGTTGACCGGCGCGCCATTCATGACTGCGGTCGCTTTCGAACATGCCGTCGGCGCGCGCTGGATCGTGAGCATCATTCTCAGTGCCGCGTTGCTTTCGCTATTCAAAGTATTCAACGGAAATTTCATCGCCGCCAGCCGCTTGTTGTTTGCCATGGGGCGCCGCGGGTTGGTGGATGCACGACTGGCCAGCGTGCATCCCAGGAATCAGACCCCTGCCGCGGCTGTCGTTTGGGTTGGCGTCGCCACGGCTCTGTGCATGTTTCTTGGCAGCGCGATTCTGGTTCCGATCTCTGAGGTCGGATCGGTTGCTTCAGCTACCGGATGGTTTGCGGTGTGCGCCGCCTATCTTTGCATGAAGCCCCGAATCGCCGAGCGCTTGATCGCTCTGCTGGGGGCGTTGGTCGGTTTGGCGATGGTACTGATGAAGTTTGTGCCCTTTGTGCCGGGAAGCTTTTCCGGTTGGGAGTGGCTCGTGCTTGGGCTCTGGATTATTCTGGGTACGTTGATTGGCCACCCTCGGATTGGCCGCCCGCGCGGCTGACAATTCGTTTTACGGTTTGACGGTCTTTCCGTTTACGTTTGCGTCCGTACGCTTGGCTACGGTTCGACTGCCGGGCGCGAGGTGCGGCTTGGCGAGCGTCCCGGTGAGCGTCCACGATTGCTCGTCACCACGGGTCAAAGCAAAGTCGAAACCGCTGCCCGGGGAAGCGGTCCCTCTAACCTGATACACGCCGTCGCGCGATTCCAGTCTGCCCGCGGAGAGTTCCCAAACGCCTTTTTTCAAATGGAGCTCTCCCGTAAACCGGTGAACCGGCAGAGGCACGGGTGAGCCCGGAATTTCAATATGCGGCAGGCTCCCGTTCCTCATTACGAAGTGCAGCTTGCCGTGGGAATGCGCCGGTAGCTCACGAAAGCTGTCTCCGGATCCTTCGACATCGAAATTCCCGTCGACCGTTCCGGCAATCCAGGCATCGTTCATCAACGTGCCCACCTGCGCCAGCGCAATGTCGTTCAACGTGCCGGCGCCGTGGTACCGCAGGCTCGGCGTGGACGCGTCGTCGGTGGATGCATCGTGAGTCGACACGTCATGATTCGACAGATCATGGGTCGAGACATCAATGGTCCAGTTCCCCTGATGCGTGCCCTGCAGCAGTTGCGCGCGCAGAGCGGTGAGTGTGATCTTGCCTCGATCCAGGTCCACTTGTGTCGCAACCTGGGTAACGGATACCTTCTTCAATCCGAACTGGCCAACATGCAGGTTTCCGTGCGCCTGAATTGCGAGCAGTGGCGAAGGGCCCAGCGGCTGATTGGAATTGGAATTCAAAATGCGGTACCAGGGACGTTTGGCGGGATGCGGCGTAAACCATGCGGCGAGATCTCCAATCGAAAGCTGGTCGGCCGTGAGGTCGAACTGAAAGACACAGTTCGGAAGGGAGCCTGGAACGGAGCCTGGAACTATGCCTGTCGGGGCGCAATGCCGGGGCGCCGTAACCCAGCCGCTCCAATGCGTGCTTCCGGTGCGGGCGGAAATCTTCTGCATCAACATTGCGTCCGGCGCGAGAGTCATGGCCGCTGAGCTAACCTCGATCGGCGTGTTCAGGCCGCGCATCGCAGCGCGCACGTTGCGCAATTGAGCGGTCCCCAGGGTGGCGGGAGCGGCAAATCCCCGCCAGGGTCCGGAGACGCTCACATCTAACTTGGCCGAACCTTCCGCCGGTGGGCGCGTCACCGGCAAGGCCAGCACGTTCTCCAGACGGAACAGGTCTTTCAGTTCCATGTCGCCAAGCAGAAAAAAACGATAACCGGCAGCGGACACCCACCCGCCGGCGTTCACCGGCGCCGAGGCGTTCATGGAAAGTGCGACCGGCCCAATCCGCAGGTGAGTTTCAGCGGGCTCCGGGTCTTTTTCTTCTTTTGTCCTCGGGTGGCCGTGCTTGGCCTTCTGCGAAATGGTCCGTGAAACCAGAGCCAGTGGAATCGTGCCGAAGGCAACCTCATCCTCCCCCGCGTCCCCGGCACTCGACAAGAGGCGCACGTTGGTCGCCGAGCCGTTACCGGTCCATTGCTGCAATGAGCCGTGCCCTGCGGCCCCGGGAACGCTGCGCGTGGCGCGGAACTCCGCATTCAGCAATCCGCTGGCAGCTAGATCGCCGGGAATCTGCTTTTTCGCTTGGCGCAGCAATCGAACCACGGAGGTCAGCGGCACCTGCTCGGCCTCGAGCGTCAGATCGTAATTGGGCACTTGGGCCACCAGGGACAACGCCCCGCGCAGGCGGAGCATCCCGTCGCTTACCGGCGATTCGCACAGCAGGTCGGCAAGTGTGCTGGTGACCGCGTTGTACTGTCCCGAACAACCGGTTGCCAGGCGCACGTTCTCGCTGCCAACAATGTCGTAGCGGTGGAAACCTTCGATCGCGGTCTTGCTCTCGATGCGCAGCGCTTCCGGAGTGCCCGATAACTTCGCCGTGAAACTTACTCCGCCGCGCCATCCCCGGTCTTTTCCGCTCAGCAACTTCGTGATCTGTCCGAGTTGCCCCTTCTGCCATTGCACGGTGAGTTGCACCGGGGTCAACCGTAAACTTGGAGCGCGCTGCCACGTTGCATTGATCTGGAGTAACCCCGTATCGGTGAGATTAAAATCCGTGCGCACGGGCTCGGCCTTTATGCGCGCGCTCCAGGAATTTTCTGAATCCTGCCATAGCGCCACGTCGGCATCCATCAGCGCGTAGGATTTCTTCGTCTGTCCAATCTTGAAATTGACGCGAGCATGGCCGGCTTCGAGATAGGGGAATGCCGGGCGCCGCCCGGAAGCGGGCTTTCCGGTCGGAGCCGCAGGAATTTGCGCGTTGCGTTCGAGCAGGCTGGCCAGGTTCCAACGGCCTTCGTTATTGCGCACCAGATTGATGCTGGGCTCGTTGGCGCTGAGGGTGGCGATCTCGAGTCGCCCGCGGAGCAGAGAACGAAACCGGATTGCGGCGGAAACTTCCTGCGCGCGGATCATCGGCTCCGCGCTAAACGCGGGATCGTCGTAGATGACGAGTCCCTCAAGATCAAAGCCCGGCCGCGGCAGAAGACGCAAGCGGACGCTGTCGAGTGCGACCCTGCGGCCTAGGGCGCTGCCGATGGTAATGGCAATCCGGTTTCGCAACCGGTACACGCCCGGCCGGAACAGAAACAGGACCAGCAGGAGAGCCGCGACCGCAGCCACCCCGCGCCTGGAACGAAGAAACTTCACTTCACGATCCTGAGGGTACGCGACCAGCGCGTTTCATCAAAGAAGTGAATGATGATGTGCGCGATGAATCCCAGCCGGTCGCCCACACTGCGCATCTGGTACTGGTCGGGCGGAGTTACAAATGACCAGTAGATGAACATGGGACGGCCGATCACGTTTTTCCGCGGAATGAAGCCCCAGTACCGGCTGTCGTAACTCACGTCGCGGTTGTCGCCCATGGCAAAGTAGCTGTCCGGGGGCACGACGATGTCGCTGCCTTCCAAATGCGAAGGCAGTTCCTGCGTCCATTTTTCGTTACGTACCCCGTACATTTCCGAGGGCGGCACGGCAGGGAAGTTGTCGCGGTAAGGGTTGTAATCCGCCAGTTTGTGCTGGACGTACGGCTCAATAAGTTTTTCGCCATTGCGATAGACGACACCATCGCGCAAATGGATGTGGTCGCCCGGGACGCCCATGATGCGTTTCACCACGAACAGACCTTGTTCCTCCGGCGACAGGAACACAACAATGTCGCCGCGGCGGATATTGCGATAGGGCATCAGTGGCCCCATCCAACGCGTCGGCGGCGCGAACTGTTCCCGGTTCACGAATACGTGGTCGCCGATCAGCAGCGTGTTCTCCATCGAACTGGAGGGAATCTCAAACGCCTGCAGAACAAACGTGATGATGAACAGGCCCGTGACCAGCACTCCCGCCAGCGAGGCCAGGAATTCCACCGTCGTCTCGCGCGGCTTTTCGTCCACAATGACTTCTTCTTGTTTTTTAGGCACGTTTGGCATCCGTTTCAGAGGATTTCTTTTTGGCACATCTGCATCACCGCATCTTCCTCGGTCGTTAGTCGGTGGTCGTTAGTCGTTCGCGATCCTTTCCTGCTAACGACTAGCGACCGACGACGATCGACTTTCAATGCACCAGCCTGAAAGTCCTTTCCCAGCGCGTTATCTGGAACAAATGAGTTACCGCGTAGGCAAGGTGATAAAGTCTATCACCCACGGTTGGCGATCCGGGGAGATCATTGTTCAAATTGCCCGACGACCAGTAAATCAAAAGCGGGCGTCCGACGATATTTTCGCGCGGCACGAATCCCCAGTACCGGCTGTCCTGGCTGTCATCGCGATTGTCACCGAGAACAAAATAGTGGCCCTCGGGGATGATCAACTGGTGATCTTCCACCAGCTTCGGCATTTCTTTCCACCATTTCGCATCCACTCCGTAGTCGGGAGAATCGGTGCGCGGAAAGTCGTCGCGATAAACATTGCGCAACGTGGTGATGTACTGCACGTAGGGCTCCTGCAGCGGAGCGCCGTTGATGTAAACGCGCTTGTTGATGAGGCGCAGGCGATCTCCGGGCACGGCCACTACTCGCTTCACGAAGTCCTGCGCGGGATTCACAGGATAATGGAAGACGATGATGTCACCGCGCCGGACGTTGCGGTAAGGCCACAGACGGTTCCACCCGGTGCTGCCGCCGTAGCAAAATTTATCCACCAGCAGGTAGTCGCCGATGAGCAGCGTTTGCTCCATGGATTCCGAAGGGATGGTGAACGCTTGCACCAGAAAGGTGACCACGAAAACGGCAATCACGATCGTTCCCGCAACCGACTGAACGGTCGCGGGCCAATCACCGGCGGAAATCTTCTCACTCCACGACATAAAAATTTGCATTCAATGCCGAGCCCCTAAAGGGGCGTCTGACTTCGAAGAGCTTTCGGTATCGCTAAAGCGATACCCTGATACGAACCGAAATTCCTTATACGAACCTGGGTTCTTCATACGAACCTGGGTTCTTCCGCAGCCTGTTAAGACACGACTACGACGCGCCGCCGTCCTTTGCGGTATTCGGATGCCCTGCGCCGGGCAATGTGGCCAGATGCTCCAGCACCTGGCGCGCCGCTTCCTGTTCGGCCCGTTTCTTGGTCGCGCCCTGGGCGCGCCCCACGAATTGCCCCATGGCAGTCTCCGGCAGTTTCACCTCAACCGTAAAGGTCTTCTTATGTTCCGGGCCTTCCTCCTTTACGAGCGCGTAAACCGGCTGCGGTCCTCCTCTGGCCTGCAGCGCTTCCTGCAACGCGGACTTGAAATCCATCACCGGGATGGCGCTGGTCTCCAGTTTCATGTGGGCCAATTCCGGCTCCACGATCAGGCGCACGATAAAGTCTCGCGCCGCCGGCCACCCGCCGTCGAGATAGAGCGCCGCCAGGATCGCTTCCAGCGCGTCCACCAGCAGGCTTGCCTTGTTGCGGCCACCACTTTTTTCTTCGCCGCGGCCCAGCCGCATGTAACGACCAATGTCAAGCTGTTCGGCTACGCGCAGCAGATGCCGCTGCCCCACCAGATGAGCGCGCAGCTTGGAGAGGTGGCCTTCCTGGAATTCAGGAAAGCGATGAAACAGCGCCTCGCTGGTGACCAGCCCGAGGACGGCGTCTCCGAGAAACTCGAGATTTTCGTTGTCACCGCTAGACAAACCGCTGCCCGCGGCCAGCGCCTCCACCTCGCGCGCTTGCGAGCTGTGGGTAAGCGCCTGCTCGAGCAGTTCGCGGCGCTGGAAGTGGTGACCCAGGCTTTCTTCCAGCGCCATGATTTCGCGTGACTTCATCACAAAGCGGGGCCAATGATCCTGCGGCCCGGAGTGGCGGTTAGTTCTTCGGCGGGCTCTGCGGTTGGGACGGGGCCGCGCCTCCGGTGAGCTGTTGCAAGCGGTCGCGCTCCCGGCGCGCCGGAGTTCCAATTACGGTGTTGTCCTGCGTCATTTCCACGGCGCGGTTGGCCACCTTGAGCGCCTCCGGATATTTCCCCTGTTTATCGAGCGCCAGGGCCAGACGCAGAACCACCACCGGATCCGGGTTGCTGGGGAACACGTCGATGGACTTCTGCAGATTCTCCTGCGCCCCCGGGAAATTCTCTCTCTTGAACTCAATGGTGCCGAGAATCGAATACGCGTTCGAGCGCAGCATCGACTTGTAGGCGTCGATCTTCTCCTGCGGAGTGCCAGTGGGCACTTGGACGTCGGTGTCCACGGTCTGCGTCGCCTTCTTCGCCATCGCGATCGCTTCGCCGTAGCGCTGATCCTTGTCGATATCGGAGTCGTGCGTTCTCTCGGCAATCACCTCGGCGACGATTACCAGAGCCTCGGGATCGTCCCCGTCAAAGCTGAGCACTTTGCGGCCCATGGTGTCGGTTTTCTCGGCGTTGTTGGCGGCCTGGTAGAGTCGCATCGCACTCTTGTAGAGCAGCAAGCGAAGTTCACTGTCCGGAAACTTGGTAGCAAAATCGTCAGCCGCCTTCTCCAGCGGAGCAGCATCGGTATTTGCCGCCGCCGCTTTCCAGGCATCGAACTCCGGTTGGGTTTTGGCTTGCGGTGGACGTTTTGCCGGTGGCACCGTCGCACCCTGCGCTGGCGCAGCCTGACCCGCTGCCGGGGGGGTCTGCTGCGCCGGTTGTCCGCTGCTCTCGGCCTCGGCCCAAACCGCGATGCTCAGTATTCCTAGAATGACTGCTGCTCGCTTCATGCTGTCTCCTGTAACGCAAGATTTCAGACGTCAGATTTCGAACTTTCAAAGATGCCCATAGTATCTCAGGGGTTGTGCGGCACGAGTTAACGCAAAAACCCTGCAACTCTCAACTCTGCAACTCTGCAACTCTGCAACCAGGTTTACTCCGGCTGCTTCGCCACCGGAGGCTCATACGGCTGTTCCAGACCCCGCTGCGCCGCTAGCTTCGCTTCCGGAAGCGTTCCTCCAGCCGCGCTCAGCGCGGCCCGATACTGGTCCAAGGCGGCGTCCCGATTCTCCTTCAAATCAAAAATGCGGCCAAGATAAATATGAGACCACGCGATCACCTTGGGTTCATGCGCCGTCTGCAGCGCCCGTTCAAAGTAGGTGCGCGCGCCTTCCATGTCCCGATTCGCGGTGGCAACTTCCGCCAAAATGAATAGTGCGCGTCCCGAATCTTCTTTCTGCTCATCGAGCGCCTTTTGCGCCAGTTTCTTCGCCGTTTCCGGATCGCCCGCCGCCAGTCGCCGCTCCGCGTTCAGCAGCAGGCTGTCGTTCCGGGGACGCGCCAGGTGCAAAAGTTCGGGCGCCGCGTTGCTCGCGAACTGGATCTGGGACGCCCGCTTCATTTCTTTGCCGACTTCAATCGAGCGGAGCAGGTCAGCATAAGCGTTGCGCAGGCCCGCGGGATCTTTTTCGAACCTGCCCAGCGCGTCGTAGAAATAGCGCGTCAAGACGTACCCTTCCTTGCCGGCTTGATCAATACCCTGGGCTCGCTCCGCCTCCGGAATCTTGGTCAAGCGCTCTTCAATCGCCCGGATCAGGCATTCGTTCACCAGCAGCGAAATGTTGCTCTTGAACGCCTCATCCATCGGAGCGTCCTGCACGGCGCCGAGCAACGGTTCAAGACGCTCGAAGGCGCCGCCGTATTTCAACGCCAGCGGGTCCAGAAGATAATGCAGATACGTGTGCCGAATCTGCTGCAGCTTGATCGCGGTCCCCGAGGTCGGTGAAATCACGACGTAGTAATCCGAAGCATAGTTGCGCGCGTTGGTCTGCCCCGGCGCGCCCATCGCATCCAGATAGACGATGAACTGGCGTCCCAAGTAACCCGCCGAGGGCATCTTCAAATAGATCTCGGTGTCGAACGTCATCTTCGCCAGCGGATCGTGATAGATCTCGGTCAATTCCCTGTAGCGCTCGCGGTGCCGCTCCCAGATGGCGTGCAACCCAATCTTTTGGTAGAAGGCCTGCATCAGCGGCACTATGTCCGCCACCACTTCCGCATCGGGCGGCAGCTCCGTCTGCGGCACTTTCAGTGCGAAAGCCGGCGGCTCCTCCAGATAGAGCGCCAGCGATACATAATGGGACAGGTCGTGTGCGGGCTCCGGCGCCTGGTGCTGACGGTAGAACAAGCACAGCGGACCGACCACGTCCTGAGCTCCGGCGGTATTTTCCACTGCTTTGCCAACTTCCGACCGGATCTGCGCCCGCAGCGGGTCGGAGGCACTCAACTCCTGGTCATAGCCGCACGTGTTGATGGCGGTCAGCACCGTGAACAGCGTCTCGCTGGTTTCCAAAGACGCCTGCGGCCGGTTCTGCGCAAAGCCAGACGCCACGACCAGCACGACCGCCAGGCTCAGAACGAGCGTCAGTCGCACGGGTTGTCCCAGGAAGTTCCTTCGGATATCAGGCATAGACGGATGCGCTAGAAGTAGTGTACGAACTGGTCAATTTGCGGTCAAACCGACAGGGATGAAAATGCAGGGACGGCGCTCAAGTGGCGATCCAAACTTCAATCGCGAAGCGAGGGACCTGTGACGTCGAAATGAAGCCCCTAGTCCGATCAGGGATACAAGTCCGCCGCCGCGCTGATCGCTGCCGCCTACCGCGGGCACGTCGATTCCGAGATCGACGACCAGTACCGCACGCTCACCGGCTCGCTGCGCTTTTTGAACAACATTGTGCGGTTTCCGGGATGCGGCACGTTTGATGCGCAGGCATCGTTCTCCGTTTTTCAGAGGCGTACGCTCGTCGGACTCATCCTGTGCTCGCTGGTCCGGCCCGATGTTGGACATATCACGCAGGTGTGCGTGCTCCCCGAGCACCGCTCGGGCCGGGCTTGGCGAAGTTATGTTGGCTGCCTCTACCAGGAATCTTCGTGGGCGGGGATTTCATTTCATCTCGCTGACCGTGACCGAAGCTAATGACCGTGCCATTGCGCTTTATAAACGCATTGGGTTTGAATCTAGGCGGTGTTTGACGCTTTTGTTTGGGAGGGATAGGAGGGGTAGCGGGCGACCATGGTCAGGGATCGTGTCGCCCGGTAGCGGGCGCCCCATACCCCCGAAACGCGAGGCTATGGGGCGCCCTCCGGCTTCCGATCAGTAGTAGTGGACCGGGGCAAACATGAACGTTCCGAACATGTTGTCCTGGTAGACGTCATACTGCGTCGGCTGGTTACCCGACGCATCATACACCGGGATGCAGGGACCCACGCCTTGGACCGCATTGTTGCAGGGCGGACCCTGGTCAGAGAGGTTCGCCGTTGAGGTTGTCGAGGTCGTTATTGAGCTCTGCTCGTCTGTTGTCCATGAAAGAGTACTGGAATCCTGCAGGCTGGCACTGAAGTTGCTAAGAAAGCCTGTGCCTGAAAATGAGATGTCGACTGAGAAGGTCTGCGAGTGGGTTGTCGAAATCTCTTGCGCCTGAGTTGAGGTGTTTGTGTATGTCAAGCCGCACGTGTAAATTTGTGCAGGTTGCGAGGGATCTGCCTGCGTGTAATCAAAGCTCGATTGTTCGGTGCACAGGGATAGTGTGAAGCGATAATCCGAGGTTTGTGGCGACGGCGGAACATAGCCGATGTAGTCGGGACCGTATGTGCTAACGGAAAACGGGTCGAATGAAGCAATCTGAGCCAGATCCCCGCTGGTGAGTGCGGGGCCCTGACCTGCGGGCCATATTTGGCCTGCGGCCCAAGTGCGATTGATTGGATTCTGAATGTCTGGTGGCATCGCCCCGAAATCGCCGTTCAGGTAGCCCAATTCGATGCCCACGATGTCCATCCCGTTCTGGTCGTTCGTGTCGTAACCATATCCATTCCACTGCACGGTGGAACTGCCCGGGAATACGGTAAAAATGGCCACAGGGTTGAGCCACACCCATATCGTGTCGTAGTCGTTATCCACGGGAGCAAAGTAATTTCCGGTCCCAAATGTTTTTTCGCCCGAGGAAACTTGGATACTCGAGGTGACAGTTGAAGTGTTCTTGGTTGTCACGCTATTTGTGGTGGAATAGGTGTCCGAAATCTTACCGTTTGACACGCCGGGGATCTTGAGTCCGTATGTGAGGGTGACGCCCTCGGTGGTGCTGTGTGTAAACGACTGACTGACGGATTCTGTGTTACCGACAAAAGTGCTGTTTAGATATTGAACGAAGCTATTCGTTGAGGGCCCAGGAGGCGCATAGGTGACGCCAACCACGAGGAACTTGGGGTCGACGTACCCTTGATACGCCGGCGTCACGACAGCGGATCCGCATGTAAACGCTGGGTACTGGTATCGGCAACTATAGTCCGACGGTGTAAAGACGATCGCGGCGGTGGGAGCCAAGAGCGTGATTGGGGGAGTGCTCTCCGTGTTGGGGGTGGCTCCTGTTTCATAGCCTCCGAAGGGGCAGAAGTTCCACCAGGCCTTACCCGACCCCGTGAGCGGCGTGGTGGTGCCGGACACAGTGTACGAAAAGCCGCTGTAGGTAGTGGTGATCACGATGCCATCTACCCCTGTGTTATCGCAATTGTTGTAAAGGCTGCCAAGAATCGGCGCTATAGACGCAGTGTAGCTGAGCGTCCCACTGCCAGCGGTTATGGTGTACGTCGTTGCTGAGGCGACACCGGTTGTGAGCGTGAACATGAGCAGAACAAGGCATGCATGCAAAATCGTCTTTTTCATCGAATTGTCCTTTGGGGTTAGATTTGTTCGCCTGGTACGGCACTATTGCTTAGAGACGTTCATCTACGCTAAGTAATAGCCCCAGCGTATTTCGTGAATCGGTTTGAGGCTTGAAAAACAACGCCGGAAGACGCTCCGGGCCGGGTGAACGGGCAATAGCCAGAAGGCTAAAGATCTGGCGAGGAAGGTTCAGAAAGTTGCCAAAACAGCTTACAGTCAGATTTTCCCTGCAAAAAATCTCAGGGGTTTTTGTTCGGGAAACGTAAAAGGGGATACCGGCCTTTGAAGAATCAATTTAGGGGAAGAGAAAAGCACTTCAATCTGCGTGCTTTCGTGAGTCGCTGAGAACACCCCCACGAGAAGGAGCAGAGGCGAGCTGCTCATCGACGGAGAGAAAGTATACAACGTCTGCCCCAGCCAATGTTAGGGAAGGAATTGATTTTACGAAAGGCGAACTTCTGCACGCCTGCTGGACTAAAGCGAATCTAGAGTTGCTGTGACCGCAGGCGGGTGCCGAGCTGCGCTCGGCCTGGACAGCCGGGGGGGCGGCTGCCCCTACGCAACCCTGGGCGGGCAAGGCCGCCCGTTCCTACACGAGCGTCTTACCGCCGCAGAAGGTTCTTGGCGATGAAGAGCACATTCGCTGGGCGCTCGGCCAGCCGCCGCATAAAGTAGGGATACCACGCGGTGCCGAACGGGATGTAGACGCGCACGCCCCAGCCATCTTTTACCAGGCCCTGCTGCAGGTCGCGCCGGATGCCGTGCAGCATTTGGAATTCAAAAGCGTTGCGCGGAATGTTCTCTCGCGTGGCGAAGGCCTTGGCTTCTTTAATAATGGCCTCGTCATGGGTCGCTAGCCCATGATAGACGCCACTTTTCATCAGGATCTTCATTAGCTTCACGTAGCTGGCGTCCACCTCGGATTTCTTTTGGAAGGCGACGTCTTCGGGCTCTTTGTACGCGCCTTTGCAGAGCCGGATGCGGATGCGCTCGGAGAGCAGCTTCTCGATGTCGGCCTCGGCGCGCCGCATATACGACTGGATCACCGCTCCCACGCTGTCCTCGTTACCCGGAACCCGGTGGAGCTCGTGAACGAAGTCGAGCGTCCGCTGCGTGTGTGCCGATCCTTCCATATCGACGCGAATAAAATTCCTGGGCGACATGTGGGCCGCCTTGGCGACCAGCCCGCGGACGATGTTGTAGGCCAGGTTCTCGTCCACGTCCAGGCCCATGTGGGTCAGTTTCACGCTGACATTCGCGTTCAGCTTGTCGGCGGCGATTTCGTCGAGCAGATGGTGATAAAGCTGGGCGCTGGCGCGGGCTTCCTCAGCGTTGGTGACGTTCTCGCCCAGATTGTCGATGGAGACGCCGGCGCCAAATTGATTAACCGCGGCGGCGGCGCGAATTGCGTCCGCAACCTCTCTGCCGGCGACGAAGCGGGCGGAAGTGCGCTGGCCAAAGCGGGAGTGTTCGGCAACGGCGCGCAGCGACCGGCTTTCCGACAGCGCAATGAACACTGCCCTCAGCACGGTACACCTGATTTTCGCGGGTTAAGACTGCCAGAGGCGTTCGTTGGCATTACAGTATTTTTACCACAAACGAGAGGAGGGCTGCAGTGCGCTGGCAATCGTCCCTTCTACACGTCGGCGCTTTACACGTTCGCGCTCCAGAAATAGGGAAGCCTAGTCTGCTGTCCTCGACCGTGCGGTGCGCATCCCAGGATGTATACTGCGTGACCTCGGGATCGTGAGCGTAGGGGAAAACGGCGCTGGCATCATCCGTCCGCAGCGGGCGCAGCAAAATCCGCGCCGCAGGGCACAATGATCTTAACCAAGAATTGGAAATTTCAGACCGGCCCGTTTTGGCACTGGCGTGCCGCTTCTAGCGGGGATACGTCCCGGTAATGTAGCCCTCCAGATCCTGAATAGTTTGCGCCTGACCTGAGATGATCCACTTCACCAGATCGCCAAGCGACACCACACCCACTACAGTGTCCTCCTCCACGACAGGCAGATGACGAAAATGGTGCTTGGTCATGATGGCCATGCACTCGTCCACTGTGTTCTGCCGAACCACGAAGAACACCGGGCTGGTCATGATCTCCTGGACCAGGGTCTCTTTCGAGGATCGGCCTTGGAGTGTGACCTTGCGGGCATAGTCACGCTCCGACAGGACGCCAACCAGTTTATTCTTGGATATCACCAGCAACGCACCTATACCCTCCTCAGCCATCTTCTCGATAGCTTCATAGACAGACTGGTCGGGCGTCACGGACAGGACTCTCTTGTCGCTCTTCTGCTCTAACAGCGATCCAATTGTGTCGGTAAATTGCATGAGGAACCTCGCGCGGGAAAACCATGAGCAACGGGTTACCGGTTGCCTAAGGTTGCGTTACGATAAGGCCGTCCACTCGGGCATTTCCGAGCGCGTAAACACTGAGTCGCGCCCACCCGGAATGCGTCTTGCCGTGAATGCCAAAAGCACAATCATGGTACACCCATCTCGCCGGTTCGCGACATCGTGAAACGATTTTTATCGGGAGCACTCCAAGATATTCCGTTGTCGCCAGAAACGTTTATTTAGCGTTGCTTGCCTTTGTCGGTGCGAACTCAATCCGATCCACCGGAACAAAAGTACCCGGAGTCAGACCGATTGTCGTGCTACCTCCTGATAGGTCGCTGGTCTGATCTTTGTCTTTGAGCATTTAGGTTGACCGGACGCAACGTATTTCCAGACTTTTCCGGTCTGCGTATCCAGTAGGAAAACGGTGTGCTGAACTTTTTCTCCGGTCAGCGAATCCACCTGAGCTGGAACCAACTGATAGCGCGATGATGCCGCTGGTTCAGGTTTTGGCGAAGACTTTTGTCCAGCGGCAACGAGTATCAAACAGAGCACGCACAGAGCCAACAACCACGGTTTCACTTTCATTGCATGATTCCTCCCTGAATCGGGGACAGCCTATCGCTCTGCTCCAAGACTTGCACCCGCTGCCACTCAGGAAACAGAGCCGATCAATGATCCAGGCGCCGTCGCCAGAAGTGCCGCCAATCGACTGCGACGGAGGTCACTTGTACGTGGAGGCGATTGTCCGGTTACTACGCGCGCCGCTGCCTTGCTATGATGACAGCTTCTATGGTTGCGCCTTTGGCCAATGTCGCAGAGCGCCGGGACTACGGCAAATCCTGCCGGCAGGTCCTGCACAGTGTTGACCAATGTTACTGGAAGCCGGCGAGAAGCCGGCCCGATCCAGTCGAGCTGCTGATCAGTGCCAGCCGCGACCGGATGCCAAAACTTCTGCCCATCAAGTGGGCTCGCATGGCAGCTTCGCCCTTCGGCTTTTTCCGCGGCGCGGTGCCGCTGATGGCGGCCGACTTGGCCTCGCTCCCCACCACCGGCATCACCGTCCAGATTTGCGGTGATGCCCACGTGCGCAATCTTGGCGCTTTCGCCTCGCCCACCGGAGCCTTGGTGTTTGATATCAACGACTTCGATGAAACCATACCCGGGCCGTGGGAGTGGGATGTCAAGCGGCTGGCCGCCAGTCTCGTGCTCAGTGGCCGCGAAGCCGGCCACTCCGACGGCGCATGCAAGGAGGCCGTCGAAAGCTTCGTGGGTGAATATCGCAAGTCGGTCAACCACTGCTCGGAGCTGACGGTACTGGACATTGCGCGCTACACCGTGTATCGGCACATGGAGGCGGGACCACTTCCAGAGCTGCTCAAGAAGGCTGAGCGCGCCACGCCAAAGCACACTCTCGAAAAGCTCACCCAGAGCCGCGGCGGCGCGCGGCGTTTCAAAGAGGAAAAGCCGCTTCTGACGGCGGTTTCCGACAAAACTCGCCGCGCCGTGCTGACCGCGCTGCAGAGCTATTGCGACACGCTTTCGCCCGAGCGGCGCCACTTTCTCGAACGCTACCAGCCCGTGGACGTCGCCTTTAAAGTCGTTGGGACGGGCAGCGTTGGTACGCACGACTACGTCATCCTGTGCTTTGGCAACGGGAGCGAAGACCCGCTTTTCTTGCAGATGAAAGAAGAGCCGCCTTCCGCTTACGCGCAATATCTCAAGACTCAGGTCCCGCGCAACCAGGGAGAGCGCGTCGTACAGGGACAGCGGCTGATGCAGGCGCAGTCCGACATTTTTCTTGGCTGGACCAGAGTGGACGGACGCGACTATCTGGTGCGCCAACTCGCCGATCACAAGGCCGTCATCGACGCCGGAGATCTCAAAGGCCCCGGTTTGATCGCATACGCCAAGATGTGCGGCGAGGTTCTGGGCAAGGGACACGCGCGCTCAGGTGACGCCTGCGTGTTGGATGGCTATTGCGGTGACGCCGAAAAACTCGGCAGCGCCATAGCCGAATTCGCCGTCGCCTATGCCGACCAGAGCACGGCCGATTACGAACTGTTCACCAGCGCAGTGAAGAAGGGGCGACTCACAATCGCGAAAGGCGTGGACTAAGGCGTGGACTAATGATCGGACCGCGCGGCGCGATCTTCTTGGCCTCGCTGCCGGAACGCTATCCGTGACGTGCTGCTGCGTCTTCTTCTGGAAGTTGCTTCTGGCGAGCCAATTCAGTGCCCGAAGGACATCTCTCCCCGGACGGCCATATCTGTTGACTTCACTTCAAACCGTCTACTACATAGAGGTCAGAGAGCATCCGGCGATAGCCATAGACGTAAGCCTTTCCGTCAGGCGTGGGCAGAATGGGGCCGACGTACTCCACCCCCGCGGGATCGGGAGGCATGAGTTGCTTCCAGAGTGTCCGCTGACCGGTATCGATATTCAAACGGTAGACTTTGGCGGGGAGTTCGCTGGGGAGGTAGACGTAAATGACATTGGCATCCGTGCTCCAGCCAACTGGCACTTCTCCATCGGCTAAACCTCGAATCGGGCGAGGTTCGCCGGCGGGAATAGGGTACAGGTAGCCCTTGCCATCCGGACCGACGGCCGCGACGGCTTGACCATCCGACGACAGCGAAAACGTGAGTGAGTCAGTTCCCTCAGGAGTAATGGGCTGCGGACTTCCTCCGTCCAGGTCTTGCACGTAGAGCCGCGCACCGTGGCCGGCTTCGCTACCAGACAATAGAAAGCGCTTGCCGTCGGGAAACCACGCCGCGCGCGCAGTATTGATCTGACTCAGCGCACCATGGGGGAGGGCTCTCGACTCCCCGGCCTTCGTCGGCAGGAGAAAAAGATCCGTGAGTTCATCCGGGCGCGTGCACAGAACCCATTTCCCATCTGGCGACAAGGCCAACGCCGAACCATCGCCAAGACGGACCGCGGGCGAACCATCTGTTCTTCTCAAGTAAACCGCATAGCTGGGCCCGCCAGCCTCTCCTTGTTCGACGAACAGAAGGGATTTGCCGTCCACGGAAATGTCCGCCGGATAGGACCAGTCCAGCCAGGTAAAGTCCCGCTCCGGTTGCGCGCCAGGAGCCAGCACGGTCATCCCGCGACGCCAATTGTCACGGGTCAGCAGCACGGGGCCGCCGTGCCCTATGTCCTGAAGCGTTAAATCTCCGGGCACGCGCACAACCATCCGCTCCTGCCCCGAAAGGTTGACGGCCCACAAAGCACGATCAATCCCCACCTGGACCGCTGTGAACCATACCTCATCACCGCGCACAGACCAAGCCAGACCCATCGCGCCTCCAGTCTGCACCCTGGAAAGCATTCGCTCTTTTCCTGCAACATCCACGAGGGCAACTGCACCGATGGTATCGCCTTGCAAGGGGTGGTCCACGAATGCAATGGAGTCGCCTCTGGGGGAGAACCTTGGATTGCTGATCCAACCACCGGTCTCGTAAAGAACCTTCCCGATGGGGTATTCCAGGCGATTGCGGCCCCCCACCTCGCGCACCACGGCCAGAGCTGTGCCATCGGGCGACCAATCAGCCCATTGGACGTTGTCCAGGACCTCGCGTGGAGCTCCACCCACCAACGGCACTCGTGCAAGCGTGCCGGTATGGGACATCGACTTAGCCTGCCTGCTATTGAGCAGCACGGCGATCTCTCCGGTAGGCGAGACCGCTAGGATCTCGGCGTCAGCAAGCCCCAGTGAGCGCGACTCTGGACTTTCCGGGCGTGTGGTGAAAATCTCAACCGGTGTGCCCTCCCAAGCGGCGCTGTAAATGACGGTTTGCCCGTCGGGAGCGAGTCTTGCGGTGCGAATTGTGCCCCGACGAAAGGTGAGCAGGTGATATAGGGGCGATGGCGACTTCGCGGTGTGCTGGCCGAGGAAAAAGGTGGCTGTCGCCAGGGCCAGCATTCCGAAAATCACTGCCGCAGTGACCCACTTGCGACGACTCGTTGTAAGTAAACCAGCGACCTTGCCATCGCCTTCACCCGGTTGCGGCGCTGCGGCCGGACCGACTGTGGAAGCAGTGATCGCGCCCGTCGCGCGTGCAGAATCCAACATGCGCTTCAGGCGTTTCAGATCGTTACGCGTTTCCGCAGCGGTCTGGTAGCGCATGTCCAGATCTTTATCGAGTGCCTTGTCGATAATCTCCTCCAGCCTGGCAGGCACTCCCGGGTTTAACTTGGACGGCGCCAGTGGGGCTCGTTCCAGGATGGCGTTGAAAATCACCGCGGAGGTGCTGCCATCGAACGCTCTCTGCCCGGTAGCCATCTCGTAGAGCACGAGACCAAACGAAAACACATCCGTGCGCGCGTCGAGGTTTTCGCCGCGAGCCTGCTCGGGCGACATGTAGGCCACCGTACCGACGGCCGAGCCTGGACTGGTTAACTGGTCTTCGGAAATAGCTGTGGCTGTTGCCTCCACCTGCTTGCGGCTTTCCCCCAGCTTGGCCAGCGAAATCCAGTACCTTGATCTGGCCCCGCTGGGTCAAGAAGATGTTGGCGGGCTTGATGTCGCGATGGATGATGCCTTTGGCATGGGCCGCATCCAGCGCGTCGGCAATCTGGATGCCCAGTTCCAACACCTGATCCACTTTCAGAGCCTTGCCCTCGATGCGGTGCTTGAGCGTCTTACCTTCGAGCAGCTCCATAGCGATGAACGCCTGCCCGTCCTGCTCGCCAATGTCGTGAATCGTACAGATGTTCGGGTGGTTCAGTGCGGACGCGGCTTGGGCCTCGCGCTGGAAGCGGGCCAGCGCCTGCGGGTCACGAGCAACGTCTGGCGGCAGGAACTTGAGAGCGACAAAACGATGTAGCCGCGCGTCTTCGGCCTTGTAAACCACGCCCATGCCGCCGCCACCGAGTTTTTCGACAATGCGGTAATGCGATATGGTCTGGCCGATCATTAAGAAGATATGCGGATTTCGGGTCGCTTCATCTTACGGACGCGGCATCCGCGAGTCAACGAATGGCGGCTCTGGCCCGAGCGTGTCGAACCCGGAAAACTTGCTTTGGGAGGGGGAAACGTGGAAGCGGCGAGATAACTCCCGGTTTGTCGGCAAACCTTCCCTTGGGATTACTTCACGTTTGCCCGTCATCCAGGAGGAAAACGTCACCTATGCAAAGCTGCACTTCTGGGGCACTCCGATTAGGACTCTCTATGCGCCGGTGGCTGGCCGGGGTATGATCTTGCTCGGGTAGTGGACCCTTCTGGATGGGCTCAGCCGCATCGCCGGCGGATCGCATTTTTCGCTTCGGACAGTTTGAATTGTCGGAGGGCGAGGGTGAGTTGCGCAAGAACGGCGTTCGGATTAAGTTGCAAGAGCAGCCCTTTCAAGTGCTTGTCGAGTTGCTGGCGAACGCCGGCAAAGTCGTAACACGGGAACATCTTCAGCAGAAGCTGTGGCCCGCTGACACCTTTGTTGACTTCGATGTGGGATTGAATACTGCCATCCGGAAGATTCGCCACGCGCTGGGCGACGACGCCGACCATCCGCACTATATCGAGACCGCGGCCAAGCGCGGTTACCGGTTCCTGGCACCGGTGAACAAAACCACAAGCGCGCCGGGGTTGGTCTCAGAGAATGCGGCGCCACCGGAGCCGGTCAGTGACCCTGTAGGCACGCAGCCGGAAACCGTAGGCAGCGAATGCGCACCCGCATCAGAAAAGTATCGCCGCTGGTACCTCATACTTACCGCACTCGCTGTCGTTGCTCTGGCTGCGGGAGCACTGTGGCGTGTCAAGCGGGGTGTCCCACATCCGGTCGTCGAGAAGCGAATTACAGCCAATTCTACGGAAGCGCCCATCCGCGCGGCGGTAGTCTCTCCGGATGGCAAATACGTCGTCTATGCTGACTCCACAGGTGTATATCTGCGCCAGATCGACGGCGGCGAAACCCGTCCGTTGCTCTTACCGAAGAATTTCAGGGCTTCTCCAAGCGGCTGGTTTCCAGATAGTACTCATCTTCTGGTCACGTCGCGCTTCAGATCGGAACAGAAAGCCTCGATCTGGAAGGTTTCCATCCTTGGCGGCACTCGGCAGATGCTTGTCGATGACGCGGAGGATGGCTCCGTCTCCCCCGACGGATCGCAGATCGCGTTCTTCCGTCGCACATTTGGAAGACCGTTCGGTTTCAAGGAAAACCGTGCGCTGGGTTACAGCGTCAGCGAGTTATGGCTTATGGCGTCGAGTGGAGAGAATCCGCATCGGTTTGTGGGGCCAAAGGACTCGATCGAACCGGGGTCTGTGGGCGTCGAAGTATTGGCGGTGAGTTGGGCCCCCGGCGGTCGACGGATTGCCTACATCGAGCGGCGCATCATTGCTACCACTCCTGCCGGGGATTTGTATTCGTTGCAGACCCGTGATTCAACCGGTGGAGAATCGCAATTGATCTTGAGCGACCATCGGATTGCTGCCGCCGATCTCTGCTGGGCGCCGGATGGAAGGCTCCTTTACGCACTGCGGACAGACCCGAAGAACGAAAGCGACTACGGAGTATGGGCGATTCAAGTTGATCCGGTTACGGGGAAGGCAAAAGGCGAACCTGAGCCGGTTAGCGAGGGATTGGGGTGGATCGGAAGCCTTAGCGTCACAGCTGATGGAAAGCGCCTTGTCTTGTGGAGAGGAAATACGCAGTCTCAGGTTTTTGTCAGCGAGTTCGACAAAGGCACGTACCATTTGACGACGCCTCGTCGCCTGACCATGGACGAGAATGAAAATGGACCTACGGCTTGGATGCCGGACAGCAAGTCGGTTCTGTTTCTCTCGGACCGGAGCGGCCCTTGGAAGTTGTTCAGACAGCGGATCGATCAGCCTAACGCTGAGGTGGTGGTCGAGGGCCGGAACATCGAAACTGCCCTGCCGCGCCTGAGCGCAGACGGGTCGCAGATATTGTTTGTGGATGTGCCCAGGCCTGATGACCCATCCGTTCCGATTCGTCTGATGAGTATGCCTCTGTCCGGAGGGGTGCCTCGACTGGTGCTCCAGGACCGTGGGATCGCCAATTTTCTTTGCGCAAGGACACCCTCGACGATCTGTGTTTTCAGTAAAGTTCTCGGAACGACCAGCAGTTTCATCACTTTTGATACAGAGCGGGGTAAGGGCCGTGAGATTGCCAGGTTCGACGGCTGGCCCAACTGGGGCCTCTCTCCTGATGGTTCCCAGCTAACGGTAGTGACTGACGACCATCAGGGCAGGCTCCAATTCATTTCCCTGGAAACGGGAGCGAGGCGCGACATGGTCGTCAAAGGCTGGTCTGTGCTGAAGGGAGTCGACTGGACGGCCCAAGGGCGGAGCGTCCTGATTGGCAGCGTCACGCCTAGCGGCGCATCCGTCATCCTGGACGTGGACCTGGACGGAAACGCGCACGTCCTCCTGGAGACTGGCCCCCACGCTCAAGTGTTGTGGGCGATCCCATCTCCCGATGGACGCTATGCAGCGTTGAATGTGCTCACCGGCGAGAACAACGTTTGGATGGTTGAGAACTTCTGAACAGCCTTCTCATGTAAATCGAGTGCCGCATTGTCGATGCGACGAAACGGGCGCCCAGGGAGCGCCCGTTTCAACATCACCGTGCGGTGTGATTCTAGTGTGAGCCTTTGCTGGCGCTGGCGAGAATGGTTGTGGACTGGACCTTTTCCCCGCTCCTGGACAACTCACGGGCGAGCTTGCCGCTCCGCAGGTCGCGACGTACATTGCTTCCCTGCTCCCAGACCTGGGTCAGAAAGTATTCATTCGCAATGCGATGGAAAACCAGCTTCGTCTGCATCGACTCTGCTGAGGTGGGGGAAGGGATTGCAGGGATCATCGCCACTCTCCGGCCGTCCACGCTTTGCACTTTAATCATGTTGTATGGAGGCAGAGTGGAAATGGTGTAGTCGCCCGCCGGCAGATTGCTATTTTCGACGGTGAACGCAAAAGGAATGGTTGCCGTCAAGAGTGGCCGTTCTTGGGCCTGCACATAGACGGAGACAGCGGCCAGCAGCAGAGCGCTGGCGATCAAGATGCGTGCGTTTTTCATGAGAGTTTCTCCTTTGCAAAGTGCCGGTGAATCCGGCTGACAGGTCACACATTGCGCTGGGCTAGCCGGGCGCACAATGTTCTGCGTCTGGATTGCATCTGTGCTCTCTCTGTTCTGCTAAGTGGCTGAAACTAAGGAGACAAGTCCAGCTTCCTGTGCTGCCAGCCGACCCAAAAGACAGAGAGGGCCGGGCTCTCTCTAGCAGCCAAAGCTTGGATCGGGGCTTGCGCTATTAATCTTGGAAGTGGCCGCACTCGGCATTTCGACTCGAGCTATTACGCGATAGCTCCAGGGTTGTCGGCAACCCTTCCCCTACCGGGTAACGGAAGGTTTGCTCGTGATCCAGGAGGAATCCGCGGCAGGCGGGCACCGCTGTGCCGCCACCCTGTTGGGAGCGGGCGAATCGGGCGAATAATCGCTGCCGTTTTTGAAGTCAAAAGGAAATTCCTTCTCGTATACTTCACGGTAAAACCTTGCCACCGCTGCATCGGAGGAATGATGGAGTATCTACTTGTCCTGAACGATTCACCATACGGAAGTCAGCGTACCTACAACGCACTCCGCTTGGCCGGCGCGCTGGCGAAGAGCGCAACCGGGGAAGTCTCCATTTTCTTGTTGGGCGACGGGGTGGTCAGCGGATTGCGGATGCAATCCCCGGCAGATGCGTCCTATAACGTTCAGGAAATGCTGCGGCTTTTGGCTGCACAAGGAGTCTCAATCGGTGCCTGCCGCACTTGTTTGGAGGCGCGTGGGATTGATGATGCCTCGCTCGTCGCTGGCATCAACCGCCGCACCTTGGACGACCTTCGCAATTGGACAGAGGAAGCAACGAAGGTGTTAGTGTTCTGATCGACCAGTCGCAGTCTGCGCGCCCCAAGACATCAAACATGCACAATTCCCCGCTCCGACTCCCACTCTGACACCTTGGACGCCGTGCTGTCGGATGAACAGGCGTGAAAAAATAAAGTCCCTTCCTTGAGCGCGTACATACCGGGCGGATTGTCGGCCAACCGGAAGTTATCCAGAAACGTTAGAGCTGTATCGGAAGCGAACCGCCGCGACGGTTTCGGTCGGCTTGGACCTCAGAGTTCGCTTTCGATACAGCCGTTTGAAGGGAGCCGCTTTGTTCGCGACGGGCGCTATGGGATTTCAATCGATTTCGGTTTGGAAGTTGTTGAAAAGAGAAACACTTGTGGGGCGACCTTCAAATAGAGGTTCATCGAATCTGACCATCAAGCCCAGGCTCACGATCGCCTCATCGTAACCCGAGACAGACCATTCTGCAACAGACTGACTCCCAATCTCGAATCTCCGATGTCGCTTCCTTCGGGCACGCGACAGCGTCCGCCGCAAAGCGGCTTCGTTGTGTGCTGGGCATGCTCAGTAACTTGGAGGTGAAAGTCCTCTGGCCGACCTGATGGAGGTGAAGGCCTAGTGATGATGCAAGGGCTACTGCCGCGAGGCGGGGTCCGAAGGAAGCATAGAACAAACGTGCGAGCTGATGGACAAAAACCGAATAGAAGGCGCCCGTACCGGACGAGTGGGCAACGTACCGCGAAGTCCATAATCCATCAAGGTGCGAAGCGTAGATTCGGCGGTTGTGCACGGAAGGTGATTGAGCTTACCCCAGGAGATCTGCTCCGTGTCGCTTCGGCGACTGAGGCGGCTGAGAGGCGGTCTGACCGCGGAGCAGAAGTCAGCATAGGGCATAGTAGATCATGTCGTCGGCGAGGCTAGTGAGGCACTCCGAAAACCGAAAGGTGGAGAAACAGATAGGCCGAGTCGGGAACGGGGATCGAAGGCCCGAACGAGAAGGAGCGGTGAGTAGGCCATGAGTCTCAAAGACGATAAGCAGCAGAACATCCAGATGGAACTGGACTTCTCGTCTGCGCT
>Ga0316363_10000379_pt1 | contig 63021 bp, 54 predicted proteins | sample Sb_taG_3_FD_200459 | JGI IMG/M metagenome (GOLD analysis project Ga0316363, IMG submission 200459) | Peat soil microbial communities from Weissenstadt, Germany - Sb_50d_a_PC metaG (v2) (version 2) | ecosystem: Environmental > Terrestrial > Soil > Wetlands > Peat | place: Germany: Weissenstadt...
TTGCTGAGGAATGAGCATACTGGCTTCATGGCATCGGCTTTCCAAGTGACTGCTGGTAACAATCATTTTGGAAAGTCGGATGCCCTTTTTCATTCTCCCCGGGTGGTGGGCGGAGCCCACGTTAAGTCAAGGATCTGTAAAGAGGCATTGCTCACCCGAGCCTGAACATCGGTATTGTCCGAGCCGGAGCTGTACTGCGTGCCGTTTTTCAGGTAACCCCCGTGCCCGTCTGCCTCGTAGCTGAGACCACCCAAAGGTGTCAGGACCCTTTTTCCTGACACCTTTTCACCCAAAGAAAAAAGCGAACTGGCAAGCCCTCTCAAGATGTGGCAAAATCCAAAAGAGGGCTTGGTCAGGGAGTATGGAGTCCAGGTATGGAAGTGAAGTGGGATAGGTCAATGAGGCAGGCGAGTGCATTGCTTCCAACGCTGCTCGCGGCGTTTCTGCTGTCGGGCGCGATGGCTGCTCAATACACGAGGAAGCCTGCCCAGGAGGATTCTCAAGCCATGAAACCACACGAAGCAGTGTACGGTAAGCCAAACCCGAAGGCGCCCCCAGAACTTTCTCGATTCGCCTTTCTAATCGGCAACTGGCGTTGTGACGCGAAACTAAAGCGGGAGGATGGAACCCGGGAAGATCTGAAGGCGATATGGGAAGGACGCTACATTCTGGACGGGTATGCCATTGAGGACGAATTTCGAATGACGACACCGGCGGGCGAGCTACTGGTGCTGGGCATGAACTTCCGCAGCTACGATGCAAAGAAAAAGGCCTGGAATTTGAAATGGCTCAATGCACTGGCTGGAACCTGGGTAGACTTGGGATCGGAAGAGCTAGGCGGCGTCAGAGCCGATGAAAAGACCATCTCGTACAGCATGAAGGAGCCGGTTGCCCGACATGCGTTCACACGCGCTACTTACACCAATATTTCCACCGATCACTTTACTTGGCGAGGCGAGAGGTCGAACGACGGTAAGACGTGGGAAGAATTTTTGACCATCGAAGTCCACCGCCGCAAGAACTGACCATTAACCTGCTGGGGACTAAAGGTGTCAGGACCCTTTTTCGAAAAGGGTCCTGATACCTTTGCCGAAACCCCGTGCGTATCGGGAACAGTCCATGTCGGGTTCGCGAAGCTTCTCTCATGTCCACCGAGCCGGACGAGCGGCAGCCGGGAAATCAGCTATCGGTTTTATAGGCGTCCCTGCAACTTCGGTACGCCGCCTCCACGCTGGGCAATAGTTCCCTGGCTTCATCCAGCTTGCCGGCCAGTAGTGCGTCGCGAACGTCTTCGAGGCGTTCGCGCAGATCCTCCGTGACCTTTGTTGCTTCTGCGTCCATCTTGTCTGTGCGGATGAAAACTCCGACTGGCAATTTCCCGGTCAGCAAGTCCCATTGCTGAATCTGCCGAATGGCTTCCTCCTTGTGGCCGGAGCTCACGGCCACCTCGGCATCCGTGCGGACACGAACGATCTCCGCGAGCTCGCGTGCGCTCGGAGCCAGCCACTGATTCGCTCGGCTCGAAGCAAGCGTTCACTTGGCAGTGTGCTAATGGGATGCTGCAAGTCAGGGATTTCACTGGCGGCCATCGATACTCGGCAAGGATGTATTATTTAGTATTACCATAAGGTATGACTAAGTTATACGAATGTTTTCTCGTGTCAAGAGCTGCCAGGGAAAAATCCTGCGTTTGGCCGGAGAGGGATCTTCTGGTTTGCTATTTCATAGAATAATGTAATAGTCGCATGGGAGGTGCGTCATCAAAGAGCCAATCCTATCGTGCAAGGTTGGCGACCATCATCATCCGCACCGGCCAATCCCACCGGCGTCGTTGGATCGTGCTGCGCAGTTGTTTCGGGCGATGGCTGACGGTCCGCGTCTGCGCGTGCTTGACCTCTTGAAGAGAGGTGAAATGTGCGTCACGGAAATTGTGGCTGCGGTGAATGAAAAATTCTCGACCGTCTCCCAGCGGCTCCGCATTCTGCGCAGTGAAGGATTAATCGTTCGACGGCGCGCAGGCAACCATATTTATTACGCACTGGCAGATCGGCACGTCGCCGACCTGATTCTGAATGCGCTGGCGCACGCTCACGAACTGGAAGGCGCGCCGGCGAAACTCTCACCGAAAGGAACTTGAGCATGGCCACCCATCACGAAGGACACAAGCACCAGCACGGACCTGACTGCGGTCACACTGGGATCGTGCACGACAACCATGTCGATTACTTGCATGAAGGGCACTTGCATCACGCAAACGGCGGCAAGGTTGAGGAACATCAGCTGGCCGTCAGCGCAGCCAATCCTGCCAAGTGCACTCCCAAGCATGATTGCGGCAAACACGACAAGGGGCACAAGCACGGTCCCGACTGCGGCCACGCGGCCATTCCGCACGGCGATCACGTCGATTACATGGTCGGCGGGCACCTCCATCATCCCCACGGCGATCACTGCGACGATCACGGGCCGGTGCAGCGGGCCGATTGACAAATTTCGCGTAGCAACGATGGAACAAAACCCCAGAACATTCAGGGGGACATCGTAGTTTAGCGCTTACCAACGGGGCGCACAAAGAAGGCATCGTACTTCTATGCTGCTCTCCGGCTCCCGGATAACGAATATTCTTGGTCGACAGTCTTTCTGAATCGGCCACGCGGTCGTACGCTGGCTGCCGAGCCTAACCGCTGCGCCGTCTCGTTGATCCAGGCTACGCCGAGATGGTGGTCCGCGAGGTGATGCGGCTCTATCCGTCCGCCTACGCCATCGGCCGCCAAGCTATCGCCCCATGCGATGTCGGTGGCTACCGCGTGCCTGCCGGGGGCACTGTCTTGATGAGCTAATCCGCAGGTTACTTTGCGCCCTTCGGGCCCAGTCCGCCTCGTCCTTCGGTCTCGCCAGTTACTCTTCAAACCTTCATTTGCATGCCAAGCACGTCAGTCATAGCATCGGGAATGGCTTTGGAGATCGCTCGGTATCTTGAACGCGAGCGCTTGGCATTGCCCCTTTCCACGGCCGATCTGGGAGGGCGATCTTGAACGGGACCGACCATCATGGCGACGCGCGCAAGGGCATTTGCGTTATTTCTCGATCCCAGCACTCTAACTTCTCAGGCGGTTCCGATGTCACGATCTTGCGGGTATCTGGCGCTCATCTTGATCGCAGTCGGCATCCAATTCACCGGCACCAAGTCGCTGGCGGATCCCGCGCGGCAACCGGCCGCGACCGGTTGGACCTCCGATTCTGTCCTTGAAGACGTAAAGGTTCTGACAATGGATGGCCTCGGCGCCATGCAAGGCGTTAGCTTTCATGATGGCAAAGTGTATCTCTATGGCGATTGCTACGATGTCAAACCGCGCGTGGGAGTGATTCGGGAGTACTCCGCGGATTACCAACCCACTGGGAAAGTGATCTGGCTGCGGAACAAGGACAAGCCGTTGCTCAGGCATCCCACCGGTTTGACGTGGCATCCCCGCTGGGGCACGTTTCTAGGCGATACGGTCAATCGCAAAGGAATCATCTACCGCCTGGACTGGGAGCGCGCGCTGGCCGACGGCGACCTGAGCCGGGCTGTGCTCGCGGTCATCGAGGACGACGCGGCTGTGAACGGTTGCCGGCCGGAGTTCGTTTCATTGGCTGGCAAGGATCTTCTGGCGACGGCCGACTATGGCGACAGCCGGCCGGAAGTAAGGCTCTATGATCCGGAAAAGCTTCTGGCCGACCGACGTACGAGCGCGCCGGGAGTAATCGCCTATCGATTTCTCGCTCCGCCATTCAACCAAAACCTGCATTGGGACAAAGACGCGAAGCAACTTACGTGCGTGCTGAACGTCATCGAAGGCCGTGGCTGGCGTTTAGAGACGTTCGATCTCAAGCGCGCTGTCGCGGACGGACGAGCTTGGGGCCCAGACGTTCGCGTTCGGACACAGACGTTTCCAAATCGCGATGAGCTGGAAGGTTACCGGCCACTTTCACATGGCCTTGGGCTGTTCGTCACATCGAGCCGTAGGAACAATCTTGTGGTGGGTAGGATGAAAGCGGCATCCACATCGGACAAGTAGCGGAGACGCGGTTAACTGGTTCATCGATTCTTCATCGTAAGATACTGGCTAACAGCACGTTTCCAGGCGACAATGACCGTAGTGAAGCTTGTCTCATCAGCATCCGGCAAAGGAGATCCACCCATGGCTGGCGCGCGCGGATTACTTGCAATTGGAGTCATGCTCTTCTCTCTCGGCCTCATCTCCGCTCAGGAGAAGCTGCACTATGCCGGGCCGACCCAGCAAGGATTTCTCCTGCCCAACGGCTGGACCATCTCTCCTGCCGGCAAACAGGTGACGCTGACCGATATGCCGTTGAACATCATTGCGCTGGCGGATAATCGGCACGCTCTGGTTGCCTCGAGCGGCTACAACGAGCACAAGATCGTGCTGGTGGACCTCAAGAGCCAGCAGATTGTCAGTAGCCAGACCACTCCTAGCAGTTGGTTCGGGCTGGCCCTTTCCACGGAACAGAACAAGGTCTGGTGGTCGGGTGGCGGATCGGATCGTTTGCACACCTATGATCTGAAGCAAGAATCCTTGGTGCCCACCGGTTCCCCGGAGCCGCCGATCGGTCACTCGAGCGTGTCAGCCAAAAACTCCGGCCAGCGCAATTTCCGCAGCGGCCTGGCCCTCGATAACGGCCGGGGCCGTCTTTATTCTTTGGATATCAACCGCGGCCTGATCACGGCAGTGGATCTCAAGTCTGGGACGTCTTCCAAGCCGGTACGCTGCGGCGACCGGCCTTATGACGTGGCTTTAGCCCTTAACGGGACCCAACTCTATGTCTCGGACTGGGCGCAGCGCTGCGTTTTGGTGCTTGATCCGGCCGATTTGCGCGTAGTCGCCAGGATCGGCGTCGGCGAGCATCCCAACCAGCTGGCGCTCCACCCGCGCGATGGCCGGCTCTTCATCGCCTGCGCATCCTCGAATTGCGTTTCAGTTGTGGACACTGCTCTCGGCACGGTCACCGAAACCATCATGACGAGCCTCTTCCCACGCGCACCGGAAGGAAGTACACCCGATGCCCTGGCCGTCGCACCCGATGGCAAAACGCTCTTCGTGGCCAATGCCGACAACAACTGCGTGGCTGTAATCGATATCAGCGCCCCCAACCGCAGCCAGGTGAAAGGATTCATCCCAACGGGTTGGTATCCAACGGCGCTGGCGGTCACTCCGGATAACAAGAATCTGCTCGTGGGGGTCGGCAAAGGCAACCAGACCCAGCCCAATCCGATCTTCTCTGCGAATTCTGAAAAACGCGACGCCAAGAAGCCCGCGCGGAATTGGCCCTACATTGGGACGACCATGACCGGTGCGCTGTCGATTGTCCCCATCCCGGACGACAAGCAACTGGGCACTCTTACCGACTTGGTCTATCGCAACTGTCCCTATTCCGACAAGCTGCTGAGCGGCGCGCCGTCGGCCGTCAAGACTGTGATTCCCGACAAGGTCGGCGCTCCGTGCCCGATCAAGCACGTGATTTACATCATTAAGGAGAATCGCACGTATGATCAGGTGTTTGGCGATGTGAAGCAAGGCAATGGCGACCCGGCACTGGTCATGTTCGGCGCCCAGGTGACGCCGAACCACCACGAAATCGCGCGCGAGTTCGTGCTGCTCGACAATCTCTACTGCAATGGCCAGGTATCGCAAGACGGCCATCCCTGGTCCACCATGGCCTACAACACCGACTACGTCGGCAGAGACTGGCACTTGACCTATTCAGGCCGCAAGGGCGTGGACGATGACGACGAGGACAATCTCGCCAAGGGGCCGTCCGGCTACCTGTGGGACGCCTGTGCCCGCAACCGCTTGAGCTACCGCAGTTACGGCGAGTACGGCCATCGCGTAAGCCAGGGCGGCGTGAGCAAGATGGAGGGCCGGGTGCCGGGGCTCGTTGGCCACATGTCTCCGGAGTACGGGATAGCCAAGAAGCCTGGGGCGCGCGTGCGGGATACCGACAATGTCGAGGTGTTCCTGAAGGAATTCCACCAATTCGAGAAAGACGGCAACTTACCGCGGTTCATCGTGATGAGTTTGGGCGAAGATCACACCCAGGGTACGAGTCCGGGCGCCTACACGCCGCAAGCCTGCGTGGCCAGCAACGACCTGGCCCTGGGCCAGCTTGTGGAGGCGGTGACGCGGAGCAAGTACTGGACCGAGACGGCCATCTTCGTCATCGAAGATGACGCCCAGAATGGCCCCGACCACGTGGACGCGCACCGGACCGTAGGCCTGGTGATCAGTCCGTACACGAAGCGCCATTTTGTCGATAAAACGCAGTACAGCACGGTGAGCATGTTGCGCACGATTGAATTGATTCTCGGCCTGCCGCCCTTGAGCCAGTATGATGCCGCCGCTCGACCCATGTTCAACTCGTTCATGGACAAGGCCGATCTCTCCCCCTACAAGAGCGAGTTGGCGCGCATCGATCTGAACACGAAAAACACGCCCAAGGCCTATGGCGCTATGCGCTCCTCGAAAATGGACTTCAGCGACTATGACCGAGTGAACGACTTCGAGCTGAACGAGATCCTCTGGCGCGCCGTCAAAGGCAAAGACGCACCGCTGCCCCCTGCCGTGCGGCGTGCGATTGCCGAGCGGAACTATGCGGAGGCGAAGTGAGTGGGAAAAGGACACGTCTTCAATTCTGAGAGGAAGCCTGTGCGGCTCCAGTCAAACGGGCCGATTCGGTTTTTTAACTCTCGGCTGGAACAAGCTGCTTGCCTGTTCCGGTGTCATCCAGCCTCGCGCCGCATGCTCTGGGTTCTCATTCGATGAAGGTGCCTTCGCTAGGCAACAGCTCTCCGCCAGTAACCAAGCGTCTCCAGACCAATCTGCCTGGGCTGGTCGGCATTGATGGCTTCCAGGCAATCCAGAAATGCCCGAGCGCGCTCCGACAGCCCCAGTTCCGTCAGGCATTTGAGAATGCGCGTAATCCGCAGGTAGTTGTGGTTACAAGGGTGAATCCAGTTCCTCGAGCGTTCTGGAAAATCTCCGCTCTTGACCACGCTGCTGGTTTTCGCGTCGTATTCGAGACCATAGAACCGCAGCATCACGTCGAGCGAGGTTGCCAGGTTCTCCCGCAAGGATTCATTCTGCAGAAAGGCGGCGATGGTCGCCTGGTCCAGCAGAGGTGCCCTGGCGTTAACCTGACTCAACTCTCGGTTGGGAAAGAGGACCTGGATGAAGTCGTGGATCTCTTCCAGCCGACCGTTGTCCCACTGCCAGATGTCCCGGAGCCACCTGCCGAGGTAGTCGGGCTGCGCGTGCAAATAGAAGCTGACGATGGCTGTCACGAACGAGACCTTTCCGACGTTGCCACTACCAGGCGGGGAGAGATGGAGCATGACTAAACGCAGAAAGAGTCATGGCTCGCGAGCGTGGGAGAGACCTCGCCCGCTGCTCGCGACCGGCCGTCGTACTCGGCGCCCACGGCCTATCACCCCGGCCGGAGGCGAGTCGGCCAGGTAAGTTGAACACGCGAACTCCCAGCGCTTACGAAAAGATTTGACTACTTCAGATCAACGGTAAATTCCTGCACCGAATCGACCAATTCGATAGATAGCCCAGATCGATTGGGATCACCGTACAGAGCGGGCAGACCGAGGGCGGAAGGGTTCCCAGCAGGCGGTGGTGCACTAGCCTTCACCGTCTTGGCTCTGTCGTCGCTCTTGGACCGTTCCATGGCGAAGGTGTTTTGGCCTTTGAGCGCAACAGCTTTGGAACTCGGCTGGGCTCGAGGAGCCGGCCGGGGCCTATCGGCCTGGATTGCCACCAGGATGTGGCCGCGACTGGCTGCCGGGACTTCGTAGGAACCGTCGCTAGCGATTCGTGCCTGTGCGGTGCTGTTGTCGGGACTGACCAAAACGATCGTCCCACCCGTGACAGGCTTGCCCTTGTAGAGGACCTTCCCGTGCACGCGCGACTTCGGTTCTGAGCAACCAAATATCGCAAGGAGCGCAAAAAGGAGAGCAAAAACCAACCTGGGCATGGCGAAAACCCCGGAAACTGACAGGAAATGGAACACGCCCCTGCCGAACAAACTCCGCCCGCCTGCTCTCCACTTTTTCACTCATTTTCTCCGCAATGACACTGTCAAAGTGCGGAGCCGTCAATCACTTCTCCCTGATTCGGAGTGCAAAGAGCCCACCAAGTATTCGGATCGATGCTTGCGGAGAGCAGGTGCACGCTGCCGTCGCCATTTCCGACCAGAATGCCGGCCGGACGTGGAGAACTGGCGAACCGCGGATCGCACGTTGCATTCGGTCCAGAAGTAATCGGATTCACCTGAAACTTTGACGCGGGGCCAGTAACCATGTAGGCAAACACCGGATTCCACTCCGGCCAAGGTGTACGCCCGTAAGCCCAAATGGGGTAATAGACCGTGTCAACGACGTTCCCATTGAAGTAGTTGCCCGAATTCGGGTCTGTGTAGTTGGGATTCGAGCAGACGGTGACCTTTTCCGTCATGAGAATGGTATTGGAGAGGCCATCGGTGATATCGGCGATACGCATGGTCTTGAAGTCGACAACGCCTGTGCCTGTGCCATCATTAAAGAAATGCCCGAGGCTTTGGAAATTCGCCACATAGCCGGTGACACCGTAGTCACCGTAAATACTGGGGGGATTCCACGGGTCCGGAGTGTTATCGGTGTACACACCGCTGCTTGGGCAGGTGGCATCGCTGGGGTTGACGTACGTTTTAACCCCATAAGCAGGATCGTGGTAGACGTTCCAGAAGTAATAGTTCCCCTGCCAATCCGCGATTGCAGCCAGTGGACTCTGTTCAATGTAAGGGAGGATGTAATAGTGGGTCGAGCCGCAATTATTGTAATACTGCGGGTTCCAATCTGAATCCCAATCCACCCATGCCTGGGGAAAGTGTCCCATCGTGTCGTGATAGTTTTGAATCGCGAGGCAGATCTGTTTCAGATTATTCATGCTCTGCATCCGAGCAGCAGCCTCGCGCACTTTTTGGACTGCTGGCAGGAGCAGACCGACCAGGATGGCAATGATCGCAATGACAACCAGCAGTTCGATGAGTGTGAATGCCTTCCGATTGCGAACTGACGCCATGAGAATACCCCTAGAGGAGAGTGAAAGAGATATCCAATGTTGCCAGGCAACAAGACCCGGTACAGAAGCGACCGCCCATCAGCGAGACAAACCTTTGGGCCTCCGATCACCGCAAAGGGTCGCTAGTACACCTCGGGTCGTACGTGACAGTTTATCAAGAACCTCCGAATTGCCATATGTCAGATGAAAATCGGGTACTTGCAGTTGAAATCGCGTGAATCCTCGCTTATTTGAGGACTAGTACCGCGCCGCGCGCATTCGCCGTTGTATTTGGCGCCTTAGCCAGGCTTCGTCGGCGGAGGCTCAGGCGCCTCGCGAATCAGCTATTGCTGCACTCGTCCCAGCGCACCACCATCTGCTGGGAGTCGTAGCAGCCAGTTGAACTGATCTTTCTTAGATGAACGCCAACTCGAATCGCGGACTGAATACCGGGGTATCAACTTACGCCCCGGCCAGACCGAAGTCAAACATTTTCCTGTCTGGATGAATTCCGGACCGCGTTCGGAGGGTTCCGGGGCCGCCGGCGCAGGCGTTTCTCTGCCGGGAGATACCAAATTCAACCATCCGGGCTTCTCGCTCAGCCTTGAGCATTGAGAGCAATATTTGGATCATCGGCCACGTTCACCCAGACGTGCACGTGTGGTTCGCCGCGGAAATACCAGACGAACGCGGGGCCCTCGATGCGCCAGTTGTCCCATTCCTTGTCATTGCCGATATCGCCGTCCTTGTAAAATGCCAAGCTGCAATGATCGAGGCCGCCCCGGCGTTTGAGACATGCCAGCGCCTCTTCCTGATCTTCCTTGCGATAGGGTTCAACCAGGGCCAGCAATACCCTTTGCAGTTCGGCCTTCTGATCATGCGTCAGTTCCGCGACTGGGATGCCGGGGAAGCCACCCTTGTCTCCGCGGAAGGCCACCGCGGCCTCATCGGGCCGAGTGGCAACCAGCGCCTGCTGCTGCTGTTTGCCGTCCAGCAGCTGGTAGACGAAATTCGCCTTGCGCCCTTGTTCCCAAAAGACGTTGCCGGGATGGCCGGGCTTCTCATTGAAGCCGCTGGCGGCGTGTCCATAGAAAATCGGTCCGCCGAAGGCGACGTGATTCTCGCTGTGGCCGTCGGCGCGAATCGTCATGTGCCGGCCAGTAAGGACAAACTCGAATTTCTCGCCCCCCGGAGCGCCGAAGATAGCAATGCTCTGCGACACGCCCCACTGCTTGCCGCCGGTGTCGTCGCGAAGCTGCTTGAGGAAGCGGACGTACCATTCCGGATTGATGATCGCCCGAAAGATGTCGTGGATGATCGTCTGCTGTTCCCTCGTGTAAAAGTCGCTGAGAATCTGCGGTTTGGTGATCTGCCAGTTGTTGGAGACGTGCGTGCGCAGCAGGCCGCGCTTGGGGTCTTTGTAATTCCAGTCAAAACAGATTTGTTTCTTCTGCGCGTCGTTCAACGAATCGAAGAGGACCTTCACGGCCGTTTCCGCAGCGCTTTGGGGCGTGGCTGCGGCATGAGCCCGCGCGGTGGCGAAGAGCGGCAAGCTGGTCGTCGCAGCCACGGCAGCCGTGGCGCCGACCGTCTTGAGAAACTCGCGCCGGCCAAGCTCCTGTTCCTGAGCAACCTCACAATCCGGACATACGCGTGTTTTCTTCTCCATACGGCTCTCCTTGTGCGATGATGACGAACGGGTTTTGAGTACGCCTTCCTCTTGCAAGGTAACAGCGTTGCCAGCGCAACGCCAGAAAGAAGTCGCAGGCCAAGTCGTTCCACTTCCTTGACGCGCGTCAACGATCCAGCTATCCAGGATGAACACGGGAGTGTCAATCCACCAATCTGAATGTCGCTGTTGGCGACCGAGGACTGAGATGTTCAAAAACAGGACGGTCGAGGCCTTTCTATTCATCAGCCTGGGATCAATTCTGGGTTACGCGGCCGCCTCGGAGAGACTTGCTCCTTATCAGCGCGCAGATGCAAGATCACCTGCGGCTGAGGAAGATGATTCCGGATGTTTCGAGACTGGGAAGGTTTCAGCGAGCCTGAGTTGTTTTGGGGAAAGAGATGTAGGCAGGTGGGATGTCAGCCTGGTGGATAACTCGAGCTCGGGGCACGAGGACGGCCCCCTCACCCCCAACCCCTCTCCCCCGAGTACGGGGGCGAGGGGAGAAGAGGCGCAACGGGGATTGGATGATTCGGATTCGCGGAAACAGAAGGCCGGGAGCGAACAGGCGCCGGCGACAACGGGCAAGAAGCCCAACATCGTCTTCATTTTGGTGGACAACATCGGCTGGGGAGATTTCGGCTGTTACGGCGGCATGACGCCAACGCCACACATCGATGCGTTGGCCAGGTCGGGCATCCGCTTCAAGAATTACAATGTCGAGGGCCAGTGTACGGCCACGCGCTCGGCCATTCTCACCGCCCGCATGCCGGTCCGCTCGGGAACCTGCACTATTCCCGCGCCGGGGGAAGGCGTCTACGGGTTGTGCCCGTGGGAGTATACGCTGGCCGAATTGTTTTCGGAGGCCGGCTATGCCACGGCCATGTACGGCAAGTGGCATCTGGGGGAAGTGACCGGCAGGCTACCCACCGAACAGGGCTTTGACAGGTGGTGGGGCATCAAGAATTCTTGGGAGGAAGCTGGCTACTCTTCGTATCCGCTCTTCAATGCATTGATCAAACAATCTCGAATGATGCCGCCCCAGGTCTGGGAAGGGCTGAAGGGAGAACTTTCCACGCCCGCCATGCCGCTGAACCTGGAAACCCGGCCCACCATGTGCCAGAAAGTCACCGAGCACACGACCGCCTATATCGCCGAGCGGGCTGCTGCCGGGAAGCCTTTCTTCGCTTACGTGGGTTACCCCGAGATGCATCCGCCGGTCATGCCGCATCCAGACTTTTTGGGCAAGTCGTCCAGCGGCCCAGACACATACTCCGCCATGTTGCGAGAAATGGACTTCCGCGTGGGGCAGATCCTGGACGCCATCCAGAAGGCGGGTATCGAGGACAACACGATCGTCGTCTTGAGCAGCGACAATGCATCTGGCGGCGCAGCAGCGTATCTCGGCGGGTCGAACGGCCCCTGGCGCGGCAATTTCTTCACACCGCCTTTCGAGGGTTCCCTGCGCGTCCCGGCGCTGATTCGTTGGCCGGGCAAGATTCCTGCCCATGTCGTCACGGAGCAGCTGTTCGCCGCCCTCGATTGGCTGCCCACTCTTGCGGGCCTGATTGGCGCCTCGAACCTGGTACCCACAGACAGGCCGATGGACGGCCTCGATGCCTCCCGGTTCATGCTCGGGCGAAGCAACACCACCGGGCGCGACGCATTCATGGAATTCGGCATGGAATCCGAACTAATGTGCCTCAAGTGGCGGCACTACAAGATCGTGTTCCGCTACTGCGAGGGCATCGACAAACCGATCCTCAAGCCGCGGCTCCCCCTGTTCTACGATCTGAACAGCGATCCCCACGAGGACCATAATCTCAACGACACCAAGATGGACTGCGGCTGGCTGATGCTGCCGGCTTTCAAGCACATCGAGGAATATGAAAAGAGCGTAAAGAGATTTCCCAACATCAAGCTGGGCGAGGAATTCAAGGGCTACAGCAAGTAAGTCTCAGAACGGGTTGAAAAAGCGGGCAGATCCCCTAGAGAATCGTGGCACTCCGCCCACTTCTGAGGCACCAGGCTCTGCAAAACTCAAGGGGTCTGACCCCTTTTTCAACACACTCTCAGCGCGCGGCTTGGTACCCGGGCGGTAGTTCCATTTTGAGATTCTTTACCAGAAACGCCCACTCGTCGGCTGTTTCATCGACGAGCTTGGCCGTGGGTTTGCCGCCGCCGTGCCCGGCTCGCGTCTCGATGCGGATGAGCACCGGAGCGCGACCAGCTTGCGCGTGTTGCAATTCCGCGGCGAATTTGAAGCTGTGGCCAGGAACAACGCGATCGTCCGTATCCGCGGTCGTGACCAGGGTGGCAGGGTATTTTGTCCCTTCTTTGATGTTGTGGTAGGGAGAATACGCCCGCAGCGCCTTGAATTCCGCCGGGTTCTGCGGCGAACCATAATCATCCACCCAGTAACGGCCAGCGGTGAACTGGTTGAAGCGCAGCATGTCCATGACGCCGACGCCCGGCAAGCACGCGCCAAACAAATCGGGCCGCTGAGTCAGAGCCGCGCCCACCAGCAAGCCGCCGTTGCTCCTGCCCTCGATGGCCAGGCGCTCGGTGCGGGTAACATGATGGGCGACCAGCCATTCGGCCGCGGCGATGAAATCGTCGAAGACATTCTGCTTGTGAAGACGGGTGCCGGCCAGATGCCATTCTTCGCCGTACTCGCTGCCGCCGCGCAGGTTCGCCACGGCCAGGACACCGCCCATGTCGAGCCAACCCAGCCAGGCGACACTGAAGCGGGGCGTGGAAGGAATGCTGAAGCCGCCGTAGCCATAGAGCAACGTCGGGTCGGAGCCGTCGAGCTGGATGCCCTTCTTGTGGGCCAGGAACATGGGAACCTGCGTGCCGTCTTTGCTTTTGTAGAAGACCTGCCGCACCTCATAGGTGGTCGGATCGAACTTCACCTGCGGCTGACGGAAGAGCGTGTTCTTGCCTGTCAACAGATCGTAGCGATAGATGCTGGGCGGCATTGCATAGCTTTGGAAGTTGTAAAAAGTCTCCGTGTCGCTGCGCCGGCCTGCGAAGCCCGCGGCGGAGCCAATGGCGGGGAATTGCACCTCGCGAACGAAGCTGCCGTCGGTGGCATACATCTTGACCTGGGTGCGCGCGTCTTTCAAATAGCTGGCGATGAACATGTTGCCGACCAGGCCGATGCCGCTAAGCGCCTCCCGAGCCTGGGGAATGATCTCCTTCCAGTGCTTGCGCTCCGGCCTGCGCAGATCAATGGCGATGAGCCGGCCGCGTGGCGCGGCGAGGTCGCTCTGAAAGTAGAAGACTGGTCCATCGTTGCCGACGAGGGTGTACTGGTTGTCGAAGTCCTCGACCAGATCGATCGGCATCCCGTAAGGCTCTTCCAGGTCCTTGTAGGCGATGCGGTGCTTGTGGGCCGTTCCTTTGGAAGTGGTGAAGACCAGGTAGCGGCCGTCCTCCGTGACGCGGGCCTCGCAATCCCATTCAGGATGCTCGGGCCGGCGGTAGACCAGCACGTCTTCCGCTTGCGGCGCGCCGACGCGATGGTAATAGATTTTCTGGTTAAGGGTGGTGTTTTGAAACTTGGCGCCCGGCTTGGGTTCGTCATAGCGGCCGTAGAAGAAGCCTTTGCCGTCATGGGTCCACGAGGTGCCTCGGTACTTTGTCCAACGGATCTCGTCCGGTAGCACTTTCCCCGAGGCAACGTCCACGACGTGCCAGGTTTGCCAGTCGGACCCAGCCTCGGCAATACTGTAGGCGACATACTTGCCGTCCTTGCTGACCGACAGACCCGCCAGGGCCACCGTGCCGTCCTTGGACCACTGGTTGGGGTCGAGAAGAACGCGGGGTGTGCCCTCCAGCGCTTCGAGCACGTAGAGGACATCCTGGTTTTGGAGACCGTCGTTCTTCGAGAAAAAGTACCGACCGCCAACCTTGCGTGGCGCCGAATAGCGCTCGTAGTTCCAAAGCTCCCGCAGGCGCCGGCGGATGGCCGCGCGCTCGGGAATGGCCGCCAGGTAAGCAAACGTGACCGCATTCTCAGCTGCGACCCACTCGGCAACTTCCTTGGATTCGCGAACGTCTTGCTCCAGCCAACGGTAGGGGTCGGGGACCTTGCTGCCGTGATAATCATCGATGTGATCGACGCGCCGCGTTTGCGGATACTGAATGGGCTCGTCGCCGACTGCCGGTCGGGAGGCGGCGCTGAGAGCGCCAATCAGGATTAGCAGGAATGATGACTGACGAAACATGCGAATGCCCTCATTGTCGGCCAGGGATGGGTGCTTCGATAGAGTGCAATGTAGCGAAAAAAGATATGGGAGGCACGGAGCTGGTGATGCCGACGATTTTCTCGCGGTTTCTCACTCCTAGGCTCTGCCTTGGAGCGAGGGCGGTGCCGGTTGGGCAGGCTAGGGACTTGTCGGGTCCGTTACTTGCGCTTCGAGGAGGTCCGACAGTGGGAGTCGGAATCCGGGGAGTATTTGGCCAGCGTCGAGCACGTCCGCGCGGGTCAAGATGCTGATTTTTTGCGGCGACTCGTACACATAGACCTCTCCCGGGTCGGGGTAAATGACCCAGACGAGTCGAACGCCGGCCAGGAAGTAGTCGTGGAGCTTGGCCACGATCTCATCTGCGGTGTTCGAAGGGCTGACCAGTTCAATCGCCAGGTCCGGCACAACATGCCAGGCAGCTTGGCTGCGCGGAGGCGGACGGTTATAAGGCCAGCGCTCCGTAGAGACATAGGCGACATCCGGCCGCCGCTGCCTGGCGGGCAGCCCGAGATCGAAGAGTGCCTCGACGACTGCACGGCCTAGCTGGGAAGGGTCGGCATGCTTCTGGAGAATGAACATGAGAACAGATGCAATCCAACTTTCGTGAACGCCCATCGGCGCGATCTCCACTCGACGACCGTCAATCAATTCGTAGAGGGACTCGTCACCCGAATGTACGCGTGCTGCTGTTGGCTCGATGGCGGTTGCCGGTGCCATGGTAGACTCCTTCGCACGTAATCATGCGCACTCCGACATTATAACAGCGCTTCGCGACAACCCGAGAATATAGCCAACTATCCAATGGTTCCGGCAGAACAGTGCCTGGAAAGGTACACGCTTCTTGCCCGAATCGCGCCTTCTCTCATCGTCCCCTACCTTGCCGGAATGCCGCAATGGAGCCTGTTCGAAGGAATTCGATGGGAGATCTTACAAAAGCGCGTTGGAGGTTGTTGCAAAGGGCCTGCCCAGGATGCGCCCAGACCCGGCATTGGTCCGAGCCTCAACTGATCGTTTGCAAGCAGGTTACGCTGAATCGTTGCAGCGCGACGTGAGATTTGGCACACGCCTTGCATTAGTATCTTCACGACCCAGCCAACTACTGGGAAGAATGCCTTGGCTCCCGGGAAGACCGGAGTGACAGAGGCACCCAAGCAGAAGCATCACGGGATGTTTCGGGTGTTCTTCCCCCTTTCAGACTCCTGCCGAGACCCCAATCAAAAAAGCCCCTCCACCGCCACCTGCTTCCCCCGGCAGGTGGATCTTTTTTTAGCGCTGGTGATGGGCAGTCCCTTGTTCTTCGAACTGCAACACCGTGCACGATTCCGCTGATTCTAGCCCGAAGCGTCAGCGAGGACCTCGCTAACGCGTCGAGCTAGTATCAGCCGATTTGCAAATGGTCATTTGGGGAAAGGCTGAACGTGTGGATCGCTTTTTTTAGCCACCTTGGCGGGGAACCAGACTGCCTATCTGCGAAAGCTGGCTCAGTCGGTGGCAGCGGCCGTGATGACGCGGATGCGTTGATTGCTTGGGGACTCATCGCCCAAGCTGCGGCCGGTCCTTAGATTGTCTGGAGCGTCCATCCTGGCGAATTCCAGAGAAGGCGTCTGTCCAGCTGCTCCGCCCCAGCCAGGTAAGATCCGCAATTGCCGCAGCAGATTGGGCATCAGGTTCCGCGACCGACTTGCGGCTGCTGGGGAAATCCCTGCCGCGGCCGCCTGCAAATCCTTGACCGCGTAAAATGCCTTCGGATCGAACCCCCGGATGAGCGAAACAATCTCCTTCAGTTCCCTCCGCTTGATCACACTAAAAATGACGCGCACCTGGCCCGTCGCGCCGCGCGCGTCGAGAGTCGTGACGCCATAGTCGGCGGCTCTGAGGCTCTCGATCAGCCTGCTCGCGTCTTTGTTGGTGGTTATCTGGACAACGAGGTTGCCGATCGCCAGTTTCTTTTCGATAAGCACGCCCAGAAAATTGCCGAGGCTAAAGCCTGTCGCGAAAGCGAGATAACAGGGCAGGCTGCTGAGGTTTTGCATGATCTGGCCAATCGCGAAAAGCCAGATCGAAACCTCGAAGAACCCCAGCAGGGCCGCCAGCACTTTGCTTCCCCTGGTGAGACAGATCGTCCGGACCGTGCACAGCGTCACCACGCAAGTCTCGGCACAAAAAACCAACAGAGGCAGCATGGGCGCCGCGGGAACAAAGTGGAAGACTGCGTAAACCACGAATCACCCCTCCGCTGCGTAACGATGGCCGCGGCAGCGAGGACAGATGCAAGTCGTCTCGAAAGTCGCCGTGGCCGGTGTTTTCACAGACATGGAAGGGGGGATTCATACGGTCAAAGAAAAACGGCTTCAAGCCCAATAATAAACCGTTCTCCCCCAGGATCTGATCTGACGTGCACCTTGCAGTCGCTCGAACTGGATCCCAGGCCGGCGCCGTGCTCGCTGAGGACAGCTGCGCAAGCGGCACCCTCAGGATTTGTGATGGCTGTCGGGCCTTCTTGCTCGAAGCCACTCTGCTACAATCTCCAATGGAAATGGCCGAGCTATTAGCTGCACAGTTGCGGAAGCCCCTGAGCGCCGCCGGTATTCGCCAACTGTTGCACAGGGCTCGCGAGAAATTTGCCGATTCTCTCTTGCAACAAGTGGCGCAATCCCTGGACGAACCCACGGCCGATCGGATCGAGGAAGAATTGTGCGAGTTGACCTTGCTCGAATACTGCCGGCCAGCTCTCCAGCGCCAGCAGCCAAGTTGACCAGGAGTGCTCGCCATGCCGACTGAGCGAACGGGGAACCCTGGTCCCTCTAGAGATGAACCCACGCTCGATCACCCCGATGCCGCCCGGCAACGTGCGAGCGAGGAATACAGCACGTTGTCTGCAACGGCATCGCAAGGTGCATCCACGGGCATGGCGCCTACCTTCGCCGCCCCTGCCGAGAAAATGAAGGTGCACTGCGGCCGCGTCTTGCCCGGTCTCGGTCAGCGCATTGATGATTTTGAGCTGCTGGCCGTCTTGGGCGAAGGGGCCTTCGGCAGGGTCTTCCTGGCCCGGCAGGTTTCGCTAGACCGGCAAGTCGCCTTGAAGGTGACTGCCAACAAAGGCAGCGAGGCACGCACGCTGGCGAGCCTCGAGCACGATCATATTGTCCACGTCTTCAGCGAGATCCTGGATCAGGGCCGCGATCTCCGCCTGCTCTGCATGCAATATGTGCCGGGCACGACGCTGCAGCGGCTGCTCGAGGCTCTGCGGCGCCGTCCGCAAAAAGAGTGGACCGGCCTGGCCCTCCTGGAGGCAATCGACGAACTTACGGTTCACCCGGCCTCTTTCCATGCCGATGCGCTGCGCGATCGCGAGATGCTCGCGCGCGACGATCACATCCAGGTCGTGTGCTGGATGGCTGCCCGCCTGGCGGACGCGCTGGATTATGCCCATCACCGCGGCATCCTGCATCGCGATATCAAACCCGCCAACATCCTCGTCAGCCAATACTGCAGGCCCCTGCTGGCCGATTTCAACTTGGCATTCCACACCGAACCTTTGGCAGGAGCGCCAAAAGAAAAGCTGGGGGGAACTCTTGCCTACATGGCTCCGGAACACATCGAGGCCTTCGACTCCCAGGGCGCGATCCCGCCGCAGCTGGTCGATCAGCGCTCGGACATTTACTCGCTGGGCGTCGTGGTCTTCGAAATGCTGACGGGCGTTCGACCCCACCCGGATCCGAAACGCGAGTCGAGCGAGTCGACCCTGTTGCGGGAACTCGCGGCACAGCGAAGAGGGCCCGTGCCTTCTCTGCGCAAGTTCAATCCGGAGGTGCCGGAGGTCCTGGAGCGAGTCGTGCAGCGTTGTCTCGATCCCGATCCGGGGCAGCGCCCTCAGACGGGGGCAGAGCTGGCGCGCGCCCTGGATGGCTGCCGGGAGCATCGCCGCATCGAGCGCGAGCTTCCTGTAGGCGGCATCCTGACGCGAACCGCAACAGCTCACCCGTTTCTGATGCTGCTCTTACTGGTGTTCTGGCCCCATTTCCTGGGCAGCGTCGTCAACATCTCTTACAACCAGATACGCATCGTCGACGACTTGAGCGCCGCCCAGCAAAGGGCCTTCGTGCAATTGGTCCTGGGCTACAACCTGGTCGTCTATCCCGTATGTTTCTGGATCCTGTACTGGCAGGTCGGTCCGGTGGTTCGACTTTGGCGTCGCCTTGGGGAAGGCAAAGAAGTTGGCCCTGCCGAAATGGCTTCACTCCGGTCTCGGGTGCTGCGCATGCCGCTCTGGGTGGTCGCGTTGTCTTGCCTGGGTTGGCTGCCTGGGGGGCTCTTTTTTCCCCTGGCCATCTGGCTGCTGGCTGGGCCGGTGGACAGCGGGGTTTTCGGCCATTTCCTGGTTTCCTTCGCGCTCTCAGGCTTGATCGCGCTGACCTATTCCTTCTTTGGCACTCAGTACATCGCGCTGCGCATTTTGTATCCGCGGCTCTGGGTGAATGCCTCCGGAATCCGCGAGACGATTCGCCGGGAGGTCTGCGGGCTGGCTCGGCGACTGTGGATATTCCAGCTCTGGGCTGGGCTTATTCCACTTGCAGGCGCCATTCTGATGATTGCAGTTGGGCCGGAAATCTCCGGCTACCGGACATTCCGCCTCCTGGCGACGTCACTGATCATCCTGGGGCTGGTTGGCTTTGGGCTGGCTTTGATGATGACGAACTTCCTCAACCAGACCCTGGTCACGCTCACGCGCGCGGCTAGCTGGCAACCGACAAACTGGAGCGCTTACTTACATGCCGGGGTCGTGAAAGGCGAGATGCCGGGCAGGGCTCCAGCGACGGAGCAAAAGCAAAAGACGACCGGGATTCAGAAGATTCCCTAGAAGCCGCGGCCAGCAGACCGCATCCACAGTTCGGGACTTGCAGATACTAAATGACCGTGCGGGATTCGGCAGTAGGTCAGGTTTCCAACCTGACCGGACAGGTTGGAAACCTGTCCTACGCCGCTGCCGAATCAAGCACGCTGAGATAGCCCGTGGCACGCAATACCATTCCTAGCGCCTGATCGCGCACAGGTGCTTTTCAAAATCGGCCACCAAGTAGCGTTTACCCTTCGCGATCACCTCGTGGCCTTCAGATTCCAACAGGTCCTTGAGCACGTCGATGCCGCCTGGATACTTGGGATTGAGCTCACCTCCGGATTTGAGTGTGCGCCAGTAAGGAGTGGTGTTTTTCTCACCCTGGGCGGCAGCTTCCGCGGCGGCATGGGCAGCGATCCAGGCGAAGATGCCTGTGGTGATTGGACATCCGATGGAGGCACCATGCTTTGCCGCCAGGAGCGCGCGAATCTCGTTGATCGTGATCACCTTACCGGGCGGCACGCGCTTCATGATTGCATCGACTTCGCGCGGCGCCGGAATGACCACGGTGCCGCGTCCCCAGCGGGCTTGCATTCTTCCCGTGATCGACACGACTTTTGGCAGGTCCTTATCATCCGCGAGTTTTTCCCGCCACGATTTCTTCTTGGGCATGGGCTCACCCGGGGGTTGCTGTCACGCGGTTGCCTTTGCCTTGGTTAAGTGTTGGCGTTCTTTCCTCACATTCTACCCTGAAACCTGGGAGTTTAGTACGATTGCCGTGCCGAATCGGCAGCTCGAATGTGAGGTCTCGGTCCAGTTCCTTCCCGTCAGAAAGGAATGCCGCCGTGCGTTCATTCAAGAGTCTCAGCGAGCAGGAAGTGCTTGCCCTGGCCATCTCCCTCGAAGAGGAAGATGCACGCATCTACGAGGATTTCGCGGATGGACTCAAGGCCGACTACCCTGCTACCGCCCAGATCCTTACCGAAATGCGTGCCGAGGAGGATGGCCACAGGCACCGGCTCATCGATCTGTATCGGCGCAATTTCGGCGACCATATTCCCTTGATCCGGCGGCATGACGTCAAAGGTTTTGTAACGCGGAGGCCGATCTGGCTGGTCCGGCCACTCGGTTTGGATGCCGTCCGCAAGCAAGTGGAGCTGATGGAACTAGAGACCAAGCGCTTCTATGAGACGGCGATTCGCCAGACCACGGACGCAGGAATCCGACAATTGCTGGGCGACCTGGCCGAGGAAGAGCGCAAGCACGCGCTGCTTGCCGAGGAACTGGAGAGTAGCCGGCGCTCCTCGGGCGCGCTGGCGGAGGAGGCCGCCACGAAGAATCGGCTCTTCGTCCTCCAGGTCGTGCAGCCCGGCCTGGCTGGGCTCATGGATGGTTCGGTGTCCACGCTGGCGCCCCTGTTTGCAGCTGCCTTTGCAACAGGCAAGACCTGGCCGACGTTTCTAGTCGGGATGGCCGCGAGCCTGGGGGCCGGCATCAGCATGGGTTTCGCAGAAGCCCTTTCGGACGACGGCAGTCTCACGGGCCGAGGCCGGCCCTGGTCGCGAGGCTTCGTTTGCGGGCTGATGACGGCCCTGGGAGGACTAGGGCACACGATGCCCTACTTGATAACAGACTACAAAACCGCGACGGGGGTGGCGATCGCGGTCGTGGTCGTGGAACTTCTGGTCATTTCCTGGGTCCGCCATCGTTTCATGGACACCCCCTTGACCTCCGCAATCTTTCAGGTTGTCGTGGGGGGCGTGCTGGTGTTCATCACGGGCATCCTTATCGGTAGCTCTTGAGTTCGCCGTGCAATCTGTAAGCTGTGTCGGGGTTCCGGGCAGAGTGGCTGGATTCCAAAACCGCTGTACTTGCTGGAGGAGACCCTCTCGTGGCTAAGTCTTTGCGGAAGAAAACGACGAGGTCGATCTACGGCGTACATCCCGGGGTGTACATGGTTCAAAAATGGATTCAAGAGCTGCCGGAGAAGACAGGTAAATCGCTCGAGCAGTGGCTGGCTCTGGTGAAGAAATCAGGGCCGGCGACGTTAGCGGAACGCCGCACGTGGTTGAAGGAGAAACATGGCCTTGGAACAAACTCCGCCTCGTGGATCGCCGAACGGTTGGATGGAAAGGGGACCGAAGAGGACGATCCCGATCGTTACCTGCAGGCTGCCGAGGGCTGGGTCGAAGCCATGTTCGCGGGGAACAAGGCGGGGTTGCGGCCGATCTACGACGCTCTTCTCAAGCTTGGCTTGAGCGTCGCCAAGGACGTCAAGGCGTGCCCCTGTCAGACAATCGTTCCGCTCTACCGCAATCATGTCTTCGCGCAGATCAAACCGACAACTCGAACCTGCATCGATATGAGATTTGCGCTCAAGGACACGAAACCAACGGGCCGGCTCATCGATACGGGCGGTTTCGCCAAGAAGGACCGCATCACTCACCGAATTCCGATTACTAGCCTGAAGGAGATCGACGACGAGGTCGAACGCTGGCTTAGGGTGGCGTATGACATGGACGCATAGCCGCTCAATCACTGTGTCGGCACGCGTTTGCAGACGTTCGATTTAACGACGCTTGACCCCACGGGAATTGCGCCACCGAGTTAGGGTCACGCCAGAAGACCATTACTGCTTCGGCTGCTCTGCTTCCTGCAGGCTAGTGTGGCCAGACTGGCATCTCTTGCCGCGCCGGCCGGAACCTGCCTCCAGCACCCTTACAATATCGTCCGCGGACATACCCCGCTGAAGCATGTCGTGCTTGAGGGAGGCATCCAACTCTGCCTGCCGGGACTTTTGCAGATAAGTTGTCACCGTGCCAAGGACGATGGCACTGATCGGGATCAAGCAGCCCAACACAATGACGATGAGCCAGGGGTTTGCACTGAATAATTCAAGCATGGCAGGTCTCCATCAGGATTGGACGAGAGTTGAACTCGGCATCTATCGATTACTTGTTCGTTCCAGGAGTAGTGGCATTTGCACGGTGCGCAGGGAAAACCAGACCAACCAGCCGTCATTGTAACAAATGGCCACTCCCGAAGGTACGATTTGCGGTGGAGAGTAGACGGGAGTACACACCCTGCACTTGCATTGTGGCTACGGGGGCGTGAGAATCTCCTGTGTGAATCTCGCACAAGGATATTTGAGGAAGGGGAGAGGGAACGCGAAAGTCGGGGATCTTACGAGTAAGCGCCTATAGGAGCAATGTTTGTCCCCGGACTTTGCTCACGATCTCGGGCATGCAATCATGAATGAAGTTCTGGGGAAGCAGGTCATCCTCGATTGCTGGGGCTGCAACAAGAAAATTGCCTCCGAGGATGCTGTGCGCGCTGCCTTACTGGAGGCCGTGGCCAAGGCGAACGTCACATTGCTGGAGCTTTCAGTCCACCAGTTCCATCCGCAGGGCATTAGTGCTGTCGCGCTCCTTGCCGAAAGCCATCTCTTCGTGCACACCTGGCCCGAAAAGTCCTACCTGGCAGTGGACTTCTTCACTTGCGGCAGCAATGCTCTTCCGGAGGAGGCGTTGGAAGTGATCCGCGCAGCTTTTATGCCGACTGACACGAAGGTGCAGCAAATCGAACGGGGTATCCCTCGTTCCCAGTAGAAGGCGAGGTTCCCGCCAAGGGCGCATCATGGCAGCCCCCGACTGCCAATCAGCGGTCGGTCTTCTCCTCGGCTTTGCGATCCCATTCTTCGATTTGCTGTTTGAGCTCGCGCTCGAGGCCCTTCGCTCGTTCCTTGGCCTTACGCGCGTCGTTCTTGAACTTTGCCTTGTCCACGTGAACATTGATCTCCATTTTGTCCTCCATGGGATCATCACTCGTGGAAAAGCTGAACCAGTCCAGGTAATACCCAGCTGCCATTACAACGACCGCCAGCACAACAATTCTGGAAAGAAATCTGCCCATCGCGGGACCTTCCTTTGTCAAAATCTGCGTTCTCCGACTCGGCGAGAGCTGCCCCCCATGTTCTTCTTCGCACAAAATGGACACGCATTTAAGCAGCAGGAGAATTGCCGGCTTTAACGGCGCGGGGAATGGCGAAAGCAAGCGACTAGGTGATCGTCGACCATGCCGACTGCCTGCATGAAGGCATAGCAGATTGTGGTGCCGACGAATTTGAAGCCTCGTCCCTTCAAGTCCTTGCTCAGAGCATCGGATTCGCTCGTGGAGGCCGGCACCTGCCTGTGCTGTTTCCACGAGTTGACTTTCGGCCCACCTCCCACGAAGCGCCAGACATAGGCATCGAAGGAACTGAACTCTGTCTGAACGGCCAAATAAGACCTGGCGTTCTGGACCGCAGCCGCGATCTTGAGCTTGTTGCGAATGATTCCGGGGTCAGCGAGCAGCTTGGCAACCTTGGCCTTTCCGTAGCCGGCCACAAGTTCTGGATCGAATTGATCGAAGGCCAGACGGTAATTAGCGCGCTTTTTGAGGATGGTCGCCCAACTTAACCCGGCCTGCGCGCCTTCCAGAATGAGAAACTCGAAGAGCTGGCGATCGTCATGGACCGGCACTCCCCATTCGTTATCGTGATAGGCGATGCTAAGATCGGTCGTGGCCCAATGGCAACGATGCAGTTCAGTCATGCGGAAATCCCACCCGACTGGAAATGCCTTGCCCGTGCGAATTTCTCAGGCAAGGATCTCCTTGACAACCTGCCCATGCACATCCGTGAGGCGGAAATCCCGGCCTGCATACCGGTAGGTTAGCCGCTCGTGGTTCAGGCCAAGCAGCTGCAGGATGGTGGCCTGCATGTCGTGCACATGGACTGGATCTTCCACGACATTGAAACCAAGTTCGTCGGTCGCCCCAAAGCTCATGCCATGTTTCAGGCCGCCGCCTGCCAGCCACATCGTGAATGCCTGGGGGTGATGGTCGCGACCCAGGCTCCGGCCCAAGGCGAGATTGGACTCCACCATGGGCGTGCGCCCGAATTCGCCGCCCCAGATCACCAGAGTCTGATCGAGCAGACCGCGCTGTTTCAGATCGCGAACCAGGGCTGCGGCCGCCTGATCCGTTTCCCCACAATTCTTGTGGAGATTGCCCGAGACATCGGTGTGCGCGTCCCAGCCTTCGTGGTAGATATTCACAAAGCGCACGCCACGCTCCACCATGCGCCGAGCGAGCAAGCAAGCGCGCGCGAACGACGGCTTAACCGGATCGGCGCCGTACATCTTCAGCGTGTCCTTCGTCTCGCTGTGTAAATCCATCAGTTCCGGGGCGGAAGATTGCAAGCGGTAGGCCATTTCATAAGAGGCGATCCGCGTGGCAATTTCCGGATCGCCGTCCCCGGCCAGGCGCCGGCGATCGAGCGCGCCGATCAGGTCAAGTGAATCGCGCTGCAAGCGCGCGTCAACGCCCTTGGGGCTTGTGACGTTGAGAATGGGATCGCCCTGGTTGCGAAAGCGGACGCCGGTATAAATCGTCGGCAGGAAACCGCTCGACCAGTTGGCAGCTCCGCCGCTGATGCCGCTTCCCGTGGACATCACGATAAATGCAGGCAGGTCGCTGGCCTCCGCGCCGAGACCATAGGTAACCCAGGAACCAATGCTCGGCCGGCCCGGCTGAGAAAATCCAGTATTGAAGAAGATCTGCGCAGGTGCGTGATTGAACTGGTCGGTGTGCATCGACTTGATGATGCAAATGTCGTCGGCAATCTTCGCCAGGTGAGGCAGCACCTCGGACAGTTCCGCGCCGCACTTGCCGTGGCGTGCGAATTTGAAGCGTGGACCAAGGGCGGCAGCGTCGGGGCGGATGAAGGCGTAGCGTTGCCCGCGAATGATTTCCGGCGGGATAGGCTTGCCCTCGTATCGAGCTAACTGCGGTTTGTAATCGAACAGGTCGAGTTGGCTTGGAGCGCCGGCCATGAAGAGGTGAATGACGCTCTTCACCTTGGCGGGGAAGTGAGGCGGCTTGGGTGCCAGGGGATTGTTGGTGGCCGGCGCCGCATGTGCAGTGCTCCTGAATGCATCCGTCAGCAAGGACGCCAGTGCAATCTTGCCCACGCCGACTCCGCATTCGCGGAAGAAGTAACGGCGCGTGATATTCTCGAACGCTGTTTTGCGGGAGAGCATGAGTTATTCCTTGGTAATCGTCTCGTCCAGATTGAGCAATGCCCGCGCCGCGGCTGTCCAGGCGGCCCGTTCAACCAGATCTCCGTCTCCGGGGCCGGCAAGAGCCTTGGCGTCCTGCTCTTTCTTTGCAAAGCGCTGTTTTTGGGTGTTGTAAAAAATCAGGAGGAGCGCCAGCTCTTCCTTATCCGGCGGCCGCGTGAGACACCGCCGGAAGAGCTGCACGGCCCGCGTTTCCACGGGAGCAGGCCCCGTAGCAAGACTGCGCCCGAGCGCCTGCGCCGCTTCCACAAAGGCCATGTCGTTCAGCAGCGTCAGGGCTTGCAGCGGCGTGTCGGACACCTCGCGGCGCGCCACGCAGGTCTCGCCGCTCGGTGCGTCGAACGTGTTGAACATGGCATAGGGAGCCGAGCGCTTACTGAATGTGTACAGCCCGCGCCGATAGCGGTCGGCCCCTTCGCTAACTTTCCACGCCAGCACCCCATAGGTTCCCTCCGACGTGACCCCCGCCGGCTGCGGCGGGAAAACGCTGGGGCCGGCGATCTTGTGGGACAGCATGCCGCTGATCTTGAGCGTCGCATCGCGAATCAATTCCGCTTCAATGCGGAAGCGCGGGCCACGAGCCAGCAGCAGGTTGTTTGCATCCTTCTCGAGCAATTCCTGGCCAACGCGGGAGGACTGCCGATAGGTGGCACTGGTCACGATCAGGCGGTGCACGTTTTTGACAGACCATCCCTGCCTCATGAACTCGACCGCGAGCCAGTCGAGTAACTCGGGGTGCGTAGGCGGCTCGCCCTGGTAGCCAAAGTCCTCGGTGGTGCGCACGATGCCACGTCCAAAAAATGTTGCCCAGTAGCGATTGACGGTCACTCTGCCCACCAGCGGATTTGCGGGGCCGACCAGCCAGCGGGCAAAGGTCAAGCGATTAGGCAAGGCATGCTCGGGAAGGGGCGCCACTACGGAGAGCACGCCCGCCTTGACGAGTTCGGTCGGCTGCAGGAACTCGCCGCGGCGATGCACGTGGGTGGGTCGCGGGTTTTTCGGCGGCCTTTCGGCAAAGACCAGCGTGGTCGTGTATGCTGGCTCGGATTTGCGTAACTTTTCGATATTCGCCTGTTCAGCCGCCAACTCGGGAGCCGTCGACAGGTAGTACTGAAGTAGCTGAGCGCGCTGCTCGGTGGTTCGCTGCCTCGATGGAACCAGCAGGAGTTCCTCGATTGCCGCCGGCAAGCCAGCTTTTGCCGGCCGGGTATCGTTCGTGACGGAAATGCGAAACCTCCCCAGCGCTGAAGCGTAGTAGCGCTCGAACACCAGCCGCAGGGACAAAGCCTTGGTTTCAGACAGCGGCGTCGCCAGATTGAACACCGCGGATTGAGCCTTCCCTTGGCCACCGTTGATCGACCAGCCGGTTTCAGGTTTGCCGTCAATCGCGGCGGCGGCCACATTTTTACCGTCGGCAAAACTCTCGCTGGCCTTGCAGAAGCGCACAGGGCGGCCGTCGGCTTGCAAGGTTAGCTCGCTCAAGAAGAAGTCGCCCGGCCCCCCTTCATAGTAGACCCGCCCGGGTCCGTGCCCTGGTAAACTGTCGTCGGGAAGCACTTCTAGGCGAGCGGCCGTGATCCCTTTCACGCCCGTTCGCAAGGCGAGGTCATAAACATCGCGCTTGGTCTGGTCGCCGCTGGCCAGCACGGAGCCGTCGCTCAATACGCACAGGTGCGGCAGGTTGCTCTTGGCTTCGAAGGGCGGCACAACCGTCCAATGGACAGCCCGGCCTGCCTCTTTCTCCAGCCAGGCCGCGAACGCGCGCTCGAGGTGTTCCTTGCGCCGCACGGCTAGCGGTCTAGAGTCGTCGCGCCGTTGTCCAAGACTCAGCCGGAACCGGCCCAACGTGTGCTGCAAGCCGTGTTGTTGATCGAGGCGAAACGTCCAGCGCGTGCCCTGGGCGTATCCAGCTGGCCGTTCCAGGGTAAAGACGGCCGTGTGATTGGCGTTGAGCGGGCCGTCACCATGGATTGCCCAACCAGTCTTCGGATTGCCGTCGATGGCGTGGCTCGCCGGGAAGCCATTTTGCGCCAGGTCGGCTTCGGCTCGCACGAATTTCAGGGCCTGTGCCTTGTCCGTCGTCTGGCGCGGCGCGGCGGTTGCAGCGATCTCACTGAGCACAAAGTTGCCATGCGGCGTGCGTCCGGGTCCGGTCTTCGACAACGATGGATCGGTCAAGGCTTCCAGCCGGACCATCGTCACTTCCGTCAATTCCGTGTCGATGACGACCATATAAGTATCCCGCTCGGGGTTCTTCCCCGAGAGTCGAATGGAACCATCCGCAAGGATCTCGACAGTGGCTCCGCCGGCCGAGACGGCGCTCACGGGTCGAGGCGTGACCCAGCGGACCTCTTCTTCCAGCGGAAAATGGTTCGGCAGGTCCTGGAGTTTTGCCGCGATCTGCGCCTCCAGTTTCTTGCGCCGTTCTGCCACCTCCCGCGACGGTATTTGCATTTCAGGTTCATCCGCGTTGTTCATGAACGCCATGAACTGGTAGTACTCGCGCTGCTGGATCGGGTCGAACTTGTGCGTGTGGCACTGGGCGCAACCGACCGTGAGCCCGAGCCACACCGTTCCGGTGGTCGCGACCCGGTCGGTCATGGCGTGAAAGCGAAACTCCAGGGGATCGATGCCGCCCTCTTCGTTCAACATCGTGTTGCGGTGGAAGCCGGTGGCGATGCGCTGCTGGGTCGTTGCTCCGGGCAGCATGTCGCCGGCAATCTGCTCGATGGTGAATTGATCGAATGGTTTGTCGTCGTTGAGAGCGCGGATGACCCAATCGCGGTACGGCCAGATCGAGCGAACGCGGTCCTTCTCATAGCCATTGGTGTCGGCGTAGCGGGCCAAGTCGAGCCAGCGCCTTGCCCAGCGCTCACCGTAATGCGGGGAAGCCAGCAGCCGATCGACCAGCTTCTCGTAAGCATCCGGCGCTGGGTCGTTCACGAATGCGTCGGCCTCATCGGGAGTTGGCGGAAGACCAATCAGATCGAGGTAGACCCGGCGCGCGAGCGTGTATCGATCCGCCTGTGGGGCTGGTTGAAGGTGCTCCGCTTCCAGGCGTGCCAGCACGAAATAGTCGATCGCATTCTGGGGCCAGGCGACATTGCGCACCTTAGGTAGTGGGGCCTGGACAGGCCTCACGAAAGCCCAGTGCTGCTTGTATTCGGCTCCAGCGGCAACCCACTTTCCCAGGATTTGTTTCTCGGCTTCGGTAAGCGGGTTCTTGGCGGCGGGCGGCGGCATGACCTCACTCGCTTCGGCCGAAGAGATGCGGCGTAGCAACTCGCTGTCTTGCGGTTTCCCCGGCACGATCGCATGTAAACCGGACTTGGCTTCACTCACCGCGGCGGCGCGCTCATCGAGCCTGAGCTTGGCCTTGCGCGCACCTTCATCCGGTCCGTGACATTTGAAACAATGCCGTGCGAGGATTGGGCGAACGTCGCGATTGAACTCGACTTCCGCGCCGGAGGCTTCGGAGAGCGAGGCTAGCAACAGCGCCAGAATCGGCGTGGCACGGAGAAGTATTGTCTGCATGAATGGTTCTCCGCCATCTGCCGGCCAGGTCCTGGCGCCCGGCGGCTGATGCTTGGGTGGGGGCTGCTTGCAGATACTCTTCTATTGTACAGCGCCAGCGCTGGACAGACCGCATGCGAGGTGGAGCGAACAATTCGATTCTGTATACTTTCTAGGCAAGTCATCAGGTAGGGATGCTGAAGGGAACGCCTTTTCCGCATCCCCGCGACCGAGTTCCGAAGGGAGGCTGACAAGAAATGGGCGCCACACCACGGATTCTCGCCCTGGGCGGCAGCACGCGCAAGGATTCGTACAACAAGAAGCTCGTTCAGATAGCAGCAAAAGGGGCACGTTTGGCGGGGACTGAGGTCACGCTGATCGAACTGCGCGATCTGGCGCTGCCCTTGTTCGACCAGGACCTGGAAGCCGCCCAAGGCCCGCCGCCGGGAGCGATCAAGCTCAAACGGCTCATGATCGAGCACGACGGTTTCTTGATCTCCTCTCCCGAGTACAACAGCTCGGTTACAGGGGTTCTCAAGAACGCGATCGATTGGGCATCGCGACCTGCACCGAATGAACCACCCCTCGTCGCGTTCAAGGGCAAGGTGGCCACGTTGATGAGCGCATCGCCTGGAGCCCTGGGAGGACTTCGCGGACTCGTTCATCTTCGAGCCATTCTGGGGAATATTGGAGTTCTTGTGCTGCCCGATCAGGTTGCAGTGGCCAAAGCTTTCGAAACGTTCAACGAGGATGGCTCCCTGAAAGACGCCAAGCAGCAGGCAGCGGTCGAAGGATTAGGGCAGGGGCTGGCTGCCATCCTCGTCAAGATCAAGCCATGAGTGCGACTAATCTCTTGAGAGTTGCACTGGCAAGACAATTTACCGCTCGCAGCGACCGCAGTACCGGCGCAAGGCGAACGAACGAAGTCCAATAAGCCCAAAGGCTGCTGCAAGAATCGCAACCGGCTTGAAGGTAGCGGCAACCAGCCCATACTCGAACAAACCAACAACCCCACCCAGGACGGCGCCCGCGAGGATCCAAACGCAGAGTTTCCCAAGCGCACTCATTGTGCCTGCTCGGACGGGCTCCGGAGGTTTAGGATTATCGGTTGCGGTTGTCATCAGTTAAGACTCGGGCGCAGGAGCATTTCTCGGACGCTCGGTTTCGCCGACGCATGGGTCTGAACTATTCCTCGTTTGGCACGCCGCGAGCGCGACGCCTTCACAGCAACCGGGCAGAACTCTGCCTGTCCCGGAGCAGCAACGCCAATCTTGATTTGGTTGCCTTCGATCTGTATGACCAACGGAATGAATACGAACATATGCAACCTGCCTATCCGTAAGATCCCGAAGAGCGTTACGCCAACGTAATGCATTCCCTATCTTTAAGCGAAGGCTGTGCCGTTCTTCGCCTGACCTTTATTTTGGACACAACACCAGTCTGATTAAAGAATTAGAGCGAGGCACCGCCTGCAAAGCGAGGCGTCGCTTTTGGCAGACGCTGCTTTGGTTCTGCCGGACACCGTGCCACTTTGGCAGCGATTCTCAGTGCGTACTGCTTCTAGTTTGCGTGTACGAACGGGCTAGCGGGCGCAAAGATCCTGGGCGGGGATACGATCCCATTCGACGCCCAGTCGGTCCCTCCGCCCGCTGGCAAGACGGGTGCGCCACCAACACGCCGGCCGCTCTCCGTTCTCATCGAACGAGGGTGGCCAGAAAAGGTAGATGAAATGCATAGCAAGAATAGATGCGCGCGACAGAGATTGGCTCGGGAGAACATCGCAAAAATCTGATATTTCCCTTGACCTTAACCAAATATGACAATAATGGTATAAGCGGTGAAAAATGCCCAGAACGGCAATCCGAATCTATCCCCACAGCAGCGGGGAAGTGTTCCTGCTGGATTGGCTGGGAGATTTGAAAAAGACGAACCGGAAGGCGTATGCCAAGTGTCTTGGACGGATACGACTATTGGAAGAAAAGGGGTACGAGTTGAGACGACCCATTGCCGATCATCTTGACGATGGGATAAGTGAGCTTCGCACAGAACATCTGCATGTTAATTACCGAATTCTTTACTTCTCTTGCGGTCCAAATGCTGCTTGCTTGTCTCATGGGTGCACCAAAAAAGGCAAGGTACCCCAGGTAGAAATCGAACTAGCCAAGACAAGAAGAAATCTCGTTAACCGCGACCTCGACAGGTATACGGTCGTTTGGCCAAGGTGAAGAATGGCTGAAACCAGAAATTTTGGCGACATTATCCGCGATGAGTTAGCTGCCGATCCTAGGCCGGCCGAAGAAGTCGCCATTGAAGAGTTCAACGCTGATCTTGCGATGAAAGTTTATGAAGCAAGGACGGCGGCAGGACTAACTCAGAAACAGCTCGCCCATCTGGTGGGTACTCAGCAGTCCGTTATTTCGCGAATTGAAAGCGCTGACTACTATGGCCGCTCTCTGACTTTGCTGCAGAGAATTGCGCGAGCGCTCAATCTCAAGCTGCGGGTTGAGTTTTACGAGGATGAGGCTGCCCAAATCGATCAGGGATCCGCCCGTGAGATGGTGCCAGAAAGCAAGCAATACGCCGAAGTGGTTTCGATAGGGCAGGATTTTTCCATGAGACTCTTCGCGCGATTTGGCGGGCGAGAATCTTCGATTCAAGAAACAAAAGCGACTCTTTGAGCTATGGCCAATAAGAAACAACAAAAGAAGAAACGCGGCCCCTATCTTGCAGCGGCGCTCCTTTGTGATCATGCAATGAATGATAAGGCTGATGGTGCTTTAAGCGTTATTCGCATTGTCGATCAAGTAAAGCTGAGCTTGCCTTCGGACGCAGCACCGGATTTTCCTTCCAAAGAAAACAGGCTGCCCGTGTACATGGTGATGGTTCTTTCTTTCAAAACTGGCGATTCTCCGGGGACGCATTCGCTTCGTGTTGTCATGGAATCGCCATCGGGAAAGATCGAAACGGCGATTGAACGCGAGCTGGCCTTTTCCGACGAGCAGCAGGGCGGATCGAATGTGATCCTCAAAAACACCATCATGGTTTATCACGGCGGAGTGTTTTGGTACAACATCTACCTCGATGGAAAGCTGATGACCCGAATGCCCCTAAAAGTCACTATTGAAAAAGACCTGCCCCCCAAGTATGTTCCTGCCGTCCCGCCAACTCCCACCGACCAGAGCGAGCCCAAACGCAAATCCAAGAAAGCTAGCCGACGTTAACAACTCTCTGCCGCAGAATCGAACAACACGCCCGAAAGCAGTACCTGTCAGTGCCGAATCGCGTCTAATCCTCCTTACCCCGAGCCCCTTTGGCCTCACTTCGACCACGATTGCGACCCGCTTGATGCGCTCGCCTATGTTCGAAGGGAGTTGGCCCAGCCGTTGATCCATCTCCCGGCGCCATTTCTAGAATAGAGGCCAGCGAGCAGGGGCTGCGTCTGGCATGGAGTAGCAATGCGTCGATAACGCCCAGAGGGTTGGAACCGTCGTGCGAGCCGGCTGGCGATAATCCCCTCGCTGTAGACTGAATGGCAGTCCAAGCGCCCGCGAGAGTCTGACTTTAACTCACGAGGAAAACGATGCAGACACCAGTACGCCCTCGCTATCTTCCCCCGCCCTACCAGGACGCCGCCGAATGCGGCCGACTTATCCTGCGCGACGGAACGACGGCTCAAATTCGCCCTGCGCGGCTGGAAGATTGTGACGCCCTGCGGGTCTTCTTCGAACGACTGTCGCCCGAATCACGCCGCCGGCGCTTCTTTTCCGCGTCGACGCCACGCTCCGAACTGCTCACGACACTCTGCGATGATTCCAACCCGAAATCAGCGTTCACACTGATGGTCATCCGCACCGAGGAAGGCGCGCCCTGCATCGTAGCGACAGGCTCCTATCTGGCCAAAAATGACAGCACGGCCGAGGTCGCTTTCGCGGTGGACGACGCCTTGCAAGGCAAGGGGCTGGGCACGCTGTTGCTGGAGCGCCTGGCGCTCTTGGCGGTTCGGAACGGCTTCACCCGGTTTTGGGCGGTCACTCACACCGACAACCAAGCGATGCGCGACGTGTTCCACGAGTCCGGCTTCACGGTCGAGGAAAGGCTACAAGGCGGCGAGATCGAAGTGGACCTTTCCGTCGTGCCGAGTGAAACCAGCGTGGCTCGTCTGGAGATGCGGGACCGCGTGGCATCAGCAGCCTCGCTTCGCCCCTTCTTCCAGCCGAAATCGGTGGCCGTGGTTGGCGCTTCAAGAGACCCGTCGAGCATCGGCTACCGTATCCTGGAGGCCCTGGTCTTGTACCGCTTCCAGGGGCCAGTCTATCCGGTCAACCCGAAAGCCACGGTGGTCGGCTGCTTTCGCGCGTACCCGTCAGTGCGCGAGCTGCCCGAGCCGGTAGACCTGGCCGTCGTCGCCGTGCCCAGGGATGCCGTGATGGGCGTGGTGGACGACTGCGCGGCCCGGGGCGTACGTGCCCTGGTGATTATCACCGCCGGGTTCGCCGAGGTCGACGCCGAGGGGCGCGAACTCCAGAAAAGGCTGGTGGAGAAGGTGCGGGGTTACGGTATGCGCATGATCGGTCCCAACTGCATGGGACTACTCAACACGGCACCCAGTGTGCGGCTCAATGCCTCCTTTTCCCCGGTGTTCCCCCCGCCGGGCCGGGTCGCCATGTCGTCCCAAAGTGGGGCGCTCGGCCTGGCGATCCTGGGGGCCGCCAAGCGCTTCGGACTTGGATTGTCCACGTTCGTCAGTGTCGGGAACAAGGCCGACGTCTCCGGCAACGACTTGCTGCAATACTGGGAAGAGGATCCCGGCACGGATGTCATTCTGCTGTACCTGGAATCGTTCGGTAACCCAAGGCGGTTTGCCCGGATCGCCCGGCGGGTCAGCCGGCACAAACCGATCGTGGCGATCAAGAGCGGGCGGACGAAAGCCGGGGGACGCGCGGCCGGATCGCACACGGCCGCCCTGGCCGCCAGCGAGGTGGCTGTAGACGCCCTCTTCCGCCTGACTGGTGTGATCCGCGCCGAAACACTGGAAGAAATGTTCGACCTTGCCGCGGGCCTGGGAAGCCAGCCTTTGCCCCGCGGCCGCCGTGTCGCCATCGTCACCAACGCAGGAGGGCCGGCTATCCTGTGTGCCGATGCGTGCGAAGCGGGCGGCCTGATCATCCCTGAACTTTCCAACGTGACAAAATCCCGGATCGCAACCTTACTTCCGGCAGCGGCCAGTGTCGCCAACCCCGTCGATATGATCGCATCCGCCACGCCCCGGCAGTACGCCCAAGTGATCGAAACGGTGCTGGCCTCGGGAGAAGTGGATGCCCTGATTGTGATCTACATCCCTGTAGGGTTAAGCGCGACCGAGGCCATTGTTGCTGCCGTGCGCGAGGGTGTTGCGGCTGCGCGAACCCAGGGGGCAGGTGATAAACCAGTGTTCGCCTGTTTGATGGGAGAGCAGGGCATCCCGACGAAGTTCGATTCGGCGGAGGAGAAGATCCCCTCTTATGCATTTCCCGAAGCAGCTGGCCGGGTGCTGAGCAAGATAGCCGCGTATGCCGAGTGGCGCACCCAGCCCGAGGGCTTGATCCCGGACTTCGACGACCTGGACCTACCCGCTGCACGGGCAGTTTGCCGAAAGGCGCTTGCGCAACATGGGGCTGGTTGGTTATCTGCGGAAGAGACGCGGGAGCTACTCACATCGGTACGCCTGCCCTTGCCGCCGAGTGGCGTTGCCGCGACGGCAGAGGAGGCCGTCGAGCTGGCACGGCGCATCGGCTTCCCCGTGGCGGTGAAGCTAGTCTCGCGCCAGCTAATACACAAGACCGAGGCGGGCGGCGTTTGCCTTAACCTGGCCGACGCCAGCGCTGTCCGCCATGCTTTCGAGGAGATCCGCGACCGTCTCGCTCGGGCCAACCAACTTGGCGCGATGGAAGGGGTCCTGGTCCAGCCGATGCTCGCTGAAGGCGTTGAGGTCATGGCGGGTGTGACACAAGATCCTCTCTTTGGTCCGTTGGTGGCATTTGGCCTGGGTGGCGTTTACGTCGAGATCCTGGCAGATGTGTGTTTCCGCGTAACCCCGTTGACTGATCGCGATGCCGCCGAGATGGTCCGCGCGATTCGCGGCTACCGGCTACTGCAAGGTTACCGGGGCCACGCACCGGCCGACGTGGAGGCTATCCAGGAGCTGCTCTTACGGCTCTCCCGATTGGTCGAGGAAATTCCCGAGATCCAGGAAGTTGATCTGAACCCGGTCTTCGCCTTGCCACCAGGACAAGGCTGCCGGATCGCCGATGCCCGTGTGCGAGTTGAGGCCATTCCGTGATCGATATCTCGCTCCGCCCTCTAGCGGCCTGCCAGGGAAACCAGTAGGCCGTAGCCGTATTCGCCAGAATGCGGGCGAATCTGCTGGGGATACAGAGACAGCCCGCATTCTGGCGAATGCGGCTACGGAGCGTTGTTCGACCCTGCGCCGCGCTCGCTCTATAATGATGATCCGAGGCACGATTTCCATGCAGGAAGAAGTCCGCCGCCAGGTTCTGGAGATTTATCAAGAGGTAGACCGCGCGGTTGCCGCCGCGGGCCCGGTCTGCATCGCCAGTGGACGTTGCTGTCGCTTCAAGGAATACGGCCATGAGCTGTTCATCAGCAATCTTGAAGCGGATGTCCTGCTCGCCAACGCTCCAGCGTATGAACAGCCCGTGTCGAGCGATTTCTGCCCGTTTCAAAAGGATAACCTGTGCACGGCGCGCGCACCGCGCCCCCTCGGTTGCCGGGTTTACTTCTGCGACCCCACCTATCAGGAGACGGCGCACCGGATCACGGAGGAATTTCTGCAGCGGCTCAAGAAGCTCGCGCGCGACACGAACACAGAATGGCGTTACGCCCCCTTGCACTGTTTTTTGAATCATCCAGAGACTGACGCCACGCCCGCCGGGAAGTGCGACGGCAATCATCGGGATCTCGTTCATTAACCATGCTGGGAGGATTCCATGCCCTGGCTCCGCTCACTAGCGCTCAGCTTGCTCTGCTCATCCCTCGCAGGCGCGGCCGACTGGCCGCAGTGGCTCGGACCCAATCGCGACGGCTCGTCGCCGGAAAAAGTCGCAGCCTGGAAGGAGTCGCCCAAGGTCCTTTGGCGACAGCCGGCCGGCGAAGGCAACAGCGGCCCCGTCGTGGCCGGCGGCCGGGTTTTCCTCCATGCCAAGGTCAAGGATCAGGACAAGGAACAGGTCGATGCCTTCGATGCCGATAACGGCACTCCCATCTGGAGCGCCCAATACGACCGGCCTGCATTCAAAAGCCTTTACGGCAACGGCCCGCGCGCTACGCCGGCCATCTCCGGCGGGCACATGTACACGTTTGGCATTACAGGCTTGCTGATCTGCTGGGACACGGCCACCGGCAAAGAGGTTTGGCGGTCCGACACTCTCAAGCAGTTCCATGCCAGCAATTTATTCTTTGGCATGTCGTGCTCTCCGTTGGTCGAGGCGAACCAGGTGTTGGTGAACGTCGGTGCCAAGGGCGCCTCGGTAGTCGCCCTGGACAAAGACAAGGGCACGGTCGCCTGGCAGAGCCAGGACGATCGAGCTAGTTACTCCTCACCCATTTCGTTCGACCAGGGCGGCGCACGGCAGGTCGTCTTCCTCACGCAGCGAGGAGTCATTTCGCTAAACCCGACCGATGGCTCGCTTTACTGGCGGTTTCCCCTGGTGGATCAGCTTCTGGAAAGCTCGACAACCCCGATGCGCTCCGGCGACGTCGTCCTGGCCAGCTCGATCACCTACGGCAGCGCCGGGCTAAAGCTCCAGACCAAGGATGGCAAACCCGACGCCATGAAGCTTTGGAAGAACGATGCTCTGACTTCTTACTTCTCGACGCCCGTCGCCGTCGGACCCGACTACACCTATCTCGTGACGGGCAGCAAGCCTCCTTCTCTGAGCAATGTCGCGACACTGCATTGCATCGAGACGAAAACGGGCAAGGAATTATGGAGCAGGCCGAAGGTTGGAAAATATCATGCCTCACTGCTGCGCACGGGCGACGACAAGCTGCTCATGATGGAAGAAGCCGGTGAACTGGTCCTTCTCGATCCCAGCCCCAAGGAATACCGCGAGCTTGCCCGTTCCAAGGTATCCGGCGAAAGCTGGGCTCATCCGGCGCTCGCGAACGGGAAGCTTTACGTACGTGACGCGAAAGAGCTGATTTGCCTGCAACTGAACTAAGTTGAGCGGCCAGGATCGTCCTGCGATTTCGTGTCAAGCGGCCGTGCGCACCATCTACATTGTGAAAATGAACCTAAATAACCTTGCGCGATTCGGTAGTAGGTCAGGTTTCCAACCTGACCGGACAGATTAGGAAATCTGTCCTACGCCGCTGACGATCTGCACACGGCGATTTAGGAAGTGAGCGGGGCGACCCAGCTTCAAAGAACGACAAGCAGCGCGAGGGTAGAGCTGCAATGCGCTATTGTGCCTTCTTGACCATGGCAAGCTTGGAGGGCTTTGTCAGCGATGATGAGCTGGCCTACGCGCCCTTGCGGGAGCGCGGCTGGGTCGTCGACTCTGTCCCCTGGAATCGTCCTGGCGTCGACTGGGCTCGATACGATGCGGTCGTGATCCGCTCGACCTGGGATTATCAGAACGCCCCAGATGCGTTCCTGGCGGTGCTGGAAGAGATCAAGCAGTCGGGCACTCATCTGGAAAACGCCATTGATCTCGTGCGCTGGAACATGAACAAAGAGTATCTGCGCGACCTCGAGCGGCGCGGCATCTCCATTGTTCCGACGGTGTGGGGCTCGGAACTCGGACCGGTAGACCCGAACAAGATCATGGGCGCGCTAGGCACGGACGAGGTGGTCCTGAAGCCCGTGATTGGAGCCAACGCCGACCATGCATTTCGAATTGGCCGAGGCTCATCGTCATGGTCGGAGGCCGCTGTCGCATTCGCGGAGAGGGCGTACCTTGCCCAGCCGTTCATTGCCAGCGTCGTCAAGGTGGGCGAATATTCGCTATTTTTCTTCGATGGCAAGCTCAGCCACACCATTCTCAAGAAACCCAAGCCGGATGACTTCCGCGTACAGGAAGAGCACGGCGGCGTCATTGCACCGGCCCCGGCTTCGCAGGAGCTTGTAAGCGCGGCCGAGAATGTGATGGCCGTAATCGGACAGGGCCCGCTCTACGCCCGCGTAGACCTCGTCCAACTGCCGGATCAAAGTTATGGGCTCATGGAGCTCGAGCTCATAGAGCCGTCCCTTTACCTTCGCATGGACAAAGATGCGCCGGAACGTTTTGCCAGCGCTCTCGACAGAAGAGTTCGCGAACGGGCCGGCTCGAGCCGCGGCTTAATGGGCAGTTCTAGTGATCTTTAGTGTTGCGATCGCGTTCGAGTGCTGGCCGCACATCCACTTGTTTGACTATCTCGCAGATCCGCCGCAGGTTGCCGGCTGCGTCTAGGAGCAAGAGTTGGTTGGTGCCTTTCAAGACCATTGCTTCGCCCTGGGGGCCCAACATCTTCTTAATATCGATTTCGACTTCCTCAGCTTTAAGTCCATGCAGCGGCAATACGATCTGGACCGGTTCTGTCCTGCCTCGCGTTGCTAGCTCATCCACCTGGATGCGTGGCAGCACGGCCGGGTCAATTTTCTCGTCGGCAGGCACGATAGTGATGGATGAGGTCCTGCGGATCAAAAGCAATTTTTGGCTCGCTAGTGCTTCGTTTAGTATGTCGAAGACATCGCCTATCGTGTACGAATTATTCCTCTTTGGGGCGATGAACGTGAGCGTTCCGGTTGGTTTGTGTTCCGTTATGACGGGCAAACCGGTCTCGTCTGCTAGCCATTCCAGGACAGATGCCCAGGGCTGGTCGCGCATCTTAAACGTGTAGGTCTTCTCTATTCGTTTTGGTGCCTCGGGCCTTTCAGTGCGATCTTTGCGACTGCGTTCCCCTTCGAGTATTTGCTGAAAGCGTAAGTCCTTAGTCGCCTCACAGATCTGTTGCAAGTTGCCGGCTGTGTCCTGGAGCACGAACCGGTTGAGGCTCTTCAGGACGATCACCTCGCCGAAAGGCCCCATCATTTTCTTGATCTCAAATGCGATGTCCGTACCCTTGAGTCCGTTCAACGGGAACACAATCGACACGAGTTCGGTCCTGCCTCGCCTTGCAAACCCATCCAGGCGTATTTGCGGCACGATGTCAGGGTCGATTTTCTTATTGGCAGACACCAACCTGATGACGGCATTGCCGCGGATCAAGAGTAACCTTTGGCTCACCAGCGCTTCGTTCAGCAGGTCAACAATATTGCCCATCGTGTATTTCATGTCGCTCTTGGGGGCAACGAAGGTGAGCTTTCCGCTCGGTTTGAGCACCGTCATGACCGGCATACCGGTCTGGTCAGCAAGCCACTGCAGGACAGCTCCCCAGGGCTTGTCACCCATCTCGAACTTGTAGGTCTTCTCTGCCGGTTCGGCCGCTTCGGGCTTCTCGGGTGGCTGATCTGGCTCCTCGATTTGAGGCGAGTTCAGGTTCGCCATTGGTGCCGCTGCCAATTTGGGTGTGAGTGCTTGCCGTGTCAGCGCGCCGCCAGCAATCCCCAAAGCGCTGATCGATAGCACACAGCAAGCGACGATCTTGATCTTGTACCAAAACATGGTTCGCATAACTCCTGTGCAAAGCAAAGCCACCTGGCTGGAGACTCCCGCGGTCGCCAACCGGCCGGCGCAATCAGACAGCGCCGCCCGCAGGACCGTTACCACCAAGGCTGGCGGCAGCGCTGCCCCAGCCTCGTTGGTCGCCGCCGTTATGCTCAACACCCCGGCGGAAAGGGCCAACCCGCGCCGCGTCAGCCGGGCCCGCAACCGATCCCGCGCCCACGACAGCCGAGACAAGACGGTTCCCTTCGGACAGCCCAACTGCCGGGCCGCCTCCTCGTTGGTCATGCCATCCAAATAACAGAGGACAAAGGGTGCGCGGTATTTCTCAGGCAACCGATTCACTTCTTCGTCGAGGACGGGACCAAGGTCGCGCCACACCAGGCCAGATTCCTGTTCCGGCGCCGGCAGGTCCGTGATTTGAACGTGCTCTGTACCGCGCTTTGGGGCGCGGGCCTTTGCCCGCAATGCCGCGCGATAGGCTACCTGGTAGAGCCAACTGGCAACCGCTTGTCGGCGGCTGATCGAATTCGCCCTGCGCGCCAGCACAAGAAACGTGGCCTGGAAAGCGTCTTCCGCATCCTGCTCATGCCCCAGGGTCCTGCGACAAACGCCCAGCACCTTGGGGCCGTGCCGCCAAACGAGAACCTCGAACGCCGCCTCGTCCCGTTGGCGGACAAACCGCTCCAACAAGTCGGCGTCCGTCAGCCCGCCGGCTGCAGCACCGGCCAAGAGGCGGCGCGAATAGCACGTGATAGGGGATCGATCTCTCTTTGTCATCGCTCTAGGTTACTTGATTGTCAAAACTCATAGCGGTTGAGTCAAGTTTTGAGGAAGGCCCGAGAGAGAGCAAGATGAAGAGGATGATTAGTGTCTTTCCGCTGAAGTTCTATGCCACTTGCGGAGAACTTTCTTGTTCATAGAATGAACTTCTACAAATGCCGCACTGGCGATTATTTCCCGGTTTTTCCGGGAAAACCTCACTCTATCAAGCGGGCCAGCAGGCAGGGAAAAGAACATCGCTGGCTTGCAATATGAGGATCAACTCCCCCATCACCCTCCTGCCGGGCGCAAGGAAACTGCGCACATTGCAGGGCGGTGGGCGAAGCCCACGTTAAGAAGAAGAGTAGGAGCAAGATCAAGATGAAGATCAAGAGGTACAATCGAGACGGTTAACCTCTTGCTCTTACTCCTGCTCTGGCTCTTAATCCTCTTCCTAATCTTCATCTTGATCTTACTCTTCACTTCCCATGACTAGTTGGTCTGAGCCAAAGCCTCGCTAGCCCCAGGTTACACTTTTCCTCTACATATAAAAAGCCCCTCTGAGGCCCGACGCTTCGGTTTTTCACGCCAAAGAACGGCAGGCCACGCTGTGGGCATCCAGGCCGGAGTTTGGGATATGATGGCGGGTGAATAACTCTCTTTACTTCGAGGCTCGCCGGAACGCGGGACGATTGAGAAAAAACTGTATGAAACCAGCCTCCACCGGGAAATAGTATCTAGAGGCCCAGCGATTCTCGCCGCAAAGGAAAGGTAATGGCGATCAGCCAACCGAGTGCGCTCATCCGCTACCTTTGCAGGTTCGTATTCGAACAAGTGGAAGGGACCGATGGACAACTGCTGACCGGCTTCATCGAGCGTCGGGATGAAGTCGCGTTTGATGCTCTCGTGCGCCGGCATGGACCAATGGTTCTGGGCGTCTGCCAACGTATTCTTCGCAACGAGCACGATGCCGAAGACGCGTTCCAGGCCACATTCCTGGTCCTTGTCCGCAAAGCGGCTTCAGTCGTCCCTAGAGAGATGGTCGGCAACTGGCTTTACGGTGTCGCCCACAACACTGCACTCAAGGCAAAAGCGGTAGGCATGAAGAGACGGGGGCGAGAGCGGCAGATGGCCGAGCTGCCGGAGCCCGGATCGGTGCGACAGTCCCAGGATCTCTGGGACGAATTGAAACCAGTGCTCGATCAGGAACTAAGTCGCTTGCCTGACAAGTATAGGGTTCCTATCGTCCTCTGCGACCTGGAGGGCAAGTCCCACCAGGAGGCGGCGAAGCAACTTGGCTGGCCACAAGGGACTCTTTCGGGTCGGTTATCGAGGGCACGGGCGCTCCTGGCAAAGCGGTTGACCCGCCACGGCCCGGCCTTATCCGTTGGCTCTTTGGCGGCGGCGTTGTCCCAGAATGCGGCCTCGGCATGTCTGCCGACGTCGCTGGCGAATTCGACGGTTAAGGCGGCGATTCTTTATGCGGCCGGGCAAACGGCGCTCACCACAATGGTGTCGCCCAAAGTCGCCGCTCTAGTGGAAGGAGTGCTGAAGGCCATGTTGCTGAGTAAACTCGTGATCGCAACGTCTGTTCTGGCAGTGGCGGTAATCGGCGTTGGGGCAGGCTCCCTTGTCCTCCGGACGCAGGCGGGGGAAGAGTCACCGACTGGCAAGGTGCTGGAGAAAGAAGCGCATGCGAGCAACACCGATCCCCAGGCGAAAACCGATGAAGATCATATGCAGGGGACATGGGTAATCGTGAAGTTTGAGCAGTCGAATGTAGGCTTGCCCAAGAGCGTGCAGGAATTGCTCAAGTCAGGTGAATTGAGAGTTATCATTTCAGGCGACGCGATGACCTTCCCGGGATGGAAAGGCGGCGTGTGGAATATCAAGCTGGATGAGACCGTAAACCCACACAGAATGACCTTACGGATGACACAGGATGCCACTGTACCAGCGATTTACGAATTGCACGGGGACGAACTGAAGATCTGTTATGGACAGAAAAACTGGCAACAGCCGCCGTCCAGCTTTGATGTCAACAAGGTTCAGACTTCGGGCGTGGCAACGAGCTGGGTATTAAACAAGAGCCATGAAGAGTCCAAGGTTCGACGGCTCCAAAAGGAACGACTCGCTGCCTTGAAGGGGATTGCCGCCGAGAGAAAGGGTCTTCATGAGCAGGGCCGCCTCTCGGTGTACGAATTGCTCCAAGCAAACTCGGCGGTCCTGAAAACCGAGCTAGAACTTTGCGAATCCGATGCTGCAAGAATCCTGGTCCACGAAAAGTTGGTCGCAAATGCGAAAGAAAACGAGGAAATGGTTGCGAGGATGTTCAAGGACGGTCGAGTTGTACACTCCGAGCTGCTGACAGCCCAGGCGAACCGGTTGGAAGCCGAAATCGACTTGGAGCGAACAAAGGCCAAAGCAGCCCCAAAGCCCAAGTAGGCTGTCCAGGATCAGATCCGCCATACGCCAGCAGCCCTTCATGAACCGCTTCGGCTCAGCTTTTCCAGTGCCTTCGTAGCGAATTCTCGCACTGTCGGGTCACGGTCCTTGTTCTGAACCTCGGTAAGTTCGGGAATGGCCTCCTCAGCTCCTGGGCCATATTTCAGCAGGGCCAAGATCGCCTCGCAGCGCACCCCGGCGTCCGCATCCTTAAGCGCCCCGATCAAGGCAGGAAGAACCGCTGGATCGCTCGGCCCGATGTTGCCCAATGTGAAAGCCGCCTTCTTGCGCACCTTGACGTCGGAGTCACGAAGGGCCCCAGCCCACTTGCCGCCCGCCATCGTCGGTTGCGCCCGGCCGCAGCCGGTCAACGAGATCAACAGGATGACAAAAACAACACGTCTCATATCTCGCAATGCCTCTCTTATGCTCGGACTGCTCCCGTATCACCTGGGTGGTCCGCCGAGGTGTGTCCTCTCCGGGGTTGGGGCGTGGCGACGACGGATTCAGGGCGATTGGAGCGGGGTCAGTTGATGAAATCTCCGGAGATTATTTCGCCGTTAGCACGAGTTCCCAGCGCCTGGAAGGCCAGGCCGTCGGGGGTGTAGCTGCCGTCCGAATTGTCGCTGGGGACGCTGCGGAGGAAGTGGACGGAGCCGTCGGCAAATACGAAGTTCGATCCGCCTGGGTGTCTGCTGGAGAAGTCGTCCATGCCCGCGCTGCCGTCCGAGTCAACAAGGGCGTTGTTCATGTGGGCATGCGCTTGGACGAGTGTCGACGCAGGATACCAGGCTCCAGGGATGACAGGCTGGCAAGGGTTGGATTGGCCGCGCATGATGACGCCATCGGGGATTGCACCAGCCCAGATGCCGTTGGCGTTGGACCACGCCCTTTCCCCGGTCAGGATGGTGTTGCTTGTCCCGTCGGTGATGTCGGTAATGCGGGTCTGGCTGTTGCGGTAGAAAACGCCCAGACCGGTTGCCTCGGTGGTTTCCGAGGCATCGCTGCCGCAGCAGGCGGCGTAGCTGGTTGGCGCAGCCAAACAGATGGGGTTCCCGAAGCCATCGGGGACAGGGAATGCTGCGCCCGGGGTGATGTCGGACGGGCAAAGATACACTTTCACCACGGTCTGGATGGCCGGCGAGTTCTGGACAGGCAGGTTGAGGTTGAGTTGGCGGAACACGTTATCCTGTTCAATGCATGGGAGGATGAACGCGCCCCAGCCCCAACCCGGTGCCGTGTCCGTGGCCCCATCGCTATAGGGACCCGAAGCACGGTAGCCTGAAGGAAACGCCTGGTAGGCGTCGTGGTAGTTGTGCAGGGCCAGCCCGATTTGCTTGAGGTTGTTCTGACAGCTCATGCGGCTGGCCGCCTCCCGCACCTTCTGTACGGCGGGGAGCAATAGGCCGACCAGCGTGGCGATGATGGCGATTACCACCAGCAGTTCGATCAATGTGAAAGCGCTTCGATGAGTCTGCGCGCGCATGGCAACGCACTCCTTTCAGGCGAATGGATTGCGAGGCGCATTGCGAACGGGCGCGGCAGGCGGGGAACGCCGCCGCTACGGAAGCGAAGCTGCCTCTGGGAAAAACGGGAACCGAGACGCTTAATGATATTGCGTCTCAGTAGCGTTTAATTACAATACCCGACTGATTGCGGAATGCAAGACGAAGTCGCAGGTTTTTTTATTTTTCTGTGCCGTTTGATTCCGTCCGGCGGCAACATCTTGCGGCCAACCGGGTGGAAGTTGAGCGACATTCAGTCTCAACAGTGCTGCCATCAGGCGGCAACTGTGGCAGAGTAGGAGGGTGATGCTGTGTCTAAAACGCCGAAGAGCGCGGAGCCACAAACCCCGGCAGCACCACGTCCCCCTTCCATCCCGATCATTGACGCCCAGACCCTTTTTTGCGGCGGTGCGGAGGTTTGGATCGAGCATAAAGGCGTCCGCTATCGCCTGCGCATTACCCGGCGAAACAAACTCATCTTGCAGAAGTGAGGAGGCGAGGAGCTATCCGAACACAGCGGCTCGATGTCCCCCAACCTGCGTCACGGCCTCCAGGCAAAGACGGCTGTGGTGATGCTACTCTCGCGGCTGAAGCGCCTGCTCCGCTTCCCATCATGGACCCCAATCTGCGCTTTGACAGCAATGGTATTACACTGTATGGTGTAATAGTTGAGCGATTCAGGTAGGCAATGAAAAATGAAACAAACAGGAACTGAGGACGATTGCTGCACGAAACCGGCGCTGAAGGAACGCACCCTGCTGACGCCGATCCAGGCGGGCGGGTTGGCGGCCGTATTCAAGGTGCTGGCGAACGACACTCGGCTACGCCTGCTGCACGCCCTTGTCCGTGCTGACGAACTCTGCGTGACCGACCTTGCCGCCTCGGTGGGCATGAAGCCCCAGGCCGTGTCGAACCAGTTGCAGCGTCTCTCCGACCTCGGCATCCTCGCTTCCAGACGGGACGGAAACAGCATCCACTACCGAGTCGTGGACCTGTGCGTGCGCTCGCTTCTGGATCAAGCCTTGTGCCTCATGGAAGAGGTCAGCGCGCGGGACCGGGGCAGAGGTCGAAACTGCTGCAACTGAGGAAAAGGCGGGAGCTGGATTCCAGCTCCGAGGGGTCGAAGGTCCCGGCTTGATACCTGGAGTCGGCATTGGCGTCGTGACTTATGGGCAGCTTGCAGGCGTACTTGACGGAACGGGTGGAGGGTTGCTCGTGCAGAAAGTCGTTTTCGTATGCGTCGAGAACTCGAATCGGAGCCAGATGGCCGAGGCGTTCGCCCGCATCCACGGGGCTGATAAGGTGGAGGCGTTCAGCGCCGGTTCCCGCCCGTCCGGTCGGATCAATCCCAAGGCAATCGAGGCCATGAAGGAACTCGGCTACGACCTGGCCAGGCACGCGTCGAAGGGGCTGGACGAGTTCAACGGCAAGGAGTTCGACGCCGCCGTGACCATGGGTTGCGGCGACGAGTGCCCGCTGGTCCTCGCCAAACGGCGGCTGGACTGGAAGATACCCGACCCAAAGCAGATGCCCCCTGAGCAATTCCGGGAGGTCCGGAACTTGATCGAAGCGAAGGTGAAGGAACTATTGCAAACATTGTGAAACGAATTTCCGCAAAGGAGGGTGCCATGGCCCAGGAGATCGAACAGGCGGTGCGGTCGAAGTACGGGGCGGTTGCCGTGAGCGGCCTATCCACCGAACATTCAGGCGTCCGTGCGGTGGCCGAGGCGTTCGGCTATTCACCCGAAGAACTGGCGTCAATCCCGTCTAAAGCGAACATGGGTCTGTCGTGTGGCAACCCAACGGCGACCGCTAACCTGCGGCCGGGCGAGATTGTTGTGGACCTGGGCTGTGGCGGCGGCCTTGACGTGTTCCTGGCGGCGGCGAAGGTCGGGCCGAGAGGCAAGGCCATCGGCATCGACATGACCTCGGAGATGCTGGCACTGGCCCGCCAGAACGCTGCCAACGGGAACAATGGCCAGGGCTTCACCAATGTCGAATTCCATCAGGCGACCATCGACGAACTGCCACTGGCGGACGCCTCAGCGGACTGCGTGATAAGCAACTGCGTCATCAACCTCGCCCCGGACAAACCCGCGGTGTTCCGGGAGATCATTAGGGTGCTGAAGCCTGGCGGTCGGTTGGCGGTCAGCGACATCGCCCTCAAGAAACCGCTGCCCGCGGAGATCGGCCAAGACCTGATGGCCTACATCGGCTGCATCGCCGGGGCCGTGCTGATCGACGAGTACCGCCGTCAGCTGATCGAGGCAGGCTTCGCCGCCGTGGAGGTAATTGACACGGGAGCCGACCTCAACTCCTACGCCAAGGTCGAGAACCAGGGCGGGTGCTGTTCCCCCGCGTCCACGGGCTTGCCCGTGACCGAGACGGGCTGCTCCTCGGCGCAGCCCGAAGAAGACAGCTTGCATCGGCGCTTGCTCGAACTGTTGTGCCGATACAACGTGAACGACTTCGCTGCCAGCGTGCGGGTCTTTGCCGTGAAGCCGTGATCAGGAGATTTTCCCCAGGATCTTGGCCATTTCAGCAGCGTTGAAGGAGCGGAGAGTCTGTGTCGTGACATTATCCCGTGAACTCAACGAGAGCATTGCAGCAGTTGCTGTCTCGTCGTCCGGGGCATCGAAGACAATCACGCCGTCGTAAGCCCCTATGCACCAATACTGCTCCTTGACCTCGATGCCGTGCTTCTTGGCGTGCGCTTTGAAGTCGCCCGCGCGCTTGCAAGTATCCTTGATGTCCTTGACGCCACGCTCGGTGAACTTGATGAGTGCTACATACGTTGCCATTGTGAGTTACTCCGTTGTTGAAGCCTCAAACGGATTGCCGTGCTGGCTATTCTAGGCGGATTCGATCCGACCGAAAAAAAAGCTGCCCGAGTGACGAGCGGAACGGAATGCAGAGACAGCAAAGTCGTGTCGTTCGCAGAATTTCGAAGGCAGAGCAATGCGCGGATTGAATCATGATTGGCGAAAGTAACTCTGCACATCGGGGGCTGGCGGCTTGGGTGACCAGTAGGTATTTCGGTCTCGACTGCGCCGCAGTTCGAGCGGGTCTCGGCCCGCTATTCGAAATGCCAGCGCCAAAGGCGTGAAGACTCCGAAAAAGATAATCGCCAGAGCGACGCGAGAGACAAGCCAGCCGACGGGAAAGGCTGCGACCATCCAACCAACATATATCAAGCGCACGGACGCCGGGCGCACCAGGCCCAGTGGCCCAACGGTCCCGGCGAGTATGGCGAACAACAGCCCAGCCGCTGGCCGTTCGCGCAGCAGCCCGTTCCAGACGGCAAAGCCGCCGAAGCAAATCACCCACAACCCGGCAAACTGCCGGAGCGTCCGCCTCGAAGGAGTGAATGTGATGTCCGACCACTCCATTGCAACACCTTCAAGTTTTAATCGAGTTGGAATTGGTGCAAGTAGCGCTCACGAGTGGCGATGTCCGCCGTTTCACGCAGTTTATCCTTGCGCAAAACGACATCTTCGAGCACCAGGGCATCCATGTCTGTAGCCAAGAAGCTACGGTAGGCTTCCTCCGGCGTACACACAATCGGTTCGCCGCGAACGTTGAAGCTCGTATTCACCAGAACCGGGCAACCCGTTAGTCTATGAAAGGCCGTCAAGAGCTGGTGAAAACGCGGGTTTCTGGTCTCGTCCACGGTCTGGACGCGCGCGCTATAATCGACGTGAGTTATGGCGGGAACGGTCGAACGCACGACGTTGACGCGCTCCCGCAAGTCCGCCTGGTTCGTCATTGTCGCTAGTTGATGGGGAGGGACCGCCACTCGGTGCTCTTGGCGAATGGTGGCCACCAGAAGCATGTACGGGCTCTCCTGCCCCGGTTGCAAATCGAACCAATCCGACGCTGCTTCCTGAAGCACAGCCGGAGCGAAGGGGCGGAAGCTTTCGCGAAACTTGATTTTGAGATTCATGATTGCTTGCATCTTGGGCGAACGCGGGTCACCCAGAATGCTGCGCGCTCCCAGCGAGCGCGGCCCAAATTCCATCCTCCCGCTAAACCAGCCAACGACCTTTTCGCTGGCCAGGAGCTGAGCGACGTAGTCAAGCAGTTCATCTTCCTCGGCGAAGGCATCGTATGCGGTCTCACGGCTGTCGAAGAAGTTGCGGATCTCGTCAGAACTGAAACGAGGACCAAGAAAGCTGCCGTGTTGCGAATCGTACGTGCCCACCGTGCGAGGCTTCTCAAGAAGCTGATGCCAAACGAACAGCGCCGCTCCAAGAGCGCCACCGGCATCACCTGCTGCAGGCTGAATCCAGATGTTCTCGAACGGCCCCTCGCGCAGCAGCTTGCCGTTGGCCACGCAGTTCAGGGCCACGCCGCCCGCCATCACCAGGTTGCTCATGCCGGTATTCTTGTGGATGTCGATCGCCATGCGGAGCACGACCTCTTCGGTAACCACCTGGATGCTTGCGGCCAGGTCCATGTGACGTTGCAACAAATCGGACTCCGGCGCGCGCGGAGGCCCACCGAACAGCCGGTGGAAGCGCGGCCCGGTCATGGTCAACCCCTGGCAGTAGTTGAAGAATCTCTGGTCCAACCAGAAGCTGCCGTCCGGCTTGAGATCGATCAGTTGCTGGTAGATGGCATCGACATAGACAGGCCGGCCATAAGGGGCCAGGCCCATAAGCTTGTACTCACCGCTGTTGACCTTGAACCCACAGTAGTAGGTGAATGCCGAGTACAAGAGTCCGAGCGAGTGCGGGAATTTCAGGTGGTGCGACAGGCAGATCTTGTTGCCGCGACCCATGCCGTAAGCGGAGGTGCTCCATTCACCCACGCCGTCGAGCGTTAGGATTGCCGCCTCTTCGAATGGACTGGGATAGAAGGCGCTGGCGGCGTGGCTCTCGTGGTGATCCATGAACAAGAGTGGCGCGCGCAGCTTCTTCTCGAAGCCCCGAGCGATCTGCCGCCGCATGAACATCTTCTCTTTGAGCCAAACGGGGATCGCCTTACTGAAGCTGGGCAAGCCACGTGGGGCAAAGGCAAGGTAGGTTTCCAGGAGGCGCTCGAACTTGGTCAAGGGCTTGTCGTAGAAAACCACATAGTCGAGTTGCTCCTGCGCCAGCCCGGCTTCGCGCAGGCAATAGGCGACGGCTTGGGATGGAAAACCGGCATCGTGCTTCTTACGAGTGAAGCGTTCCTCCTGAGCCGCGGCAACGATGGCGCCGTCGACAACAAGTGCAGCCGCACTGTCGTGATAGAAGGCAGAAATACCGAGGATCGCGGTCAAGGCACGCCCCCTGGAACTGTCGCATCAGGCCCGTATCCAATTAAAACAAGGTGTAGAGGAAAGGCGCCGCTGCACCACCCGAGAAGATTGCAAGCGCCGCCATCAGGACAAGGACGACGACGATTGGCAGTAGCCACCATTTCTTATTGCAGCGCAGGAAGTACCAGAAATCACCCAGAGAACTGCTGCGCTGTTCCCGGGCTGCTCTTTCGAAATCATTGCCCGTCTGTGCGCTCATATATCTCTCCGCATCCGAGGAAAGGTAAAAAGGCAATGCCGGCGACACTCACACCAGCCTTGGATTGATGGATGCGCCGGCCGCAGAAACTTATAAGACGACAAACGTCTGCGAGGTTTTATGAAGTAACAGCTTGTGAAGAAAGCCTGTTCAAGAATTCTTGCCTTGCGCAGGCCCCCATGCTTTTAGGGAATCCGCACAATTGGGTGCCTACTTTTACCCCGAGCCGGGAGACCGCACAAGCTCAGGGGTCTGGCGCGTACGCAATTCGAACGAGGTGAGGCCCCAGCCGGGAAACCTGGGGGAATTGCAATCGGCTGTCCTGTAGGTTCGGGGACGCGAGTCGCGAGCGCATGACGCGGACGGTTGGAATTCAAAAATGACTAATTCTGGAAGTTGCGTAATGCTGTGTCGAATAAATGCAGAATGGGAAGTTTGGGAATTCTAGGAAAATAGCTTGACAGGCTCATTTGGGTAGGTCATTTTACAAGACATTCGACTCGCCCACATACTGTCACCTATGCCGGTGATGCTTGGGCGCGTCTCTTCCCTTCAAGGAGCCCAAGTATGACAGTAAAAAGAGGAAGAGTGAAGGGCCCACATGGCGCGGGCCCGCATCGCGCAGCCGGATTCTCGGGGTCCGCTCGCAAGACCAAGCGGTATGGTTGGATTCCCGACCTTCCGGACCAACGTGACTTCACCTACGCAGTCTCGGCCCCGGTGGCAAACATTCCATCGAGCGTGGATCTCCGGGACAAGTGTCCGCCAGTCTATGACCAGGGGCAGCTAGGCAGCTGCACAGCCAACGCCATCGCGGGGGCACTCGAGTTCGAAATGATGAAACAAGGGCTGAATGCCTTTATCCCCTCCCGCCTCTTCATCTACTACAACGAGCGCGCCATGGAAGGTACGATCCCCACTGACGCAGGCGCCATGATTCGGGACGGCATCAAGAGTGTGGCAAACCAGGGAGATTGTCCGGAAGGAAATGTGGGGGATCCGCCTCCTGCATGGCCCTATGACATCGGCAAATTCGCCGTGCAGCCCGCCCAAGCGTGTTTCGACAAGGCAAAGGATCTCAAAGCTGTTAGCTACCACTCCGTGACACAGAACCTCGCGGATATGAAGGGTTGCCTTGCCGAAGGCTACCCTTTCGTGTTCGGCTTCACGGTCTACGAGAGCTTTGAGTCAGCAGACGTGGCTAAGACTGGAAATGTCCCGATGCCCAAGGCCGCAGAGCAGGTGCTGGGTGGCCATGCGGTGCTGGCAGTGGGTTACGACGACGATGAGCGAGTATTCATCTGTCGCAATTCCTGGGGCGACGCATGGGGTGACGCGGGCTACTTTTACATGCCCTACGCTTAACGTGGGCTTCGCCCACCGCCCTGCAATGTGCGCAGTTTCCTTGCGCCCGGCAGGAGGGTGATGGGGGAGTTGATCCTCATATTGCAAGCCAGCGATGTTCTTTTCCCTGCCTGCTGGCCCGCTTGATAGAGTGAGGTTTTCCCGGAAAAACCGGGAAATAATCGCCAGTGCGGCATTTGTAGAAGTTCATTCTATGAACAAGAAAGTTCTCCGCAAGTGGCATAGAACTTCAGCGGAAAGACACTATCTGCTTGACAACAACCTCTCGGACGACTTCTGGACGATTCGGTTGGTGGGGTAACCACCTGTCGGCGGCGCAAGCCTCCGCCAACAACGAAGAGCGTTTCGAACACATTCCCTCGACCTTAACGAAGGTCGAGGGAACAATCCCAAGAAGACTCTGCCGCGGAATTTGGAACTTTCGGCTGGCTTGAAGGCAGTTCCAGGTCGCAACGTCATTAGCTCACGCGGATGGTGAGGCTGAACGCCTCAACCGGCCGCTTCTCCCACGAACGCCGGTATTCCATCTCGAGGTCCGAGGACCCCGGCTGGACCGCGCGAAAGCACCAACGGCGCATTCCTCCCGCTCCGCAGGTGGTTTCGCCAGACGCCTGGAAGGAATCGTCTTGAAGCTGGAGGAGAGAGCCGCCGGATGAACGCAGATACCATCGGTAGCCGGTCGTAGGGTTTTCAGGGAGTTCGACCTCGAAAGTCTCCCCTACTTTCATGTCGGCAGCGCCACCGCTTTGGTCCTTGGTGAACTGGAGCATTGAACTAATCCTACTCCCCAGCCCGGCGCTAGGGATGCCATGCAGCGAATCCGACGTATAAGGGGTACGTCAGCCAATTGCCATCGCCAAATCATTGCCTTGCATCTCTCTTTACACTTCGTCGTCCGGGCCGACTTCAGAGGAATTTAATCCGGCATTCTCCACCTGGTTCATCGCCAATTATGAGTTGGCAAATGGGCGCTACAGGACTTGAACCTGTGACCCCCAGCGTGTCGAGCTGGTGCTCTAGCCAACTGAGCTAAGCGCCCGAAGTGTTCTCTGAACATAGGGCTGCCCAATGGCATCGTCAAGGGCAAACACGGGCCCCTGATTTGACTGGATTATGGCTGCATCAGCTAAGACGGCTCACCTACGCTCAGGGAGATACTGGTGGATTCCCAAACTTTCACACCGCCGCGTCTTGCCGCCATTGCATGGCTTTGCCCCTGTTGTTAGCATGGCTGGCCGCTTTCTCGATTCCGCACCGTCCAGGGAGGGACTACCATGCGGGTTGCGCTCCTCAGCTTCAACGCCCGAGCCGGTGATGCCATCGGCAATCTCGTGGCCGAGAAGCTGCTCTTCTTCCTGGAGCGCGGCGCCGATGTTCGTGTATTGCTGGAATCAACGGGCCATCTCCATCCCACCTTGCAACCCTTTGCGCGCCAGGCCCGCAACTCCCGGCTGAAGGACGAAGATTGGCAATTCTTGTCGTCCGCCGACCTCGTGATCGCGGAATATGGCCAGTATTACGGGCTGCTGGGCTTGCTGCCGATCCTGGCATCCGGGAAACCCCGTATCCTGTTCGACTATCACGGGGTCACGCCGACTGCCTTCTGGGGGACGCAGCATCGCGAAGGCCTGGAAAAAGGCGCCCGCCAGCGCGGCCTTGTCTGGTGCGCGGACGTGGCGATCGCCCACAGCCAATTCACCTGCAACGAACTCCGAAGGCAGACCGGCTTCCCCAGGGAACGCATCCAGACTCTTGCATTCCCCATGGATTCACGGCGTTTTCAACCGGGTCTTCCGACTCGCGATCTGAGGGCGGAGCTTGGGCTCGGCCAGGCTCGTCTGCTGCTTTTCGTTGGCAGATTGGCTCCCAACAAGCGCGTGGGCCTGCTCATCGACGTGGTCGCCCGATTGCGCGCTGAGGCGTCTCCCATCCACGCGGTGGTCGTTGGCGATACGTCCGACATCTACCAGGCGGAGATGCAGCGCTGCCACAAGAAAGCAGAAGAATGGGGAGTCGCGGACAGGGTCCACTTCCTCGGACACGTACCCGAGGACGCTCTGCCCAATATCTATCGCTCGGCCGATCTGTTTGTGATGCCGTCGTGCCACGAGGGCTTCTGCATCCCGTTGCTGGAAGCGATGGCCTGCGGCGTTCCTGTGGTTGCCGCACGATCGTCGGCGCTGCCTGAAACCGTGGGTGCGGCCGGTCTCACGTTCGAACCTGATGACGCGGACGATTTGGAGCGACAGGTTCGGAGAGTGTTGGATTCTGCTTCGAGGGCGGTTTCTCCAGGAAAGCGGCACGGCGACGCGTTGCAGATCGCAATCGTGGCTATGCGTTACGGCACCAGCTTTGTAGGGGGTGCCGAGACATCCTTGCGGACGATTGCCTCCGCATTGCACAAAGCCGGGCACCATGTCGAGGTGTTCACGACTTGCAGCCTGTCCGAGGCAGGCTCCAATGACCTGCCTCCGGGTACGAGTGAAATTGGAGGCGTGCCGGTGCACCACTTCCGCGTGGACCCTCCTGACTGGGCAAGGCGTCAGGCTGCCGTGCGTGTGCTCGTACAGACAGAGGGACGAGCCTCCCTGGAGCAAGAACGCGACTTTCTCACGCATTCTTGCCACGCCAGCGAATTACTTCAGGCGCTGGCGACGCGGATGGAACAGTTCGATGCCGTCGTGGCGGGCCCCTACTTGAACGGCCTGACCTTTGACATCGCGCAAGCGTTCCCTGCAAAGACTGTTCTGCTGCCATGTTTTCACGATGAGCCGTTTGCGCGAATGCAGGTCACACGCGCGATTTACCAGCTCGTGGGCAGCATTCTTTACCACACGAACGAGGAACAAGACCTGGCGCAGACGAGGATCGGCTTGAACCATCCCGCCGCCATATGCCTGGGCGCGTTCCTTGATGGGCAATCTCGAGGAAATCCGGCACGCGGCCAGGCACGCGTGGGTGCCGGCAGACGGTATGTCGTCTATTGCGGACGTTACTCCCAGGAAAAGAATCTTCCCGAACTCCTTGCTTTTGCGAAACGTTACCACGAGACCAATCCCGATCGATTCACCTTCGTTTTCATGGGGCAAGGGGGCATCGCAATCCCTCGCGATAAGTGGGTGCTGGACGTCGGCTTCGTCGATGAGGAAAGCAAGCGCGATCTCATCGCCGGCGCGGCCGCCCTGGTTCAGCTGTCTCGAAATGAGTCGCTGTCCCTGGTCGCTTTGGAGGCATGGGCTCAGGGCGTCCCGGTCATCGCTCACCAAGAATGCGCTGTCCTGGCGGGACACCAGGAACGCTGCGCCGGCGGCCGAGCTGTCAACAGTTATGAGACTTTCGCGGCCGCGCTCGATGATCTTTGGCATCATCCGGATTTATGGCAGGCACTGGGAAGGCAAGGCGAGGCTCATGTCCAAGCGCATTTCAGCTCGCGGGAGGCATTTGTTCAATCGCTCGAAGAGGCTATTCGTGGGCTCCCGACGCCGCTTGTGCAACGAATGCGCGCTCAAGGCTTGGGCCGAGCAGCAGAACATGATCGACAGAAGTGGCGCGAGCGCTGGGGATCGATCGTCGAGCTGACCCTGGATTTGCCGTCGCGACCATACCGGGAACAAATTGAGATTTCACCACGCAAACCAGCGCGCACTGTGACCGCCGGCCAGCAGAGCTGCTTAGTGCCGGTGCGATTGGCGAATCGTGGCTCGCATGCGGCAGTGCACGAGGGGCCCGCTCGGTTGGTTTTGCGCTCTGCCGTTTTCGACGCCGCTGGCGCACCTGTTTTGCTGCCTGCATTCGAGACACCGTTGCCAGGCCTGTTAGTGCCTGGTGAAGATGCCGCCGCCAGCATGCGCGTGCCGCTGCCGGCAAGTCCCGGCCGTTACACTGTTGTGCTGCGCGCGGAACATGCAGAAGGCAGCATGGTCCAAAGGTGCATAGGCCCCATCAGTCCTATCGGCCCCATTGCAGCGCCGGAGGCAATTATGCAATTGCTCGTCGAAGACAAGGCCAACGTCTCGGCCGACTCGTTATGCCGCCCAATCCTGGAGGCAGTTCAAGCCGCGCTAGGAGAGGCTGAGCGCCGGCAGCAGCTTCCCGAGGATTACACAGACGTGACCGAGGGTGTTCTCAGCACATGGAAGCGCTGGCTCAAGCGCAAGCTGCTTGGCAACTTCAAACATGCCTATGTCGATGTGCTGTCGCGTCAGCAATCCGCCTTCAACCAGCATGTTCTTGCCGCGCTTCAGGAGGTGGTAGAGTGCTGCGCGACGCTGGACCATGCCGCCGGCAGTGACGATCGAAATGGCGCCACCACCAGGCAGCCGCCCGCGGATCTGGAAAATTCGGCCGGCTCCACGTTCCTCGCCGCGGCCATTGAAAGGGCGGTTGCCGCGGGCAAGGCCGATGAACTACATCACCGTGCTGGGTTTGGCAGCTGCGTAGGACAGATTTCCAATCTGTCCGGTCAGGTTGGAAACCTGACCTACACCCGAATTTCGCACGATCCTCTAGCTGCGCTTCTGCAAGGCCTCATGGAGCAGCTCGGCGAAGCGCGCCAGCGTTGTGCCGCGCTCGAAGAGAGGGTTGCTCGTCTGGAATTCGAAGGCTCAGAGCGTGTAGAAAAAGGGGTCTGACCCCTTTTTCTACACGCTCTCAGGGAAGGAAAAGGTGCGCACATGAAGTGCTTGGTTACCGGAGCCGCTGGCTTCATCGGCTCTCACCTTTGCGAACATTTGCTGGAGGCCGGCCACATCGTAACCGGCGTGGACAGCTTCATTCCCTATTATCCCCGCACGCGCAAAGAGGCCAACCTGGTGGGCCCGCGCGCTCATCGACTATTCGATCATCACGTGCTCGATTTGCGCAGTGCCTCGATCGAACCACTGCTGGACGGCGTCGACGTGATCTTTCATCTGGCTGCCATGCCGGGGTTGGCCAAGAGCTGGACGGATTTTGACCTCTACCAGAGCTGCAACCTCACGGCTGCCCAGCGCTTGCTGGAAGCCGTGCAGCATGGCTCCGGGCTCAAGCGTTTTATCTATGCTTCGACATCCTCTGTTTACGGCCGGTTCAGCTCCGGCGACGAGTCGCTGCCCACCCGGCCGATTTCTCCCTACGGCGTCACCAAGCTGGCTGCCGAGAACCTGTGCCGGGTCTATGCCGACGAACATAACTTGCCGCTCGTTGTGCTCCGCTATTTCTCCGTTTATGGGCCAAGGCAGCGTCCGGACATGGGGTATTACCGATTTATCCAGGCCCTCCTCAACGACGAACAGGTCGTAGTTTATGGCGACGGTTATCAAGTGCGTGGCAACACCTACGTGAGCGACTGCGTCGCCGCGACGACCGCGGCTGTGAACGCGATTCCTGGTGAAACTTATAACGTCGGCGGCGGCGAGGCGGTCACCGTCTGGGATATCCTGCGAAAACTCGAAGTCATCACGGGCCGGCAAGCAGACATACGTCAAGAAGCAGCGCGACCTGGCGATCAGCGTTACACCTGTGCCGACACGACCAAGCTTGCCCGCCATCTGAGCTGGCAGCCCCTGGTTGGCCTCGACGAAGGGCTGGCCAGACAAGTCGCCTGGCAGCGACTGGAGCAATCGCGGATGGCCGCGTGACTGCGCCCTGTTGAGTTTGGGAACAAGAGAGTGATCGCCGCACCCGTTCGCGCTGGAAGTTTTCGTTTAACCGCGAGCCAGCGGCGAGCGCGTGAACAATCAGGACGCTGTATCCCTTCTGTTCACGCGCTCGCCGCTGGCTCGCGGTTAAACGAGTCGAACCGATTTTCCTTTCCTCGCCACTCGCCACTCACCCCTCGCCACTCCTGAACCCGATCGTTCTCAAGAGGGCAGGGTCGAGAACCATTGGCGTGCGCGGGATGGTCTCCAGGCGGAAGAGGGGTAAAAGGTCTTGGGCCCGGATCGGTTCGATACGCGGGATCCAGCAGCAAGACCAAGCGAGTAGTCCGAGCAATGCCTCCGGGGCCACGCCGGCAGCGCGGATTGTGGCTAGGCGCGTGTCGCCGTGACGCTTGGCAAGGCGCCTGCCATCCGGGCCGACGACCAGGGGCACGTGGCAGAACTGAGGCGGTCGCAGACCGAGCGCTTCGTAGAGCAGTAATTGCCTGAGCGTTGACAGCACGAGGTCATCGCTGCGGATTACCTCGGTCACACCCAGAGCCGCGTCATCGACAACCACTGCCAGTTGATAGGCCGGCGTGCCCGCCGACTTCCATACCACAAAATCGCCGCCTGCCTCCTGCAGATCGAGCTTCTCTTCGCCTCGAAATCCGTCTGTGTAGCCCATGACTGCATTACCGATCCGAAATCGCCAGGCGAAGGGCTGACCTTCGAGGTCCAGAGCAGAGGCAGAGGGGCGCTGGGAACACGTTCCGGGATAGGCGGGCCCTTCGTGCTCGGCGTGTGGAGCGCTCGCGGCCAACTCTATGTCGCGTCGACTACAGGTACACGGATAAACTCGTTCCTGCGCTATTAGCTGCTCGAGAGCGGATTCATATAGCGTAAGTCGCTGCGTCTGCACGAAAGGCCCTTCATCCCAATCCAATCCGAGCCAGGCGAGGTCCGCACACGCTTCCTCCGTGGCTCCGGGCTTGATGCGTGGTGAATCGATATCTTCCATGCGCAGAATAACCTTGCCGCCGCGCGCGCGTGCCGAGAGCCAGGCGATCAGATAGGTGCGGGCATTGCCGATGTGTTGCGCCCCGGTTGGCGAAGGAGCAAGCCGGCCGACGGGAGGGGCCGGGCTCGGCGATGCAATCGGGGCAGTTGGCGCGCTGCTCACGGCGTCTTCGTGTGCTTGGCGATGAATCCGAGGATGGCCTGGTGAACGGGATCCTCTTCGCCCGTGGCATCCAACAAAACGGTGATATGGTTGCGTTTCTTCATTTCCAGCGTCTGGACATCGCATTTCTTCTGCTGAAGAGCCGAACTGAATTCCCTGGCCATCTCAGGCAAAAGGGGGATGTCGCGGTCTGCATAAATGACAAGGAACGGCGGCAGACCTGCCCTGACGTGAGAGATCGGCGACGCCTGCTTTCGCACTTCTGCATCGTCAGGGAAGATCGTGTTGAACCGCTGCGCGCTGCGAACCGCCATATACCTGGAGGGATTGGCCTTGTCCGCACTCCCCAGGTTGAGGCCGGTATCGAAATGAAGATCGAAGATGCGAAATACGCCGCTGATCGGGATCACGCCCTTGATTGCCTGCAGATTCAAGCCCTCGCTTTTCAAGTAGGATTCGTCGGTCGCAAGCAAGGCAACGAGGTGCCCACCGGCAGAATGACCGCAGACGAAGATCTGATCCGGCCTGCCCCCATTTTCTTCAATGTGCTTCTGGGTCCAGGCGAACGCGCGGGCAACATCTTTGATGTGTTCGGGGTGCCGGACGCCGGGGGAAAGGCGATAGTTCGTGACAACCACGCCAATGCCCTCGTGAGCCAGCGATAAGCCCAGTGCGCTGTACATGCCGAAGTGATTCTTGTCGCCAAACGTCCAGGCGCCGCCATGGACGAAGAAGACTACGGGAAAGTTTTTCTTCCCCCGAGGCAGATAGAGATCCAGCTTGTTCTTATCTTTGCTGGCTACTTCGCCCGGGCATAAATCTCGATAGACCAAGTCCTGGACGATCCGCACCGAGAAAGGCTTGTCAGAGGTCGTTTTCGGAGAGTCGCCGGCATCGGCAGCCCTGGCGACGGGCAAAGCTTGCGTCGAGATACAGGAAGCGCACAAAACAAAAGCCAGAACCTTGCATTGGCTCAGGCATCGACTGTCACGACCGTCTTTCCGCGACATGGAGATGGTCCTCAAAGGCGGCAACTTCTTTTCCATAGCTGATCTATTATACCCTGACGCGGCCGGAGTGTTGCGTGCTGATTGGCAAGATGAGATGTTTACGACAACCGGATGATCCCCGAGCCGTCAACCTCTCAACCTGGCAGCACGACAAGAAAAGATTGGGGAACTTGGGTAAACCAGGAATTTTGATCCAGGTGCAGCTTCGTCTTCTCTTTTTCGGGCCTTCGACCTATCGTGCCGCACGGAGGTGTCCGCAGTATGGCACGCGTGGGGCAGATTCTGTTTCTGTGTGTTTGCGTGGGCGGGTGTGTGCCTGACTCGCAGGGACGCGTCCGCGATTTTAACGAGGACGGCGTCTACCTGTTCCACCAGGGAGAGTACAGCAGCGCCCGCGAAAGCTTTCAGTCGGCGCTGGAGCTCAAGCCCGCGGATCCAGTCATCCTGTATAACCTGGCTCAGTGTTACGATCGCGTTGACGATGGAGCCAACGCCGAGCGGTACTATAATGCGTGTTTGCAGCAGAGCCCGAATCATGCCGAATGCCGGCACGCATTGGCGAGCCTGCTCGTGCGGGAAAGCCGGCGCGACGACGCAGCGCGAATGATCCAAGCCTGGTTGGTGAGCCAGCCGAAACTGGCCGCCGCCTATGCGGAAGACGGTTGGTTGCTGCACGAGACGGGCGACCTGCCGCGTGCCCAGGCCCGCCTCAATCAGGCTCTTGAACTCGACCCGCACGATACACGTGCGCTGACCGAGCTGGCCCGGGTCTACGAAGCCATGCAGCGACCCGATCGAGCGGTCGCACTTTACGAGCGAATCCTGCTGCGGCACCCCGAGCAGGCCGAGATCGAAAAACGGCTCAAGTTGCTGCGCTCTCAAGGAGTAGGCCAACCGCATCCAGACTAGGTTACTTGCTTCTGAAAACTCATGGCGGTCGAGTCAAGTTTTGGGGAAGGGCCGAGGCGAGAGTAAGATGAAGCGTAGGATCAGGAAGAAGAGTAGGAGCAAGATTAAGAAGAAGATTAAGAGGTACAATTGAGACGGTTAACATCTTGCTCTTACTCCTGCTCATAATCCTCTTCCTACTCTTCATCTTGATCTTTCTCTTCTTTCCCCATGACTAGTTGGTCTGAGGCAAAGCCTCGCTAGTGTCTTGTGAATCTTCCGACTGACGAGACAAACTTTGAAGGAAGAGTAAGATTTAGGAGGCAGATTACGATTACGAGGAGGATGAAGAGCACGATTCAGATCAAAGAGTAGGATGTCATGCCTGCGCTGCCTCTTGAGTCCTGCTCTTTCTCGTGATCCTGCTCTTAATCCTCTTCCAAATCTTACTCTTCATCATCATTCTTTCTCTTCAGCCTGGACCGCCGGTCAACCCGGCAGTCGAAGATTGGCAGAGCACCAGTAACCGGACGAAGCCGTGCGCACCATTTACCACCTTGTTCCGAAGCACCACTGGAATCCTGCCGGCTCTGACTCCTATCGAGCTGAATCGCTCACGACCGAAGGCTTCATTCACTGCTCCTATAAAGAACAGGTCGCGCGGGTAGCCAACCAATTCTTTGGCGGGGAAAGTCAGCTCCTTGTTCTTGCGATCGATCCCACGCGCCTTGCATCTCCGGTCCGTGACGAAGATCCAGGATGTGGAGAGCTGTTTCCGCACGTCTATGGGCCTGTGGACCGAATCGCAATCTCCGAGGTACACGATTTGACACGCGATGCCCAGGGCCAATGGGTCTTCCCTTCAGAACTTTCCGCCGAACCTTTTCCCTGAGGCCGAGTCCATTCCGAAGTGGCGGAATTACCCCCTTACACCTCGAGATTCAACCATGGGCATCCCGATCATCCAGGTAGACGCCTTCACCGACAGACCATTCGCCGGCAATCCCGCTGCAATCTGTATCCTGAGCGAGCCTCGCGACACCCAGTGGATGAAGAGCGTCGCCGCCGAGATGAACCTGTCGGAAACAGCCTTCCTGGAGCGGCGGGCGGATGGCTTTCAGCTGCGCTGGTTCACACCCGCCATCGAGGTGGACCTCTGCGGCCACGCCACACTGGCGAGCGCGCACGCGCTCTGGGAAGGCGGCTACCTGCAGCCGGGTCAACAGGCCCGTTTCCACACTCGCAGCGGCCTTCTAGCCGCAAGCAAGTCCGGTGACTGGATCGAGCTTGATTTTCCGACCAACGCCCCCGAACCCACCGCTTCTCCGCCTGGATTGCTAGAGGCGCTCGGCATAAACGCCATCCACGTCGAGAAACACCGCCTTCACTACCTGGTCGAGGTCGATTCTGAAGAAGTGCTCAGAGGCGCCAACCCCAACTTTCAGGCCTTGGCGAAGGTTCCCATCCGCGGAATCATCGTTACATGTCGCACCGCCTCGGGCCCCTACGACTTTCTCTCGCGCTACTTTGCGCCTGCTGCGGGGATCAATGAAGATCCGGTCACGGGTTCCGCACACTGCTGCCTTGGGCCGTACTGGCAGCGAAAGCTCGGGAAGGACGAGTTTCTCGCCTACCAGGCCTCGGCGCGAGGCGGAGTTGTCCGGGTGCGTGTGCAGGGCGAACGCGTACTACTTGGAGGACAGGCAGTGACCGTGCTCCGAGGCGAGCTGGCCTAAATCGGCGTCGCCGAATTAGCAGCAGCAGATCAAACTGGGGTGCCATGCTTTCGCGGCCTAGGTCGAGACCCAGCGCAGCGATGTTCACCTACTGGGGCCGCGAAAGCATGTCGTGCCCCAACCCAAGAAAGCACGTCGCCGACAGCTCCATGCTTTCGGGCCTTGGCGCATGGCAGTCGCCGTCGGTAGCTTGGGCCCGAAAGCATGGCACCCAAAACGAGTTTGCTGCAAGATCAGGCACGACCATTTAGATCCGATCAATCGTTCAACCGCGATTCGAAGAGGGGCGCGCCAACCGATGCGTTGAAGTATCGCCTCTCTTGACGCGCTAGCAGCTTGTCTAAGCGAACAAGGTACTCCGATTACGAGAATCCACCCGCCGGTCTACTCTCGCTCCGCACGCCAACGACACATAAGATAGTCGCAACCAGCCTGCTGCCCCAAGTAGGTCAAGACCGTTTCGTTTCAGGCTAAACAAGCGGCTTCACCACTTTACTGCTTTGGCCTGCTGGTTGCACGAGACGGGCTTCATTTTCGCCCGACTCCAACTTCCTATTTATCAAGGCAAAGGTGCGGCACATGAGTAGTGAGTATGAACGGGAGAAGTCCTCGAACTCGAATAAGACCGTTCTCATTATCGTCGGCGCTGTTGTGTTCGTGTTTGTTGTCGCGATTGCCGTTTGCGGTGGGCTCGGCTACTTCGCATTCCGGGCGATGCAACAAGGCGTGCAATCGGTTGGCCAGTTGATCAACAACGTACTGCCGTTTTACCTTGGTGACTTTCGCGTTCCGTAACCTCAAGCTGCATGGGCGGTTTCTTCACGGTATTCATTCCACGCAGTGATCGAAAGATCGCGGGCGTGATTGCGCCAGGTCAAG
>Ga0316363_10000380_pt1 | contig 62616 bp, 47 predicted proteins | sample Sb_taG_3_FD_200459 | JGI IMG/M metagenome (GOLD analysis project Ga0316363, IMG submission 200459) | Peat soil microbial communities from Weissenstadt, Germany - Sb_50d_a_PC metaG (v2) (version 2) | ecosystem: Environmental > Terrestrial > Soil > Wetlands > Peat | place: Germany: Weissenstadt...
ACACCCGCGACCACCGGAGGAAAGTAGTGCAGCATTTCCTGCAAGCCGAGGAAGTACCACGGCGCCTTGGCGGGGTTGGGGGTATGCGAGGGATCGGCAATGCCCTCCAGGGGTGCATTGAACAGAAGAGACACGCCCGCCAACGCGATCGTAAGCACCTCGATGGCGACGATGGCGCGGAAGAGGACTTCCGGATACGTCTGCACCTGATCTTCGTCCGTAACCTTGACCTGCGCCGAGGTGCGCCTGGTGACGAAGACAACACGCGTCGGCGACTTGCGGGCATTCGAGCCCATGCCGGCGATGAAATCTTTCGGATCGGTCGTCTTATCGCTGATCGGATCGGTCATTGGGATTTGACCCCCTGGAATTGCACCCCGTTCCCGGCGGCGGCAACCGGTTCAGCCACGACCGTTTTTGGCTCGCTTTGGCGCGCGTAGAGTCCGCCATCTTTGCGAATGCGCCAGAAGTGCACTGCGACAAAAAGGATCGCCACCAGGGGCAGAATCATGCAGTGCAGCACGTAAAAGCGCAGCAGAGCATTGGCGTTCACCATGTTGCCGCCGAGCATGAGGAAATGAACCTTGCTGCCCATCACGGGGACAGCCGATGCGATATTGGAACCCACCGTGATCGCCCAAAAAGCCAACTGATCCCAAGGCAGCAGATAGCCCGTGTAGCTAAGCAGCAGCGTAATCAGCAGCAGGATCACTCCAATGACCCAATTGAACTCGCGCGGCGGCCGGTAGGCTCCGCGGTAAAACACCTTGAACAGATGCGCGAACACCAGGAAGACCATGGCATGCGCGGACCAGCGGTGCAGGTTGCGCAGAAATAAGCCGGAGGAAACTACAAACTGCAGATCCTTCGTGTCGGCGTAGGCCTGCGGCACCGAGGGATGGTAATAGAACATCAGGGGAATGCCAGTGGCGACCAATATGAGAAACGTTCCGAAGGTCAGGGTGCCCAGATACCACGTCGTGCTGAAGCTGAGCATTCGGGTCCGCACCTTGGTGGAGAAAAGGTGCAGGAATACGTTTTGCTGCACCGCGAGCGCCCGGCGCAGAGTACTCGATCCGGTCCCGCTGCGAAAAACCGAACGCCAAACCCGCGTGCCGCGTAGTTCCTCGAAGTAGTTCGTGATTGTTTTCGCCACGCTCACACCCTCACAAACTGCATGGGACGAATAGTAATGGAACGGTCCACCATCAAATCACCCTCGTCGCTGATCGAGGTCTGCAGCCAGGGCAGCGGCCGGGGGGCCGGGCCTTCAATCTTGACCCCGTAGCGCGTGAACTTGCTGCCATGGCAAGGGCAAGCGATGATGCCCAACTCAGGTTTCCATGCGGTCAGGCAGCCGAGGTGGGTACAGACGGCACCCAGCGCAAAAAAACCTTCTTGGGCATGGATGAGATAAATTCCTGCGTTCACGTCCATCGTCACCGAATCCACCGCATAATTTTCCGGCTTGCCGGCGTTGACGATGGGAGAAGGCTCGTACAAAACATTCGGCGAGAGAAACTGGTAGGAGAATGCCGCCGTGCCGGCAGCGGCGATGCTCAGCGATCCCAATCCCAGCTTCACGAAAAAAGCGCGGCGGTCGAACTCGTTGCCCAGTTGCGAGCCAAGCCCCGAGCCCCGTTCCGCCGGCGTATTCTTTTTTTCTTCGGACATTCTTTACCTCGAACGCTTACCTCGAACGGTTACTTCGGGCCTCCAGCCGTAACTGGCGATTTTGGTCTGAGTGGTCCATCAATGGCTTCCACCGAAATCAATCCCGTCGGCTCGGCGGAAACCAGATTGTATGACTCCATGGTGATGGTGCCGACGGGACAGCGCGCGGCGCAGAGCCCGCAGCGAATACAGCGAGTTTCGTCTTTCAGCATGGCTGACCCGGTCACGATGCCAAGTGCGTCGGCCGCGACTTCGTCGAGCTCCACTCCAAACAATTCCTGGTGTTCTTGGATCTGCTGCACGGCTTCGGGCTCGAACTGGATGCGATCCAGGGATACGAGCTGTAGGCAGTTCTCCGGGCACACATCCACGCAACCGCCGCACAGAATGCACATGCTCCCGTCTTCGGGGCTGCCCTCGAAGACCGTGTTTACCCAGCAGTGCAGGCAACGCTGGGCTTCCTCCATCGCGGACTGCGCGTCGTAGCCGACTTCGACTTCGGTCACTCCGGTACGCCGCTCCAGCGGCAGCATTGGTATGGGCGGGCGAACCAGGTCCAACAACTCCAGCGGCATGCTGTGGCGCTTCAGCACTTCGACTTCGATAATAGGTTCAGGGTGCCTCTCGCTCAGCAGGAACTCATCAATGCCGGTCGCGGCGTGCCTGCCGCGAGCCACACTCTCGATGGACGCACCTCCGGTGGACACATCCCAGCCGACCGAGTCCTCGCCATAACCGGCTCCGGCGGCAGGTTCGCGCGATCGGTGCATACGCAGGTATTCATCGATGCCCATCGCAGCGCGCTTGCCGTCAGCCACGCTATCGATGATCAGACGCGGGCCGAAAACACAGTCCCCACCGCCAAAGATTCCGTTCGCCGAGGTCATCAGGGTTCGCGGGTTCACGGCGATCAGCCCACGGGGAGACAGTTCCACGCCGTCTTCAGGTTTGAGAAAGTCCAGATTCGGCGCCTGGCCGACCGCCATGATAATGGTGTCGCACCCCAGTTGCGTTTCACTGCCCTCGTAGAACGCTGGATTGAAGCGCTTGTTCTGATCGAAGACCCATTGCGTCTTCAGCGTCTCCAACGCCACAACTTTGCCATCTTTGCCAATCATGCGCTTGGGGCCCAAGCCGGGATGCATAACGATGCCTTCCGTTTCGGCCTCTTCGATCTCTTCCAGCGCCGCCGGCATTTCTTCGCGTTTTTCCAGGCAGACAAGATGCACTTCCTGCGCGCCCAAGCGCAGGGCAGAGAGTGATACGTCCACCATCTCTTTCGTGGCCACAGCGCTTACATTCTCCAGCGAAGGCTCCAGGTCTTCTACTCCGGCGACATGCTGCCGGACTACTTCGCGAGCCGCCGAACGCGCCACGTCCATGGCCACGTTGCCGCCACCAATCACAATGACCTTCTTGCCAATGGTGAACTTGTAGCCGAGATTCACATTGAGCAGGAAATCGATGCCCTTGTAGACGCCATCCAGGTCAACCCCCGGAATGGTGAGATCGCGGCTGCGATGCGCGCCCACGGCGATCAGCACCGCATCGAAGCCCTGGTGGCGCAGGTCGGAAACCATGAAGTCGCGTCCGGCCGCCTGATTGAGCTTGAGAGTAATGTCGCCGGTCGCAAGGATTTCTCGCACTTGCGCTTCCACCACGTCACGAGGCAAGCGGTATTCGGGAATTCCCAGGTAAAGCATTCCGCCGGCCACGGGAGCGGATTCGAAAATCGTGACCGAGTAGCCCATGAGCGCCAGATCATGCGCCGCCGATAGTCCCACCGGCCCGCCGCCAACCACGGCGACTTTGAAGGGCAGCTTCTTCTGTATCCGCCCCGCGTTGATGTCAACGGGACGCTTCGATTCAGGCCCGTGCCGCTCCGTCAGAAAGCGCTTGAGCGCCCGTATTGCTATGGGCCGGTCGATATCTCCACGACGACAGGCCGTTTCGCAGGGATGCGCGCAAACCCGGCCGCAAATACTCGCCAGCGGGTTGGGATCGCGCGCAAACTTGTATGCTTCCTCAAATCGCCCTTCCGCAATGAGCGCGACGTACCGGCCTGCGTTCGTATGGGCCGGACAAGCCATCATGCAAGGGAAGTTGGTGTTCAACCAATCCCTATCCACTTTTTTGTCTTTGAACCGTTTCAGCAAGATGGCGGTCCCCGGTGCATTCGTTTAATGGAAAGCATTCTACTCGAAGATGGTGGGGAGCGGACGTGGCCGCCCGCTCCTTGTTTTTCTATTTGCTCAGTGTGAGGTCTGCTTTGCTGTCGCCCGCCACAGCGACCGGCTTGGACTGGTTCTTGGCGCCTTCATGCCACGCGGTTACGGTGTAGCTGCCGTCGGGAACATTCTCGATTTTGTAGGCGCCTGACGCATCCGTTTTAGCGAAGTACGGGGTGGGCGACACCACGACATAGCCGGACATCTCCGGGTGCACATTGCACAGCAGCGGCACTGCGCCAGGGTTGTCGAACTTGAATGCCCGCTTTTCGCCTTTCGGCCAAGTGCCCAGGTTGTGGGTGAGTTTCTTGTTGCCGCCGACGGAAGGCCAAAACACGTTGTGGGCGACACTATCGCTGTTGAGGAATTGCACAGTCGTGCCTTGCTGCACCACCACGATGTGCGGCTGGAACATCAAGCCCTTCTGGTCAATCACAGGCTCCTGCGTCGGAGCGGGGAAGGTTTTGCCTGCGGGTGCTTCCACATAAACAACGGACTCGCCCGTAACGCCCGAAACTTTCCCGCTGATCGTTCCCGCGCTGGCAGCCAGGCTCATCATCGCTACCACTGCCACCACCATCATCATTAAAGTACTTTTCATTCTTCTCTCCTCATTTCCTTTGCAAACTGATCGTTGTAAGCTTCCGGTCTCTAGTAGACAAATTCTAATGCACCGGTGGCAGTGTTGGTACGGAACGCCGCCACCGCCTGCCCACTAGCGTTGTAGTAGAGGGCCTGCTGCGGGCGGTACTGGTACTCAAACGATGCCTTGATGTTGGGGTGAATCAGAAACTGAACGCCGGGTGTGAAGCGGTCGCGTGCGCTCCCCACCGGCGAGTAGTAATTCGACGAGTTCGCCCCGTTCAGGAAGTCCCCCGTGGACTGGACGCGGTCGTAGCGCAAGATCGTCATCAGCCAGGGTAGCGCGAGATAGTCGGCCTCAAGAAAACCGCCATTGAACTTGGCGGCACTGCCGGGCACAAATCCGCTATAGTCGCCGTTGAACGCCTGATCCTGATCGTGCCCATACATGTACAGACCGAACAGATTAAATGTGCGGTAGTTGAAGCTGAAGTCCCCGCCAACGCGGTAGAAGGGCTCGCGCGCAGTCAGCAAGCTGTCTGTTCCTGAAATGAAGCGCTGCACTGAGCGACCCTCATAATAAAAGGACCCCAAACTCAGGTAGGTATGATCGCGCGGTCCAGTGGCTCCTGCCGCCTGAATATCGTGGCGGCTCGCTGGGTCCTTCTCCAGGTTGAAGCGGTAAGAGAACCGTGCGTAGATATTTTTGTAGTTGGAGTCCGAGAAAAAGCCCGCCGGCGAGGAGACATTGGACGGTGCCGCTGCGGCGCCGCCGCTGGTGTTCTGGTTTACAATCGCCAGCGAATAGTGGTAGCCGCCATACTGATGGCCTCCGCTGAATTCAACTCCTTGGGCGGCATCCTGCATGGAAAACTGGTTGTTCACGTTCTGCCCGATCGAGCTCGATCCGATGTTCGCCTCGGTGTAGATATCGTAGGGGCTTATATTGATCGACCGGGCCTGCGTAAACGGCAAGTCCAGCTCGAACTGGCCCACCTTCAATGTAAGCGCGTCCGTCGGCAGCTTGAAGAAGCGTCCGATGTTGACGAAGCGCAGGTAACCGTCGCCGAGAGCGCCATTCGCGTTAAGCCCGGAGACACTCAGGTCGTCATCCACCCAGAACGCAATATCGCTGCCAAAATTTCCCGCCATGAAGATGCTGAAGTAGCCCGCTTCAAAATCGGTGCGCGGAATAGTCGGGGACAGCGCCGTCCCGACCGGTGTTTGCGGCGTTATGGGAGGGACCTGATAGTAGTTGTTGGCGTTGCCGCTGGTGTACTGGAAAAACTGGTTGAACCGCAGGCCAATCGGCGGCAATCCTGGGATGGTCCCGGGAAACACGCTATGCGGCCATATATCTTTCTGCGCTGGCGCTCCGAGCATTACCGGCGGAATCTTGATAAAGCTTTCATCGTCTTTGGGAAATTTGAATCCGGCGTCTTTGAAGGCCTTGCCAAAGTCGTTGAGCTTGGGAAAGTCGATGTGACAGGTGGTGCACGATGTGCCGTACTGGCGTGAGAAAGCTGGGATCGCATAACTGCTTCCGGTCAGCAGTACGACTGTGAGGACAAAAGCAAAAAGCAGGAACATCCGACGCCGTGTATTCATTTGATCGCCTCCTTGACGGCCAAAGTTCTTGGGGCATTCGCCGAAACTTGTTTTAGCGCGATTCGGCGGATTATAGGCGCGGCTTCGAAGACTTGCAATATTCCGGTGTCACAAAATGCGCGTGTGATCACAATCACATTTTCAAAAACGGCGAACTTCTCGTCCGATTGGGGTGTCAAGACCTGACGGAACTCAAGCCTGAATGAGCATGCGCTACGTCTTTGAGAGACCAGACTTCACGGCCGCTCCCTCAAAATGCGCTTCGATTTCTTCCAGAGTCTTCCCTTTCGTTTCCGGCAGGAACACCGCGGCAGTGATGAAGTAGATTACGGTGCAGGCGGCAAAGCCAAAAAACATGGTCGAGTAGCCATGCTTGCCGACGGTCGGCAGGAACATGGCGGCAATGGTCGTTGAAACTGCCTGGTTAATCAACAGGGCAATGCTCATGCCGTTGGAGCGAATCCGGGTCGGCATCAACTCCGAAAGCGCCAACCACACGCACACTCCGGGACCGATCGCGAAAAACGCCATAAAGACAAAAAGACTGATCGCCACCAGCCAACCATTGTGCGTGGTCGCCACAGGGGTAATCAGTGCATTGTCAATTCTTAGAGCTGCCTTGCGCGACGCATCGAGATTGCTGAACGGATTCGAGAAAAACGCGACTACTTTATTGGCGGGCACGCAGCTTTCGCGTGTGATCTCAATGGGCTTGGCTGACTTGTCGTTGGAACGCGCAACCCTGGTCGCGGCGCGGAAATCTCCGTACGAATAGATGACGACCAGAGATGTCGCTCGGTTGCCGATTGCCTTGCCGGCTTCCCCGTTCGCAGCGAGGAGCGCATCCGCAGCCTTTTCGTCGTAAAGCAATGTGACCTTCTGGTCGGCATCAACCATTGACTGAACCGCACCCCGAGAATCCACGCGTAGCCTTTCCGTCCGGCGGAATAGCACGCCGGTGCAGAGGAGCGACACGATGATGCCAGCACTGCCCACCGACAGCAGGAACTTCCGTCCCTTACGGTCCACCAGCAGCACGCCGCCAATTGTCATCAGGAAATTCACGATCGTGAAAATAACATAGCCCCAGTGCGCCTGGAGATCGGAAAGCCCACTCTGCAAAAGAATGTTGGTGTTATAGCCTATGATGGAGTTGACGCCAGTAGCCTGGTTGCAGGCGAGAATGACACAAGCCAGGACAAACGGAATCACGTATTTGCGGCGCAGGAGTGATTCCCTGACCTTGGCTCCGGTTGAGGTTTTGGACTTTTCAGCGGCGGCCGCTTGCTCCATTTCCGCCAGCTCGACGTTCGCTTGCTCGTTGCTGCGAGAGCGCAGAAGCGCAGCGTAGGCGGCATCCCTTTTCCCGCCGCGAAACAACCAGCGCGGAGACTCCGACACCATCAGGCTACCGATCACGAACAAGATGCCGGGCGGCAGAGAAACCCAGAAGATGCTGCGCCAAGCCGTATCTTTGAAGGCGAACAGTCTCGCGGGATCGCCCAGCCTGGCCACCTCTTCGACGCGAAAACTGAAGAACATGCCCACGATGGCCGCCGTCACAATACCGAGTGTCAGCAGCCACTGGAAGATGCCCGTCCCCTTGCCGCGGTTCGTAGCCGCCAGGCACTCCGCCAGATACAGCGGGACAACGACGCCGATCAGGCCGGCGCTGATGCCCTGTAACAGGCGGCCAAGAACCAACGACTCGTAGCCATGGGAGAGCGCAATGATGGGAATGCTGCAGACAAATAGCAGTCCGCTGAGCATCATCAGAGGCTTGCGCCCCATCCAGTCGGCCAGCGCGCCCGCAAACAGGGTTGAGATCACGCTGCCGAGGAGCACGGCAGCAACGACAATGGAAAGCTGGCCCGCATTCAACCCGGAGGTGGCCTCCAGATAAGGCAAAGCCCCCGCAATAATGCCGACGTCCACGCCGTACAGCAAGCCGCCAAGTCCCGCTACGAGCAGGAGGAAACGGTTATAGCCAAACTTTTCGTCGCGCGCCACAGTGGCAGCCCTTTCGCCTTTGGTAGCAGAGGCCAGGAATTCATTTTCTTCGAGATAGTATTACAACTCACGGAGCTCTCTATGGGTATGGCTCCTGCGATTCGAGTTCCGGTTCCGGACCCGAGCCTGCTATGGGTTGCCAAGTTCACGGAGTGCCATCTTCATCGCGGGTATCCGTCAGGATGCGTGCGATGCCACTGCCACGCGCTCTCCACGATGGATTTCAAATCCGGGAACCTCGGCTGCCAGCCCAGGTCGCGCCGGATTTTCTCTGAGCTCGCAATTAACACCGCTGGATCACCCGCGCGGCGCGCCGATTCGATGGCGGGAACCGGATGCCCGGTGACCCTCCGCGCCACTTCGACCACCTCGCGCACGCTGAACCCCTGTCCGTTGCCCAGGTTGTAGATCAACGGACTGGAATTCTCGAGCGCTTGCAGCGCCAGCAGGTGTGCGCGCGCCAGATCGCCGACGTGTATGTAGTCGCGCACGCAAGTGCCATCGGGCGTGGGATAGTCGGTACCGAAAATGTTCACGTGTTCCGCGCGGCCTAGCGCGACTTGCAGAATCCGGGGGATCAGGTGCGTCTCCGGCTGGTGCGCTTCCCCTTTATCTGGACAGTACGCGCCGGCAGCATTGAAATATCGCAGGCTGGAATAGCGCAGGCCGTGAATCTGGTGGAACCACGCGAGCATTCGCTCCACCAGCAGCTTCGACTCGCCGTACGCATTGGTCGGATGGACGGGATCGTCCTCCTCAATCGGAGTGCGCTTGGGATTGCCGAAGAGCGCAGCCGTCGACGAGAAAACGAAACGCTTGACCCGAGCGGCGAGCATCGCTTCGAGCAGGGTCAGCGCATTCGAGGTGTTGTTGCGGAAAAATTCTTCCGGGGCTTTCATGGACTCGCCCGCTTCGATCAGCGCCGCAAAATGCATGACGGCATCAATCGCACGAGACCGGAGCAACTGGTCAAGGCAGGCGCGATCCGCCATGTCGCCCACCACCAGTTCCGCGTTTTTCGGCACTGCCTGGCGATGGCCGCGACTCAGGTTATCGAAGACGACAACCTGGTGTCCTGCCTGCAATAGCTCTTCGGCAACCACGCTGCCGATGTAGCCCGCTCCCCCTGTAACTAGAACCCTCATTCGCTTCGTACCCATTTCTCGAGCGACTTCTCAGGCTGCTTTCTCAGGCTACTCTCTCAGGCTACGTCTGAGGCTACTTCGCCAACAAGAAAACGTCCCGGAGGAACATCCGGAACGTTTTTTTTCTGCATCCACTTTGCTGCGAAACGTCAGTGTGAAACGGCGGCGAATAGCGGCGAGTTCATCAGAGACTGGAACTTCTGGTCGTCGCTCTTGAAGTGGACTTGCAGGTTCGAGCTGTCGGAATCGACGGTGGCGGCGTCAATGGCAGTCTTTTCGACCGGGCTGGCACTGAGCTTCTTGAAAAGCATAACGCCCTTGAGGACCGTGGACAGCGTGGCCGCCGTCATCGAGTCGGCCGTTTGAACGCTTAGATCGAAATTCACTCCGTTCTGGAAGTTCATGGTGTAGCGAGAAGCCAGAATGCGCTTCTTGATGCTTTCGTAGTCGCCGACCCTTGCGGCATCGCCCATCACCGAAAACATCATGGCCTGGGTTCCCTGCTGGTCGAGGACGCTCCACAGGGGCGCGCCATCGACGGCCGACATCTGGTCGGTCATCACCGAATTGGAATCAAGCGATGGGCGCTTGCCGTCGCGGGTATCGAGCGCGCTGTGCAACGAGGCCTCGGTGCCGAAGGCCAGCGTGTTGTCGTCCAGGAAGGTCATCACCAAACCGTTGTCCATCGGGTTAATGCGGTCCGTGCCGTATTTTGTGGCCGTGATCTTCTTGAGCTTCAACTTCTTGAGGACGACTTTGGCCGAGAACGATCCCTGCGCCACGCCGATGGTTTGAATGCCCTTCTTTTCAGTACGGAAAGAGGCGAAATTGAGCTGGTCGAGATCGTGGTCGGCGTCAATACCGATGCCTTTCAGGGCGCTCTCGAGTTCCTTCAGGTTTTCGGGCAGGACTTTTTCCTTGAGCGCCTGCGCGGTGGGCGAATCCTTGAGCGCCCGATAGTCGACGCCGATCAGTTGCTGAATTTCAGAAGGCACCATGGAACGCGCCGACGATGCGATCGGCATGGCGTAGCCGACCGTTGCGCACAGAAGCAAAACCGCCAAACACGAATTCTTCATAGAAATCCTCAAAACGAAGTCCTCAAGATGGGTCTGAGACGTTTAGATGCAAACCGCAAACCGTTGGGTTGACGATCTTGGGCGGTCTTTTACCTGCACCTGTTCTTTCCTATTCTAGTCCCTAATTCGCGAGGCAGGACCGTAACTAAAGTGCGTCCTCCCCGGCATGGTCTTAGAACGCTAGAATCGCATGAGTTTGCGTGGAAAACGGACGACTCGGAGTGAGGCCCCTGAGCGCCGCTATTTCTTCTTCTTGAAATCAACCAGAGTGACCGGCTTCCCTTCAGGACCGAGCTTTGCTGATACGGATCCGATCTGACTTCCATCTTCACATCTTCCATTAATCGCTCAGATAGCTTCTCGATCTCATCGGATCAATGCCGCGTCCTCGCGCAATCACCTATAACTCTATGGGTATTAACCAATTAGTACGGGTACCCCCCCTCCCCCCTGTCTATTGGAATCATAGAGTTAGGAGGAAATTCCAGCCAGGTCTTTGAGTTTAAACGACTTATCGGTAAAGTATTCCAGAATCAACGGCTTAGGTTGTCAAAGAGCGCTGAAAATGGCTTTGGGGCAGTTTCGAGGGCCGTCTTGGGAGACGGACTCACCTCTGGACTGCCCCAATCAGATCTCTATCGTCGCGCAAGTGATGAAAGAGGTCAAGGTCCATCGCAAGCGAAGGGCTTGGCGCGCCAACCGCCGACTCTCAGCCGCTGTGCTCAACCAAATATCTGTCGGTAAAAGAGCGGAACCTGATTCAGAAGGCTGACGGGTTCCGAGCGTAAAATTGGCGGACTGGGGACTGGATGCGGTGACCGCAATGCATCCACCTCTTTCATTGACAAGCGACACATCAAGAGGAACCTCGGCACGTCACTCAGCCTTGTGATGTCACTCACTGACAGCTTGAGTTCAGTGTGTTCTAGTGTGCTCTAATGTTGGCAATGCTTTAGTTTGCACGTTGAGTGTTCAGAAGGTGAGCTATGAAAGTTCATGAGTTAATGACTAAGAACCCAGCATTCTGCTGCCCATCCAGTTCCGTCGTGAGAGCTGCCGCGACCATGCAACAGTTAAATATTGGAGTTTTGCCGGTGGTCCTGGATCCGACTCATCCACGGCTGGTCGGGATGGTAACCGATCGCGACCTTTGTCTGCATGTTGTGGCTGGTGGCAAAGATCCGGCGGATATCTGGATCAGCGAGTGCATGACCGCGGACCCCATTTGCTGCGGTGTGGGAGATGATGTTCGCTACGCACTGGAACTGATGGAAGAGCATCAGGTCCGCCGCCTGCCGGTGGTGAATGCGAAACATGAAGTCGCGGGTATTTTGTCACTCGGCGATCTGGTAGGCAAAGGGAGCATCACTAGCGTTGAGATTGCCGAAGCGTTACGGACAATCTGCGAGCCGGTCCGCGAGGCTACCGAGCCGACCGAAATGATTACTGCCGCCTAACGGGTTGGGGACCAGGGAGCGATTTCAGTAACCATGCGACTGGTGCGCCCGACTCCGGGTGCGGTTTTCGCATGAGATGAGATAGGTTCTAGCCTCTCAGCGCCGCTGCGCGCTTCCGCGCCTCAGTCACAAACGACTCGTCTTTCAGCGAATCCTTCTTTAGCAAATCAAGGTTGATCTCGACGTTCGCGAGCGCGCCTTCGAGGGCAGCTTTTGCCAGGGCAATTGCAGTCGTCAGATCGGATTTCATGTTTGGGTTGGTGATCGGCTTCAGATTGGCCGCAATCTGCGCGATCTCGACTACGTTTTCGGCAACGCCTAAAGGCACGCTGGTCGCCTGTTTGAGCGCGGCGGCGATCGCGGCGGCGCCGTCGTTCGAATTAGCTTTGCCATCTGACGACTTGGCCGACTTGTAGGCCTTCATGACGACGTTGTAGGACTCGGCGTCGGCGTCGATCGCTGACTTGAGTTGCTCGCGAAGCTGGTTGAGCCTCGCGATCGCTGCGCTGAGCTGGCTTTCATACTGCAGGTACGCTTTCTTGCCGCGCGACATGGACGCGACCATGCTTGCGAGTGCGGCGGCCATGGCGCCACTGGCGGCGGCGGCGCTGCCTCCTCCGGGAGTCGCGGTGGGAGCGGCCAGTTGCTCGATGAAAGGCTCGACTCCGGCGCGCAGGCCGCCGACCGCTATCTTGCCGCTCATCACCGCTGCGAGGCGGTTTTCCAGGATGAGCGAGGAATCGAAGTTTTCGACTTGCAGAAACCATTCCGCGACCTGCTCTAAAGCACGCTTCGGAATCAGGCCGACGATCTCGCTTGAAACCGGGATAACGCCGTAGCGCAGGGCTTCGCGTTTCACGAATTCGAAGACGCGATGGACGGGAGTCTGCTCGAAGTCGGTCAGGTTCATAGAGACCTGGGCCATGCCGCGCACCAGAAAGCCGGCGCCCTTGACGAAGCGCAGGCCGCCTCCCGAAAAGCGCACGGCTTTCGCGATTTTCTTGGCGATCTCGACGTCGGGCGTATTCAGGAAGACGTTGTAGGCAATGAGAAACTTGCGCGCGCCGACGACCGTTGCGCCCGCCGTGGGATGCACGCGCGGTTCGCCAAAATCAGGCTTGCGCGCGGGATTAGTCGCTATTTCGGCACGGATGCCTTCGAACTGACCGCGGCGAATATTCTCCAGGTTCTGGCGTTCGGGCGTGGCTGCGGCGGCTTCGTAGAGATAGACCGGGATCTGGAAGCGTTTCGCGATCTCGGCTCCGACGTGGCGCGCCATGGCAACGCAGTCTTCAATAGTCACCCCATCGATCGGAATAAATGGCACGACATCGGCTGCTCCCATGCGCGGGTGCGCACCCTGATGCTTGGTGAGATCGATCAACTCGGCGGCCTTCCCTACCCCGCGAATGGCGGCTTCCTGAATGGCTTCACGCTCGCCGACCAGGGTGATGACCGAGCGGTTATGGTCCGAATCCATCTCGCGGTCGAGGAGATAGACCCCGGGGATCCTCATGGCTTCGACAATGGCATCGACCTTGGCCGGGTCGCGGCCTTCCGAAAAATTGGGAACGCATTCGACAAGAGTACTGGGCATGGCGAGAAGGATAACGGGCGATGGATGGCTGAGGCAACTGGCGGGATTTGACAGGGCGACGGTTTAGCAGGCAGACTGCAAAACTGTACTCTGAACGTATTCCGAACGTACTCCGAACTATGCGGTGCACGCCTCGACTTTCCGGCCGCGGTTTCACTTGACGATAGTCCCGCCTAAAACGTCCGTCGGCCGTTTCCCTGCTTGTCTGTCATAAACGCTCTCAGAAAGCGATCATTCGTCGAATGATCTCGTCGGAAAGGATGTGTCATGCTGCGTCGGTCCCTGCCATTACTGTTGCCGGTGTTGTTGTCATCTCTGCCGATTCTCGCTCAGCCGGCTCTCGCTCAGAAGGAACGGCACTTCAACTTCCATTACACATTCACAGTGAAAAATGTCAGTCCCGGCGAGCACGTCCGGGTCTGGATTCCGCTGGCGCACCCCGACGCCTTCCAGGATGTGACGGTCGTTTCCAAGAGCGGTGACTTGCCGCTGAAGCAGGTTCACCAGCCTGAATACGGGAACGAAGTTCTGTACGCTGAGACTTCGAAGGTTGACAAGGGCGAGTACAAGTTTTTCGTGAACTACGAGGTGGTGCGAAGAGAGCACGTGGTGCTGGTGAACGGAAAACCGCTTGGTGACGTGCAGTCTGCTCCTGCGCCACGAGTCGAGTTGGCGCGAGCGCTTGAGGCCGACCGGCTGGTGCCGGTCACGGGAATTCCGGCGCAACTGGCGGCGCAGGAAACCGCAGGAGCAACCACGCCGCTCGAAAAGGCGAGGGCCATTTACGAATACGTTTTTCGCACCATGAAATACGACAAGAGCGGCGAGGGCTGGGGACACGGCGACACGCTCTGGGCGTGCGATGCGAAGCATGGCAACTGCACCGATTTCCACTCGGTTTTTATTGCGATGGCGCGAGCCGAGAAGATTCCGGCGCGCTTTGAGATCGGTTTTCCGCTTCCGGCCGACAAACATTCCGCCGAGATTCCCGGATACCACTGCTGGGCGGAGTTCTATCTGGATTCGACCGGCTGGGTGCCAGTAGACATTTCGGAGGCGTGGAAACATCAGGAAAAGCATGATTATTTTTTCGGCGCGCACGATGTGAATCGGGTGCAGTTCACCGCAGGACGCGATTTGAAGCTTGCGCCTGCGCAGGAGGGTCCGCCGCTGAACTATTTTGTCTATCCGTATGTGGAAATTGGGGGGAAGGAATATCCGAATGTTTCTATCGCGTTCTCGTTTGAGGATGTCGACTCGACGCCGACTAAAGTCAACGCCTCGCGGTAAAAAGTTGTGATGTCTGCGGAACTTCGAGCAGTGCTAGAATTCGGGTTCGCGGTTGCAGCGGCCAGAACTTCGACAGCAGGAGCGCATCATGCCGAAATATGTCATCGAACGTGAGATTCCCAACGCCGGCAAATTGACGCAGCAGGAACTCCAGGCCATCTCGCGGAAGTCCTGCGGCGTTCTCCAGAAGCTTGGGCCACAGGTCCAGTGGCTCGAAAGCTTCGTCACCGACGACAAGATCTACTGCGTCTACATCGCGCCGAATGAAGAGATGATCCGTGAACACGCCCGCCAGGGAGGTTTTCCGGCAAATCGAATTTCCGCAATCCGGTCGGTCATCAGTCCAACCACCGCGGAAGGTTGAACTCTGACTGTGCCCAATTCACGCAGGCCGACGATCGGCGTCTTTGACTCGGGCGTGGGCGGCCTCACTGTTCTGCGGGCGCTGGTCGAACGAGTTCCAGACGCCGATTATCTCTACTTCGGCGACACGGCCCGGCTTCCTTACGGATCGAAGTCCGCCGCCACCGTAGCGCATTACGCGGTCGGGGCGGTGCGCTATCTGCAGGATCAGGGAGCGAAACTGCTGGTGATCGCCTGCAACACGGCAACCGCGCTGGCACTGAACGAGATCAAAGCCGCGGCGGGCGTGGAAGTGATCGGCGTGGTCGAACCGGGAGCGGAAGCTGCGGCGGCGGCCACGCGTAAGCGGAAGGTCGTGGTCATCGGCACGGAGGCGACCATGAGCAGCCATGCCTACCGGCGCGCGCTCGAAGCCAGAAATGTCGCGGTGCGGGAAAAGGCTTGCCCTCTGTTGGTGCCGCTGGTCGAAGAGGGGTGGGTGGAACATCCGGTGACCGAGCAGGTGGCAAAGATTTACTTGTCGGAAGCTTTTTCGGGCGACGCGCGCGATGCCGACGTGCTGGTGCTCGGCTGCACCCACTATCCGCTGATCAAGCCGCTGCTGCGGCGAGTGGCGCCGGAGCACGTCGCGATCGTGGACTCGGCCGAATCCACCGCACACCATGTAGCGCGTCAACTGCAAGTCGAGCTCTCGTCTTCAGCTGAGACGGAGACGAAGAGCGAGGGGAGAAGCATCCCCAAACTAAGGTTCTTTGCGACAGATTCGGCCGACAGATTCAAAAACTTGGGAACGAGGTTCCTCGGCCTTCCGGTCGAAGACGTGGTGCATGTGGATTTGAAGGAATAAGCGGTACAGCCGGGTTCAGTACAAATGGAAATTGACTTCGACGTTGATCTGCACAGCGACCGGCTTGCCATCCTTATAAGCCGGCTCGAAGATCCAGGTTTTTACAGCTTCGATGGCCTTTTCATCCAGACCCAATCCTAAAGTGCGAGCCACCCGGATATCGCGCGGCTTACCATCGGAACCGACGATCAGCCACAATACGACTGTACCCATGTGCTTAACTTTGCGGGCTTCCTCCGAATACTCAGGGTCCGGTGCATAAATCTGTTTCGGAGCGGAAACACCACCGCCAACGTGGAACGCTCCACCACCGGTGCCGCCGCCGTGACCAGGGCCGAATCCGGGACCTTCGCCCGAACCGACGCCGCCGCCTCTACCGGAGCCAATACCGCCGCCCGAGCCGGTTCCGTTCGATGGCACAGACGGCAGATGCGAAAGCGGATCGCCAAGGTCGGGAAGGTTGGGCTGCTGCAGGTGAATATCGGGGGGAACCACGATCGTTGGGGGGACTGGCAGCTTCGGGTCCGGGTTACGCACCACTACCATGGGCGGAGTGAACTGCTGCATGGACTGTTTGGGCAAGCGGCCTTCCGATGCCTGCAGTTTGTCGCGATCGCCACCACCGCCTCCGCCGCCGCTCAAGGTCTTGGAAGGCGGCAGAACGGGAAGTTCATCGGGCGCGATCAACAAGACGGTTTCTTTCGGCTTGGCGACTTCGACAATCTTCCGTCCCACGTAGGTGCCTGCGATGATGACGGCCAAGGCCAGCACATGGATGACGGTTGAGCCAAAGGCTCCGCGTCCCTTGTAGTTGTAGAAGCCCCAGATGTCGCGCACCGGGATGGGCTTCGAGGTCAGGACCAGCGGAGGGAGTTTCTTGGGGAAGAAGAAGTCGTCAATATTGCGGAACAGGGATTTCCACAGAGGATCGTCCAGAGTCTGATTCGTTAGCAGAAGATGCAGTTCCGGTTCCGGACCCAGCGCTTGCGGATTCTGCGATGTTTCGTGTTCTGGCATATTTTCCCGAGCAGTAGCCCCAACACGGTACGGGGATTCGCTGATTTAGATGCGCGAGCGCTCCTCAAAGCTTGTAAAAAGGTCGCTTGCAAAAGGGCGAACCTTGCCGCCGCTATATTACCCAGTCAGTTAGATGCGCGCAGGTTTCGATCTGGTGAAAATTGTACACGCTTTTCCCCGACCCGAAATAGTACTTTTTGCATTCGTCCCCAAGTGAGGCAGCCCCCATTAGACGCGACCTTTCGCGCTCCCTATATAATGAAAAGATTCAACCAGTTGGGAGAACGTTGCCAGTGCCGATGGATTTGAAATCTACCATCAATTTGCCCAAAACCGATTTCCCCATGAAGGCGAACCTGCCTCAGAACGAGCCCAAAATGCTGGAGCGCTGGGAGCAGAGGGACATCTACGAGCGCATTCGCCAGGCATGTGAGGGGAAGGCAAAGTACATCCTGCACGACGGGCCGCCCTACACCAGCGGACCGATCCACCTCGGCACCGCGCTCAACAAGTGCCTTAAGGATTTCATCGTCAAATCCAAAACCATGGCCGGCTTTGATGCCCCCTACGTCCCCGGCTGGGACTGCCACGGCCTGCCCATCGAAATCAAGGTCGACAAAGAACTTGGCGGCAAGAAGCTCCAGATGCGCCCCACCGACGTCCGCGCCGAGTGCCGCAAATACGCGCAGAAATTCCTCGACCTGCAGCGCCAGCAGTTCAAGCGCATCGGCGTCTTTGGCCGCTTCGACAAGCCCTACGCCACGATGACGCCCCAGTACGAGTCGGTGGTGCTCAGAACGTTCTTTTCTTTTTATGAAAATGGGTTCGTCTACAAAGGCCTTCGCGCCGTCTACTGGTGCATGCACGACGAGACCGCGCTCGCCGAAGCCGAAGTCGAATACGAAAACCACACCAGTTCGACCGTCTGGGTGAGATACGCGCTGCTCGACGATCCCACGAAACTCGACGCCGCGCTCGCCGGCAAGAAACTTTTCACCATCATCTGGACGACCACTCCCTGGACGCTGCCCGCCTCCATGGCCGTGGCTTTCCATCCTGACGAGGAATATGTAGCTCTGGAATCCGGCGGCGAGGCCTACATCGTTGCCTCGAAGCTCGCCAAAGACGCCGCCGAGAAATGCGGCCTCGTCAACCCGCGCGAGCTCGCCCACTTCCCCGGACGCAAACTCGAGCGCCTCAACTTCCAGCATCCTTTCCTCGACCGCAAGGTTCTCGGCGTGCTCGCCGACTACGTCACCATGGACACCGGCACTGGCGTCGTCCACACCGCCCCCTCGCACGGCGCCGAAGACTTCGCCACCGGCGTCAAGTACGGCCTCGACGCCACCAGTAACGTCGACGAAAAAGGCATCCTCCGCAATGGCCTACCCGAATACGAAGGCAAGCGCGTTTGGGATGCCAATCAGCCAATCATCGACCTGGTCAAACGCCGCGGCGCTCTGCTGCACACGGAAAAAACCGAGCACTCGTATCCCCACTGCTGGCGCTGCCACAATCCGGTGATCTTCCGCGCCACCGAGCAGTGGTTCATTTCCATGGAAACGCCCATGCCCGACGGCAAATCGAAGGAAGAGACGCTGCGCACGCGCACGCTCAGCGAGATCAAGAAGGTCAAGTGGGATCCGGCGTGGGGTGAAGAGCGCCTCTCCAACATGATTCAAACCCGCCCCGACTGGTGCATCTCGCGCCAGCGGGTGTGGGGCGTCCCGATCGCTGTTTTTCTCTGCGAAAGCTGCGGCAGGCCGCTTAACAATCACGCCATCAACCGCAAGGTCGTCGAACTATTCGCGCGCTCGGGCGCCGATGCCTGGTTTACCTCCGAGTCCGACACCGTTCTTCCCGACGGAACAAAGTGCCCGCATTGCGGCGGCGCGAAGTTCGAAAAGGAAACCGACATCTTCGACGTCTGGCTGGAATCCGGCGCCAGCTATTTGGCGCTGGTTGCGGCCGAGCCCGAATATCCGTGGCCCTCCGATCTCTACCTCGAGGGTGGCGACCAGTACCGCGGATGGTTCCAGTCTTCCCTGCTCTGCGCCATGGGGGCGCGCGGCACGCCTCCCTATCGCGGCGTCGTCACGCCTGGCTGGACGCTCGACGAAAAAGGCCAGGCCATGTCAAAGTCACGGGGCAATGATGTGGACCCGGTTGACATCGCCAGCCGCCTCGGCGGGGAGATCGTGCGCCTCTGGACTGCATCTGTCGACTTCCGCGAAGACGTCGTCGGTTCCGAGGCCCTGATGCAGCGCGTGGGCGAAAACTACAAGAAGATTCGCAACACGTTCCGCTTCATTCTTGGAAATCTCGACGGATTTGATCCCATAAGAGATGCGGTCGCGTTCGACGAGTTGCAGCCGCTCGATCGATACATGCTGCGGCAGGCCGTGGAAGTATCGGCGGAAGTGCAGCGCTCGTACGAAGAGTTCGCGTTCCACAAGATCTATCACCGGATCAACAATTTTTGCGGAGTGGAACTGAGCGCTTTCTATTTCGACGTGTTGAAGGACCGGCTCTACACTTCGGCGCGCAAATCGGTGTCGCGCCGGGCGGCGCAAACTGCGATCTGGCGCATCGGCGAAGCGCTGGTGCGGTTGCTGGCGCCGATCATGAGCTTTACTTGCGAAGAAGTCTGGCGGTACTTGCCACCAGTCGAGGGAAGGCTGGAGAGCGTGCATCTGACGACCTTCCCCGCAACGGGAGACGTGCTGGGCGCGAACGAAGTTGCGATCGTCCCTGACCCTAAGCAAGCTGAAGACTGGAAGACGGTGCTGGCCGTGCGCGAATCGGTGCTGAAAGCGCTGGAAGAGGCGCGCAACCAGAAACTGATCGGGGGCAATCTACAGGCGGAGGTAACGTTGGCGGCAGTTGACCCGGTGTTCTCCGTGCTGGAGCGTTTTAAGAATGACTTGCGCTACTTCTTCATCGTCTCGGCCGTCGAAGTGAAAAAAGGATCGGGGAATGGAGACTCGCCGGTTGCGGTGCAGGTCGGCAAGGCTCCAGGGCTGAAGTGCGAGCGCTGTTGGAATTTCTCAACCCATGTGGGCGAGGACAAGAACTATCCCTCGGTGTGCGAGCGCTGCAGCGCCGTGATCAAAGAAATTGACAGGGAAATTGACGGGGCATGACCGCGACTTCCGCAAACGCGATAAGCTATAGACTCAGAAGACAAGGTGGAAAAGTTTTTCGGTCATGCGTAAATATCATTTCCTGATCGCGTTGTTCGTCGTCGCCCTCGATCGCGTCACCAAGTGGACGATCGCGCACCGGCTCTCCTTGCATGACAGCATCCCGGTCATTCCAGGATTTTTTCGCATCATCCACGCCGAGAACCCGGGGGCTGCGTTTGGTATTTTTGCGGATTCTCCCTCGGGATGGAAGGTCGGCCTGCTGATTTTGTTTTCTGTGATTGCGCTGCTGATCGTCTCCGCGCTGCTCTGGAAAAACAGCCACCGCCTGACCTCGACCGGAATCGGGCTGTCGTTGATTCTGGGTGGCGCGATCGGCAATTTATGGGACCGCCTCATCAGCCGGCACGTGGTCGATTTTCTGCTCTTCTATGTAGGCCCGCACCAGTGGCCGGCCTTCAATGTGGCCGACAGCGCGATTGTAGTGGGAGCGGGGTTGCTGGTGTTTGAGATCGTGTTTACCAAGTCGCCCAGCCAACAGTCAGCCTAGGAACCCACTCATTCGCAAAGAACGCGAATGAGTGGGGCACCCGTCAGTTTTACGGTGTCCCATAGAGTTGTCGATACACATTCGCATTCCGCAAAATGGCTTGCACGTACTCCCGGGTTTCGGTGAAGGGGATGGACTCGACGAACTCCTGCGGATCGCGGTAGTGGCCTTGTCCCAGCCAGTCTCCAACGCGGTCGCTGCCGGCGTTGTAGGCGGCCAGCGCATACTCGAACTGTCCGTTGTACTTGTCGATCATTTCTTTGAAGTAGCGGGTGCCGAGTTCGAGGTTCACGGCCGGGGTGTACAGTTGCGGGGCGCTGTATCCCTTGAGCTTGACTTGCTTGGCTACGGTTTTGCCGGTCTTCGGCAGAAGCTGCATCAGGCCGACGGCGTTGGCTCGAGAGAGAGCCAGCGCGTTGAATTCGGACTCCTGCCGGATGAGCGATGCGACCAGATAGGGATCGAGGCCGTTGAGCACCGAATATTTTCGCAGATCGGGCCAGTAGGCTTTGGGAAAAAGCGCTTCCCAGTAGGGGCGCGGCAGGTCGGGAATGCCGATGGCGAAATAGTTGGGGGTCGAGCGCTTCATGATTTCGATGCCGCGATCGTAGCGGCCGCCGTCCTGATACACGCGCGCCATCTCGGGCGGCGCCCAGCTTCCGCCGTCTTCCTCCTGGCTCGCGGCGGCCTGCAATTCGCGCACCGCCATATCGGCTAGACCGCCGTTTGAGAGCAGACGCGCCCGTGCGACGCGCAGGTTGTCGTCGGGAGGATCGGTGGCGGTAATTTTTCCGGCGGTTGACAGCGGAGAAACGCGGTCGAGCAGCGCGTAGTGCGGCGGAGGTTCTGTTGGCCCGCCTCCGCTCGGCAAGCCTTTTAAGCGCTGCCGGCCGAACTCCGCGTAGTAATAGTTGTGAAAGCGGTCGGAGAGCTTCTGATAAAACGCGCGCGCCATCGCCGGGTTGCCGTCTTCTTCGGCGAGACGGGCACGCCAGTAGAGCGCGGCGGGAATCTCCGCGGAATCGGGATAGAGCGCGATTTGATTTTCGAAACCTTGCCGCGCCTCATCGGTTCGTCCTTGCCGGAAGGCCAGCCAGGAAGCCTTCCAGTGGGCATAGGAGGCGCGCGCGCCATTCGGAAAACGCTGCTGCAACTCGCGGAAGTAGTCGATGGCGTGGTCGTAGTCGCGCTTCAGCAGGTACATGTTGCCGGCCAAAAGCAGCGCTTGTTCGAGCCACGGGCTCGAGGCTCCAAATTGCCGCAGCTCGTTGAGAGTCCGTTCTACGGCCTCTTCATCGCTGGTGGAACGCTGGGTCTCACTCAACAGGTAGAGGCGCTCGGCTTCGGCGTCGCCCGTCTGCGCTCCCATGGCAAGCAGAATCTGGCGCGCGTCGTGGCTGCGGCCGCTTTTTTCCAGCGCTCCCGCCAGTGCCAGCTGCACTTGCGGACGCTCCTCCGGACTGACTTGGTCTTCATTAATGAGCTCGCGGTAATCGTGGGCCGCGTCGCTGTAGCGCTTGGCTTTGAACAACAGATCGGCGCGGGTGCGGCGCTCGGCGATGGAGCCGGAGATCCCGAGTCTGTGCAATTCCGCTCCCGCCGCATCTGCTTCGAAACTGGTAGGAAGGTTGAAGTGAACGTTACGGAAAGCGCTCGCGGCCTTCTGAGTCTTGCCGGCTGCTTGGTAGGCGCGCCCAATCGCCAGTTCAATATCGCTGCGCACTGGAGCGCGGTCTTTTTCCAGCAGAGCGGCTGCCTCCGGCGCACGGCCTTCCTCGAGCAGCGCGTTGGCATAGACCAGATGGGCATCGCGGATCAGAAGCGAATCGGGAAAGTTCTCGCTGAAATCCGCTAGCGTGGAGAGCGCCTCGGCATTGTGCGTGGTTTTCAGGTAGGCGTCGCCGAGGTAATAGGCAACGTAGTCTCCGAGTTCGCTGGCTCCGGCCTTGGCCCGGTTGAACGGGTCGATTGCTTTGCCATAGTCGCGATCGAGCGTGCGGGCATAGCCGACAACGAGCCAGGCAAGCGCGCCCGCATCTTCTTTGGCGTGACGGCGCGCATAGGCTTCGACTCCGGCATAGGCGGTGGGAGTGCGGTCCTGCAACAACTGCTGCGCCATGGGACGAAGACTGGCGGAGGCAACAAAGGCCTGCCGCACCCGGCGCACGCGCGGAGAGATAGTCTTACGCCTTTTCTTGGTGCTGGTGGAAGCGGCGGGCTTTCGCTTAGCTACCGCGCTCTTGGCTGGCGCGCTCTTGGCTGGCGTGCTGTCAGTTGGAGTAGATGACTGGGACTGGGCAGCTGCGGCCGGCAAAAAGCCGAGCCAGAGCAGGGAGAAAATTCCAGCAAGAACCAGGACTGCAAAACGGCGCACTCAAACCTACCTACTGCCGAAAGTTGGCACCCAAGATGGAAAGGTCGTCTTCTGCGAGACTTCTTATTATTTCATGTTGAAAGTAATTGCTGGAAGCGGCAACGGTGTTGCCGTAACGCTTCTGGTACGTCCCACGGCTTTTCTCGATCGCTTCTTTCAAACGGTCGTAGAGATCCTTGTTTTTCCGGCCTTCCGCGACCTTGGCCTGATTATAGAGTTTGATCTCGTCGACCAGCAGGCGGGCAAAACGCTGGGCCTTGCGGTGAACGCCCTGATCGTCGGGCGAGATCGAGGAAACCGGCGACGGCTCGGGAGTTGCCTTCGTCTCCGCATGACCGATCGGCAGCGGCTCGGCCAGCGCAGGGTCCATTTCAATCGCCGCCGACTGGACTTCGGCGATCACGCTTTGGGCTTCGGCGATCACGCCCTCGACGGCCGTCGTTGGAATTGGAGCCTCAACTGCGGCGGCTGACGCTGACGCTGCTGCCGCCATGGCGTAGCCGGGAGCATGCGAGGCGAAGGGATCGTTGCAAGAAGGCACAGTGTGCGCAGCCGGGTATGACGGCGCCTCGGCCGCCGAGACGCCATGACCGTCCAGATGATGACTGACGGCGTGCGCCGCGGACGGTTCCTTCTGCGCTTGCTTGCGAAGCGAATTGACCTCAAGCCATGCGCTGGTAGAAAGCACGAGCAGTTCGAGCGAGCCGGCATCGAGCAAACCCGCCGCCGCGGTTCCGCTGTCGGCGTAGACCAGCGCGGCAACTTTGTCCTTCAACATCAAGGGGAGAATCCGGCCTTCTCCGCTCGCTGGCGTTCCAAATTCCTCGAGGAAACGCGAGTCCAGGTCGGCAACCGGCACGCTCGCCACGGCGCGATCGCTGATCGCACGGCCGATCACACGAACGACGGCGGGAGCGTTTTCGTCGAGCGCGAAATCTTTCACCGCGTCGCTGTTAGCGAAGCCGCGTGCCTGCCATCCGGTGGCATGGCTGCCCTTTACGACAAAGAGCGCGACTCGGGCCGCGTAGCGGGCGCTGGTATCGAGCAACGCGCGCAGAATCTCCCGTTGCGAGGAACCCAACTGAATTTCGGCAACGGCGCACGCCAGCTCTGCCGCACCGGAGGCGGAGGCAGCATGGTGGGTGGGTGGTTCGGCAACGATCTCCTCCATCACCCGGCGGACAATCTCGGTGCGTAGTTGGGCCGCATTGGTGTCCAAAACCTGGCCAACCACCCGTTCCACAATTGGTTCAATCCAACCGCGCTCCTTCATGCGTGCTCCGAGGTAGACCTCTTTGGGGGGAGAAGGGCGTACCCTTCTAACCTTTGATTATAGGGCCGCTTGCAGGCGTTCACGGGACACCTTGGTACTTGCCCTTCTGGGTTACGTGAGAGCTTCGGTCGTCCCTCCGGGACTTGGATCATCCTTTCACTCTTACCCAGCGCTGAAGCGCTGGGCTAAGCTCGAGCGCCCCTCCGGGGCTTGTGTTCTGGCGTGCTTGGCGCCAACCGGCTGCCTGCAGACGAGTTCTCACGCACACACTACCGGGTTACCTGCAGCAGCCGATCGCTAAGCGGGGGAAACTTTACTGGCAAGGGCGCGTGGAAACAACGCACCCAAAAACACGGCCAGCAAGTACAATAGCAAAGCGGATTGAGTCGCGCTGTCGGAAAAATCTGCATCAAGTTACGAATGAGTGCCATCCAACCCAACATAGAGCAACCGGTCAGCGAAGAAATGGAGCTGGTCCGGCGGGCCAAGCGCGGCGACGATCAAGCGTTTGAAGAATTGGTTCGGCGCTATGATCGCAACGTTTTCCGCATAGCACAGCACATTACGCAGAATCGCGAGGACGCTGAAGATGTGGTGCAGGAAGCGTTCCTCAAGGCGTATAGCAACCTGGAGAAGTTCCAGGAACAGTCCAAGTTTTATACCTGGCTGGTGCGGATTGCGGTTAACGAAGCCCTGATGAAGTTGCGCCGGAGAAAGCCGGAACGTACGGTTTCTCTGGACGAGGATGTAAGAACTGAGGATGACTCGCTTCCCCGTGAGGTTGCGGATTGGAGCCCCAATCCCGAGCAGATGTTCAACCAGGCGGAGTTGCGGGACATTCTGACGCGCACCATTCAGGGGCTGCCGGCGGGGTTCCGGACGGTTTTCGTACTGCGTGACGTGGAAGGCCTGTCGACGGAAGAGACGGCCCAAGCGCTGGAGCTGAGCGTTCCGGCGGTGAAGTCGCGTTTGCTGCGGGCGCGCCTGCAGTTGCGTGAGCGGCTGAACCGGTTCTTTCAGAAGCGGGCGAGTGGAGATGGCGAACAGTGAAGTGTTCTGAGTTTCTAAACGAACTGACCAACTACCTCGATGGCGCGCTGGACGCCCGGACCAAGTCCGAACTCGACGATCATCTGGCGTGGTGCCACAACTGCTACGTCGTCTGCGATACCACCCGCAAGACCATCGAAATCTACCGCAACTCGGAGCTCTACGAGTTGCCCGACGATCTGCGCGTGCGGCTCCGATCGGCCATCATGAGCAAGTGTTCGGGGCACAAGAAGTCCGGCCCGCCGAGTGGCTGAGCGCCGATCTCGCTCTTCGTGCTCTTCTTATTCCTCCCGATTTACTCCTCCCGCTCTTCCTGTCGGTGCCTAAATGCCTGCAAGTGCTTGATTCCGGCGCGCCTAGGGGTGTACCTACGGTGCTATCAGTGGCGCGAACCTTTTCCGCACTCCTCGAATCTAAGTAATTAGAGCTCGTCTTGTATTCAGGCGAAGGTGGATGAGCCAGTTTTGTCGCTGTTATTTCTGTGGAGGTCAACCGATGTTTTCAAAGCTGATGGACGCCATGTTTGGTTGCCGGCACGCTCGCTACAGTTTTCCGATCACCGTGCGCGCCGGTTCCCGTCGTACCCCAGCTCCGCGGACGGGCACCTACGTCGTGTGCCTGGACTGTGGCAGAGAATTCCGCTACGACTGGCAAGAAATGAAGATCGTGGGATCGCAGGCAAGAGAAGCCGCGCCCTCCTTGGTTACGAAAGAAGCCGCCTAAGGGTCGCGCTGTTGCCTGACAGCGCAATTTAGGGGGTTTCGTGGCCAAAAGTGAACATTCTTCGCTAGCTCTTCCCAGTTCTCGCCCCGCGTTTTCTTCCCATTCCGGGTCATCCGCCAGCCGGCTCTAAAATTTCACTAACCCCCTAGACTCTTAGGAGCGCATAATTGAACCGGCGCCGACCCGCGGAGCATGCTTCGGCAGTCCTTCAGAAGCGTTCCCGCTTGCGGTTCGGACGGGAGGTGTCTGTGCCTCTTTCCATGCTTCGGGAGTTCTTGGATCGTAACCGCGTTCAATACATGGTGATCTCGCACTCAGTGGCCTATACGGCCCAGGGGATTGCCGCCCTCACCCACACACCGGGAAAAGAGCTTGCGAAAACCGTCATGGTTATGGTGGATGGTCGTCTCGCCATGGCGGTGGTGCCGGCTTCGTTCCGGGTGGATTTGTACCGGCTCAAAAAATATCTGGGAGCAGACTCGGTGGAACTGGCCAGCGAGCTCGAATTTCGCGGTCGTTTTGCCGACTGCGAAACCGGATCCATGCCACCTTTCGGGAATCTCTACGGCATGGATGTTTTCGTGGACCAGGCTCTGGCTGAGGACAAGGAAATCGCGTTCAACGCGGGCTCGCACCGTGAACTGGTGCGCATGAGATTTGCCGATTTCCGCGATTTGGTGAAACCGGCAATCATCGCGCTGGCGGCGGGCAAAACCGGTGCTCACGCGGCTTGAGTGCTGCGGGAGCAGACTCTTTTTCTGCGCGAAGCGGTTGCCTGTCACGCCGACGACCTCCGGTGCCCGTAGCCGCCAAGCAAGCGGTTGTGGGGCGAAGTAGGCTATCCCTGTTTTTTTTCATACACTCTTCACAAATCCCTGTGTTAAATTTGCCGCTCAACTCAAAATTTTTCTGGAGGAAACTGAATTGGGCAAGGACATGGTCCCCAAGAAGATCTTCTTCACCAAAGGTGTGGGGAAACACCGGGAGCGCCTCACCTCTTTCGAACTCGCTTTGCGCGACGCCGGCATCGCGGCGCAAAACCTGGTACGGGTCTCGTCCATCTTTCCGCCCAACTGCAAGCTGGTCCCACGCTCGCAGGGGCTCACGTATCTGCACCCCGGAGAAGTCGTATTCTCGGTGGTTGCCGAAAACTCCACTCACGAGCCGCATCGTCTGCTCGCCTCTTCGATCGGCGTCGCCATCCCTGCCGATCGCAACACTTACGGATACCTGAGCGAGCACCACTCGTTTGGCGAGACTGAAGACGCCGCCGGAGATTACGCGGAAGAACTTGCCGCCGAAATGCTGGCCACCACCCTGAACGTCGAGTTCGATTCCGACCGCTCGTGGGACGAGAAAAAAGAGATCTATCGGATCTCGAACAAAATCGTCCGGACGGCCAACGTGACGCAGTCGGCGGTAGGCGATAAACGCGGGCTTTGGACTACGGTGATCGCCTCGGCCGTGCTCATCTTTGACTGATTGAGCTGGATTGAACTTATATCGTAGAGACGCGGCTTGCCGCGTCTCTATTTTGCGATTTGAGCAACTGTCTTTTTCGCGGCCGGTTTCTTCTTCAGCCGCTCCAGCACGGCGGCTACGATCAGTGGCAGTCCTACTGTGGCATCCACAAAAACTTCCCCAAACTTCCCGCCTTCGGCCGGAGGCACAAACTTGCCCCAGGAAACGGCCTCGCTGTAGGGACTGCCCGAAAGCCCGCCCCAGTACACCGGCTCCGGGCAGATGCGCAATCCGTAGTGGTAGCGTTTCAGCGGCAGGTCTTCCCCGCCCCGGCGGTGACGCAATTCGATGAAGGGCCCAAACTGCTGCGACCAGTTGCGCGGAACGCCTCCGCCGATGGTGAAAATTCCCAGCCGCTTCTGCTGCAGCAGGGTTGCGGCAAAGCGCTCGAGGTCTTCGAACGGATCGAAGCGGAATCGTGGCTTGCCTTTTTTGTCGCGCTCACGGTTCGTCAACGCGTAATCGAGGCCCAGCTCGGAATCGGAGAACGCGGGAACAAATACGGGAACATTTTTTTCGTAGGCCGACTTCAAAATGCCGCGTTGTCCTCTAGCGTGCTTCGCCAGATGCGCCCCAATCGCGCGGTTCAACTTATACGAGCACATCACTTCGTCCGCGTCCCAGCCGCCGAACACCGCAGCCATCACGCGCTCCACGTCGTCGAGGTTCTGCTCGGGTTCGAGCGTGTCGTAGACGCGGTTGTATCCCGCTTCGTAAAGTTCCTCGTCACTGAGGTTGGGATTATGCCGGAAATGCGCGCGCCCGGTCGCTTCGACCAGTCCGTGCGCCATCAGCGCGCCGGTCGAAACAATCGCATTCACCATGCCGCGGTCGATCAACTCGGCGACCACCAGGCCCTGCTTGGCCACGGTCATCGCGCCCGCAAGCGTCATAACGACGAAGCATTCTTTGTCGCGGGCCATCGCCTCCAGCACGTCGGCGGCTTCGCCGAGCTGGCGGCCGGTAAACGCTGTCTTCGACATGGCGCGCACCAGGTCGTCAATCGATCGAATCTTGGCGAGATCGAGCGGCTCCAGCGGAATCAGACGATCGGCCACCGGATCGTGCAGCTTGCGATCGATACCCGCGCCTTCGTGATGATGGCCGCCGTGATGATCGCCGTGCTTCGCGACATTTTTCTGCTTCAAGGGACCAACCTCCAGATTAAGAAACCGATTTTGATCGAAGAAACAATTTACTAGAAGTAAGGGAAACGCGGCGACCTGCTTTCCCGCGGTGTTGCAACACTCACGTTCGCATCGAGTACTTTGGTATCCTAGAGCGCGATCACACATCCGTAGAGACGCGGCTTGCCGCGTCTCCCGAGGGTTAAGAAAAGTGCGAGACAAGTTCACCGTCGCCCTGGTTCAAATGTCGTGCGGTCCCGAGCCCGCCGACAATCTGGCCAAGGCACTCGATCGCGTTTCGAAGGCGGCACGAAAGGACGCCAACGTTGTTTGTCTGCCCGAACTCTTTCAGACGCAGTATTTCTGTCAGCGTGAAGACGCTGCCCTCTTCGATCTCGCGGAGCCGATCCCCGGCGCAGGCACGGAGAAACTCGCCGCCGCTGCCCTCAAGAATAAAGTTGTGCTGATCGCGTCGCTCTTCGAGAAGCGCGCGCCCGGCCTCTATCACAACACGGCCGCAATCTTCGATTCCGATGGTGCGCTCGGCGGCATCTACCGCAAGATGCACATTCCCGACGACCCGCTCTACTACGAAAAATTTTATTTCACTCCCGGCGATCTCGGATTCAAAGCCTTCGACACTTCCGCCGGGAAACTCGGCACGCTCGTCTGCTGGGATCAGTGGTATCCCGAAGCCGCGCGGCTTACGGCATTGCAGGGAGCCAGCATTCTGTTTTATCCCACGGCCATCGGATGGCATCCCGCGGAGAAGGCCGAAGTCGGCGAGGCGCAACACGATGCCTGGCGCACCATCCAGCGGGCGCACGCGATCGCGAACGGCGTTTATGTCGGCGTGGTGAATCGCGTCGGATTCGAGACCGGTGATATCCGCGGCAATTCCGTGCCGGGCAAAGGCCTCGAATTCTGGGGAGGGTCGTTTTTCTGCGACCCCTTCGGCCGCGTGCTCGCCGAAGCTTCGCACGACAAGGAAGAAATTCTGCTCGGCGAAGTCGACCTGCATCAACTGGAGAACATTCGCCGCAACTGGCCCTTCCTGCGCGACCGCCGTATCGACAGTTACGCTCCCATCACCAGCCGCATGATTGACGAAGAGTGACCGAACCTAAGAGGGAAAGTGACTGGACCTAAAATGACGGGACGAAAAATGGCCACATCATCCACCGCGCGCGCCAAACTCCCGCCCGCCGCACAGGGCTACCGCATGCCCGCCGAGTGGGAGCCGCACGAGTCTACCTGGCTCGCCTGGCCGCATTTGCGCGGCGACTGGCCGGGCAAGTTTGAACCGATCCCATGGGTCTACGCCGAGATCGTCCGCACCCTGGCGCGGCATGAGCGGGTGGACCTGATCGTCAATGACGCGAGTTGGGAAGATCGTGCGCGCGCGGTGCTCGAAAAAGCGGGCGCGCTTTCCGACAGTCTTGCCGACAGTCTTGCCAACACTCCTTCCAACAATGTTTGCTTTCACCGCTGGCGCACCGATCGCGTGTGGACACGCGACTCCGGCTGCATCTTCCTCGCGCCTCCCGCCGATCACGCGGATTCCGGGCTGCTCGCTCTGCACTTTCAGTTCAACGCCTGGGCGAAATATCCTAATTACAAACTCGACGAAAAAGTTGGAGAGCGCATGGCGAAAGCTGCTGGCGCCCGCGTCGTGCAGCCGTTCGTTGTCCATCCGAACAATGTGCATCCGAGCATTGTGCATCCCAGCAGGGAGAAGCACCGCGTCGTGCTCGAAGGCGGATCGATCGACGTCAATGGCTGCGGCACTCTGCTCACGACTGAAGAATGCTTGCTCTCCTCTGCCCAACAACGCAACCCGCCCATGGACCGCGCGGCCTATGACCAGATGTTCGCCGACTATTTTGGTGCGCCGTCTGTCATCTGGCTCGAAAGCGGCATCGCCGGCGACGACACGCACGGCCACGTCGATGACATCACCCGGTTCGTCGGCCCCAATATCGTGATCACAATGATCGAGCAGAATAAGCAGAGCGAAAACTACGCGGCCCTTCATGCGAACCTGGGCCGCCTGAAAAACGCGCGTACTTGCGATGGAAAGAAACTTGAGATCGTCGAGATTCCCATGCCGCGCCCAGTCATCTTCGAAGGCCGCCAGTTGCCCGCCAGCTACGCCAATTTTTATATCGCGAATGGCGCGGTGCTGGTGCCGGTCTTCAACGATCCGAACGATCGCATTGCGCTCAATACGCTCGCGGAACTGTTCCCGACGCGCGAAATCGTGCCGATCTATTCCGGCGATCTGATCTGGGGGTTTGGGGCGCTGCACTGCATGACACAGCAACAGCCAGTATTCGGTGGTCAGTAGAAGTCAGTCGCCCGAGGCCGCTAGCCTCAGCACAATGCTTTTGTGCTCGCTTTCGTCAAGCTTCACAGTTTGGGCCAAAGATTCAAGAAGGTAGCGAAACTCAGGACTCCCAACATCATCCTCGTCGACGTCCTCGTCAAGCGTGAACACATGGTATTCGCCCGGATTCAGTCCGTAGATGCTGAAATGGCCTCTATGGTCGGTCTTCGCCACTCGATAGAGATCCTGACGCTCGCGGTGGCTTGCATCAGGAAAACAAATGACTCGAACGTCGGAGGCTGGCTTGTCTTTATCGTCGAGGGCAACGCCTTCGATGGTCGCACCATTGGCGCTGACAACGATTTCTAGCGAGTTGCTTGCGCCGCCGAAAGTGAAGCCCGAGTCGGTGACGTCCTTGCCACCCAGAGTCACAGATTTCACAAAATAATCCTTGAGAGCCTTGGCAGAGAAGATTCGCAGGCGATAAGTATCGGCGGGAATGTCCTTGATTTCGAAGGACCCGTTGGTCTTCACTTCGCCGCGGACCGGCCGGTCGTCCCAGTAGAGCGCCTCGAACTCGTTTCCAGATGAGGAGATTGATCCCGCGAAATCTTGCCGGTGGTTGGAATAAAGCCGTACTTCAATTTGAGACCAGTCAGTCTTCTGGTCATTGTCCATGTGAAACTGGCCACGAACCTGACCATTCGGTTGAGCCGAGATCCGCAAGCCCTCAACATCCGCATTCGCAACCTGCACGGTTGGTTCTCCGCGCATCGCACGAAGGTCCTTGTAGCCGCCGGACACGATTAAAGCAGCGTACGAACCTGGAAGCACTCCGCGGACCTCGAACCCGCCATCTTTGTCGAGCGGCCAAGTTTGGATATCAGCCATCGAGTCCTCCTCGAGGGGATGCAAGATGACACTGGCCCCGCTCGTCCATCCAGCAGGGAGATTCGTTACTAGTCCGCGCACACGAAAGAAGCGCACTAGCCGCAGGGGGATATTAGCAGTTGTTTCGTCTCCAGCACGGACTGCGAGGGGAACCGCCTGGCTCTTTTCGGTTGTCCCCGGATAGTAAGTTGTTCCGTAAACCGGAGTGCTCTTCTCGACCGTTTTCGCAGATTCCACAGCCCTGCGTAGCTGAGAGAGTGGTTGCGCCATCAGCAGGTAACGGTTGGAAGGCAAGCTGCCGATGCGGTACTCACCCACTTCATTCGTGCGATCGCCGAAGCCCTTGGGGCCTCGTAGGGTAGTGGGATAAGGAATGGCGACGACTCCGACGCTCGGTACCGGATCACCATCGACGTCAGTCACTTTACCCATGATTATGGCGCCAGGAGCCATGTGGAAGAGCAAGTTCGTAAGATCCTGCCCTGGCTCTAGCGAAAGTAACATTCCAGTTCCATGGCGTCGTTTCTCAACGTCGATAAAACCTGCGTGCTGAAAAAATAGACGGTAGCGGTCAGGTTTCACGCCCTCGATCTTGAAACGGCCTTCTGCGTCTGTAACGGCGGTGTACTTGATGTCCTCAGACTCCTGGTACTCGCCGACACTGAACAGCTGAACATCCACTTTCCTGATCGGCAGCCCGCTGGCCTGCTGAACGATCTGACCCTGGATCGTGCAGTTAGCAGGTCTCGACGCCGCTGATTGGGCTCTAACGACAGCCGTGAGCAGCAAGAATGATAGAAGCGTACGCCAAATGTTCATCGCCAGTCCCGATCAGGCCGAGACTATTCTAGCCGATGGGCCATCAGCATCGTTTGTTGATTGCTGGCGAAAGACTGCTGACCGGTGTGCCTCTCATTTACACTCTTACCCGTGAACGCCGAGATCATTGCCGTTGGATCTGAGTTGCTCACTCCCCATCGCCAGGACAGCAACTCGCTCTACCTCACCGAAAAACTGAATGAGCTGGGTGTGGAAGTACGCTTCAAGTGCATTGTGGGCGATGACGCTGATGGACTGACCGCAGCCGCCAAGCTCGCCATGCGGCGTTCGGACATCATCATTTTCATCGGCGGCCTTGGCCCCACTGAAGATGACTTGACGCGCGAAGCAGTCGCCGACGCGCTGGGTTTGAAACTGCAACGCGATCCCGAGATCATCGCGAAGCTCGAAGAGCGCTTCGCCAAGCGCGGCATGAAGATGTTCGCCAACAATGCCAAGCAGGCCGACATCCTGACCAGCGCCACAGTGTTGCCGAATTCGCTCGGGAGCGCGCCCGGCCAGTGGATCGGCGGAAAGTATGACGGCCAAGAGCGAATCCTGATGCTGCTCCCCGGCCCTCCCTACGAACTCAAGGCGCTGTTCGAAACCGAATGCATCCCGCGGCTGCGCGCCCGGGTCCCGCCCCAGCACATCGCCACTCGCACGCTCAAGCTGGCGATGATGCCCGAATCGCAAGTGGACGCGCGCGTCGCGCCCATCTACAAGACTTATGCCGACGTCGAGACCACGATTCTCGCGGGCGGGGGCGAAATTCAACTCCACCTGCGCTGCCGCAAGGATTCGCAAGCGGAGGCCGAGGCACGCATCGAGGAGCTCGCGGAAAAAATCGAGGACGAACTCGGCGACGCCATCTTCTCTCGCAAGGGTGAAACCATCGAGCAGATCGTCAGCTACCTGCTGCAGATGCGCAGCATGACGCTGGCCGTGGCCGAATCCTGCACCGGCGGCCTGCTGGCCGAGCGCATCACTTCTCTCAGTGGCAGCTCGCGCTATTTTCTGGGCGGCGCCGTAGTCTACTCGAACGAATTGAAAACGCAATTCGCCAATGTTCCGAAAGCACTGATCGACCAGCACGGAGCGGTCAGCCGCGAAGTGGCGGCGTCTATGGCCGAAGGCATCCGCAAGCGCTGCGTGTCGAGCTATGGAGTCGGAATCACCGGCGTCGCCGGCCCCAGCGGCGGAACCGAAATGAAGCCCGTAGGCCTGGTCTACATCGCACTCGCGGGAGAAGAAGGCACGCAGGTCGTCGAACGTAATTTCCCCGGCGACCGCAGGCGTATCCGCCAGTTCGCGACCCAACAGGCGCTGGAGATGATCCGCAGGGCGCTCTTATAAGGCGCTGTTATTAAGAGATGCGAATATTCATCGGCATCGATCTCGACCCTGAAGTTCGCGTCCGCATCGCGCGCTTTCTCGAAGGCGTGCAGGGCTTCGCGCCCGATGCGCGCTGGGTGCGGCCGGAGTCGCTGCACATTACGTTGAAGTTCATCGGAGAACAACCGGCCGAGCGGGTCGAGGCCATCAGCGAGCGTTTGCGGAGAGTCGAAAGCAGCTCGTTTGAAATTCGCTCTGCCGGATACGGGTTCTTCCCTACCGCAAAGGCTGCGCGCGTATTCTGGGTCGGAATCCAAGCCGGGCCGCAACTGGCGGAAGTGGCCGAGAAGATCGATATGGCCGTCGCCGAACTCGGCATTCCGCGCGAGGACCGGCCGTTCAGTCCTCATCTAACTCTGGCGCGCGCCGGCGCCGGGAGAAGATCGGGCGCGCCGCAATGGCACAAGGGCGACGGCCCCAACCCGACGTTCGCGGTGCTCGAAAAGCGGCTCGCTGCGATGGGCAAGCTTGATTTCGGTAGAATGACGGCCCACGAGTTTATTCTTTATCAGAGCCAGCTTTCCCCGGGAGGATCGAAGTACAACAAACTTCAGCGCTTTGCGCTGCAGCGAAGATAGTGGAGAGACGGGCGTGTCGCCCGTCCCGCCGGGCGGGGACGCCCGGCGCTCCACCAACAGGCTTGAATCATTAGATAGACGAACATGAATCCCTACCTCATCACCGCCGCTGTGAGCTATCTGCTGGGGTCGATCCCCTTTGGCTACCTGCTGGTGCGGATTCTCAAGGGTGAGGATGTACGCACGAGCGGCAGCGGCAACATTGGCGCGACCAACGTGGCCCGCAAATCGCCCGCGCTCGGGGTTGCGACTCTGCTGCTCGACGCCGCCAAGGGTCTGGCTGCGGTTCTGGTGGCGCGGGTGCTGTTCAGTGGACCGCATCAGCAACTCATCATGACCACGGCGGCGTTCTTCGCCGTGCTCGGCCATCTGTTCCCCGTCTGGCTCAAGTTCCGCGGCGGCAAGGGCGTCGCCACCAGCTTTGGAGCTTTTATATTGCTCACCCCGAAATCCATTTTGTGCATGGTGGGCCTGTTCTTGCTCATCGCCGTCGCCTTCCGCTATGTCTCGCTCGGGTCGGTTGCTGTGGCGGCCGCTTTTCCGCTGCTGGCGTGGGCCCTCCACGAATACGCGGACTCGCGGCAACTGGCTTTGATCGCCGCGGTTTCGGCGCTCGTCATCTGGAAGCACCGCCAAAACATCGGCCGTCTCGCCGCCGGAACGGAAACCAAGTTAGGAACCAAGTTAGAAACAAAGTCAGGAACGTTAGGAGCAACCCGCAGATGAGTCGCATTGCCATTATCGGCGCAGGCGCCTGGGGCACCGCACTGGCAATCGTCCTCGGACGTACAGGGGCACACCAGGTCCCGCACCAGGTCCCGCACCATGTCCGGCACAATGTCCGGCTCTGGGCTAACGAACTGGAAGTTTCGGATAGCATCGCAAGAAAACGAATCAACGAGCGCTTCCTGCCGGGCTTCATCCTGCCAGAATCGATTAAGGCGACCAGCGATCTCAACACTGCGCTCGAAGCCGCGGAGATCGTCGTCAGCGTCATGCCCTCGCAGCATTGTCGAGCGCTATTCGAACGCATGGCGCCGGCGCTCCGCCCAGAGATACTTTTCGTCAGTTGCACCAAAGGGCTTGAAGACGGAACTCTACTGCGCATGACGGAAGTGATCGCCGATGTCTTGCGCAGCCGCAAGTTCACTCCTCGCGTGGCGGCACTCAGCGGCCCGTCTTTTGCCAAAGAGGTAGCGCGCGGCGATCCGACGGCTGTGACCGTGGCATCCGTCGACGGTGAAGTCACGCGCGCCGTGCAGCAAGCGTTCAACGATTCCCGCTTTCGCGTCTATACCAACGACGACGTGATCGGCGTGGAGTTAGGCGGCGCGCTGAAGAACATCATCGCCATCGCCGCCGGCGTCTGCGATGGCCTCGGCCTCGGCCACAATTCGGTAGCGGCGCTGATCACGCGAGGTCTCGCCGAAGTAGCGCGCCTGGTCGTGGCCTGCGGTGGCCGCCTCGACACCATGGCTGGACTCGCCGGACTGGGCGATCTGGTTCTGACCTGCACCGGGGATCTCTCGCGCAACCGCAGCGTCGGCGTTGAACTGGGCAAAGGCCGCAAACTGCCCGACATCATCGCCGGCATGCGCGGCGCAGTCGCGGAAGGGGTTTTCACCACCAAAGCCGCGGTTGGTTTAGCCCACAAGAAGAACGTCGAGATGCCGATCACCGAACAGATGTTCGCCATCCTCGAAAACGGCAAGTCGCCGCAACAGGCCATCGAAGAACTGATGACGCGCGCGGCAAGGTCCGAAACTTAGAAGGTCCGAAACTTAGCAAGTATGGCCCTCCCAGCGCCCATGCGGATGGGCTGTGCTTTTCTGGCCACATCACCCCGCAATACTCAGAAGCGGAGTGAAAAACTCCGTCAACTTTTCTGCAATTGTTTTCAGTGGAGCAGTTACAGGTTGGAAATAATAAGCCAGAAATAATAAGTCATTGCAGTGCTCCCGTAACAGGAGTAACATGTAGCGACTCTGTTGAAAGGGTTCGAGTTACCACACCAGTGTGGGGTTCAGGGCGCGCGGTGATTCCGCTTTCAGCCGGCAACCGGTGGTAGCAGTTGCTATTTCGATTACTACCTGACTCTCCTGCGCGCCGACGACACTCGTCTTTGTGGCTCAAGTTTTCCGCAAAGTTCACCCCAGGAGGAGAAATGAATCAAATGAAGGAAGCAGTGCACCCAGCGACGGGTTCCCGCCGTTGGCCGGCGATTTGGCTGTATGTTGTGGTGGCGACGCTAATCGTAGGCGTGGCGTTGCCGGCGAATGCAAGCGGAAGGTTGATCGCGCACAACACACCCAGATATGTATCCACGGCAAAGAACCTCGGGACGGAGGACCCGTCGAAGACCATCGAGGTCAGTATCTGGCTGAACCCTCACAATCGCGGTGAACTCGATGCATTGGCAGAGCAGCTCTACGACCGCACATCTCCCAACTGTCGTCACTTCCTGAACCGGGCGCAAATTGCGGCGCGGTTTGCACCGACTGCGGAGGAGGCGAAAACGGTCGGGCAGTTCTTCGAAGCGCACAACTTGAAAGTGGTCAAGGTTGGTCCGGATAACTTCTTCGTACGGGCGCGAGGGACGGTGGGCGAGGTTGAGAACGCGTTTCAGGTACAGCTCAACAACTACCAGGTCCTCGGCAAGACCATCCGTGCCAATGACCGTGATCCGTACGTTGACGGAACTGCCGCGCCGCTGGTGATGGCCATTTCCGGTCTGGACGATGGCAAGTATGAGCACCCGCTGATGTCGCGGTCGGCGAGTCTCCCCCAGGGCAAGGGCGCTGCCGCCAAGGCGAGTGCGGTCGGGGCCGCGCCCGACGACCTTGGATACTCCAATATCTGCTTCGACGGCACTGTGACCCAGACGTATTCCAACAACGGCAACGGTTCGTACCCGATTGGAACGTACAAGGGCAATTACCTGAATTATTACACCCTGACCAGCGCAGGTTGCGGCTACACGCCGCCGATGATCCAGGCGGCATACAATCTCACGGGGTTGTACGCCGAAGGATTTGACGGCGCGGGCCAAACCGTCGGGATCATCGACTGGTGCGGTTCGCTGACGATTCAGAACGACGCGAACGTGTTCTCGGCGCAGTTCGGACTGCCGGCGCTGACCTCGTCGAACTTCGCCATAACCTACATTCCGAGGGCGAGCACGTGCGAGGCTGCCGATGCCGTAGAAATCAACATTGACGTCGAGTGGGCGCACGCGATTGCTCCCGGCGCCAACATCAACCTCATCGTTCCATCCTCGGCTTCCTTTCAGGACGTCGACCAAGCCGAGTTCACGGCGGTGAACTATGGCCTCGCGAATGTCATCTCCGGCAGCATTTCTGCGGTGGAATCTCTCGTTCCGGCGAGCCTGCTGGCCACCCAAAACATGATTTCCGAAATCGCCGCCGTCTCGGGAATCTCGGCCAACTTTTCCTCGGGAGACGGGGGCGACTACACGGCCGATGGAATTCCTGCCACGGTCAGTACTCCCGCGGACTCTCCCTGGGCCACGGCAGTGGGCGGTGTCACTCTGGCGCTGAATTCCGACAACTCGATCGCATGGCAGGCGGGGTGGGGAAACAATCAAACTCTGCTGGCTGAGGCGGGGTACGTCTTCGATCCACCTTTGGCCTTCGGATTCATCGGCGGCGCGGGCGGCGGCCCGAGCAACTGTGCTTTCCAGGATGACAGCGTCACCCCAGCGACCTGCCTCGCGGGCTTCCCCAAGCCGCCGTACCAGAAGAAGCTGCCGGGCAAATATCGCCAACTTCCGGACGTTTCCTGGCTGGCGGATCCCTACACTGGAGCCGTGATCGCGATAACGGTTCCGGGTAATGTTCCGTCCCTGGAATGGCAGGTATGGGGGGGCACAAGCGTTGCTTGCCCGATGTTCTCCGCACTGTGGGCGATTGCCAACCAGGAAGCGGGTGCGCCTCTCGGCCAAGCCGCTCCCTACCTGTATTCGCTGCCGGCGGGGGCTGTGTACGATATCGTTCCCGTTACCTCCAAAGCTAACGTGAGCGCGTCGATTCAAGAATCGACCGGCACCAATAAGTACACTGCGGCGGAGGTGGCCGGGGTCTCATCGGGCAAGTTCGTCAGTGCTATCTGGGACTACGCTGATTTGCAAGACACTGCGTTTGTCATCTCATTCGGCACGGATTCCGGCCTGAAGACGGCTAAGGGCTGGGATAACGTAACCGGCGTGGGCACACCGAACGCTAAGGCGTTCGCCGATTCCTTCGCGCCTGCTGCGAAGTAAGACGAAGCAGGAACTAAGACTGGCCCCCGCCCCCGAAAGGGTGGTGGGGGCTTTTTTTGTGCAGCTCTCTTTTGTGCAGCTCCTGGCTGGGCGAGGAGATGGAAGATCGGTTCGTTTCGGGGTAGAGAGCTGATGGCGCCCCTACTTCAACTGCCTTAGCTGTTCTGGTTGCTCCTCGAAGGGCACGCTGTTGATAGTGCCTGTCTTGATGATGGCATCCCACAGTAGGGTCAATGTAGTGGTTGGCCGCTCTTCTTGAATAGGTTGATTGGTGCCCGGAGACGGAATCGAACCGTCACGTCCTGTTACGGACCCGGGATTTTAAGTCCCGTGCGTCTGCCAGTTTCGCCATCCGGGCAGATACTTGTAATGTATGCATTCTACAGCAGTTAATGTACCGCTACATTACCCGCGTCTTTGCTCGCGGCACTGGGCCTTTAGACGATTGGGTCAACCGTTAAGTTCTCCGAGGCTCATGCTCCGACGATCTCTCGCACGGCGCGATAGCCCTGATCGATGGCGGTATTGGTGTAGGCATGACCGTCAGCGTCCGAGTTCGCGATCTTGATTCTCCCGAAGGACTGTCGGCCAAACACACACGGACGTTCGGACGCCGGCCGGTCGAGAGGCTCGAACAATGCGTTGTACTCGTAGGCATATCCGTGAGGCCAGCGGTTGACCGTAATTGCCTGAATGTCGCGAGCGGGATCGAAACCGCCGGCTGAGAGTGTGCGACCCAGTTGATCTCGCACCTGACGCTCGAAGGTTTCGAATTTCGTGTTGACGAGTTCCCACCGTCCTGCCCGGTACTGGTCCTTGCAATTCAGGCCAGGCTCGCAGGGAGTGCGAAGAAGGTGAAGCAGGCAGGATTCATCCGGCGAACTGGGGTAGTGATAGTCGCCCATGGAGACCGGGAAATCCAATGTAACGTTGCTGAAGTATGCTCCCGGAGCGTAGATCGCGCTAATGCCGAGTTTCTGAAATGCTTTCCAGTTGCTGATTTGCACGTTCGTGTAGACCAGAGGAGCCTTCACACAGTAAGCGAGAGCGTCCTTTTGTTTGTCGGACATCTCCGGACACAAATAGGGAATGACCGAGTTGTAGCAAGCGAGCACGCAGTTAGCGCCGCGGACCCGGTGGGCCTGTCCGCCGCGAACGTAGGTTACTTCGACTTCCTTCGCCGTCGCTGGGTTTGCATCTCCGATGTGCCGGGCTCTCACCGCGGTGCTGTTCAGGCGAATGCGAACTGTGGAGGAGGCAGCATCCAGGCGCGCATAGTTTGCCCGGGCAGTGACGATGTCTTCCATGGTGTGGCCGGGAAGAGCACCGGGCGCCAGGGATCGCACCAGCATTCTGGCAATGGAAGCGTTGCCGTCCGGAAAATGGAAGATGTAAGGCTCATCTTGCTCGGGATTCTGCTCACCGCTCTTGGGGAGACTCATTCCCTTGAAACCTGGAAATCCTTCACCCGCGCAGTCATACGCCGAAACGGCATCAATTCCGACGGCATATATATCGTGAGTTGAACTTTGGAACACTTTGACCACATCGGGGTGGACCTTGACAGATTGCAGCAAGAAATCTTTGTAGCTGGTCTTGATCAGCCTGGCCTTTTTCTGCTTCGGAGTAAGGCCTGGCATGTAATCGACGCGGGCGTGCTGCAGACGGAGAAGATCCTTGCGGGCGGCTTCTGTGATTGGAATCTGGGAGACATTCTCCATCGTAAAGTCGATGCCGAAATAGTGGAGGCCCTTCTGGGGCACCAGGCGGTCGGTGCCAAATGTTTCTTTATCGAAGAAGACGGCTTCGTGCAGATGCATCGAGTCAAACAATTTTTGGTCGTAGTACTTGAAGAAGCGCCGCACGTCGATTCCCAGCTCTCGCAAAAGCCCAATCGCTTCCTTGCTATAGTTGCCCGGCGCCTCGATGGACTGGGTCCCACCGTATCCGAGCAGCAATCGTTTTCCTGCCTGGAATTCATTGCGCGTGGCGTGTCCGCCGAAATCATCGTGATTGTCGAGGATTAGAATCTTGGCTTGTTTCCCAACAAACTTGCGGTAGAAGTAGGCCGCCGCCAGACCGCTGATGCCAGCGCCGACCACGACCAGATCGTACGACTCACCCTCATCCACGGGCTTAGCCCAGTCTTTGTCCTTGCCATCGCGCAAATCATGCGCAACTTCCCAAGAACCATCGTGACTGCCGCGAAGGCCAGTCTTGGCAGGCGGGTAATAAACGGGATCCTTCTCCGGAGCGAACGCGGTTTGTGGCACGCCGAAGGCTTCCAGCCAGGTGGAATTTGCTGCAACGAGGGACGTTCCAATGGCGATGCTTATCCCATTCAGGAAATCGCGACGGGTGATCTCGTGCCCCATACCCAATTCACGATCTCGATCTTTGCCGTTCATTCGCATCCCTTCGCCCACATTCAGCGCCTAACAATTAGCACACCCACCTTCCGCCGGGTTGTGACGCAGAGAATCGCGTTCTTTATTGCATCAGTCGCTTGAGGGCGGTCCGGGCATCGCCGACCTGGGAGAGGGGGGCTTGCGAACTCGGGAAATAAGAAAGAAATTCCTGGTATTCGTTAATCGCTGGATCGCGTTTGCCGGTACGCTCGTAGAGTTGGCCTAGATAGTAGTGGGACAGGATTCCAGGCACCGGAAATCGCTCCGTCAAAACATTGTAGTTCTCCAGGTCATGCTCGAGTCGCAATACCGTACGAAACCCGGCTTCGGCCGACGAATAATCATTGATGAGCAGGTGGCTGCGGGCCTTGAGGAAAAGCACGTTGGGCTCCTGGAAATCGGGGATGCTGGCGGCGCGACTCAGGGCCGCTTGCCCATCCCCGCGCTCCACGGCTGCGCTCACGTCAGCGTACCCTTGGTCAATCTCAATTGCCCGAGGCGCGATCCAGGGATGGCTGGCGGCGAATCGCTGCAAACTTTGCTGTGCAGCGGATGAGTTTCCGGCCACGGTTTCGAGGAACGCGACGGTTTGCAGTTGCTCGTCATCGAGCTTCTGTTGTTGCGCAAAAGAGAGAGCGGAGGAACCCTTCCCCAACATGACGGACAGGGTGGCGAATGGCTCCAGGAAGGCCTCGGCAGCCTCGCTCTGTTTGGCGTGCCCGAGTTGCAGCACTGCCTCCCGATAACTGGCCAGAGCGCCTTCGAAGTCACCTCGCGTCTGCTTGAACTGCGCCTCGAAGCCCGGAACATAAAGGCGCGAGAGGGGAGACGCGCGTTGGGCAAATTGCTGGAAGGCGGCGTTGGCCATGTCGGGCTTCTTCTGATCGGTGTAAACGATGGCCAGCTTGAGGTACTCTCCGTAATCACTGAAGTCCGGTTTCAGTTCGAGCACTTTGCGGTAGGCGGCCACCGCGTCGTCATCCCGGCCGGCCATGAAGAGAATGTCGCCGCGGGTGTCCAGCGGATTGGGATCGCCAGGCCGAACCGCCATATAGGCGTCATCTGCGGCCAGCGCCCCATTGAAATCATCCCACTTTGCCAGTGTGTAGGATTGAAAGTTGAGCAGATCTTCATTCTTCGGATCCAAAGCGAGTCCCTGTTGGAGCAGCTCAAGCGCTTGCTCTCGCTTGCCTAAAGTGGACAGGATGGTAGCCAGGACACCGCGGTTCAGAGTGTCGCGGGGGAATTCCGATATCAACTTCTGACGCACGGCGACCCCGGCCTCCATGTCGCGGGAGCGGCGCCCTTTGAGCACCTGCAACGACAATTGCTCGTAGCGAGGCAGGCGCGACTGCAACTGATCGACCTTGACCGCAAGCTCGTTGCTGCGGCGCAGATCGCCCTGAAGGCCATACTCGTCGGCCAGGCGCATGTAGGCCAGGGCAAACTGCGGGTCCAAACGGATCGCCTCTTCCAATTCGCGGATACCATCGCTCGTCAAAAAGCGACGGCAGTAGTCGATGCCCAACTGATAATGGCGGTAGGCCTCCACGTTGGAGGTGGAAGCCTGCTCGATCTCCGGCGCCTTTTGCGGCAGCTCCGAGGCGGGAAGAAAGCTGCTGGCAAGGCTCGCCGTGAGCCGGTCCACCATACCGAAGATGCTCTGCACGTCCTGTCCTTCCAGCTTCTCCGAGAACAGGATCTGGCCCGTACTGGTGTCCTGCGCGCGAACGTCGAGGCGCAGTTGCGTGGGTCCGATCTTCAACAGGGCGCCGGTAATGTAGGCGTCGGCGCCGGCATCGCGCGCCACTCCCTGCGCCTGGGCAGGATCCAGCGACTTACCGTCCTTGCTCGCACGCTGCACCGCCCCCATCACGCGCTCGGTGGAGAGCACATCCAGACCCTTCACCTGGGCCAGGTTCGTGGTAAGCATGTCGGTGAGACCATTGTCCAGCCAGTTAAGGGACTGGTCCTGCGAGAGATTGTTGAAGTACAGCACCGCGATGGCCTTGTGCGGCCGGCTGCCCCCAGAGAGGGTATTTCGGCCGCGCAGGAAGAGGATACCGGCCACGACACCGGCCACAACAACGAGCAGGATTGCCACAGCGGAGAAAACCAGCCTCACGGGCTTCGAGAGAACCCGGGTCGCGGACGCAGCCGAAGAAATTTGCGCTGGAAGAGCAGCAGCCGCAGAGGAAGAACCGCCCACGCTTGGCGACGATGGTGTATGCGCGGATACCTCCTGCGCTGAGGGCGCGCCCTGCGGGGCAGGATGCGGCTCGGCCACGACTGCCGCGCTTCTCCCCGATTCCGTATCGCGCTTCAACCTCTGGAGGTCGGCGCGCAAATCGGCGGCATGTTGGTAACGCAGATTGCGATCCTTCTCCAACGCCTTGTTGATGATGTCTTCGAGCTTCGGCGGAACATCGGGGTTGAGACGCACCGGAGGGATCGGAGCGCGCTCCAAAATGGCGTTAAAGACCGCAGCGGACGTATCCCCACGAAACGGCATCGTCCCGGTTGCCATCTCGTAAAGCACGCTTCCAAAGGAAAATAAGTCGGTGCGCCCATCCAGCTCCTTCCCCTTCGCTTGTTCCGGCGACATGTAGGCGACGGTGCCTACCGCCGCGCCGGGACTGGTGAGATGTTGCGCGTCGATATTAGCGTCCTGCGTGGCGGCGCCCGCGACCACACTGGAAGAAGTGGTCGCGGGCGCGAGTTTGGCAAGGCCGAAATCCAGGACCTTGGCGTGGCCGCGCTCGGTGACGAAAATGTTCGCGGGCTTGATATCGCGGTGCACGATGTTCTTCGCGTGGGCGGCATCGAGCGCATCCGCGATCTCGATGGCCAGCGACAGCAGTGTCTCCGGTTCCATCGGGCGGCCGGCAATCCGATGCTTCAGCGTTGCACCCTCCAGATACTCCATGGCGATGAACGCCTGTCCGTCCTGTTCGCCAATGTCATAAATCGTGCAAATGTTGGGGTGATTCAGGGCGGACGCCGCCTGCGCTTCACGCTGGAAGCGGCTCAGGGCTTGAGGATCGCGGGCAACCTCATCGGGCAGGAACTTCAGTGCGACAAAACGGTGCAGGCGGGTATCTTCTGCCTTGAAGACGACGCCCATACCGCCGCCCCCAAGTTTCTCGATCACACGGTAGTGCGAGATGGTCTGGCCGATCACTAAGGAGATGCCCGATTTTCCCAGTCGCTTCATCTTACGGATGCGGCTCGGGCCAGTCAACGATTGGGGCTCTGACACGGTCGCGACGAATCACTCCAAGGATTGCCGGATTGTCGGCCACTCTTCTACACGGATTGTGGAAGCGGCCCGTTATCCGCTTTTGGTTACTAAACTTCTCGCCCGCGCGCCTTGCTTGGATGAAGGTGTCGGGAGGACGGCTCATCCCCTCGAAAAATTGTTAAAGGAAGACTTGCTCACGAACCTTCCTTCTCATTTTCCCTCAGAATTTCATAAACCTGCTTGCGCATTTTGCCATGCTGATCTGAGGGACTCGGAATGCCCTCGATCATCACCCTGGTCGTGCATAAGCTTTCTGAACTACGGGGATGGTCTGCCGAAGAAACCAAGGCGATTGTGCTGCAAAACTTCCTTCGGCTTGCGGGCGATGACGAATGGGCCAAGCGCATCAAGACAAGCAGCCATTGGTAGCTGCCATTCCTACATAGCTCCTGGATCGCCGGCGATCCAGAAGTAATGGCGTGATCGGGTCTTTGCGAATCACTTCCGGCCTGGCCGTCAATTGCCTGCGGTCAGGCTCTCCCCCGGAACCGGATGATTTCCCGGCGATCGCGTTTTGATGGTCTGCCTGCGGGTAACTCTTCGAACCGCTTCATCGCCTTACGCTCCGCTGCCACCTTCAGGCGCAGCTCCCGGCTCGCCTCCGTCTCGCGGTAGAGCGTTTGCGCAACCGAAGCCGGGCCGCGCACGTCGCTGAGAAGCAGGACTTCGGCTTGCGACTCCGGCGCAATGGGAACTTTAGGCCACACTGGCGAGAGCCGCGTCTTCGGCGTCGTAATCAAACTGATGTAGATTGACGGTGGTGGGCGGATTTCGTTGCTCCCACGCGACCGTTCGCTGTATCGCTTCCTCGATTTCGACTAGCTCCTTGTAACGCAACTCCGTTCGAATGCGCTCAGACGTGGCGACCACATGTTGCGCCGCATTGCCAGCCAGCAGCAGATGCTTTGGCGTTCGCTCTCTCGGCAGTACAACGAACCTCCCAGGCCAGTTCATCTGCTTTGCGATCACGGTCTGCCATTCTAGTTCCGGCAATGTCGGCTCTTCGCAAATGTTGTAAACACGTCCAGCCGCCTGATCCGAGGTTGCGGCAAGCGCGATCGCATGCCCAACGTTCTCGACGTATCCGCGCGGGCCCCGCCAAGCGGCGAAATCATCAGGAAGAAGTATTGAAGATCGCCCATCAGCGAAGCGTTTGAGCAACGGGAAGAATCTATGGAGGGGATCTCCTGGCCCGTATACCATCGGCAGTCGTAGAACGGTCCCCGAGATCACTGGGTCGTTCAGGATCGCCTCTTCGACCGCGATCTTGTCGTAGTGCTCGTCAACCCAGGTAAAGATGCTCTGCATCATCTTGACCGTCTCTGGCGCATAGAGTCTGCGAACGGTGCGTAGCGGTGAGTCTTCTGTCAGCGGCAGCGGATCTAACGGGCCCGGCTCAACCCCGTGCAATACGCCCCACGCACGGTAAACGTCCATGCTGCTGATTGCGACTACCCGCTGCGCAACTTCACGCACAGTCTTCATTAACTGGCGCGCCTGTTCTCCCGAGCTAAGGATCAGGTCGATGATGACGTCCGGGGAAAATCGCTGAAGCTGATTTCGGTAATCGGGAAGCCGATTCCGGTCTCCCTGGATTTGCACCACGTCAGCGCCGACAGGATCTGCATCGGCACGGCGGTGGAAAACTGCAACCTCGTGTCCGGAGCCACGCAACTCCTGGATCAAGGGCGAGCCGATAAAGCCATTTCCGCCGACCAAAAGGATTCGCATACGAGATTGGATGAGAGTGTATCAGTTGACTGAGGTCGGTTTTACTGCAGGCGTCGCCCTGACTGACTCGTGACCGCGTAGTTTTGTATCCGCTCGAGATGCGCTAGAAGGTAGAGGTGAGGCGCATGGCTGCGCTGCGCGATGGTCCGATGGCGTTGCCGGAGAAAAGGCCTCCAAAGTCGATGACGTTAAGAATATTGGTAAGGTTCTGTCCATCGATCTGGAACCGCATATTCAGACGCTCCGACTTATAGACATCCGCGCCCGCCGAGGCATTGACCTGGAAGGCAGGATAGATGCGCCCGCGGGCTAAGTTAAGGCGATCCAGCACCTGCTGGCCGTAATCTTGTAGCGCTTGCTGCGGGTTTCCGGTGAAATCGAAGGGCAGCCCGGTGTCGTATTGAATTCCGCCCGCGATCCAGAGGCGCGGTTTGACCTGGTAGCGGAGGCGTCCGCGAACGGTGTGGCGCTGATCTTGGGAATCGGGGAAATGACCGGTGAGCGCTTCCGCCGCCGCGGCGTCGGTACCCAGAAACAAGCCGCCCGTCACCGGAGCCCAGGCATTGCCGAGAGTATAGGAATAGCTCACGAAACCCGAAAAGCGGCGCCAGTCGGGAAGATCGAGTTTCGCTTCCGCTCCATAGATGACGGCTTTGCGGAAGGCAATCGGGTAACTGATGCTGGTATTTTCGAGCTGATTGTCGTCCGCATAGTTGGCCACGAGGCGGCGGAAATAGTTGGCGTCCAGCTTGAGCTTTCCGAGGAACACCTTGGTTACGCCGGCTTCGTAGTAATTGCCTTCGGAAACTTCGACCGGCCGCGGCAGGAACTTCTTTGACGCGATGGATTCGATTGTGGTCGAACTCGAAAGCAGGATGTTTTCGAAAGAGGGCGTCTGAAAAACGCGATCATAGGAAAAATGCACAAGTAGTGCAGCGGACGGGAAGTAGCGCGAAATCGCAACGCGTGGGTCCACGCCGTGCCGATTCAATATGAGCTGGTAGTGGTCCCAGCGCAGCCCGGCGTTGATGGTCCAGTCTTTTAGACGGATCTGGTCCTGCACGAATGCGGATTGCTCGAGGTCTGGCCGACTTCCCAGAAAACCGAGGGTCGTAGGTGTGCCGGGGTCAAATTGCGTCGGATCGGTAATGATGTAGTTGAAATTTTCGTTTAGAAATAGGTTGTCCGACTCGAACCCAAACTTCCATTCGTTGCGCCCATGATCGACGGTTGCGGTCCCTTTGAAGTACGCTTCGCGGAAGAAGTTGTGCTGAAAAATCTCGATGGGAGTCGATTCTGGGTTCGAGTTGAAATCATTTGAGTTGTCGCGCGCCATCGCTCGAAAGTCGGCCACCGCATGGGATGAGAATGTGTGCTGGTAGGAGGCGATTCCCATCGTCTCAACGTTATCCGCCGTCTGGCGCTGGCCCGCGGCTTCCTGTGGCTGTTCGTTCGGAATGTCGTAGCGCGACAACTCATGGCGGACGATGAATCGCAAGCGATCTTTCGAGGTCAAGTCGCGCTCGTAGTTGACCGAAAAATCACCCAGCGTGCCCGTATTCGAATAGTTTTGCGAAACCACCGGATTGAGATAGTGGTCCGTCATGCTGCCGCTAGCGCTGGCGCCAAACGTATTCTTCCCCCAAACGTACTGCCCCTGTGCCGTAGCGCCGGCCGCATCGAAGCTGCCTCCGGAAAGCACTAACTGGCCGTGGAAACCTGGCTGCGCATCTTGCAGCGTGTTCACCTCGACCACGCCTCCCATTTTTCTGCCGTATTCCGCGGGAATGCCTGCCGTATAGACGCTCAGCGATTGCATGTCGTCCGCGTCAATCGCCGGTCCGAAGCTGGGCGAACGATCGTCGGTTAGAGGGATGCCGTCGACCACAAACTGGGTCTGATATTCCGAGCCACGCGGATGGAGCACGGCATTTCCCTCGTACAGCCAGCCCGGCTGCGAATTCACCAGATCCTGCAGGGAACGGCCCGGGATCGAGCTGAGCCGGTTTTGGATGAGGTCGGAACCAACCTGACTAACGGCGCCAGCTTGATCGGGATTGATCAACGTATTGGCCGCACTCACAGTTACTTCCTGATTCACCGTAGGCAGCTGGAGTTGGACTGTGTATTCGGTCGGAATCGAGGAATGAATGTCGACCGATTCAGATATCTGCGCAAACCCGGGCTGCTTGATTTCAAGCTGATAGATGCCGTAAGGCAGGCGCTGCACATCCAGGCGACCCTCATCGCTCGTTGCCAGAGTATTTCGATAACCATTCGCCTTGCTGGTGATCTGAACTGTCGTTTTCACTGCCAGACCGGCCGGATCGGTCACTTTGAGGCGTAATTCGCCGCTATTGCTCTGGCAAAAGAGCGGCATCGCACAAAAAAACAAAATAGCAGCAAATCTCATCATAAAGAGTCGGCCTTTGTAGTTTAGCTGTTCTCCAGGGAGGGGTTAACATGCGTTTCCCTCCGCGATGGTTACCTTGAGAGGTCCACACACGGGCTCACGGACTTTGGGGCGGTGATGGCGGTCACGGTTTCTTGTGAGATTCGAATTCCCATTCCCGGGCGTGGTGGACGCGGCATTTACGTTGGAGAGGCTGTCTGGGCCCGAAAGACTGTTACAGTAAGACAGTGCACACCGACGAGCCGGAGGTGCAAATGAAAATTCAAGGAGAGGGCTCGCTATGCGCATCGCGGTGGTCGGTTCCGGATATGTCGGGTTGGTGACGGGAGTGTGTTTTGCGGATCTGGGACACGAGGTTGTCCTAGTAGATAACGACGAGGAGAAACTCGCGGCACTGAGGAACGGCGAGGTGCCGATTCACGAAAAATTTCTGCCCGAACTGCTGGCGCGGCACCGGGGACAGCACATCAAGTTTTCCGGCGACTTGCAGGCGGCCACGCGGGAGAGCGAAGCCGTGTTCATCGCGGTCGGGACACCGCCGACCGAAAGTGGGGACGCTGATCTTTCCTATGTAGAGTCGGTGGCGCGGGAAATTTCCGGAGGCGTCGACGGGTACAAGGTAGTGGTGGAGAAGAGCACGGTTCCGGTGTATACGAGCCAGTGGATCCGGACCATCATGATGCGGGACGGGGCCGATCCGTCGCACTTCGATGTGGCTTCGAATCCGGAATTTCTGCGGGAAGGGACGGGGGTTACGGATTTTCTCTATCCCGACCGCATCGTGGTGGGAGTCGAGAGCGAGCGGGCCGCGCAGGTGATGCGCCAGATCTACGGGCCGCTGACCAGCGGATGGTATTACGGGCGCGGGGATGCGATTCCGCGTCCGGAAGCGGCCTCAGCCAAAGCGCCGCCGCGGCTGATCGTCACCAGCACGAAGAGCGCGGAACTGATCAAGCACGCTTCCAACGCATTTCTGGCGATGAAGATTTCTTTCATCAATGCGGTGGCGTCGATCTGCGAATCAGTGGGGGCGAATGTGCAGCAAGTGTGCGACGGCATTGGGACGGATTCACGGATCGGGCCGCGCTTTTTGAATCCGGGGATCGGGTATGGAGGGTCGTGCTTTCCGAAAGACCTGATGGCGTTCCGGGCGGTCGCGAAGGAAAGCGGATACGACTTCCGGCTGCTGGAAGAAGTGATTCGTATTAATGAAGATCAGCGGCACCGGTTCTTGCGCAAGGTGCGGGGCGTGCTGTGGACTTTCCGGGGCAAGCGGCTGGGCGTGCTGGGGCTGGCGTTCAAGGGCGGGACTGACGATATTCGGGAGTCTCCGGCGATGCTGCTGGTGCAAGAACTGCTGCGGGAGGGCTGCCGCATTTGCGCCTACGATCCAGCGGCGATGGAGCGGGCCAAAGAGGTGCTGAAATCGGGTGTCGAGTTCGCGTCGGATGCGTATGAGGCGGCGACGGGCGCGGACGCGCTGCTGATCCTGACGGAGTGGGAGGAGTTCGCGTCGCTCGATCTGGAGCGTCTGCGCACACTGGTGAAGTATCCGATCGTGCTGGATGGGCGGAATCTGTATGATCCGGCGGTGATGGTGGAGCACGGATTCTCTTATTACAGTGTGGGACGTCCGGCGGCGTTGACGGAGGAGTTGCCGGCAAGGATGGTTCCGAAAAAAATGAAGCGTGCCTGAAATCGATGGATACGCGACCCATGAAGACGCGACGTGCGCTGGTGACGGGAGGGGCAGGCTTTCTGGGATCGCATTTGTGCGATGGGCTGCTGGGCGAGGGCTATGCGGTTGTGGCAGCGGACAATCTGCTGACCGGGCGACTGGCGAACATTGAACACCTGCGGAACGACTCGCGATTTGAATTTGTGGAGAAAGATGTTTGCTATCCCGCCGACTGGGGCACATTGGATTATGTGTTTCACTTCGCGAGTCCGGCAAGCCCGGTGGACTACGCCGCACACGGGATCGCAACCCTCCGGGTGGGATCGTATGGGACGTTTGAGGCGTTGGAAACGGCGCGGCGGTGCGGCGCGAAGTTCATGATGGCATCGACATCGGAGTGCTACGGGGATCCGCTGGTGCATCCGCAGACCGAGACGTATTGGGGAAATGTGAATCCGATCGGGCCGCGGTCGGTGTATGACGAGGCGAAACGGTTTTCCGAGGCGGTGACGATGGCGTATCACCGCTATCACCAGGTGGACACGCGCATTCTGCGCATCTTCAATACGTACGGGCCGCGGATGCAGATGAACGACGGGCGGGTAATTCCGAATTTTATGTGGCAGGCGCTGCGGGGAGAAAATCTTACGGTGTATGGCGACGGCAGCCAGACGCGCAGCTTCTGCTACGTGAGCGATGAGGTGGATGGGATTCTGCGCCTGGCGCGATCGGCGGAGCATGAGCCGGTGAATATTGGGAATCCGACGGAGTTCACGATTCTGGAGTGCGCGCAAAAAGTGATTGCGACGACGGGGTCGGCGAGCCAGATCAAGTTCGAAGCTCTGCCGCAGGACGATCCGAAGCAGCGGTGCCCGGATATTTCGAAAGCGAAACGGCTGCTCGGATGGGCGCCGAAAGTGGGGTTGGAGAGCGGGCTGAAGCTTTCGCTGGAATATTTTCGCCGGGCAGTGGCGAAGAAAGAGCAGCCGGCGTAGTCGGAGCGGCGCCTCGAACGTCTGTCAAACTGCAAACCCCAGTGGAATGAGAACTCCAGCTCAGCGGGGTTGTTCGTCCAGCGTCGGACCGGCGGAGAGAACCGCGAGAAGGCGCAGAATTTCTTCGCGCTCGCCGGAATCGTGGAACATGAAGCGCACGCCCATGCCAAAACCGGGATGGGTGGTCAGCACCTGCCCCCTGATTCTCAATTTCGTGTCGGCAGTGCGGACCAGAATCTCCACGCCCGACTGCCCGGAGAGTGGGGATGGCATTTCAACGTAGCAACCGCCCTCGCTGATATCGGACAGGGTGCAGCGATTGGGGACGCTGGTGCCGAGGCTATAGACCTCCGCTCCGAGTTTGCAGGCAAAACGTTGCTCTCCGCGGCGGTTGCCGGCATTGGAGACTTGGGTGGAATCTTTTGCCTCGGACCTCGGCTCGCGCTCGGAGCGAGACTGGGTCGCGGACGACTGAGCCTCAGAGGACCGGCCTGCAGACGGCTGGGCTGGCAATCCGGTTGCCGGGCGGCCATTATTATTCTGCTGAAGCCAAGTCTGAATGAGGCGGCGCGAAGCCTGGGGCACGTCGAGGAAACGAATGCCGGTGCGGCCACTCGCGTCTTGCCAAGCCACCTCACCCGACAAGCGCACCAGTTGTTGCTGACCGGGAAGAGCGAACTCGAAATAGACCTTGCATGCAGACGGAAAGCGGTTGGCGGTGTGGAACGAAGTTCCGCCGTCGCTGAGGTCGGTCAAGACGGCGTTCAGTTCGGGCGCTCCGGGATAGGCGACGTTGGCGGTCGAATGGATGGGCGTGCGGGGCGCGCGGCGGCGTTCGCGGCGCATGAGGCCGCGGGCAGCGCGCAAACTGATGCGGGTGCGCTCGGAAGAGAGCGGGCGATAGAGAACAAAGTTGGCGCCGAGCCCGAACACGGGTCGGGCGTTGAACTCGCTATCGACGACGGCAATCAGCATGCTGGCGCGGTTTTTGGCGGACTGACGCAAGCGCGCCAGGAATTCCTCGGAACTCTGATCGGCGCGATAGTCGAGGACGATAGCATCGAAGCGCTGGCTGTCGAGCAGTTCTAATCCGCAGGAGATCGAGGGCGTATGCTCGACCGCCATCCCCATCTCGGACAGGATGAGCGTGAGCAGGCTGGCTGAACCCTGATCCGGGCACACCACAAGGGCTCGTAGATCCATAGTAACAGCATAGTAAGAGAGAGTCGGTGCCAACGACAAGTTACCTGTGTCACGGTGGGGGTGCAATTTAGACTTTCTTTCTTATGCTCTTGTCCTTCGTAGTTTTCTTCTCGCTTTTGAGAGCGCGTGGCAGGTCGCGACTTTAGTCATCTTTCGGTTTTCGGTTGGCGGGGAATAAGCTGACAGGACGTTGGTTGGATTTTCTTTGAGCGCAGGCCTTCATTAGCAGACTCAATTCCGAGCCTGCGGCGTGGGCGCGGCGAAACGGAGCGTGCTTCGCAAGCGAGCGCCGCATGGCACGATCGTAACTCTCCTGCAATTACCTTACGAAAAGACAGTGTACGAAGGGCCGGTGTACCCCGGTACTTTGACGTACTACGGAACAGTTCCTACCATCGAGTGAGTCAGACCGGTGTCGGGACCGCGATCCGCAAAGGGTCGCGGGAAGATACCGGGCTGACGAATTCCAGTTATACGCGTTTGTTTTGACGATTTTGTTTTACGGAGCGGGGAGCCGCAGGAACGGCAAATGCTTATGAGGAGCCTGGAAACAAATGCGTTGCATCGCAGGCATCGGGAGAGCGGCTTCAGCTTGCTGGAAATGGCGGCGGTGCTGGCGATTTCCATCATCGTGTCGGTGATCTCGGTCGTCAGCCTCATGCCGCTGCTGAACCAGCAGCATGTGACCAATGCATATAACACGACGCTGGCGGCGATGCGTCAGGCGCGCGACAACGCGGTGTCGCAGCGGACATCGTACTCGGTGACCTTTTCAAACTCTGTCTCGCCCAACACGATCACGGTGGCGCTCGCGTCGGCGGTATTTCAGGGCGACCAGAATACCGTGATCTATCAATTGCCGAAGGATGTATCGTTTTACGCGGCATCGGCGATCGCCTCCACAACGGCTCCCGACAGCAGCAGCACGGCGAATTTCGGCACGGGGTCGAACGCGATTGACTTTGGCTACACGGGAAACGGGGGCGCGGGCGGAGCAAAGACGATCTACTTCTGCCCGGACGGTTCGGCGCAGACCTCGTCAACTTGCGCCGGCGCGGGCAACTGGGATGATGGCGTGGTGTACATCGCGAATCCGCAAAATCTATTGAGTTCGCGGGCGGTAGACCTGTGGGGCGCAACCGGCCGCATTCACGGATGGAGGCTCTACAGCACTGGGGGGTCAAGCTACCAATGGGTACGTCAATGATCGGGCGCGGGGGAAATTCTCAGATGCGGAAGCAAGCGGAGGGTGGAGTTTCGTTGCTGGAAGTTGTGATCTCGATGGCCGTGCTGACCGTGGGAATGGTGAGTATGCTGGGCGTGTTCGGACTGGCCATGGCTTCGACCGAGACCTCGCAGCAGAGCATGATCGCCAAGCAACTGGCGAACGAGGCGTACGAGAGTATCGTGACCGCGCGCAACTCAGGTCAAATCACCTGGGACGACATTCAAAATACGGGCTCCACCAACTGCCCCGTCACCGGCGCCGCCACTTGCGGCATCTTCGCGAGTCCGACCACTATGCAACCGATGTACCAGCCGATAAAGACGGGAACCTACGCCGGTATCCTGGGGACCACTTACGACGTGGGCCAGCCCGAGCAAACTCTACAGGACCCGGGGGCAGATGGGATCTATTACACGGCGGACGATGTACTGATCCCCTTGACTGGCTATCAACGCACGATTCTGATCGGGCAGGTGACCGCCGCGGGGGGTGCCGTGGTGACCTCGCTGCGAAGCGTGACGATCACCGTGCAGTACCAAACTTCACAGATGAATCTGCCGAAAACTTACATTCTGAATTCGTACATTTCGCAGTACCAGTAAAGAGGAGTTATGAGTGATCGCTCAACAAAGCGTAAGAGTGGATTCAGCCTGCTGGAAATGACGATCTCCATGGCACTGGGAGGGCTGGTGCTGGCCGCGGCGGTGCAGATCTACATCCAGGGTGTGCAGGCGGCCTGGACGACTACGCAGCGGGCGGAGCTGCAGCAGGATTTTCGGGCCGCCTCCAACATATTGACGACGGACCTGAGCCTGGCCGGGTCGGGACTAACCCCCGGTACGGCTATTGCCCTGCCGACCGCGACCACTCCGGTGTATGGCTGCGATCAGACCCTGAAGTGCTACATCAACGGCGGCTCGGTGACCTTTCCCTTGAATGGCGCCACGCCAACTCTTTACGGGCTGCTCCCGGCATATCAAAAAGGACCGACGCTCTTCGCCTCGCAGGGACCGAGCGACGTGGTCACGGTGGTGTACACGGACAACAGCTTCTATTTGAACTGCTACGCAGCGAAAGTCACGGCTTTGGGGGTAGTGACTTTTGCGCCGCCTGTAACTGTGCCGGCCACGCCTTGGCCAACGCCGGGTTGCTTGCCGCCGAATCCGCCGAGCACCCTGACCGCGCCGCAAGCGGTGAACGATTCGGTGGTGGGGCTGACGGCTGGCGATCTGGTGTTGATGACCTTGAACGGCGCCCAAGTGGTGGGCGAAGTCACGGGCACCCCCGTTGCGACCTCGGGCGTAGCCAACTCTTACGCCGTCCCCTTCGCCAACCTCGATGTGCTGCACATGAACCAGACACCCGCCGGCGGCGGCCTGAACAGCGCAGCGCTAAACGCTACCGGAGCAGCGGGAGCACTTGGAGCGTGTCCCTGCCGCCTTCTGGTAATCAGCTATTACATCGACAACAGCCCCACCCCGCCGCGACTGATGCGGCAGATCAGTGGACACACACCTGTCCCGGTGGCGGAAAACGTGGTTTGGCTGCAGTTTACCTACGACCTTTTCAACGACGCCACTGGTTCACCGGCGGCGAGCTGCAGCAACCCTGGCGCTAGTGGTACGAGCGATGGCTGCAATGGCGCTTCGGCTGGGCTTGTTCCCAACCAGGTCACCAAGATCAACATTCTGAACATGGCCATGGATAGCACGGTGATGGGCGCGGGGTATGGCGGTAGCAGTTATCAGAGAATGGATTTGCAGACATCGGTAAGCGCACGGAATCTGACGTACACCAACAACTATCCGTTTTGAGTAAGACGCAGGAGAACGAGACGACGGGGAGCGGAGCGATGGGGATTGACATCATGGGGAGTAACGGTATGAAGAGCGCGAGACTGCACACCAAAGGATTCACGCTGATTGCGTCCTTGCTGATGCTGTTGCTGCTGTCGGGGATCGCGATCGGGCTGATGATGATGGTCAACACCGAAGGCAAGGTGGGCGGGACCGATCTGCAGAACAATGTCGCCTATCACGCCGCCGAGGGTGGGATCGAGAAAATGTATTCCGACCTGTCCGCGGTGTTCCAGAGTACGCAGGCCCCCTCTGCCTCCGAAATTTGCGCTGTGGGCAATACCGCTTATCAGCCCTCAATGGTGGGAATCACCTGGGAAAACTATTCGGTGACGCCGCAGGGTTTGACTTGCCCGACAACGGCATCGCTGACCTATCAGTGGGGAAATATCAGTTCCGGACAGAACGAGGGTTTGTATGCGGAGATCATCCCGGTGAACCTGCTGGCGACGGCGTCCGAAACCATTGGCGGGCAGGAAGTGAGCATGATACGGACAGCGCAGGTCGCACTCATTCCGGTATTCCAGTTCGGAATGTTTTGCGAAGGCGATTGCTCCATCTTCCCCGGCTCCGGTATGACTTTCGCCGGCCCCGTACACAGTAACGGGGACTTCTACCCGTTCGTTGGGTCTGGCGCCAACTTGACTTTTCAGGGCAAGGTGTCGGCATTCGGCAACATTGTTCGGACCGTGTTGCCCAACACAAATACCGCAGCCGCCGAAACGGGCACGGTATATGTTCCGACCTCCAGCAGCACCACTGCTTGCAGCAATGCTAGCCCAGGCGCCGCACCATCTACCGCGGCTGCGAATGATTGCACGAGCCTCGCGGCGGTCAGCACCAGCTCTCCTTGGGGGGACGGCAGTGTGGAAGGCTTGGGGGGAAATCCGCCGCAATCGACCTATATCCCTTCCCTTCCGCCAGCTCAGACCGACACTTGGACTCCTTTTTCCGCGACCACTACTACCCACGAGATCATCAACGGGAACTATGGAAATAAAAATGCCGGCCAGGCGGGGACGGGCGCCAAGAAGCTGTCGCTGCCCTTCGTCAACGGGACCAACTTCCCTTACGAGATTATTCGCCGGCCGGCGGCGAACGAGTCGGCCACGTCGCTGCTGGGCCAATCGCGCGAATATAACATGGCGCAGATTCATGTGCTGCTGAGCGACGATCCGGCGGACTTGCCGGGCGGACTTTCGGACACGAATAACGTCCGGTTGGCGAACCTGACGCCGAAGCAAATACAGGCACAGTATGGGCTCGGTACCACCCCCAGCACCGGCATGAATCAATGGGGAATTACGATGACCGCAGGCAATTACGTCTCGACGACGTTCGGGACGCCTGCGGCTGGGAACACCTATAACCTGTACTTCGCCGCCGCATCGAATGCAGTGCCAGTTCCGTCCAGCTGCCTGGATAGTACCGACCTCTGCAGCTCGGACGACTGGCCCACCGCACCCAAGCTGTTTGGCCCGTTTGCCACGCAGGGGCTCCAGCCGGCAGGCATTGCTCCGATCTACTTGAATAATGGCGCCACCCCGACGATCCAAATTTGTCCGCCGACTACCCCTGTCGCCTACCCTGCCGGCTGCCCGAATCCTGCGACGGGTGCATATCCGTACTATCCCCCGCCCAACCCCTCTCTTCCCGTCGTCTCCGGCGCCCTAACGCCCTACAACTCGGCCAACGCCAATGCGTGGAGCCTGATTGATGGCTATTTGCGGGTGGAATACCTGAACACTTCCGGCCAATGGGTCGCCGTAACCAATGAATGGCTCGCACTGGGATTTGCGCGCGGCGTGACCGCGCCTACGGCCAATGGGGCGGGTTTGCCTGCGGGTGGGACTTCTAACCCGATCAATCCCAACGCGATTCTGCTGCTGCAAGAGCCGGCGGATCGTCTCACTACTGCGCCAGCTACGCTCCCTACAGTCTGCACTGCGACTCCCTGCGCCGCAACATCGCTGAGCGCCAGCGGGGCTGCCCCGCACTGTACGACGTGGAATAATCCTCCAACCGACACCGTCTGCAAAGTGTGGAACGGCACGCTGCCGCAACTGGCGGCGGATACGCTGGCGTTATCGACGGCAGGGACGGCAGGGGATTGGGCGTTTGGCCTTACCTCTACCACTCCCATCGCGACGACAACACCGCAGAGCATCACCCAGTACAACTGGTATCCCATCAACTTCTACGATGCCCGCGAAGGCGAGCCTCGCGACATAGACTGGTCGGGAACAATCGCGAGCGACAATAGTTGCACGACCAACGGGGTGATGAACGCCGTCGAAATCGATGTGGGCAACCTGCAGCAATGGCTGTTGGGGAAAATCGGCGTAAACCCCTCCACTGGCTCAAGTAGCGGCACGCTTGTGAATTCATCCGCGCAAAACGGCTACATCCTGTATTTCTCGGATCGCCGGGGCATGTTGGTCAACCCGAACGGCGCCCCCCCGAACGCTGTGAACACTAAGAGCGGAGACGCGGGGCTGGAGGACACGATTAATTCCTCCAGTGCCGCGGGCACACCCAACGGCGGGCTGGAGCCGAAGATGGCCGGACAGACTTATTCTCCCGAGGACGACAATGAGAACGGCAAACTCGACAACTGGGGCGCGCAGAACCTGGGGTTGGGCTTCTACGGTACGGTGGCCAGCGCTGCCCAGAACCTGAATACCCAAATCGTCAGCACGAACCCGAAACCCGATCCGTATGGCACCATTGCGGCCGGCGGCGGCAATCGGATTAATAGTTGCGGCCGAACCGGGCGCAAGAACTGGGTCAGCGGAGCGCGCCACGTTTTGAAACTGGTGGACGGGTCGCTCGGCAACGTACCGTTGAGCGCCACTCCAGTTACTTATAACAGCGTAACGTACAATGGCGGATTCACGGTGGCATCGGAGAATCCGGTGTACCTCCAGGGCGATTACAACTCAAGTGCTGCCGACAAGACCTGGACGACCGGAGCGGACGTGGCTGGACACGCAGCCGCGGCTGTGATGGCCGATGCGGTTACTCTCCTCTCCAACAACTGGGACGACAGGGTAAGCATGGTAGGCTTAGCCGCCAACACCTCGCCCACCCACGTAGCGAACCGGGCCGCTAGCAGCACCTATTACCGGGTGGCGATCTCAGCCGGGAAGAACATGACTTTCACATACCCGGGGGCTTGGGCTCCCGCCAATGACGTCGGCACCGACGGAGGCATACACAACTTCCTGCGCTTGGTGGAAAACTGGGGCGTAGGCGGAGTCACAGAGAATTACAAAGGGTCGCTGGCAAGCCTGTACTACGCAACCTACAACACCGGGTTTTACAAGTGCTGTACCTCCGTATATGGCGTTCCAACGCGAAATTTCTTCTTCGACTTGGACTTCAAAAGTCCGGGAGGCCTGCCGCCCGGAACGCCGATGTTCAAAGACGTGGAAAGTTTGGGCTACCGGCAGTTGTTTACGACGCGCCTCGCCGGGCAATAGATCGACTCAACGAACTCACTCCACCCCGATCCGCGAGGATCGGGGTTTTTGTTGGTCTGAAGGTGCTCTGGTTCAGCGGGGCTTGCGGAGAGGCGGGATTGGCTCGCTTCCCTTTCGGGCAGCGGGCTCGGGCGGCGGGGCGCTGACAGCCAGATCGGAGGACCAGCAATCGGCGAGAATCTTCCATGTGCCGACGGGCTGTCGCACCAGGACGACCAGGTATTTTCCGCGCTCTTCGCGGCGCTTGCCCATGGCGACGGGCACGAGCATTTTGCAACGGCCGAGATCGAGAGCAATCTCACCCAGCACTTCGACGCGTAGCGATTCCATCTCAACGTCGCCCAATCCGGCTTCGAGCAGCGAGATAAGAAATTCCCGGATCGCAGGCAAGCTGCGAAACGGCGGAAGGTTGGAGCGGATGAGAGTAGCGTCGGCGGCGTAGAGCTCGAGCAGGTCGTCGATGTGCCTGGTGTTGCAGGCCTGCGCCCAGTCCTGCACCACCTGGCGGGCACTGGCTTCGGCGCGGCCGCCGGTCGAAATGCCCGCAGAACCGGGAGCACGACCGCGAGGAGCAGAGGGCTCGGACTCGGCAGAGGGCGCGCCGGATGCCGTTCCCTGGCTGGGGACAAAATGATGATAGTGGTGGTGAACGTGATGTTGGCCGGCACCGGCTCGAGCATTGGCATCGCCGGCGACAGGCCGGCTCGGCATTCCGCAGTTGGCACAAAAGCGAGCGCCCGCCGGGAGCGCACCTCCGCAGACTGAGCAGGCGCTGCCCGATTCGTCCGCGTCACCGTCTGCCGCCAGATCCCGCGCGGCCGCGCTGCCGCCCGACATGCGTTGGATCGCTTCCACGGCAGCAGCGACCGCCTCGGCATTCGGCTTCGGCCAGCGAAAGTTGCCAGGGAGCCGTTGAAAAAACTCTTCGATCTCCTTGCCTTCGACGGGCTGGTCCTTTTTGGGATCGGGAGGATTCGGCTTGTCTGCGGTCACGGCAACCTCATCGCTGATATTGTAGGAGAATTCGGGCGCTAGCGGATGCTGAATCTTACCCGCGCTTCGGAATCGATGGGAACGCCGTTACAGAGTGCGGGACGATAGCGCCAGAAGCGGACTGCGCGCAGCACAATCCGGTCCTCGCTGGGGCCGCCGCTGTCCAGGACGAAAGCGCTATGCACGTGTCCGTCGGATCCAACAATGAAGCTGACGCGCACGTGCAGATCGTCATCTTGCACGTTCAGCAGCGGGTCGGGGGTGAGCAAGGCTTCGGGCGGACGGACCTTTCCACATTTCGGCAGGGCCAGTGATACGGGAGAGAACTCGGAGCTGTGCGCGGACAAACGGCGCAAAGTCTTTTCTAATTGCGTGAGCGGGGGCCGATGCGGAATGCCGGTCGAGGGAGATGGGAACGTTACTGCGCACCAGGCGAGAACGCCGCTGAGTCCGGCCAACGACACGGCCGCCGCGAGCGCCTTCCTGCTCGTCGTTTTCATCTTCGCGCTCGGCCAGAGACACTGCATCAAGAAAGGAGTGGGCAATTCACCGTCCAGCCCTGGCGTAAAGTACGGCCTTTACCGTCAATAACTTAGCCACGCTTCCCTGTCAAACTTTTCACCGTGGGTGCAATCCGTTGCAAATGAGTTGGACAGAATCGCAACCGGAGGAGGGACGTGGAGGCGCAAGTCTTGCCCTTCGTAAGTGCATGCGAAAACATTTCGCACGCGCTGGCGCAGGATTTTGGAAGGAATGGATAGTTCAATTCTCACAACTACATTGAGTGCCAGTTCAGGCCCGGATTTCCGATTCTTGACGACGTAGGGGCTCGGCGCGGAGACACCCAGCCAGACTGATCACCTTGTTACTGGCGGCCAATCTTGGCGGAATCGGCAAGGGCTTTGTCGGCCTGGCGATGTTTGTCGCGGGACTACTGGTGATGAATACGGTGATGACGGCGTCGGCGGTGGGACTTTTCGGCTTCAGTTCGCGCCTGCCACGCTTTCAGTTTGTCGTCACAGCGCTTACGGCGATCTATAGCTTGGCAGTTGGTGCTCTCTTCCTGTTCGGGTCTTCGGGACTACTACCACACCTGGGATGAGGCTGTGGGCAGGCCGTCTGGACGCAAGGCTATCCCCGGGTCATCATTCTCGTGTCATCGTCCTTGTTTCATCATGTTCGGGTCATCCGGGCTCCACGTAATTCCCATCTGGACAAATAAATCCTGACAGAAACGACGAGTTAGTAATACAATGGCCGACGGTAGTTACCCGAGGGGGTACTTAATGACAAATATTGCTACGGCAATCGACCGGCTCCGAGAGGAACGCCGGGATGCGCAAAACCAAGCCCAAAAGCTTGGGGAAGCTATTTCGGTTCTCGAAAAGCTTACCCGAGGTGCGGGCGCAACAGTACACGCGGGGGCGCCACGTCGCGCTAAGCGCGTTCTCTCCGCAGCAGGGCGCCGGAGAATTTCTCTGGCCCAGAAAGCACGTTGGGCCAAGATCCGACAAATGAAGAAGGCAGCTTAGACGTCGGGCGGGCTGCAGGCTACGCGAAGTTTGCCTGGCGAGACTGAAGCCCGCCGGATTTCTGCCTGACAACCCGGCCTTGCACTTCGGTTGATCTTGTTTTGTCTCTATCTTCCTTCCGCCGCTTCGACCCGCGGAAAGACACGGACAACTTAGCCACCTAGCCGTGCCCTCCGCTGAGCTCGCGCACGATGCTACCGACAAATGCTTTGGCGTCTCCAAACAGCATCAGGGTGTTATCGAGATAGTAGAGCGGGTTATCAATGCCAGCGAAGCCAGGATTCATGCTGCGCTTGATGACCATCACGGTATGGGCTTTGTCCACGTCGAGGATAGGCATCCCGTAGATGGGGCTGGAAGCATCGGAGCGGGCAGCAGGGTTGGTTACGTCGTTAGCGCCAATCACTAGCGCGACATCGGTCTGGGGGAAGTCGCCGTTGATTTCGTCCATCTCAATCAGGCGGTCGTAGGGGATATTGGCTTCGGCCAGCAGCACATTCATGTGACCGGGCATGCGTCCGGCAACGGGGTGAATGGCGAAGCGCACGTCCACGCCGCGCTTGCTGAGACTATCGTAAAGTTCGCGCACTTTGTGCTGAGCCTGGGCCACAGCCATACCGTATCCGGGAACCACGATGACGCGGTTCGCGGCAGAAAGAATGGCGGCGGCTTCTTCCGGGGTCGCGCTGTGAATCGGTCTGGCTTCTTCTCCGGCAGCGGCCGAAGCTTGCACCTGGCCAAAGGCCCCGAACAAAACGTTGGTGAAGGAGCGGTTCATGGCCTTCGACATGATGATGGAGAGGATGAGGCCCGACGATCCGTCGAGCGCGCCGGCGATGATGAGCAGCTT